>Ga0209415_10008297_pt1 | contig 18044 bp, 11 predicted proteins | sample PeaSoiSIISIP2007_FD_187696 | JGI IMG/M metagenome (GOLD analysis project Ga0209415, IMG submission 187696) | Peat soil microbial communities from Weissenstadt, Germany - SII-SIP-2007 (SPAdes) (version 2) | ecosystem: Environmental > Terrestrial > Soil > Wetlands > Peat | place: Germany... | reverse complement strand
GAGCAGGGGCTTCCGGGTAAACCTCCCGATCCACGCCTCGCATATGAAGGGATATCCCCGGCAGAGAACATGATCGCTCATGTGATGGATGTCGGGGCCAACTACTGGTCACTCTGGAACTTTCACCAGATCAGCGCAAAGAATCTGATGAGCTATTACCAGGCTTATCCGGCAGCCTTCGACCAGATCAATCGCCGAATTGGCCATCGGGTGCGGCCGTCTTTCATCTGGAGCTACAAGGGCGATGGTTACGTGGGGCTGATTGTCGGCTTCGCCAATGACGGAATCGCGGGTGTGCCGGGCGTATTGAGGGTGACCGTGGAGAACCAGGAGGGAAAAGTGCTCAAGAGCGGTTGCCTGGATGCCGGTTACCCGTTACCGGGCAAGATTCGGCAGGCACAGTTCGCGCTTCCAAACGTCAGCGATTGGAAAGGATTGAAACTCAGAGCTGAGCTTGAGGTAAAGGGAATGCGCTATCCTGTGAGGTGGGCTTGTCATCAGAAGCTGAACGATGACGGCTCACTGACACTGCGTCCCAACCTCCGTCAGCAGGTCTAGGCTGCGGTTGTTCGACTCCCTCGAGAACGAGTTGCAGGTGTTGTTGTAACCAAGGCCTGTGCACTCAGAACCCCGTCACTGGATCGATGAGTGAAATCGGGATTTTGCAACAGTTATCCCAGCACGCAGCTATCCTCCAATCCCGCGCGGCCATCAGCGGACGCTTACCGCAAAGCGTTCACCACCAGCGGTCACCGCGCGCGGCGACAAAATTCCGCCAGACATAGTCCCACGGCACGACGAACAGGAAGATCACGCTCATCAGGCAGGCAAAAGTTGTGTCCCAGGTGTCTGCGTCCATGGTGTGGTTCTGCCAGGCAGGCAGCGCCACCGCGAGAAGCCATGTGGCCTTCCAAGCTATTTCCCAGAACAGAAGTGGCAGCATTTTCAAGGGATAGCGTAGCCCCAGGATCGCCAGCAGCACGAGCGCGAGCAGCATGGAATTGACCACGCCTTGCATCAGCTCCCAAGGCCTGTGATGAAGGAAGGCCGGAACCTTCTGCATTCCCATGCCGACGGCAATCAAGAGGTATCCGGCCCTCAGAAGATAAATTCGCCACAGCGCGATCTCCCGCGCCGGAGTTTTGTTTCGGTCCTGCGTGCCCAAGGCTAATGCTGGCGATGAATCGGTTTTCATTGCGTATCTCCCAATCCGACTGGCATCGGCGGCGTCCGTTAAGTTAGTTTATAGGCGTCTTGTGGCATACTCAATCGGCGGTGGATGATGAAGTTATCTACTTCGAGCCTGTATCGTGCTGCACCGATAGTTGTGGCTGGCCTCGAAACCTTGTGGGCAGTGTGACAGCGGTTAACTGACGAGAACAGCGATTTCGCTCATTGACGGGTCAATGAGATCCAAGGGGGGTTTTCCGCCATCGGAATCTTCTGCACATGAAAAAACGCGGAAGGAATTGCTCCCTCCCGCGCCGTTTTTCTGAAATGCAGTTCTAACTACACTAGTCCCTGATCCAGCATCGAGTTGGCGACCTTCAGGAAGCCCGCGATATTGGCGCCGTTCACCAGGTTGCCCGGCGTGCCGTACTGCTCGGCCGTTTCGAAGCAATTCTTGTGAATGGCGATCATGATCTTGTGCAAACGATCATCAACTTCTTCGCGAGTCCAGGAGAGACGCATGCTGTTCTGCGACATTTCCAGTCCCGAGGTGGCAACGCCGCCGGCATTGGCAGCCTTGGCCGGTCCATAGAGGACTTTGGCGTCGAGGAACAACTTGGTGGCTTCAAGGGTGCTCGGCATGTTGGCGCCTTCGCTGACAACCTTGCAGCCGTTCTTAATGAGATTGGCCGCGTCTTTCGCGTTGATCTCATTCTGAGTGGCGCTCGGGAATGCGCAGTCGGCCTTGATCGCCCACAGCCAGTTGTGGTCGAGCTTGCGATCGGTGGCGCTGTAGATGGCCTTCTTGTACTTGTCGGCGTACTCCTTGATGCGGCCACGGCGGTTGTTCTTCAGATCCATGACATAGGCGAGCTTCTCGCGGTCGATGCCGTCAGCGTCGTAGATGGCGCCGTCGGAATCGGACACGCTAACCGGCTTCGCGCCCAGATCGAGCAGCTTCTCGATGGTGTATTGCGAGACGTTGCCGCTGCCCGAAACCAAACACACTTTGCCTTTCAGGTTTTCCTTGCGGGTCTTCAGCATTTCCTCGGCGAAGTACACGCAGCCATAGCCAGTGGCCTCAGGACGAATCAGCGAGCCGCCCCACGCCAATCCTTTGCCGGTGAGGACGCCGCTGAATTCATTCCGCAGCCGCTTGTATTGTCCGAACATGAAGCCGATTTCGCGTCCGCCCACGCCGATGTCGCCGGCGGGAATGTCCGTGTCCGGTCCGATGTGGCGCTGCAGTTCGGTCATAAAGCTCTGGCAGAAGCGCATCACTTCGTTGTCACTCTTGCCTTTGGGATCGAAATCGCTTCCGCCCTTGCCGCCGCCCATGGGGAGCGTGGTGAGCGAATTTTTGAAGACTTGTTCGAACGCCAGGAACTTCAGAATGCCCAGGTTCACCGAGGGATGGAGTCGCAGTCCGCCCTTGTAGGGGCCGATGGCGCTGTTCATCTCAATGCGGAAGCCGCGATTGACTTGCACTTTGCCCCTGTCGTCAAACCAGGGCACGCGGAACATCAGAACGCGTTCGGGCTCCGTGATACGTTCAAGAATCTTGGCTTCCTGATACTCCGGGTGGCGCTCCAACACGGGCTTCAAGGATTCGAATACTTCCATTACGGCCTGGTGGAATTCCGGTTCGGCTGGGTTCTTGGCTTTTACTAGGTTAAGAATCTGATTAGCGTAGTCCGCCGCAGCATTCCTCTTAGGCGGTTCCATAACAGTCATAGGCTTGCCTCCGAATTTTGATAGGTAGAAAGAATTTTCAAGGACGCCGCAAGAATTGCGGCTGTTCTAATTGGACGCCTGGAGGGGAGGCTCTGCCGTGATTTGCGTCACCTGATTTGGTGATAACTGGGCGCAAGGCTCCGACCCTGGGCGCATAATGCGGTCTCGAGGACGGTGGAAACCCCGTCGCACGAGTCCGTTAGCTAAGGCTACTTCCTGTAGACCGGTTTTACAATCGTAACCTTGGGGGTAACCTGCTGGCCCTTTTCCATGCCGCCCACCATGACCAGGCCGCGGCGGGTAACCAGCAGGCCGCGATGGTCCATGGTGGGCTCGGGAGTTTTGTCGTTGACGGTCTCCCAGGCGCGGGTGCGGACGTTAAAGGCGAAGGTGACCGGTGAAGGTTCGGCTGGCTGGCCGTTATAGCCGATCCCGTTGTAATTGTAGGGGTTATCGGTTCCTCCGGAGAAGTAGATTCTGGTTGCCTTTTTGTCCAGCGAATCCGCGCCGGCCGCGATGCGATAGTGCGCGTTGCCGGGATGGGCGACAAGTTGGGTCCAGCGAATCTTTGTGATGTCAGCCTTCTTCGAAATTGGCAGCCTGCCCATCCAGCATTCGCTGGATGCGACGTACTTGGGATTGGGGCCATTCGGGTTCGGATAGGCGCCGTCCACGTAAACGATGGTGTCGCCGAGGATGGCGCCGGCATGACCGAACACGGGTGTGCCGGGAATCGGTGTGCCCTCCATCCAGACATCTTTGTCGGTGTCGTAGATCTGGACGTTGCGAACGGCGGCGCCCTTTGACGTTGACCATCCGCCGATGACGAAAATGTAACGATCGCGATAGAGGCCGACGACGGCGTCATCGACGGGTTCGGGTATGTCCTTGCCGCGATAATAACGATTCTCAACCGGGACAAAAACGTTCAGGTCCGAGACGGTGGTCTCGCCACCCTGGGAGTCGACGACATAGCCTCCGAAGATGAAGACCTGATCATGGAGTGCGACCGCCGACGCCGCCAACCGACCGGCTACGCCCGGCACGGGACGTTTTTCCTCCCACTTGCCCGTGCCCGGATCCATTTCGTAGGCGCTGGTGGTGATGGCATCCCAGGTTTTCTTGGGACCGATGCCCATGAAGGAAAAAATCCTGGGTCCGCCCTCGTCATGCGAAACGGCAACCGCATTGTTCGAGACCGGCGCCGGGAGCGGGCTGAGCTTGGGTTCCTCGGCGGCGTGAAGGCGGGCTATCAGAACAAGGCAGAATAATACCAGGAGCAGTTTGGACGATGCGGATTTCATTGCTGAAATGATAGCAGGCTGCTCGTGTGGCGACGGGGTTCTGCCCCGTCTTGGCGGGGCAAAGCCCCGCCACCACACCAGACCTTAGAACCAGGTACGCTTGCGGTAATCTCGATAGGTGTCGCCGAACTTGGCTTCGAGCACTGCCGCTTCGCGGCGCGCGCGAATGATCTGCAGGGGAATGAGTACGAGCAGAACTGCCAACAACTGAGGTCGCCCGACGATGATAACCAGCCCCAGCAAGAAAATCGTTCCGGAAATATAGATAGGATTACGAATCCGCGAATAGATGCCGCTGGTGACAAGCGCGGTGGCTTTTGGGGCGATCGAGAAGGAGCGGCCCAAGGTGTGGCGGGAGACGATCACGCCCGCGAGGCCTATCAAACCGAGCAGCAGACCGGCGTCGCGCGCCAGTCCGCGCGGGCCTGGTCCGAACTGAAATATCCAAACGAGACCCCAGAGGCCCGCGACCAAGGGCAGCCAGACGCGCAATATGGTTCCACGATCCATCTCTGCTTCTTCTCCTCCTTCTTATTCGACGAATCCCTGGCGCACGGCGTGGATGAAATCGGTGTACGCAGGCGTCAGGCCGGCAGCGCGCATCTGCAAGGCGATCTGTCCGCGATGATAGGCCGAGTGAAAAAGCACGTGCATCAATATGTCTTCCACGCGGCTGGACCAGGGTTCGCCTTTGCTGTTGCGGTATTCGACTTTATCGTCGAGCGAGCCGGGGGCGAACGGGTTGGCAACGCGCACAAGGTAAGTCCGCCACGCCAGCGACATCTCGTCGGCCAGTACCGCGCAATCGTCAATGGTTGAACCGGGCCACACCGGCAGGCTCTGGGGTTGTTTCAGGATGCGTTCCAGCCAGAGCTTCTGTGCCGAAAGAATGTGAGCCAGGCGTCCGACGGCATCTGCGGGAAGCGGGTTAGCGGCACGCATGGCGGTCAGACATTCGCGATTTGCCCAGTCATCATAGGCAAACATCCGGAGAAAATCTTTGGCGTGCATGGAATTCTCCTCAACGAAACCACAGCTGGAGGCGCGTTGCGGCTGGCTCTGTAAAGACGATACGATGACAGAAGCTACGATGACAAACGGTGCTAGAACGAATGTGGCCTTGGTGATTGCCACCTCACTCTGCATCTGGTGCCTGCCCGCGCCAGCGCAAACGCAGGGCCAGACCCAAGCCCAGACCCGGCGGCAGCTGTTGCAAGACATAGAGTCCGGTCAGTTTCGGGAGGCGGTCCTGCTTGGTCAACAAGCGGTTTCACGGTGGCCGCGCGATGCGCAACTGCGGCACTATCTGGGACTGGCCTACTTCGAGAGTGACGATCTCAAGCAAGCGCAGGAGCAGCTCACGCGAGCGCGAGAGTTGAACCCGGAAGATTCCGCGACGCATTATGACCTGGCGCTGGTGTTATTGAGCCAGAATAATAACCCGGGTGCCGCGGACGAACTGGAAGCCTCAATCAAGCTCGATCCCTCGAATGCTCTTGCGCATGTGCTGCTGGGGCGAGCGTATCTGAATTCGAATCGCAGCTTGCAGGCGATAGACGAGTTTAAAGCCGCTCTGAAACTCGATCCTGCGATCAAGCTCGGACATTACCATCTGGGGTTCGCCTACTTCAGCCTGGGCCGCAACGACGAAGCCATCAGCGAATATAAGGAGGAACTGCGCCGGTCAGGGGAGAGCACGGTAACAGTCGACGCGCTGGGGCACGCGTTGCTTGCCGGCGGAAAATACGAGGCGGCCGTGACCTATCTGCGGCGGGGCACGGAACTGGACGCACCCAATCCCGACGTCTGGTACGACCTGGGCAAAGCGCTGGCGCTCGCCGGGCAGTGGGCTCAGGCTGAGCCTGCATTGCGGAAGGCGGCCGAACTCAATCCGAAGGACCCGGGCCCGCATTATCAGCTGGCGCGTGTCCTGGAAAAACTCGGCAGTGCTGACGAAGCAAGAAAAGAAAGAGAACGCTTCGCGGAACTGAAGAAGGCGCAACCGGCCACGGCAGGAATGGCTACGGGGCGCGACCAGTGATGAGAAATCTACGGGTCACGATTGCCGCGCTTATCCTGCTAACCGCAGCGGCAATGAACGGCAACGGAGTTATGCGGGGAGCCGCGCAGGCGGCCACGCCGAAGCGCGCCACTGCGAAGAATCCCGCGACCAATCCACCATTGTTCAACCCACCGTTGTTTGTCGACGTCACGCGTGCCGCTGGAATTGATTTTCACCTGAACTGCGGCAGCAAGGAAAAGCTCTACATCGTCGAAACGCAGTGTGGTGGCGCCGCCGCCTTCGACTACGACAATGACGGCTGGATGGACATCCTTCTGGTTGATGGCTCGTCGATCGAGGACTACAAGGCCGGCAAGTGCCATCCGCCGCGCCTCTATCACAACAATCATGACGGCACGTTTACCGATGTGTCGGCGAAGTCGGGTCTGAATTTTTGTGGCTGGGGATACGGCGTGGCCATCGGCGACTATGACAACGACGGCTGGGAAGACGTCTACATCACCGGCTTCCACGGTTCGGCGCTGTACCACAACAACCACGATGGCACCTTCACCGACGTTACCGCCAAAGCCGGCGTCGCCAATGCCAGCGAGTGGGGAACCAGCGCAGCCTTCGGCGATTACGACAATGATGGCTATCTCGACCTGTTTGTCGCCGACTATGTAGATGTGGACATGAACAACCTTCCGCCTTTCGGTGTGGGTCCGTTCTGCCAGTACCGCGGCATCCCCGTGAATTGCGGCCCGCGAGGACTCAAAGGCGCGCGCGATCGCCTCTACCACAACAACGGGGACGGCACTTTTACCGACGTTACGGAGAAGCTCAACATCGATCCCGACCGCTACTACGGCCTCGGGGTCTTGTGGCTGGATTACGACAAAGACGGCTGCCTTGATCTTTACGTGGCCAACGATTCTTCGCCCAGCCTGCTCTATCACAACAACTGCAAAGGTGGATTCACCGAAGTCGGCGCCGAGGCCGGTGTGGCCTACAGTTCCGACGGGCACGAACAGGCGGGCATGGGCGTAGATTCCGCCGACTATGATCGCGACGGCTGGCCCGACATCGTAAAAACCAATTTCTCCGACGATACCAAGAACCTTTACCACAACGACCACAATGGCGAATTCACCGACATGGCTGGCCCCGCCGGCATAGCGGCCATCGGCTACCCGTACCTCGGCTTTGGCGTGAAGTTTTTCGACTTCGACAACGATGGCTGGCCCGACATCTTCATGGCCAACGGCCACGTGGACGCACAGGTCGAAGGCCAGTCGTTCGGCGTGGGCTACGCGGAGCGGCCATTCCTGTTTCACAATCTCGGATTCCAGGGGAAGATCGGCAAGTTCGAAGAGATCGGCGAGAAGTCCGGCCCCGCCCTTGCGAAGAAATATATTGGCCGCGCCGCCCTGACGGCCGACTTCTGGAATCGCGGCCGCCAGGACGTCCTCTTCACCAATATGGACGGTTCTCCCGTTCTGCTGCGCAACGAAGTTCCTTCGCCCGGGCACTGGCTGCGGATCAAGACCATCGGCAGCAAATCGAACCGAGATGGCTTCGGCGCCAAAGTCGAGATCACGGCCGATGGCTCAACCCGCTATGCGGAAGTGCGAGCCGGAAGCAGCTTCGAAAGTTCGAACGACCCGCGGGTCCATTTCGGCTTGGGTGCCGCGACCAGAGTCGAAGCAATTGTTGTTCGCTGGCCGAGCGGACAGGTCGACAAGCTGGGACCGGAGGCGGCGGATCAGGAACTCGTCGTGCGAGAGGGCAGCGGGGTCATTGAAAGAAAGCACTGAGGCCGATGAATCTACAGAATTCAGTAGCTGGCGCATTTTGATCTTCAGTTAGTCATAGATGATAGCGTCAATCCCAACCGTAAGTACTTGACAAATAACGGCATCGTAGTTTGGAGCTAGAAGTGCGATTCTACTTCGAAAGCACTATTTGTCCCTGTGCCCGGAGCCAGGTAGGCTGTTTTTCGAGCCCTTTATCCGGTTAGGTGAACAGAATCAGTAAGATGGATGGAAGTGATGCAGTACACCCGGCAACAAAAGAGTTCGTAGCATCGAGTTCGCAACTAAGATTTTCGTACATTTCGTGCAAACGACAACCATAACGCGCCATAGTCTCGAGGGGGTAGGTAAATGAAAAGATTGCAGTTTTGCCTCGTAGTATTTGCCGTGCTGGCTCTCGCCTTCAGCGCATTCGCGCAGGTGCAAAACGGCCAGTTCTCCGGCACCATCACCGATCCAACCGGCGCCGCGATCGCGAACGCCAAGGTTGTAATCACTCAGCCGGCAACCAACCTCACCGTTTCCATCACGACCAATTCCAGCGGCAACTACATCGCCAAGGAGCTGCCGCCCGGCACTTACAAGCTGACGGCCGAAGCCTCCGGCTTCAAGACCACCTCCGACAACAACGTCGTGCTGGGTGCGGGGGTCATCGCGCACGTGGACTTCAAGCTGCAAATCGGCAAGGCCACGGAAGTGGTCGAAGTGACCGGCGCTGCCGTCACTGTTCAGACTGACGATGCCAAGCTGTATACGACGGTCGGCAGCAACGTGATTGACAACACGGTTCTGAGCGGACGCAACATATTCGACTTGATGCAGTTAAGCGCCGGCGCCGTGAGCGTAGCTGGCACCGATTTTGAGAACGGCCACAACACCGTGGTCAATGGCGTCCGCGAAGACTTCAACGGCTTCCTGATCAACGGCACGTCGAACAAGGGCCTGAGCGGTGGCGAAGAGAGCACGCCCATCAACGACACGGTTGAGGAGTTTCAGGACCTGGGATTGAACATGTCGGCGCAATACGGCAACAGCGCCGGCAGCACTGTCAACCTGGTGACCAAGTCGGGCACCAACGCATTGCATGGCAGCGCCTTTGAATACCTTCGCAACGCCGACGCCGACGCGAACGACTTTTTCCTGAATTCGGCCGGCGCTCCCCGTCCGCCGCTTCGCTGGAACCAATTTGGCGCTACCGTTGGCGGTCCGATTGTCAAAGACAAGCTGTTCTTCTTCTTGGCTTGGCAGTCAAGCCGGTTCATAACATCAGAGAGTGCGACGGTTACCCAGGAGTCACCCGACTGGCGGGCGGCAGTTGCAGCCACGGACTCAGCGACGGGTACCAACTCAGTGGCCAATCTCCTATACAGCAACTTTGCGCCCAAGCTTTCGGGAAGTACCTACTACACCTTGGACAGTTACATCGCGAACGAAGCCCCGCAGACGTCAAGCCTTTTCGCGAGCTATGCCGACTACATCTGTCCGGATAGCTATCTGTCCATGGGCTTCTCGTCGGCATACGCAACCAGCATTGCGACTAGAATGCAGGCCCTACTCGGCGTGGTTCCAGCGGTGGACAGCGTCACACCTTTGGCCCACCCTCTTACCGGGTACAAGACCTGCCAAACTCCGCTGACTGCGCAGTTAGGCCAATCTCAGCGCGACCCCACCACCGGCTCTTCCACGATGCCCTTCGAGAACTCCAGCGTCGCCATCTTCAGCTCGAGAAACCAGGGTAACTTCAACAACGGCAACGAGTACTCGGGGAGATTCGACTACAACTGGAATCAGAACAACCGCGTGGCCACGAACTTCAGCTGGGAGCGCACGAACGACGAATTCGGACCCTGCTGGCCAGGTTGCACCCGCGGCTTCTCCAACCCGAATAATATTCGGTCCGCCAACGGCAACCTTAACTATACCCACACCTTCAGCCCCACAATCTTGAACGAATTGCGCCTGGGTTATGTGCAGAACGTGAACCTGATTGGCACCAGCATTCCCGGTGTCCCCCAAGTGAAGTTCGATGATGCGTCGGCAGGGTTCGGTTCCTACAACGGATACCCGCAGTACTTCCGGGAGAACATCTACACCTATTCCGACATGGTGTCGGTGACCCACGGCAATAACAACATGAAGATTGGCGCAGACTTCCGGCGCAACATCGAGAATAGCCAGTTCAGCATTGCGCGCGGTTCGTACTACTTCTCCGATCCTATCTTCTTCGCCGCCGACGCCCCTTACGGCGTCAACGCCGGCGTGGATCCCGGGATCTGCGCTCCACCCTGCTCGCAATCGACCATCCAGGGGCTGCTGCAAAACGACACGATCCCGAACGCGGAACTGGCCAGCAACACCCGGCACTGGCGCAACCTGGAGTTTGGTGCGTACTTCCAGGATGACTGGAAGGCCACCAAGCGCCTGACCTTGCAGCTCGGACTGCGCTACGACCTGTACACCCGTCACACCGAAGAAGGAAACGCGGCGACTACCTTCCTCCCCGGTCCGGGGAGCAACGTGATACAGCAGGTGATCAACGCCAACGTTCCCGCGGGAAGTACAGGAACCATAAACGGCGTGAACTACGACTGCACCTCGGCTGCGGCCCAAGCGCTGTCGCAACTGGCTGGCGTCTGCGGGCCGGGCGGCTTCGGTCCGGCTACGACGCTGGGCAAGGGCCGGCACAAGGACTTTGGTCCCCGCCTTGGCTTTGCCTGGGATGTATTTGGCGATGGCAAGACCTCAATGCGTGGCGGTTTCGGCATCTCTTTCGAGGGCACGCTCTACAACCCGCTCTCGAACTCGCGCTGGAACCTGCCCTACTACTCGTTTGACCTGGAAGACAACCAACTTGTCGGTGCCACCAATACGATCGTTTGGGGTCCGACGAACTGCGTTAACAGTGTTGGCTGCACGCCGACTGGTGGCGCGCTCTACGGTCCCGGAGGCGTTGCTCCTGTCTACACGGGTGCTGCTTCCAACCCCAACCAGGGCGCGGGAGCTCAGGCTACTGGCAACATCAATGGCTGGTATGGTCAGAACCCCAACACCGCCTACCTGACGGGAATCATCTTCCCGCAAGGCGTAGACGACCCTTACGTCTATAACTACTACCTCGGCTTCCAGCACGAAGTGATGCCAAAGACCATACTGGAGGTTGACTATGTAGGCACGACGGCTCACAAGCTATTCCGTGCTGAGGACGTCAACCGGCTGCCGGGCACTTTGCTGCCTGTCGGTTCCTCGATTGTGAACAATGTGGGTGAAACCCTGGTCGGCTATGGCGGAGCTCCCAATCCAAACTACGGCAGGCTGCGCGTTTGGGAGAACGTAGTCAATTCCAACTACAACTCCATGCAAGCTTCACTGAAGCGCCAGATGAGCCATGGGTTGCTGCTGAACGTGAACTACACCTACAGCCACTCGATTGACAACGGCTCAACCTGGCACAGCGGCGCCACTACCGCCAACGGCGCGGCCGGGGGCGAAGGTTACACCACCGATCCGACGAACCCCGAGTTTGATCGGGGCGACTCGATCTATGACATCCGCCATCGCCTGGTCATCAACCATGTCTGGCAAGTGCCGGGCTATAACATGAAAGGCCCGGCTAGCTACATTGCGGGTGGCTGGACCTTGTCCGGGATCTGGTCCCTCCAGAGTGGCGCACACTGGCAGCCGTACCGCGGCGGATTTCCCGATCTCGAAACGATCAGCAGCGGCGGGACTGTTGCCTGCCTAGCGGCTGACGTCAACAGTGGGAACTGCGAGAACTTGGGCGGCGACTACCTCCTCACCGGTGGACGGAACGAGCGCCCGAATAGTTCAGCGTCCGGGTGGGCCGGCGGATCCCATGCGACTTGGGCCAACGGGTGGGCGGCCTCGGGCCAAGCCGGTCTCCCCACGTTTTCCGCTCCCTGCCTGGGCTGTCTAGGTAACCTGGGGCGCAACACCTTTGTCGGCCCCGGGTTCTGGTCAACTGACCTGACTCTGTCCAAGAACTTCAAGCTGACCGAACGGTTCAACCTGAAGTTCGACGCGGCGGCATTCAACGTGTTCAACCGCACTAACTTCTTCCTGGCAACCTCCGGCGGGTACGGGCACAACGAAATAAGGGACTCGCTATTTGGCGAAGCCGGCGGCACTTCGGTCAATGGTATCGGACCGCGCATCATGCAGTTCGGCCTGAAGCTCAGCTTCTAGCCGGATTGAGTTTTCCGGGGCCTGTTCTCGTATCATGAGAACTGGCCCCTTTTTTGCTTTGTTCATACCCATGCGGTGAAGGTCATGATCCGCAGACTTGTCTCCCGCCTCTTGCTTCTCACGGTGCTGCTTCCCCCGGCTGTGCTCTTGGCGCAGTTGCAGCAATTGGGCTGGATTGGCGGCCAGATCCACGTCGTCGGCGCGGACCTCCCTCCACGCCAAATCATGGTGGAACTGCGCTTGCACGACGCCGCCATCAATAGCGTCTACGCCGACGCGCAGGGACGCTTCACCTTCAACAGCCTGGAAGGCGAGACCTACCACATCGTCATTAATGACGACGCCTATTACCCTGTGAACGAACTGGTGAATCTGAGACCTGAGGCGCCCTACACCAATTTGCAGATTTTCCTGCGCCCTCGGGAAGAACAAAAGAAAGACGACCCGCTTGGCGCGCGGGCATCGGGCAGCAACCCCAATCTTGTCGATCCGGGAGACTACAACAAACGCTTTCCGAAGAAGGCGGTGAAAGAGTACGAACGAGGTGTGAGTGCCGAACACAAAGGGGAGCGGGACGAAGCCATCGCGCACTATGAAAGCGCGTTGAAGATCGCTCCGGACTACTACCCGGCGCACAACAATCTTGGGTCATTGTATCTGGGCAAGTCGGATTTCAAGGCGGCGGAGGCCCAGTTCCGCGAATCGGTGCGCCTTGACCAAAATGAGGCGCAGGCTTATTTCAACCTGGGCAACGTGCTCATGCTGACTGGGCGCTATGGCGAATCGGAGGCCGCTGTGGAGGCCGGTCTACAACGCAGTCCGGACTCTGCTTTTGCACGTTTTCTCCAGGGACAACTGTTCGCTCGAACCGGCAAGTTCGACGAAGCAGAAAAGAGTCTGCGCGACGCTCTGCAACGCGACCCTACCATGTCACAAGCGCATCTGCAGCTGGTGAATCTCTACCTGCGGCAGAACCGCAAGGACGATGCGGTTCATCAGCTCCAGGATTTTCTAAAAGCCTTCCCCGCCGCTCCGACGGCAGCGAAAGCCAAAGAAGTATTGAACAAGTTGCAAGCTCAAGAAGCCGCTCGAAACCAGTAGACGACGTTCGCCAGTTTTATTTCGTATTTGCCGGGCAGAAGTTTTTCTCAAGCTGGCAGGCGATTGCGTACTCGGAACGCGCCTGGCTGATTTTCCCGGCTTTTTGGTAGGCGTAAGCCAGATTGAGGTGGGCTTCGGCCAGCTTCGGGTCGAGTTTCAGCGCCACTCGATAGCTCTGGATAGACTTTTGCGGGCGATTCGTTTGGCTATAGCTGATCCCCAAGAAATTATGGATGTGGGCGTCGTCCAAGCCGAGGGCCAGGGCTTTCTCCAGATGGATCGCGGCGGAAGCATAATCCTTCCGCAGAAATAGGGCCAGGCCCAGCTCTCGCTGTCCGGGTGGATAGTTGGGCTGGATCGCAATCGCTTTCTGGTACGAAGCTAGCGCTGCGGCCGGGTCGTTGGCGGCCTGCAACAAGCCGGTTTCATACCAAGCGCGGTAATTCTGAGGATTGCTTCGCAAGGCTTTGTTAAGCCAGCTTTTTGCGTCATCCACGTGGCCCAGCTTGGACTGGGCCCGCGCCAAGCCGGTCATGGCGTTGTCGAAGTTCGGATTTAACGCCAGGCAGCGCTGCAGCTGATCGGCAGCGCGTTCCCAGTTCTGCCGTCGCAAGGCTGACTCGCCGAGCAGGAAAGGGATCACATAGATTTGCGGGTCCCTTTGCTGAACCTCGGTGAGAATCGCCTCGGCTTGATCGTCTTGCTTGCGCTGAAAAGCGTCTTCGGCTTTCAGGATGGAATTGAACTCCCACAACTTGTCCTTGGGATCGGCGAGACCTTGCTTGAGCGACTCGGCGGAAACTGCGGCGCGAAATCCGAAGTAGCCGAGCGCCCGGAGCTTCTCCTGCGCGTCGGGGCTCAGATTCCCAGCGCCTGCATCCTGGCGGGTGAAGGGATTGCGGGCCAGAAGCGCTTGCATCTTTTCCCGAAGCACGGCAACGGTGGCAGGCTGCTCGGCGACAATGTTCAGCGTTTCTCCGGGATCGGTTTCAAGATCGTACAGCTCGGGCTTGGGTGCCTCGATAAAGTGAAAGCGCTCACTCTCAAGCGAGTGTAGAGGACTCCAACCGAAAGAGCTGAAGGGATAGAAAGTCTCGCTGTAGGCAGGATCTTTTGCCGGCTGACTGGTTCCAAATAGAGCATGCGACCGGAACTGCGCGTGGATCGCATCCGTCGAATCCTTCAGTCCGGCCAGTTGCAGAAGCGTCGGGGCCACGGCCACAGTTTCGACGGGCTCGGGTCGGCGGGCAGCTGGAATGCCGCTTCCGGCGGGCGGTTTCACGATCAGCGGGACGTGCACAGTGGCGTTGTACAGGAAGAAGCCGTGCTCGTCTTCGCCGTGCTCGCCTAGGGATTCGCCGTGATCGCTGAGGGCGACGATCAGCGACGAATCATAAAGGTGGTTCTGCCTGAGCCAGGTCATCAGGTTACCGAGTTCGTGATCGGCGTAGGCAATTTCGCCATCGTAGAGATGGCTTTGGTACTCGGTGCGGTAGGGCTCCGGAGGATCGTAGGGGCTGTGCGGGTCGTAAAGATGCAGCCAGAGGAAAAATGGCCGTCGGGGAGTTTTCTTCAACCAGGCGATGGCGTGCGCCACGCTCTCCCCGGCGCGACGGTCTACCAGACCGATATCCTTCTGCTCGAAGGTTTCCGCCGAAAATGCGTCGTCGTAAAAGTCAAAGCCGCGCGCCAGTCCCCAACTCCGATCGAGCACGAAGGCGCTGACCACAGCGCCGGTGGCGTAGCCTGCCTGCTTGAATGCCTGGGCGACCGAGCGAAATTGCGGACCGAGCGGCTGCCCGGTGAAGTCCTGCACGCCGTTCTGAAAAGGATAAGTGCCGGTCAGAATCACTGCATGAGAAGGCCAGGTCAGCGGGACCTGCGAGATCGCCCGCTCAAAGACCACGCCGTCGTGGGCCAGCGCATCGAGGGTTGGAGTCTTGACCGTCTGCGCTCCATAACATCCCACGTGATCGGCACGCAGGGTATCGATGGTGATTAATATAACGCTGGGTTTCGCAATGTTCGATCGTCGAACACCGGACGCAGCCCGCGGTTTCGACTGCGCGGGCTTGGCCTGCGCGAAGGCTGAGAATCCGGCAGACAGAACGATCACGACTGCTAAGGAAAGATTGCATAAGAAAGTTGAGAAGCGCCCGAACATACGTCTAGTGCGGCGCCGGCTGCTGCTGGGCGCGCCGCCTCTCCTCATCTGCTTCGGCCGTGAGTCCCTTGGCGGCCAGCGCTTTGGCTAATGACTCATGCATGGCAGGTTCCTGTGGCGCCAATTCCACGGCGCGACGTAACTCGGCGATGGCTTCGTCCAGCTTGTTCTGGTAGAGCAGGACCTCGCCCAGAGCGCGATGTCCACGCGCCAGTTCCGGATTGATGGTAACCGATTGCTGGAATGCCGCGGCCGCCGGCTCCAGTTGCTTTTTCTGGAGGTACGCCACTCCCAGATTGTAGGCGGCTTCAAAGTTGGTGGCATCGAGTTGCAGAGTCCGTTGCAGGGTCGCGATGGCGGCATCGATCTGTCCGGCGTGAGCTTGCGCCATGCCAAGATTGAAAGAGGCAAGAGCATAATCGGGACTGATCTGGATCGCTTTCTGCAGCTCTTCGACCGCCTCGGCATACCTCTTGAGGTGATAGTAGTCGAGGCCCTGCAGATAGTGAGCCGGAAGGGAGTTGGGCTCGGTTTGGATTGCACTCTTCAGTTTTTCGATCGACTCCAGATAGCGGCCGTGCTGGCTGTCGGCGATAGCATCGGAGATCAGTTCATAGGTGGCGATGCGGTCTTTCGGGTCCGGCAAATCGCGGGCGCTGATGGCCGGATCGCTGCCCCCGGAAAACCCCGCATACCCCAAGGCTTTCAATCGCTCCATCAGCGCCGGGTCAAGGCTCGTCTTTTCGGCCAACTCCTTGCCCGCGCTGTAATCGCGGATCATGCCCACGAGCTTAGCGCGCATCTCCTCGGCTACTGCCTTCTTCTCGGTGAATAGATTGTGAACTTCGCCGGGGTCCTTCGCCAGATCGTACAGTTCCGGTCGAGGCGCGTCGATGAAGTGATATTTTGTGTTCTCCGAGGCCCGCAGTTCACTCCAGTTGAAGTGAATCCGCGGCAGGAAGGTCTCTCCATAGAGGACGCGGTCGCGGCCGGCCTGGTCGTCATGATCAGGTTCACCGCGAAGCTGGGGAAGCAGGCTGCGTCCCTGCACCTGCGATGGAACTTCCAGCCCGACGGCGCCCAGCACGGTCGGCATCAGATCCACCAGCGAAACCGGATCGGCAATCGCGCGTGCCGCGCCATTCTCCGGCAGTCGGTTCTCCGGCAGTCGAATGATCAGCGGCACATGCATGGTAGCGTTGTAGATAAAGAAGCCGTGCGTTTTTTCGCCATGTTCTCCCAGGCTTTCGCCATGGTCGCCGCAGAGCACGATTACTGTGTTCTGATAAATCCCCTTTTCTTTCAAGAAGCGGAGAAGCCGCCCGACCTGTTCGTCGGCAAAAGCGATCTCGCCGTCGTACGGCTGCGCCGCATACTCGCGGCTGTAAGGCTCGGGCAGATGATAGGGAAAGTGGGGGTCGTAGAGGTGCATCCAAAGAAAAAACTTCTTTTGCGAATTCTTCGCCAGCCAGTCCAACGCCACATCGGCTACCAAATTGCCCGGACGCTCCATCTCATCGAGGTTCGATTCGTCCAGCCGGCTGAAGTCGAAGTGGTCGTAATAAAAATCAAATCCCTGGTTCAGTCCAAAGCGCGAATCGAGCACCGCTGAGGCAACCACGGCTCCCGTCTCGTACCCGGCCTGTTTGAGTACCGAGGCCAGCGTCGGTTGCAGCGGGCTGAGTTTGTTGCCGCTGAAATCGTGCATCCCGCTCAACATGGGATAGGTTCCCGTCAGCATCGATGTGTGCGAGGGCAGGGTTACGGGGACGACCGCAAACGCACGCTCGAAGCGCGCTCCATCCGCCGCCAGGCCGTCTATGTTCGGCGTCTTGATCTGCTTGTATCCATAGCAGCCAACATGATCGGCGCGCAGCGTATCAATCGTGATCAGGACCACATTCAGCGCCGGCTTCGGTGCTGTTTGCGCCGCCGCCGAAAGCGCGGTGAGGGCTATTAGGACGACAATTATTCGACGAAAATAAGGCGCCATCGGTGAGTTCAGTTTATCGCATGGAGGCAGGCAGCAGAGGCTCAACTCGACGGAAGTCTGTGATAGGCTGGGCGCTGATGAGACGGTTGGCTATTTTTCTTGGGATGGCACTGCCCGGGACTTTGCTCGGATCTCTGTTTGGAACTCTGTTCGGAACCGCCGTCTGGGCCCAGACCTCCGCGCCGAAGCGCTTTCCCCCCGACGTGTACCTCATCACCATTGACACGCTACGCGCCGATCATGTCGGCTGCTACGGATACAAGCAAGTCGAAACGCCCGCACTTGATGCGCTGGCCGCCGACGGTGTCCGCTTCACCGAGGCCTTCACTCATAGCCCGATCACGAACACCTCGCACATCACGATCCTGACTGGCCTATTGCCGAGCGTACACGGCGTCACCGATTTTGGCGTCCCGCTCTCACCGCAACATGCGACTGCGGCGGAATTGCTGAAGAAGCACGGCTACCAGACCGCAGCTTTCATCGGAGCCGTGATTCTCGACAGCAACACGCTCGCTCCCGGCCTCGATCGCGGCTTCGATTTCTACGATAACTTTCC
>Ga0209415_10008294_pt1 | contig 18048 bp, 8 predicted proteins | sample PeaSoiSIISIP2007_FD_187696 | JGI IMG/M metagenome (GOLD analysis project Ga0209415, IMG submission 187696) | Peat soil microbial communities from Weissenstadt, Germany - SII-SIP-2007 (SPAdes) (version 2) | ecosystem: Environmental > Terrestrial > Soil > Wetlands > Peat | place: Germany... | reverse complement strand
AGAGCGCTGGCGCCGTGGCAACGCCGATGTTCTTGTCAGCAGCGCCGTAGTAGAACAGCCAGCGGTTACCATCCTTCACCATCCCCTCGACGAATACGACATTCGGAACTTGCCCCACCTTTTCCCATTCTTTCTCGGGGGCAAATACCGGTTGTCCGGAACGCGCCAGCACCTTGGTGGGATCATTCTTGTCGAACAGAACCCAGCCCGTTGAATAAACCAGTTGGTCATCGGCGCCGTTGTAAACGAGGAAAATGCCTTGGGGCGTTATGATAGGCGCGGGGCCCGGCTCAACAACTTGCGAGTCAAACGAACCTGGGCGGCTCGACAAAACCGGGTGGTCGAGGGCCTCGGTCCAGTGGAGCAGATCGTCGGAGTAAGCAACACCCATTTGAGTGTCCTTGCCCTTTGCGTCGGCGAGATAGTACATCCAATACTTGCCATTGATTTTTTCGGGAACAATGGCGCCGGACTTCGTCCATTTCACATTCCATTTCCCCTTGAAACTCGGGAGGATAACGCCCTGCCGCCGCCAATGAATCAGGTCTGTAGAAGTCGCCAGGCACAGCTGAGCGTCCTTCTTGTCTGCCGCGGCTCCATCTACGTTGTTGTATCCGGTGTAGGTCAGGTAATAGGTGTCGCCAATTTGTTGCAGCCTTGGGTCCTCCACGCCACCACCCTTTTCATACGGAGTCTCGGAAGACATGACCGGCGTGGGCCGACGAGTGAAATGAATACCGTCTTGGCTTGTGGCATAGCCGAGCGACGAAGCACCGTTACGATCCTGGGCGCGGTAAAGCATCACGAACTCCCCATCCTTCTTCACAACTGAGGGATTAAAGGTTCCCGCTGATTCGAACGTATCTCCCTTTGGAGACAAGACGGGGTCGACGGAGAGCCGGGTCCACTTTCCAAAAGGAAGCGTAAAAGAAACGCCAGCAATCGCGGCAAAAGCGACGAGGACCAACACGGATATACCGGATGTTCGTGCCGCGCTGGTTGCGGAAACCGAGACTCTTGTCATTGCATGCCTTCTTTCCTTACCGAACTAACCTGACAATAGAAACCAACACTCTACGCCACCCTTGAAAACAATCAGCGACCGATCAAAACTCGGCCATAAGCTGAATGAAAGACTGTTCCGGTACCTGTATTGTCGCTTCACTGGCCTTGCCATTTATACTCAAACGGGCTGGGCGCTCTTTCGCCATCGGAATTTTGATGTTTGCCGACCGGGCAGTGGCAGTGGGGTTGTACAAAATGAAATTCAACTTTCTTGGCGGAAACTCCTTTATGCGAGCCGCATCGAGAAGGTCGAGGTTCACCAGCATTAATTCCCGGTCACTAACCTGACCGAGCGCTTCAAACATCAAGTACATCCAAATCGATTCACCGGAGCCGTAGATTTCCTTCCCCACGTTCCCGGTCATGCCCGCAAGTTCGAGGGTCCCGAGATTCTCATACGGAATGAAGGCGGAGGGCCCGCGCTTGCGATTGCCCGAGCAATTCTCAAAGAAATAGAAGTTGTTGCGCCGCTGCTGGTCCATGAAACGCAGCAGACCTTCAAAGACGATGCCGCGCTTCATGACTCCGGTCCAGGGGAGAATGGCCTCCACGTTTTCTTTGAAAGCGGGATAAAGAATGGAGGCGGCAGCCTGAACCATTCCGCGAATGTCGTGAGACCGCTGGCTGGGATCGGAGTACCAGTAAAACATCCGGAGCTGTTCGTAGAGCAAGTACCTGGCCTCTTCCGCCATGCCGAGTTCTGCCGCCGCCAGTGCACCGTAGGCTAGTTCCTGGGGCTCGTGGAAGAGGCGTTCTGCGGGAACGGTATACAAAACCTCGATGGCGCGGCTGGCTTCTTCGAGGTAGTGCTTCTCTCCCGTCAATTTGTTCGCCAAGATCGCTGCCCAGGCGTATAAGCCACCGATGGCGTAATTTGTGCCGGCGCCCTCCGCGCGAAGAGTCGCAACTTGATAATAGATCGGGAAAAGATAGTCGTACTGCTGAGCCATTTTCTGCGCGGTCTGGAAGGCGTCGAGGAATTGAGCAGTGATTTCCTTTGAGCCGGCCAGAGAGCCAATCATCGGATATTTGATAAGAGAATTTTCGAAGGGATACCAGGAATCGGCCCGCTCGTCGGGCTTGCGCATGAAATCGTTGCTGATGCTATGGGTGTCTGAGTGGTAGAAAGCGGGAAGATCCGCGAGAAGATCGTTGCATTCGCGTTCGAAACCGGGCGATGGATGTAGCTGGAGGTAAAGAAGGGAAGGCCAGAGAACATCCGCTACGGTCATCAGTTCGAAATTGTCGGTGGAGTCGTTCCAAAGTTGAGAACTGGCCTTAACGTAGGCGCGCAACCCCGTATACCCGTTGGTCTCGATCTGCGTCGCGCTCTTGTCCTGCAAGTCTTCCACCGTACCCGCGGCGAATTCTTCCCAGGAAGTAGCGCACGCTGGCCAGGTAAGTCTCTCCTCGAACAGCGGAAGCAGAGCTTGCACCCAGCGGGTTACGGACTCCTGCACCGTCAGCAAGCGAGTCATGGGCCTTTGCAGCAGGTAGTAAGTGAAGTTGACATCCCCCTGCGGCAGCATATTTCCCGTGGCCTGATCTGCTAACAGCCCCACGCCGAGGCGCTGCGTGCCGTCGCGTTCGATGTGTGAAATGCTGGAGCAGCGATAAACCAGAAAGCGCGGAAGATTTTCCGTGGACATCCAGCTCATGTCGCTCACATCGAAGTACATCAGGGTCTCCACGCCAACGTTCTGGTCGAGAAGATAAAGTGCGGGGAGATCGTTGCCGTAGGTGCCCAGGGAGTTCCGCGTAGGCTGTTCCAGCAGCACGCGCCTCCAGCTTCCCGACTGGCCTTCCATCAGAGTGGAAGAGGAACTCAACCAGGTGATGATCTGGGGCTCGATGTGGCTGTCCTGGCGAAGCCTGAGGGGTGCGGCTAAATGGAGTGTGGTGCGAAAGCGAAACCAGTGCGTATCCGCAAGGTAGCTCAAAGCGCTGATTTCCGAGTCCCAGCCATAGGACGCCGCCTTGCCATCCACGCCTTCTGCCTTGCCCTCTCCTGTGGAGCGAATACGGGAACCCTCGCGCCATACACGCGAGGCAACCAGCGGAAAGGAATCGCCCACAATGAACGGGTTGTTGGCCAGGGTTCCGGGTTTCCAATCATCAGATTTGCCGCCCCGCACGAAGTCCTGGTAAGTGAGCGGCGTGCCCGCCGGCGATATCCGGATTCGCTGATTTCCAGCCTCAATGCTTGTATAGGCAGAAGCGTCTTCCGCTTCAAAGGAGGGGAAGACGATTCCTTTACCTTTACCTTGGTGGAAGGCTGCGTAAGCCTGCGACGAGCTCGCAGCGGTGGCCAGAAGCGTTTTTACGAAGATTCGCCGATTGAGAACATTCATTTGGCCGGAACCACGGTATGAGAATGATGAGTCGAACTCTGCCCCGGACGAAAGCCGGGGCAGAGCATCGACGACTCAGAATTGAATTTTCAAGGCAAGTTGAATCTGTCGCGGCCCGCTTGAATTGGTGATGGCACCGAAGCCACAAGCAAAGTGCTGGTTCGCGCCATTGCATCCGGAAGAGCCCAATGGAATAAATGTACTATTCAGCTGCGGACTTCCCGAAACGGCTCCGTAGATGTGGCGATTAAACAGGTTGAAAAATTCTGCCCGAAAGTCGATCGTAGCCCTCTCGCCAATGATTCTGGTTTTCTTGCCGAGCGTGAAGTCTTCGTCACGGCCTCCGAAGTTTCGAGCGGCGGCAAGAGAGCGGGGTTCGTTGCCAAAGGTCAAAGGTCCAGCGAGTGAAAATGCAGCTGGATTCCAGAAAGGTTGCCCGAAGGGGTCAAAATTCCCACTCCTGTTGGTCTCACGCACTCCTGGAATGACGTTTACGCGCGCAGCTCCGGTAAAGTGGCATCCGCCAAACAAGACGTCGCCAGCGGTACCTCCGCACGGGCCATATACCTCTGTAGGTAGTCCTGACTTGTAGGAGTCAACGTTGGAAACGTACCAGCCGCTCACCACGCGGTCCAACCCTCCTGGACTGCTTAGGTAGCGTTTTCCGCGCCCCACGGGCAATTCATAGAAAAAGCTCGCGACCAGGCTCTGCGGCGTATCAAGCTCACTAACCGCTTTTTCGGCCCTGCGGTCGTATGAGTTCTGACCGATGAATTCGTTGGTGCCGATAAAGCCAGAAACACCGGGACCCGAGGAATCTGCGTCGGTAAGGTTCTTTGAAACAGTGTACGAGACTAGGAAGCTCAATCCTGCGGCAAAGCGCTTGTCGACTTGCAACTGCATCGCGTTATAAGTCGAGTTGCCCGAACGATCGGGGCTAAAGGAGTTATCTTCCTGGTTGAAGTCACCGTACTGGGGGAACGGTCGAAAGATCTGGTCGATGGGTGCGGTGAGCGGGAAGTTTGCATAGGGCAATGTCACGCCAGCAGCGATGGCGTTCGGGCACTGCTGACTGAGCGGGAGAGACGGCCCAGCCGGGGTCAGGCAGATTGCCTGCTTGGTCAAATCGCCCGGAAAGGTAGCGAAGTACGACAATTGCGAGGGGTTCGTTTGATTTGGAATAATGTTCAAAGCCACCAAGTGAGTGCCCTTGGAGCCGACATAGGCCACCTTTACGATCAAGTTTGAAGCGATCTGGCGTTGTATGTCAAGAGTCCAGGTTTGGATGTCGGCTGGGCGCCCGGTGTTTGCGGGAACGCCAATCACTCCGCTGCTGTTGTTCTGCCCGTCGGGCGTAAAGGGTCCGGAATTGGGGAGAAAGTGCACAATGGGATTATCAATTTGGATGGGGCCGCCATTGCTTGGCGTGATCGTCTGCTTGTTGAAAAATCCCAGACCGTCTTGGTCGGCAAACGATCCTTCCTTGAGCGGTTGGTAGAAAATGCCATAACCGCCGCGCAATACGGTCTTATCGTTGATGCTGTAGGCGAACCCGACGCGCGGGCCAAACGCCTTCTTGTAAGTGTCCTGCGGACGTGTCTTTCCGTTCCGCCCCGTCCCGCTGCCAAAATATGTGTAGGCACCGAGAATGTTGCCGGCGCCAGGATTCGGAAGAGTGGGGTCAACCATGGAGAAGCGATTGAATGCCTCGGTAGCCGGGATGTCCATGTCATAGCGCAAGCCGTAATTCAGAGTTAAGCGAGGCGTCACCTTGTAGGTGTCCTGGGCATAGAAGGAGTAATCTTTGTAACGCACCCCGCTGAAGGAGCCGTAATTCAGGGTCTCTGAATTCACCAAGCCGAATTCGGAGCTCGCTACCGGGTCCCCGCCGAGTCCAGTGGCGGGGCTGGCGGTTTGAGCGGCATTAAAATCGAATTCGCCAGAGGCCTGCGTGAGTCGTCGCACATTGAACTGCAGGTCGCGAATCTCGCCGCCAAATTTCATGTTGTGCTTGCCTTTGACCCAACTCACGGAATCATTCAGTTGATAGACGTTGTCCGCGAATTGCGAATCACCACAGTTGTTAAGCAAATTCTCGTAAGGTGTTCCAACAAACTTAATGCATGGGAAGGTCACAGGCGATACTCCGGTGATTCCGATCTTTGCCGGATAATTCCCGTCCAGGCTGTTGGAGACTTCTCCACGGAAACGACGGCTAAATCCAATCAGAAACTGGTTCACCACCGATGGAGTAAAGATGTAGTTGTCACTGAAACGCACATACCGAGTGCTCTGCGGGGTGACTTGGCCGAAGATGGGTCCCAGGTTTGAAGCACCACCCGTGCTCGTATTGTCGTAGTCGAAGCCACCGGAAATTCTCTGCTTGTTCGAAATATTGTGATCGATCTTGATATCGTAAATATTCGCGGTCGTGCTGTTAATCGTTGTGTTAATCACGTTATTGGTGAGGGATGTGGTGGTCGGAGGCAAGAGCGCAAAAACCTTGGCCATCACCGTACTCGGCGTGAAACTTGGGACACTGGTCAGAAGGTTTCCCGGGATGGGATTCCCAGTAGTGGGATCGTAAAGCTGCTGCCCTAAGTTGTTACAGATGCCCCCCGCTGTGAACCCCGCCGTGCAGTCCGCGGCAAAGTTACCGCTCTGAAAGTCTGCGTTAGGCACGCTAATCGGTGAACTGCCTCCAGTTCTAAAGCGGAATCCCTCATAATCAAAGAAAAAGAAGGTCCTGTCGTGTCCGTTATAAAGATGGGGAATACGAATCGGGCCGCCGAAAGTGGCGCCAAAGTCGTTTTGTGTATTGACAGACCTTTTCAAGCCTTGGGTATTGTTGGTCCAGCTGTTGGCGTCCAGCGTGCGGTTGCGGAGATAATCGTAAACCGAGCCGTGCCAGTTGTTGGTGCCTGACTTCATCGTGAGACTTACGATACCGTCACCGGATTCACCATACTCCGCAGAGAAGTTACTCTGCAGTACCTTGAACTCCTCCACGCCGTCCGTGGAAACACCCTTGTTCATTTGTGTGTTGGGCGAAACCAGGGAGATGGAAACGCCGTCCACAAGAAAGTCAGTGCCCCCCTCCTGGCCACCGTCCACTTTGAAATCGTCGGTTGAATTGTCGCCGGGGTTGTTGCCGACATTTCCCACGAATCCGGGTACCAGTGTAATGAATTGAACGGGGTTGCGGACCGTGCCGTTGACCTCCAACGGCAAATTCTCAACCAGGCTCGACTGCACGGTTGACCCAACGTCGGAAGTGTCCGTTTCAAGTTGCGTGGCGTCGGCAATAACCGTCACCGTGTCGGAGACCGCGCCCAGTTGCATCTGGATGTCCAGTGAGACCGTAGTACCGGTCTGTACCGTGACTCCTTCCCGTAGATACTTCTTGAGGTTCGGCCCCTGTACGGTAACGGCATAGCGGCCGGGGGGGAGATTTGCCAACGAATAAATCCCCGCGTCGCTGGTGACAGTCGCAACCGTGAGCCCGGTATCCATGTTTCGAGCGGTTACCGCGGCTCCGCCGATCGTTGCCCCACTCGGATCGGTTACGCTGCCCTCAATGTTGCCGTTGGTTGTCTGGGCGAGAACCAACGCCGTCGAGGTCAACAGGAACAACGCAAAAGTACAGACGAGTCTTTTCACAGGTCTTCTCCCATGCCGCTGTGGATATCCCTACTCACGCCCCAAAACGAGGTCGCAATGCGCAACACATACGCCTAGAAGATGAAGACTGATTTTAAGAACCCCAAGACTCCACTGTTTTTCCAGCTAGTGCTTTTACACTAGGCCGAAGTATCAGCGGATAGTTGACCTCTATGTGATTGAAGGGAAGGGTCTCACACGTGAATTCATTGTGATTCACATAAACGGGGCCATTCACCCGAACCTCTCGGCGTTGTGAGAATTCCATTTTTGGAAATTGTCAGGACCCGTTTCGGGGGAATCCGGAAGACTAAGCAACGCCATTCCACTGCATTGGCACGCTTGGCAAGAGACACAGACACATTGGAAGGAAAGGGGTTAGGCTACTTGAATTGAAGAAAGTCTGTGATAAACTTCGCTTGTTTCAAGGAAAATCGATCCAACCGAATCGATGTCATGATGTCCTCGCCGCAGCCGTCGGTTCCACCGCCGGGAATCACCGATGATCTCCTTGGCGATAAGCGTTGGCAGCTCGTACAACGAATCGTTTCCAGTCTGCCCTTTCAGAAGAGCACCCGGCTCAGGGATTTGCTGCAGTTCATCACCGAGCAAACCATCCACGGGAAGGCGCACGAATTAACCGAGCAACACATCGGCAACGCTCTGTTCCACAAACCTTCCGATTACAGTCCCCTGGAGGATAGCTCAGTCCGAGTGCATGTTCGACAGTTGCGGCTGAAACTTCACGAGTATTTCAATGAAGAGGGCCGTAATGAGTCGCTCATCCTCGACATACCCAAAGGCTCCTACGCCCCGGTATTCAGAGACGTCACAAAAGGCCCGGCTCTCTCCCTGGCAGTTGCGCCGTTGATTCCGGCGGCTTGGCGGGGCCGAGTGATGGTTCCCTGGATCCTATGCGGCATTTTGGCGATATTGTGCGCCGTGTTGTTGTATCGGGTAATCCCGCACCGGACGGCCGGAGCGGTGTCAGGCCCGGCTCCGCTTTCGTGGCCGTCTTCGCAGATTTTCGATGTTCGACACCAGACGATCATTGTGGTCGCTGACAGCAACTATGGGATGGCCCGTATCCTCGCCGGTCAACCCGGATCTCTCGACCAGTATCTTCGCCGGGTTCCTCTGCCGGGTCCGACGCTGAGCAAAATTGGTGAAGTCGATTCTCGACTGGGCGAGTACATGTCGAACTCGACCCTCACTTCCTTCGCGGATGTAGCGGACGTCGTGTCCCTTTATAAAATGGCGGGTGCATTGCAATCGCAAGTGTCGGTGCGCTATCCCCGAGAGTTGAGGATGCGCGATCTGGACCACAACAATTGCATTTTCATCGGCAGCCCTGCCTCCAATCCCTGGGTTACGCTGCTGCAGGACAAGCTCAACTTTCGTGAGAGTGAGACGGCGGTGGGCAATAGCGCGAAAATTTTTGTGAACAAGAAGCCCTTGCCCGGCGAACAACCACAGTATGAGGGCCTGCGGTGGACAGGAACGATAGGCGAAGACTATGCCACCATTTCTCTTCTTCCGAATGCCACCCACGACGGAAGCGTGCTCGCGCTCCAAGGTCTCCAACAGGAGGGAACGGAAGCAGCAGGCCGGTTCCTGGCCGATGACGAAAATCGGCGTCAACTGATGAGTGCGTTGGGGATTTCCGCCTCCGATAGCATTTCTCAAAATATCTGGTTTGAAGCTCTGATCCGAGCGCGGACAAATTCGGGGGCGCCCAGTTCCACGACTCTGGTCGCGGTCCGCCGAATTCAGTAGCAACTCAGTCAAATGCCGGGCGCAATCAGACTAGAATGAATCATTCCGCTTCACGTGTGGATCCAACCTTGAACGCTCAATCGATCGCGGCGAGCACGATTATGTCTCGATTCCGGATATTCTGGTTGCTGGCTATGCTGACGGCCACAAGCTCGCGATGGGCAGGACAGACCGTTCCCGTTCAAGGCGGACGAGATTCGGCGATGGAAACGCACTTTGCCGCTGCCCAACAAGCGCAACGCCAGAACGACTACCCGACTGCGGAGCGGGAATACCAAGCCGTGCTTGCCATTGCGCCTGATTTCGCGGAAGGTCATATGAACCTCGGCCTGGTCTATCAGCTTCAGGATCGCTCTCCCGAAGCGATGACGGAATTTCGCCGCGCCCTGAAACTCAAACCAGGGCTCACCGGGGCAAATTTTTTTCTAGGGGTTGACTATTGCAAGGCAGGCGAAGGAACGAAGGCCATTCCCTACTTGAAAGCTGCCCTCCAGAAGGAGCCCAATCGGCCCGACATCTGGCTATGGTTAGCCACGGCGCAGCAGATTGCCGGCCAGCTTCAGTCGGAAGTCGCAACGGTTCTCCGGGCGCTGGATCTGCAACCTAAGGACGCTGATCTGCTCTATCTTCTGGGAAACGCATACGAGCGGCTGGGGAAACAAGAGGTTGCGCAGTTGGCGAAAATTGCTCCCGGCTCGTCGCGCAGCGAACAGCTACTCGCGGAGAGTTATGCGTCGAGCAATGAGTGGCCGTCGGCGGTAATTCATTTTCAGAATGCCCTGGTGGCTTCGCCGAATCGCGCCGGATTGCAAGCTGAACTGGGTGAAGTGCTTCTGCGTGCGGGAAAAGTGAACCAGGCGATTCGAGAATTTGACGAGGAGTTGCGGCGCGATCCAGACGCCCTGCGCGCCTTGGTGCGACGCGGTGAAGCAAGGCTGATTCAGGAAAATGTCGAGGCTGCGCTTCAAGATTGGGAGAAAGCGATTGCCATCGACGCGGGGCAAACGGAGAGGCTCCTTGGCCTTCGCGAAGCCGGATTCGGAGATGCCGCTCTCGAACAGCTTCCCGACGCCACCCGCGAAAGAATGCAAAAGCTCGCGGGAGAATTGCAGAATCACAATTCGCCGGCGTCGCATTTGGCTTCTGCGTTTCTCGCCGAACAAAACGGGAATGTATCTCAAGCAGCAAGCGAGGCTAGTCTTGTTGATTCCGCCCCCAGAAAGGAGGTTGCCAGCAGGAGCTGCACCGAAGCAAACGTCAACCGGGCGCTCGAGCGAGGTCGGGTTGCTGAGGTCGCGCCATGCGCCAAGAGGGTCCTCACTTCGCGGAGTTCCGCCCAAATCCGCATAGGTGTGGCCAGCGCATTGCTGGAAGCGGGAGAGTATCAAACTGCCCTGAAAATGCTGGAGGGATTGCCGGCTGCGGATCGGAATTCGGCCGAGGCATCCTACTGGCGCGCGCGTTGTTACGAAAAACTGGCAACCGCGGCATATCTTCGGCTCTACCAGGCGGATCCAAATTCGTATCGACTGCATCAGTTAATGGGTGACCTTGAAGCGGCAAAAGGAAACGATGGAAAAGCCATCGAAGAGTACCGCGCCGCCGTTGCCTTAAAGTCATCTTCGCCCAATCTGCATTACAGCCTGGGTCACATACTATGGAAAGACCTGAAGGTGCCCGAAGCGCGCGCTGAGTTTGAGGCCGAGCTAGAGTTGAACCCACGTCATCCCGGTGCGCTAAACGACCTGGGAGATACCTACCTGCTTGAACATCAGCCTGATAAAGCCTTGCCTTATCTGGTGAGGGCGCTCGCCGCAGATTCCGCGAATCCCGATATACACCGTGATTTGGGCACCGCATACTCCGAACTCGGCAATTACCGAAAGGCGGAAGAGCAGTTCAAGATCGCTGTGTCTGCCGACCACGATGGTTCGGTCCACTACAAGCTGGCGAGGGTTTACCAGGCGCTTGGCGAGAAGGAAAGTGCGGCTCGCGAATTCGCTCTCTCCAGCACCCTGAATCGTGAATCGCACGAAAAGCTGGAAAAACAAACGGAACGCGTGGGAGAAGTAACTAGATCCGCCGAGGATCCGTAGCATGAAACAGCTGCTGATTCTTCTTCTCTTTTTATTGGCCCCCGCCAACTACGTGCTCGCCAAACCACCCGGGCAAGAAGACGCATTTCAGAGGGGTCTCACAGCGCTGCAGGACAATCGTTATGCGGATGCTCTCGAAGAGTTGACGGCAGCAGAGCGCGACCATCCTGACGATCCGCGCGTTCACAATTTTCGCGGGATTGCCCTTGCCGGTCTCGGCCAGAACGCCAAGGCGGCGGCTGAGTATCGGGAATCCATTCGCCTGGACCCGCGCATGGAAGATGCCTACCGAAATCTCGGATTCCTCGATTGGACTGAACACCAGCTCGAAGCAGCTCGCGACGCTCTGGAGCGCGCTGTGGAACTGTCGCCCAGCGACTCTTTCGCCCATTATTATCTCGGGCGGGTACATCTAGAAGCACAGCGTTACTTGCAGGCAATGGAGGAATTGGAAACATCTCGCGTGCCGTTGCCAGCGGACGCGGATTTCTCGATCCAAGTCGCGACTGGGTACATCGCGTTAGGTCGTCATGAAGATGCGCGTAAAGCGCTGGATCATCTTGTAACACTGCCGTTAGACGACGCGCAATCAATCCACCTGATTTCGCTGCTGCTGGCCGCCCACCAGAACGACGCGGCGATCGACCTGATTCAGCGATTGAGCAAGCGTCCGCCCGCTGGCGCAAGGGCGTGGCTGAAATTTGATCTGGCTGCGGTTTATCTCCTTGCCGGAAACGATGAAAAGGCGCTGGTACAGGCGCACGTCTACACGGACTCTCTGGCCCAAGGAGCCTCAAAGTCAACCGAATCTGCCGACGCTTGGTCTTTGATCGGCATCGCCAGTGCCCACCTGAGTCAGGGGGAGCGGTCAGTCAACGCTTTTCGCCAGGCTGCTATTCTTGCTCCCGGCGAGGAAGAACACTGGCTTAACTTGACCCGAGAGTTGATGGAACTGAACCGCTATTCCGACGCAATCCTTGCGGTGCAAGAGGGATTGTCTGCCAACCCGAAGTCTTACGCTTTGCATTTGCGGCTGGGGGCAGCGCAGCTCTCGGCTGGTCACTATGCCGAGGCCGAGAGCGTCTTTCGCGATCTTGTGGCCGCAGGCGATCCTCTGCCGACCGGCTATATCGGATTGGCGCAGGTATTGTTGAGGACAGGCCGGGCCGAAGAAGCGGTCTCTGAGCTTGCCGATGCGGAACAGAAGTTGGAACCCAGCTTTCTCCTCAGTTACTTTCGGGGGCTGGCCTTGGACCGTGCTGGCAAGCCCGCGGAAGCGATGACGGCTTTTCAAGCAGCGGTGCGGTTAGATTCGAATAACGCCGAGGTCCATCTGAATTTGGGAAAAACGGAGCTTGCGCTCGGCCGGGTGAGCGACGCGATTGCCGAACTGCAGGAGGCGCTTCGCCTGAGTCCGGGTAACGTTCAGGCAAAGCGACTCCTAAGCCAAGCCTATCGCCGGGCCGGTGACTCGAAAAGTGCGACGAAGTTCGCAGAAGCATCCGCGGACGCGCCGCTTGGCCCGGAAGGCGATCTTCTCGGGGACTTCTTCCTTCCGCATTTGCAGGGGCCTCCCGAAAGTTCACAGCTTCCTTGACCGCAGCCACACCAAACCCTACGCTGTTACAACCTGAGGTGAATCCGTGAACGGTGGCAGCCCGGAAGGCACGAAGGCACAGACGTCTTGGCTGTGGCCGGTTCTACTGGTGCTCTTGTTCACCCGCCTGTTGCATTCTCAGACCGCGCCGCAAAAAGCTGTTGCCACTCCGGGCATTGCAATCGCAAATTTTGAGGATATCGCGGAGAAAGCCGGTCTGACGGCGCTGAATGTGTTCGGCGGAGTGGACACCAAGAAGTACATCATCGAAACAACCGGGACGGGCGTGGCCATCTTTGATTATGACAACGACGGATGGCCAGATATTTTTGTGGTGAACGGCACCACACTGGAAGGATTTCCGTCCGGCGAGGCTCCCACCAATCACTTGTATCACAACAATCACGATGGGACTTTTACGGATGTCACGGTGAAGGCCGGCCTGGTTGCGACGGGATGGGGCCAAGGCGTTTGCGTCGGGGATTACGACAACGATGGTTGGGACGATCTGTACGTCACCTATTACGGAAAGAACCGTCTTTATCACAATGACCATGGTGTGTTCGCCGAAGTGGCCGAAAAGGCTGGCGTAGCAGGCTCAGGAAAGGCATGGGGTACGGGCTGCGCTTTCGTGGACTACAACCGTGACGGACACCTTGATTTGATGGTGGCAAATTATGTGGATTTCAATCCCGCCACCACTCCAGTCCCGGGCGAGGGAAGTTCTTGCGTGTGGAAGGGTGTCGCAGTGATGTGCGGACCGCGTGGACTGCCGGGCGCGAAAAATATTTTGTATGAGAATCGTGGTGACGGGACCTTCGCCGATGTCACCAAGAAGGCTCACATCGACCGGACCGCAGGACGCTATTCGTTCAGCGTTTCCACATTTGATTTTGACGATGATGGATGGCCGGATATCTACATCGCCTCCGACAGCGCCCCCAGTATTCTCTATCACAACAATCGCGATGGAACTTTCACCGATGTTGCGGTGATGGCTGGAGTAGCGTTCAACGAAGAGGGGCGCGAGCAGGCGGGGATGGGAACGACTATCGCGGATTACAACGGCGACGGACGGCTGGATATTTTCAAGACCAACTTCTCCGATGACACGCCGACCCTGTACCGGAATGACGGTGAAGGAGAATTTTCTGATGTTACCTTCGCAGCGGGACTTGGTCTGCACACGCAGTATCTGGGCTGGGGCACGATGTTTTTTGACTTTGACAACGATGGCTGGCCCGATCTCATCCTCGCCAACGGGCATGTCTATCCGGAAGTGGACAAGTTTCACCTGGGCAGCGGGTACATGGAACCACGCCTCCTTTATCACAACAACGGCAACGGAACGTTCACCGACGTGTCGGCGACGGCCGGACCAGGGATTAACACGGCTTCCTCGGCCCGCGGCTTGGCCGTGGGCGATTTGTGGAACGATGGGCGGCAATCTGTAGTCATCAATAATGTGTACGGAAAGCCCAGCCTGCTGGTGAATGCCGTGCATTACGCTAATCACTGGGTCGCCTTTAAGACCGTCGGAACCCGATCCAATCGCGACGGGATCGGGGCGAAGATCACGGTCAAAACGGGCACGAGAACGCTGGTGGATGAAGTGCGCAGCGGCTCCAGCTATATTTCCCAGAACGATCTGCGAGTGCACTTCGGCCTTGGCTCGGCAGTCAAAATGGATGCCGTACAAGTGCGCTGGCCCAGCGGACTGGTGGAGCGGTTTGATAACTTATCCATCGATGCCATCCACACTTTAACGGAAGGGTCTGGAGTGGCAGTCGTTCCAACTGCGAAGAAACCCTAGAGCAGGCGAAGCGTTATTGATTACGGGACGTCATTTGGAAAGATCCTTTCCGACGGATCCGGCGGAAGGTTCATCAACTTTAAGGATTTGATCTCCAGGAACGCTCTTGATGGTTTGATGAATCCCACTGGGCCAACGGATTTCGATCGTCCCAACAACAGCCGATCCCATACCGAAATGGACTCGTTTGTCACTGGAAGAAAGGTAGCTGCCGGCTGTGGTCACGGTTGCCATTTGGGAGCCCTTCGAGGTTATCAACTTTACCTCCGCCCCGATTGCGTCCCGGTTGCTCTTGTGCCCGACGAGCTCCAAAGTTAACCAATGGTTCTGGGTTTGCGTAGAGTTGTGAAGGACATAGAAAGCTCCATCATTACCGGTTACCACGGCATCAATCCGACCGTCGTTATCAATATCGCCGATCGCCAGGCCGCGTCCTACCCACGCTTTCTGAAAAATGTCCCCGGCGTCGGCCGAGACATCCACAAATCCTCTGCCTGTATTTCTTGCCAATAGCATAGTTTCGCGATAGCGAAGGTTAGGAACAGTTAGTTGAATGGTATCTAAATCGTGTCCCTGGGTAATCAGAAGATCCTTCCATCCGTCGTTGTCATAATCAATGAAGCGCACACCCCAACCGGAGTGCGACATGGTCATGCGGCCGATTCCGGACGGATAGCTATCGTAGGTAAAGGTGCCATCGCCGTTGTTGCGATAGAGCGCGTACATTTGGCTCGCCAGGTCCGTAACTACCAAATCGGGCAGACCGTCGTTGTTGTAATCCGCGAAGTCTACTCCCATGCCAGCGTAGGTATGGCCCTCGCCATCGACGGCGACGCCAGAGCTGAGCCCAACTTCCTCGAATGTGCCATCCCCTTTATTGTGGTAAAGAAATTCAGGCATGGAGTCGTTGGCGATAAAGATGTCAAGATGGCCGTCGCGATCGTAATCCGCAAGCGCGATGCCCAATCCCTTGCCCGGCTCCGCGAGGCCCACTTTGTGGGAGATTTCAGTGAAGTGGCCGTTTCCATCGTTGTGATACACCAACGGCGCAATCGCCGGGTACGCATTGGGGTGGCAATACGCGCGGTAGCCTTCTTTATGCTCGCCGCACCAGGTATCGTCAAAGTCCCACTGCAGGTAACGAAGCACAACTAAATCAAGAAGTCCGTCACCATCCAGGTCTACCCATGCCGCACTAGTGGACCAACCGCTCCCAGCAACGCCGGCTTTCTCCGTCACATCTGTGAATGTGCCGTCTCCATTGTTGTGGTAAAGCCTGTTTCCACCGTACGCTGTGACATATAAATCTTCATAGCCATCGTTATCGTAATCCCCAACCGCAACACCCATGCCGTAGCCCACACCCTGCAGCCCGGCTTTTTCTGTTACATCTTCAAATGTACCGTCTTGCTTTTGGTGGTAGAGGCGATTCCAGTACTTGGGTCCCGTCTTTTGCGGAATCGTTCCCTTAGGCGTGGGGTCGCTCAGAGGCGCACCATTCACTGCGAAAATGTCCAGACGTCCATCGTTGTCGTAGTCGAAAAGGGCCACACCCGCGCCCATTGTCTCAATCAGGTATTTTCTGGAAGTGTGCGATGCAAGGTATTCAAAATTCAAACCCAGGGCGGAAGTCGTATCGATGAACTTTGCCGCTCCCTGTGACGAAGCTGCAGGCTGATCTGGAGATGGCTGACCAGCAACTAATGTCGGCCCTTTCTGGGCTGCGGCGCCGGTAACCAGCAACCCGAACACGGCCACAAGGAGCGCTGATTGCCTGCGAGAACAATTCTTCATATCATCTTGCTCAGGCCTCTTCAGCCATCTAATTTCGCCCGTGACAACCCGAAATCCAGCGAAACTCTTGTTCGAGCCAAATCTGTGGAAACTGCGGGAGGTTCGCAGCCTGGAACTCATTGATACCTGATTGGTACCCTAACTATCAAATCCCATCGGCCCATTCGCCTAACGAGAAATGATCAGACCAACTCTTATACCAGTTTCACTGAGAGAGTCGACATCCCTTGATCCGGACCGGCCGGACCGGCTTTTCAGTACCCCCTTCCAGAGTTTCCGCCAGTTTCCGAGCTTGTACGGGCGCCTGGGCCAGATGGCGAAACGCCCAAAGAAAATCTAGATTCTGGATCGGTTTCGCCTGCCCGGAAGCACACCGGCGCGGCGGGTGTTGGTTTCGGCTTGGTAGGTTCGTCCTTGCTCAGGAGCAAGAGCTCTTGCTCCTTCTGGCCTCGCGTCCCGGTGCTCTGCACGTTTCCTGGCTCCGGAATCACCGTCATGTCATCCAATCTTGCCGTGACCTCCCGCTGTTGCAGACTGAAAGTCAGCAGCAGTCTATCCCCCTGCTCACCGCCGCGACGACGAAACAGCGGACCAAGACCCCAGGTGGCTTGATCCGAAATCACCAACTGTCCGACTGTTAGGCCGTCTTCAGTCCTTAATGCATAACGCCCTCTCACTTGTTCACGAAAACTGGCAGGAAGTTGCACGACACCGCTGGACACGCCAGACTCCCAGGAACTTATGCGACGCGGAGCAAGTGAGCTGTTTTGAACAGATTTCGACATCTTCGAAATGCGAAGGTTTCTTCGAACCATTTGCGAGCGAGAGTCTGCAGTAAGTTTCGTCCGAATCGGCCCTCAATTCACGCAACCCGCGGGAACACAGCAACACCGGGCAAGCGAGGGATGATGGGCCCGAGGAAACACCATGCATATTCGTTTCATTCGTACGCTGTTGTTCGTGCTCGTCGTGCTGTCAATGTCCGCGGCATCGTTTGCGCAGATCGGCGTGGCTATTAGGATCGGCCCACCCGCACTGCCTGTCTATGAGCAGCCGCTTTGTCCGGGAGACGGTTATCTCTGGACACCTGGCTACTGGGCTTACGACTACGATATCAGCGACTACTACTGGGTGCCGGGCACATGGGTAATGGCGCCGGAAGTCGGTTTCCTGTGGACTCCAGCTTATTGGGGTTGGGGCGGCGATGGATTTGTTTTCTATGACGGCTATTGGGGGCCGCACGTGGGCTTCTATGGCGGAATCAATTACGGCTTCGGTTATTTCGGTGAGGGTTACGAAGGCGGGCGTTGGGATAATGGACGCTTTTTCTACAACCGTTCCGTGAACAACGTGAACATGAATGAAATTCACAACGTTTACAACACCACCGTGATCAACCACGAGAACCACGTCAGCTACAACGGTGGCAACGGTGGAATCAACGCGCGTCCAAGGCCCGAAGACGAGACCGCGGCGCGTGAGAGACATATCCCGCCGGTAGCGACTCAGACTCAACATGCGCAGGCGGCCCGAGCTAACCCGCAGCAACGCGCGTCGTCAAACATGGGCGAGCCAGGTGTCGCAGCAACACCCAGGACCGGAGATTTTAATGACCGTGGCGTGGTACCAGCCAAAGAGGCAGGAGCGCCTTATACTCCGCCCAATCGGGGAGAAAATCAGGGACGTTCAGAGAACAACGTCGCTCGACCTAGCACGCCAGTCCATCCTCGCGACCTTCCGCCTGTGGCACGGAGCACTCCCAATACCGGCAACCCGAAAATGGACAAGAGGTACCAGCAGCAGCAGGAAAAGCAAATCACGAAGCAGCAACAGGAACGAGACAAACTCCAGCAGAAGCAGGACCAGGAGCACGTGAATCTGGATAAACAGAAGGCG
>Ga0209415_10008293_pt1 | contig 18049 bp, 20 predicted proteins | sample PeaSoiSIISIP2007_FD_187696 | JGI IMG/M metagenome (GOLD analysis project Ga0209415, IMG submission 187696) | Peat soil microbial communities from Weissenstadt, Germany - SII-SIP-2007 (SPAdes) (version 2) | ecosystem: Environmental > Terrestrial > Soil > Wetlands > Peat | place: Germany... | reverse complement strand
TGATTGTGCCAACAAAAGTAGTCTGCGCGACTGCTTCGCTTAAGGACGTCACTAGAACTAGATTGAACAAGGCAACAAAAATAGCCGCGGAGAACCGGGTCGATAACGCCTGAGGTCCGGCCCTCCGTGTAATCACCCGAAAATCCGTAGCCGCTCTGAAACCGCCCGTTGTGGCCCCGGTCGCTTGTGCTTGATTGTGCGTGATCGCGTCTCGTTCCATGGCGTGCTCCCCAGCAGCCGAACTATCTGCTAACCTACTTCGGCCCCTCGGCTTCGCGGCGTGATAGCTTGCAGGATCTTGTCAGCCTATCACGCATCGCTTTCGCCACGTCCATCGTGGATCTTCCCGTGTGCATTCCGCCAGTTACAACCGTCAGCACGCATATCACTGACTGTGCAACCCTTGCAAGGTTCTCGCAGCCTATTACCGCGCCGCGACACGACTGGGTTGCAGCCTATCACGCGCAAGGTCGGCGGGGCGGTCAGGCAGGCTCACCACACCCTGCCCGCCGCGGGCTAGCACGCCGGAGCTGCCTTCTCTCGATAATACGCGATCAGGATGTCGGCGATCTCCGGGCGCAGGATGCGCGGGTCGGGACGCTCGCCTTTGGTGAGCGCTTCGCGCACCTTCGAGCCGGAGATCGTCAGCGGCCTTTCGTCCGGATGCTGCTCCATGAGCTCGACGCGGCCGGCGCTCTCGAAGTAGGCCGCGAAGCCGATCTTGCAGGGCCCGACGCGCAGGTCGCCCTTGAGGTTGTCGAAGATCTCCTGCGCGTCGAAGTCGCCCCAGATGGGCTTGCCGTCGTCGAATGGCGCGTCGGCATGCTTGCGGCCGATGACGATGTCGGTGAAGCCCAGGTTCTGGCGGTAGATGGCGTGCATCACCGCTTCCTTCGGGCCGCCGTAGAGCATCTTGATGTCGAGCCCGGCGAGCTCGAAGACCTCCGTCAGATCGTAACCGCGTGCCTGCCAGAGCGCGTCGTCCTTGTCGCCTTGCCCGAGCAGCTGCCGCTCGTGCAGCGCCCGGTAGCAGCGCATGCGGATGCGCGCCGGCACGTCGTCGCCCTTGAGCTCGCCGACGAGCGGGTTGAGCACCACGCCGGCGAAGTGGCCTTCGCGCGTCAGGCGCTCAACGCCCGCCACCAGCGCGTACTCGTGGGCGCGATGCAGCGGGTTGCGCGTCTGGAAGGCGAGGGCGCGCTCCCAGCGCCGCTCCGTAATCAGCGTGCGCACCTGGCGCGGCGACAGGACGAAGTCGCCGTACTCCGGATCGTGCTGCTGCGGCAACGCCCAGATCTCGCCGCCCACCAGCTTGGTGCGCGTGTCGTCCATCACCATGTGGCCGCCCGGATGATCGGTGCGCGCGGTGCCGTAGAACTTCTCCACGTGCTGCGCCTTGTCCCAGTCGAACACGCTCGACACGCGCAAGACGGCGACGATGTCGCCGCCATGCACCAACGCCGCGGAGTGACTGACGCGCAGCCGCCGGGCCTCGTCGTCGGTCACCGGAAAGGAGATCGGCGCCGTCCACGCGTAGTGGCGGAACCCGAAGTCGAGTGCCTCGTGAGCGAGGACGTAGTGCCAGGTTTCCTCGTCCATCGGGCCGGTCAGCGGCGACAGCGTCCCGTCGGCGATGCGATAGACGGTGGACAGGTCGGCACGGCTCAGCTCGATGCGCGGCAGGCCCGCCGCTTCGCCGAGAAATTGCTTGCGCCGCGACAGCGGCACGGTGCGCGACACCGGTACCTCGAGACCTCCGTGAACGGGAACCAAATCAGGCATGCGGCTGCTCTCCTTCCGTTGCGTCGATTCGACCGACGACCGCTGCGCGTCGTCAGTCCTCCTCCATCACCGTGACCTCGCATCCCGCCAGCGCCGGCAGTTGGACGGTGGCGCTGCGCGAGAGAAAACGGGTCAACCACGATCGCTTTTCGGCGACCAGCACGGCCGTGCCGATGTTGTGCGCGCGGATCACGCGCCCGCAAATCTCGCCCGCGTCACCTTCCTCGATGAGCGGCGTCACGACGACCCCGTCCTTTTTGGCGCGTTCCCCCAAGCCGTGCAAGAGCGCCTCGGCGTCGGTGCGATACTCGTGCGCGATGGTCGCGCCGACTTGCGTGCCGACCTCCTCGCTCATGAACCCCGCCTCGCTCAGCGTCCGCGCCGCGCGCGTCGCCTGCGTCGGATCGAGCACGATGAGCGCCACCAAGTTGCTGCCGCGCGCCTTGGCCAGATCGATCGCTGCGGCCATGGCACGCCGCGGCTCGGCCCCGGCGGGCATGACCAGCAAGACGTTCTGCATCCGATCCCCCATCCCGTTCAGCGGATATGAATGCCCAGCAACGGCCAATACCAATAGGCCATCACATTGAAACCCACCCAGGCGCACAGCTCGAGCACGATCCCGGGCAACAACAAATCGCGGATGCGCAAGTAGCCGGCGGAGAAGGCAATGGCGTTCGCCGGCGTGCCGATCGGCAGCGTGAATGCCAAGCCGGCCGGCAACGCCACCACCGGCGCCATGATGCGCGGGTCGAGCCCGAACTCGTGCGCCACGCCGATGGTCACCGGCATGAGCAAGGCGACGACGGCGGAGTGACTCATAGCCTCGGTGAGCACCAGCGATACCAACGAGATCATCAGCACCACGGTCATCCCGCTGGACGCCCAGCGGCTGATGGTCACGTGCGACAGCCAGCCGGCGGCGCCCGATTTGTTGATCGCTGCGCCCAACGCAATCGCACCGCCGTACATCAGCAGGACGCCCCAGTTGACGTAGCGCTCGACGTCGCGCCAACTGACGACGCGCAGCATGAACAGGATCACCACGGATGCCAGGGCGATGTTCGCCAGGCCGAGCTCCTCGCCGCCGATGATCCACGCGATCAGCGTGCCGATCATCACCACGGCGATGGCGCGCTCTTCGTACGACGGGCGGCCGAGCTTCAGCCAACGCTCGTTCAGCACCGCGTCCGCGGCCTGCACGCTGTCGATCTCGATGGGGAAGAACCAGAGGATGAGATGATAGCCGACGACCAGGAGCAGCAGGACGAGCGGCAAGGCCAGCAGGGTCCATTCGAGAAAGCTGTACGTCGCGCCCGTGGCTTCACGCAGAATGCCGAGCGCCAGCGGCGCGCGCGCGCCGCCGAGCAGGGTGGCAATGCCGCCGATGCTGCTGCCCCACGCCATCGCCAAGAACAGCCCGCGGGCGTAGTTGCTGCGCCGGCGCGGCAGGTTGAGCACCGAGACGATCTCCACGACGATCGGGAAGGTCATCGCCGCCACCGCGTGCTCCGACATGAAGAAGGCCATCACGGCGTTGAGCAAGAAAATGGTCAGCAACAACGTGCGCGGCGTGGTGCCGAAGCGATGCAGAATGCTGAGGGCGATGCGGGTGCTCAACCCGGACTTCATCAGGCACGCCGCCAAAATGAACGCGCCGAGGATGAAGAACACCGCCTCGTTGCCGAACAGTGCGTAAGCTTGGTTGCTCTGCATCACGCCGGTCAGCGGCAACAGGATGATCGCCAGCAGACTGGTGATCATCAGGGGCAGGACGTTGAACACCCAGTAGAACACGCACAGCGCGAACGCCGCCAGCGCCTTCTGCCCCTCGCGCGTCAAACCGCTGGGCAGCGGCATGGTGGCGGTCCACCAGTACAACAACCCGCCGATTGCCAGGAAAACGGTCTTGCGGCTCCGGCTGAGGAGAATCACCGACAGCGGACGCGTATCGACGACGAACTCGTGCTCGGTGGTGGCCATGCGACGGGGGAGCCGGGTTCTCAGAGCCGCGAGGCGTCGAAGGAGTCGCTGACCCGCCGGACGCGCAGGCGCCGGCGCAACCGCGACAAGCTGCGCACCGCCAACGTCCCCAAGCGGGAACGATAGAACTGCCGCATGGGCACGCTGCCGCGCGCGTCATCGCCGGCGAAGAAGCGGGCTTCGAGCGGTGTAATGGCGAAGCTCAGATCGCGCACCCACCCCATGTTGATCTTGGCCTGCCGCACGGCACGAAAGAGGTGCGCGAAAATCGGCTGCAGCGTGTCCCAATCCGGCACCGACGGCTCGCGCGCCGGGTTGGCATCGCTGGATCGGAACAACGACAGCACCGGCAACACGCGGGCCTGTACCAGCACGTCGATGCCCTGCAGCGTCGACGCCGCCGATTCCAAGCCGACGATGAGATCGCTCCACACCGTGCCGCTGGGAAAGACGCTGGCCGCGTGCGCCAGCGCTTCGTAGTAGCGCTCACGGCCGATGTAGCGGACGCGCCCGGCGCAGCGCCGCGCCAGCACCTCCGGATCGTGGATCTCGACGCCGTAGCTGAGTGCGTCGACGCCCATCGCGTAGGTGCGGTCGATCCAGCCGTTGGTTTTCGGTGGATGCATTTGCACGGCGATCAAGGTGTCGAAGTGCTTCTTGACCGCTTTGATGTACGGCTCGAGCATGGCGATCCCGGCGTCTTCGCTGCCGACGTACGAGGGATTGAAGTACACGAACTCGGCGGCGCCCTCGGCGAATGCGGCGCGCACGACTTCGACCACGTCTTGGACCGGCATCGGGAAGCGCGCGTCGCTGGGCACGCCGGTGCCGCTGCGGCAGAAGCGGCACGGTGCGCCGCGCAGACTGAAGCTACACGCACCCGCCGGGTTGATGGCGATGAAACTGCCGTAGACCGTGCCGATGCGCCCCATCGGCGTGCCGCTGCTTGCGGTGCGGCCGTAGAAGCTCGGCGGTGTAATCAGGCGCACGTCGATCTGCGAGCCGTTGCGGCGCAGCGTGCAATGCTCGCCGGTTCCCGACAGCACGAACGGCGAGGCCGCATCGTCGCCGGCAGCCGCGATCGGCGCGCTCACCCACACGTCTTCGGGGAGAACCAGCTCGATACCATTCGCCCACTCGGATCCCGCGGCACGCGCCACGTCGGCCTGCGCGCGCAGCGCATCGTCGAGACGCACGCCGGCGACGCTCAGCTCGAGCTTGAGGTACCCGGGATTGACGCTCGGTGCGGCGAGCGTGCTCATCCGCACACTGCCTCGGCCCGGTTGACCCCGCCGCACGCTGCGCAGTGCGGATCCTTGTGAAGGTCCAGCGCGCGCACGGTTGCGTCCAGCGCGTCGTACACTAGCAGGCGCTTGGTGAGCGGCGTCTCGATGCCGGCCGCGAGCTTGATGGTCTCCGTGGCCAACAACGTCCCGATGAATGCCGCGGTGACGGAGGCGAGCACCGCCGCATCGTCGGCCGGGCCACACGCCGGCGGGAGGGGCAGAGGCTGGCACGCGTAGCAGGGCTCCGCCGGCCGATGGCCGGCGAAGACGGCAACACGCCCGGCGTGTCCGGTGGCCGCGCCCCACACCAGCGGCTTGCGCACGGCCATGCACGCGACGTTGAGAGCCGAACACGCGTCCGGCGCAAGGTCGGTGGCGAGCAGCAGGTCGTAATTGCGGGCGGCCGCCGCTGCCCGGTCGGCGTCGAGTGCTGCCGGCAGCGACTGCGTACGACAATCCGGATTGAGGCCGGCAATCGCCGCCGCAGCGGGTGCGTCGACCCCCAAGGTCCCGACGCCCGCAGCCGCCAGATAGAGCGCGACGCTGATGCTCATGTCACCGGTGCCCGTGACGGCGATGGCCGCCGACAGGAGTTTCTCCTGCCCGCGGCCGCCGAGCTGCGGCAGGATGATCTGCCGGCTGTAGCGTTCGATCTGTCCGTCCGTCAGCATGCTTCTCCAACGCCGGTCTTCTGACCGCGCTCGCGCCAGTCGCGCCAGCCGACCCACAGGCTGGTGCTGAGGTAGCGATCGCCGAAATCGGGAAAGATCACCACGATGACGCCGGCGTCGAGCTCACGCGCCACCTGAAGCGCGGCGCTCATCGCCGCGCCGGCGGACTGCCCGACGACCAAGCCCTCTTCGCTGCCGAGACGATACACCGTCTCGTACGCCGCATCCGTCGCCGCGCTGATCTTCCGGTCGAGCTGCTCCTCGTGGTAGATGCCCGGCACGATCGAGCTGGCCATGTGCTTCAAGCCTTCGAGGCCGTGCCAGGCGTCGTCCGGCTCGACGGCGATGATCTGCACCGCCGGGTTGCGCTCCTTGAGATAGCGTCCGGTGCCCATGATGGTGCCGCCGGTGCCGATGCCGGCGATGAAGTGCGTGACCGTGCCGTGCGTCGCGGCCCAGATCTCCGGCCCGGTGCTTTCGTAGTGCGCCAGCGGGTTCACCGGGTTGAAGTACTGATCGGGCTTGAAGTACTGCTCGGGATTGGCGGCGAGGAGTGTACGGCACAGGCGGATGGCGCCGTCGGAGCCTTCCAGCGGATCGCTGAACGTGACTTTTGCGCCGTAGGCGCCGACGATCTTCTTGCGCTCGATGCTGACGTTGGCAGGCATCACCAGCTCCACGGGATAGCCGAGCACGGCACCGGCCAACGCCAGCGCAATGCCGGTATTGCCCGAGGTCGAGTCGAGGATCGTCTTACCGGGCCGCAGCTTGCCGCTGCGCAGGCCGTCGCGCACCATCCACACGGCGGGGCGGTCCTTCACCGAGCCTCCGGGATTGAATCCCTCGAGCTTGGCGAGGATCCGCACCCTGGGCGACACGCCCTGCCGCAGCCGATTGATCTCGATCAGGGGCGTGTTGCCGACGAGATCGAGAATCGAATCGGCCCGCTCGGGCCATCCGGCCGGGGTGTCGGGAAGTGCCGAGGCTTGCGATGCCGCCTCCATGAATCGCTCACCCTCCCGCAATGGCGGGAACGATCGCCACCTCGTCGCCGTCCTTCACCGTGGTGTCGAGGCTGTTCAGGAAGCGAATGTCATCGCCGTTCACGTAGATGTTGACGAAGCGCCGCACGCGCCCTTGTTCGTCGCACAGGCGCTCTTTGATGCCCGGATGCTTGCGCTCCAAATCTTCGACGACGCCGGCGATCGTGCCGCCGCTGACGCCGACCTCTTCGGAGCCTGCCGTGAATCGGCGCAGCGGCGTAGGAATCCGTACACGCACACTCATGTTCCCGTTCCTCCTGTGACTAGGGTCTGCTCGCTGCAGTATGGCGAGGTGTCAGCCCTAACAAAAGGCGAAACGCCGTCATTTGCAAGCCCGCGGCGTCACCGATTCGAGACTGCGAATGGTCGGCTGCGGCCCGCACAGCGGACACGCGGGGTTGCGCGACAGGCCGACCGTGCGCCAACCCATCGTGAGCGCGTCGTAGGTGAGCAGCCGATCGGCAAGCAGCGTGCCCGACCCAAGCAGGAACTTGAGTGCCTCCGTCGCCTGCACGATTCCGATGGTGCCGGCGAGCGCTCCAATGACGCCGGTCTCCTGACATGTCGGGACGTCTCCGGCAGGCGGCGGCGATGGAAAGAGGCAGCGCAGGCATGCGCTGTGACTGGGCACGACGGTCATCGTCTGCCCGTGAAAGCCGACGATGCCGGCGTGCGAAAATGGGAGACCGCAGAGCGCCGCGCCGTCGTTGACCAGGTACTTGGTCTCGATCCGGTCGGTGCCGTCGATGACGAAATCGAATCCACGAAAGACGTCGCGCAGGTTCCGCTCCGAGAGGGACTCGTCGAAACAGGGCAGCCTGACCGCGGGATACCGCGACGCGATGCGTTCGGCTGCGGCAGTCACCTTCCGGCGGCCGACGTCCGCGGTGCGATAGATGATCTGCCGGTGCAGATTGGAGAGCTCGACAGCGTCGCCGTCAATCAGGCCGACGGTGCCGACGCCGGCCGCGGCCAGATGCCACGCGGCGGGTGCGCCGAGGCCGCCCACGCCGACGACGAGCACACGACCGTGCCGGACACAGTCGTCGGCTCGCCCACAGGCTTGACGGTGTGCTTCGCGCCTGTCCACGCCGTTTTCCCGGTCACCAAGCCGCCTAGTCCCGCAAAAGGCGAGGCGGGAGTGGTCAGTATGGAAAGCCGTTGCCGCGGCCGCGCCCGAACGGATCCATGGGTGGGACCATGGCTGGGGCGGCGGCGGACGGGCGGCGTCCGGCGCGCTCGGTGTCGAGCCCGGGCACTTGGACCGTTTCAAAGGTTCCGGTGCTGCGGTGGCGTCCGTTGGCGGCCAACAGCAAGTCGAGGGGATCACCCGAGGGTGGGTCGACGTTGGCCAGGCGGTCAAGGGCGCGGTGCGCCGCGACGCCTTCCGGTCCGCGCGGATGGAGCTGTGTGAGGGCCTGATACGCCAGCACCTCGTTCTGTTCCTGCTTCTGGTGGCCGTACAAACGGGCGAGTCGCAGCAGTCCTGCGGCCCCAGCGTCCGTGTCGCCGTAACGCGAGGCCATCGTGAGCAATCGAATCTCCGCGGCCCGGTCCTTGCCCTGTCCGGCGTAGAACTTGGCGATGTACATCTCGTGCTGGGCGAGGCTCTCGCGGCAGCGGGCCACTTGCTCGCGCCCCAGCTCGGCAAACGGGCTGTCCGGGTACTGCTGCGAGACCGTCAGGAAGTAATTCAGCGCGTTCTGGGTCGCGGTCTGATCGCGGTCGAGCGTGCGCATCTGCTGCGCGTAGCACATGCCCAAGTAGTAGCCGACGAACGGCAGCTGCGGGCTCGTCGGATGTCGGCGTTGAAAGTCCGTGAGCGCGACGATGGCCTCGGCGTAGTTGCCGTTGAGATACTGGGCGTGCGCGATCTTCAGCTCCGCCTCCTCGTTGTATGGGCTGAACGGGTACTGATCCAGCAGCTCGTGATATTCCTCGACGGCGAGGCTGAGAGCGTCCCCGCGAAAGCTCGTGGTCGCCTCCTGAAAGTACTGATCGGCCGTGAGGTGTTTCTTGGCGGCGCACCCGGCACACACCGCGACGAGCATCAGCAACGATGCGCAACGTTTCTTCATCACTCGTGATCGTGCGGCATGCCCCTCAGCCGACATTCGCCGCATGCGGGGATTCTCATAGCAGTAAGACCCACACCCTGCCAGCTTCCCAGATCCGCGCATGGACCTCGGGCCAGGCGTCGAAGAGCGCCTCGCCGAGGAGCGTGCGCGGCCGCTCCAGGCTGTAGAAGATGAAGAGCCCGCAATCGTAACGCCAGCTGCGGGAAGGATCGCCGCCGGTGGCCGCATACATCGCTACTTGGTAGATGCCGCGTTCCAAGTCCTTGCGCGTCCCCGCGTAGCGCACCTCGCCTGCCGCTCCGAACGGGAGGGGCTGCTGCAGCCGGAAGGCCGGCGCGACGGCTGCGGTCGGGGCTTTGGCGACGGCGCTGCGGCCGTCCGCGATCTCCGGGACCGCCTCGGCCAGCCGCTTGAAGGCGCGCTGCACGTACGGCAGCGACGGACCGATGCCGGTTTCATGCTGCGTCGGTCCCCGTTCCGATCCGCCGAAGCGGAAGACGCTGTAGGAGTCGGTGCGCAGCTCGCGCTTGCGACACCACGCCGCGATCACGTCGTCCATCTTGCTGTACAGCAGCTGACGGCGGAAGGCGTCGTCGGCGTCGAAACGTTTGCGCGACTGCGCCGCCTGCTCAGCCTGGGCCTTCTCGATGATCAAGCGGACGCACTGCTTGTCGGCCAAGACTTCGTCGCCGCGCAACTCGCGCTCGAGGAAGTCGAAGAAGGCCCGTGCGGCTTCGCGGCGGACATCGACGTACGTCGGCATCGGGATCTCGCGGCGCGGCCCGCGCCGCCGGCAGGGCTACTGGCGGATCCGCCTGGCGAGCCCGGCGGCCGGGGACGGTTCCGGTTTGGCGGCCAACGCCGCCTCGACCCGCTCGGAGATCAACTTGAATGATTGCTCGCCTTGCAGGACGAGATCGTCGTAGAGGTCTTCCAGGTCCGCCTGTTCGAGCGCCACGGCGACGGCCAGCGCGGTATCGAGGGTCTGTGCCGTCTGCGCGCGATCCTCCAATTGGTGCAGCTCGGTGTCCAGCTGCGCGAGACGGTCGGCGTATTCGGGGAGATACGAGCCGCTCTGATCCTGTTCCTGGAACGACTGCAGCTCCCGGCGCAAGACGTCGGCGTGGGTCTCTTCCTCCAAGGCCAGCTCGCGCCAGAGGCCTACGCGCTCGTGGTCGCCCTGAAAACGTTCCGCCAGCCCGCGGTACACGCGCGCGGTGCGCGCCGCCAGCTCACTGCACCGCTCGATGATCTCTGCGACGTACATCTATTTCTCCAATTGCAGGGTGACGTTCAGGACTTCTCCGGCATTCAGATTGACCCACTTTTCCGCCGGCTTCAAGCTCTCGCTCCATGTGCGCAGCTTGTACCGGCCCGGTGGCAACCCAGCAATGCTGAAGGAGCCGTCAGTGCGCGGCACGGCGAAGAACGGGTTGTCGAGCACGACGACGGTGGCGCGCATCTTCGGATGGACGTTGCAGCGCATGTCGACCACGCCTGCCTTGTCGAAGACCACGCTGCGCGACTCGCCGCGCGGGAACATCCCGACGTCGAACTTCTTGGCCACGGAGTTCGAGAAGGCGTTGTGGAGCACGTCGTCGCTGTTGAGGAAATCGACCGTGGTACCGGCCATGACCGGCACCACGTGCGGAACGAACTGTTGGTCCTTCTGATCCACCGTGGCGTGCTGCGCCGGCGGCGTGGCGTCGGCGATGGTTCCGTCGACGTACACGACGACGTCCTGCAGCGCGGCGGTGCCCGCGGGTTGGACACTCACGGTGCCCTTCACCGTCGCCGGCTCGACCGCACCCGCGCCGGCGGCCAGCGCGAGCAGGATCGAGACGACAGCGGCCAGGATTGAGGTCTTCTGCGGCGCTTCGTCGGTCAATCTCATCACGTCCCTTCCCAAACCCAAGGTCGTTTCGAGCACATAGCACAACGGGTTCGAGCGTCAAAAGCTGGAAACGGAGCGGCGGATGTGCTTTGCAGAGAGCGCTTTCGGGACGGGAGAACCGGCATGCGACGAACGGCGATTGTGGCTCTGACATTGGCTCTGGCGCTGGCGGGCACGGCAGTGGCGGGCGCGTATGAGGAAGCGGAGGTGTCCGGCGGCGGCACCATTGTGGGGCGCGTCAAGCTGGTGGGCGCGCGACCGACGCTGCCGCCGCAGCCGGTGTTCAAGAATACGGACACTTGCGGGAAAACCCTGCCCGACGAGCAGCTGGTCGTCGGCGCCGACGGCGGCGTACGCGACGTCGTCGCCAGTCTGGAGGGCATCACGAAGGGCAAGCGCATCGCACGTGACCAGCCGGTGCAGCTGGACAACAGGAAGTGCGCCTTCGTGCCGCACGTCCTGAGCGCGTCGGTCGGGCAACAGCTTGAGATCCACAACAGTGATCCCTTTGTCCATGATGCACATGCCCTGTTGGGCGGACGCGACACGCTCTTCAATGTGGGCCTGCCGGCGGGCAAGACCGTCCGCAAGCCCATGGCCTACCCCGGCCTGATCTTGATCAATTGCAACGTGCGCCACACGTGGATGCACGCCTACCTGTACGTCGCCGATCAGCCGTATCACGCGGTGACCGACGCCAGCGGCGCCTTTCGCATCAGCGACGTTCCGCCCGGCACCTATTCCTTGAAACTGTGGCAGGAGCTGCTGGGAACCAAGGAGCAGCCGGTGACCGTGAAAGCCGGCGAGACGACGACCCTCGACATCGAGCTCAGCGGCCAACCCGGGCCGGCGCCCAAAGAGTAAGCGCGGCGGCAGGCTTCGAAAAACAAAGAGGCCCTGATTCCTCAGGGCCTCTCGGAAGCGGGTGACCGGGGTCGAACCGGCGACCTTATGCTTGGCAAGCATACGCTCTAGCCAACTGAGCTACACCCGCGCGAAGACGGACTTTAGCGAACTCGCGCGGCGGAGTCAAAATGGTCGCCAGGCACGCCGCCCGATCGAATATCGCCACGGGGAAAACGTCTACTGTTTCATGAATAGAGTGAAGAAACACCTGTTCCCGAAACAGCGGATTGCCGGGCGCTTGCGTCACAGTGGCTTCCGCGTGGAGTCGGTCTCTCCGACACACGGATACGACTTGCTGGTCAACGATCGCGTGCGGGTGGCACTGCGCGTCGCGTTCCCGCGCCTGCGCAGACATCATGTGACGGTCCGCGGTCACCAGTACACGTACCGTTATCGGTCGTGGCATTTCAACTTCCATCACCACGGCAAGTTGGGAAAACGCTACGCCGACGTGTTCGTCTGTCTGGCGATGGAGCCGCGACAGCCGTCGCGCGAGGAGGTCTTCATCATCCCGTGGGATGCCGTGTCCGGCAAGACCTTTTCGCTGCATGCCGCACAACGGCGGTATAACGGCCAATACGCGCGTTACCTGAATCGCTGGAGCGAGATCGCGCACGCCGTTTCGGAAACACCGGTCCGGTTGCGCAAGGTCGCCTAGGGTCCACTCGGGTTGCCGCGCGGTGCGCGACCGCGCGGCACGCGTGCGGTCGTGTGCCCGGGCACGTGCCCCGCGCATGGCCATCGCGTCACTGCGTATCCGCGTCGCCCTCGCGCGCGTCGACCTGAATATCCACGTCCTTTCGACCCAGCTGGCCCTGTGAGTTGGTGACGGTGAGCGTCGCCGTGTATTGCCCGGGATCGCGGTAGGTATGCGTCGTCGGGCTGGTGACGTCATGGGCGCCGTCGCCGAAATCCCACTGGTAGTAGAAGGGGCCGACGAGATCGTCGTCGAGGACAGCCGCGAAATGCACCGCGAGGGGTGCCGTTCCGATATCCGGGTCGGCCTCGATGTCCACGTCGAACCCTTCTTCGGTCACCTCGATCGACACGTCGTCCGACTCTTCGATGTCGGGTCCGGTCACGGTCAGCGTGGCGGTATACTCGCCGGGGGTCCGATAGGTGTGCTGAACGTTGAGCTCGTGTGCCGGGGAAGTGTTGTCGCCGAAATCCCAGCGATACAACACCCCAGGAGGGGCGTCGGTCACCTCGCCCTCAAAACTGACCGTCAGGGGAGCGCCGCCGCTGTCGGGGTCGGCGTTTGCGGTGACCGATACGGACGGCGGCGTGGGTTCGCTGTCGCTGGCACGTGCGACGATCGTGGGAGCAATCCGGACATGGAAGGCGTCGATGAGATCGTGCGCGCCCATGGGAAAAGGAGACGGCGTCGGTGCGCTGGCTGCCGTCGGCGTGGCTGCGGTTTGGTCGTTGCGGCTGCAGGCGCAGGTGAGACACCCGAGCAGCACTCCAACCAGCAGGGCAGGTCGCCAATACGGCGCAGAGGGCATAATGCTTCGCTCTTAACTGCGGGGTCCGAGGGTGTCAATCCGCGGCGTCGGCAACGGTCCGGTGTGCGGGGCATGTGCGCCTTGCTTTTTCTTCCGCGACTCGGATAAGGTCCGTGAAAGTGAGATGCGCCACCCCAGCAGCCGACTTGCACGCCGGCAGTGATCTGCTAGGGAGCGTTTTCGCGGCGGCGTACCCAAGTGGTTAAGGGAGAGGTCTGCAAAACCTTTATGCAGCGGTTCGAATCCGCTCGCCGCCTTCCTTCTTCTCGTGGTCGCGGTGCGCCGGCTATCCCGGCGGCTTTGCCCGCGTCTCCAGCCGGGTGATGCAGGCCACGGCCACCAGATTGGCCACGAAGATCACGCCGAACGCCGGCATGTACGTGCCCAGCCGATCGCGGACCGCACCGGCCAACGGGATCGCCAAGGCCTGTCCGAACACGATGAACGGGCTCATCCGGCCGGCGATCGCGCCGTAGTGCAGGCGGCCGAAGCACTCGCCCAGGATCGTTGCCTGCAAGGTGGCGTTGCCGCCCATCGCGAAGCCGTAGACGAGCACGTACAGCGACAAGGTCACCCAGCTCGTCGCCGCCGCCAGGAATACCAGCCCCAACGCCTGCAATCCGAAGCACCACATGATCACGCGGCGCTGCTCGAACCGGTCGAGCAACGCGCCGAAGCCCAGCTTGCCGACGACTCCCACGCCCGCCGTCGCTCCCAAGGCCCACGAGGCGTGCGCGCCGCTGATGCCGCGGTCGCGCAGAAACGTGATCAGGTGCAGCAGCGTGGCCGACAAGCCCATCACCGTGAGCGCGAAGGCCGCGGTGATCAGCCAGAAATTGCGATGGCCCATGGCCTCGGCTGGCGTCCACGAGCGCTCGATCTCCTCGTCCAGATCGAAGCCGATGTCCGGGCGCGGTGGGGCGCCGCCGTCGGGTCGCAGGCCCATCGACTCGGGTGAGCGCCGCATGAACAAGGCCACCGGCGGCACCGCGACGGCGAGAATGAAGACGCCGAGCGCCGCGAACGCGTTGCGCCAGCCAACGCGGTCGATGAGGAACTGCGTCAACGGCACGAAGATCACGCCACCCATCGAGATGCCCGCGGTGGCGGCGCCGAGGGCGCGGCCGCGGCGGCGCACGAACCAATTCGCCACGGCGGTATTGCTGGGGAGGGGACCAAGCGCCGTGGAGCCAAACGCCACCACCGCACCCATGAGCACGTAGAATTCCGTCAAGGTATTGATGCCGCGCAGCAGAAAGAAACCGAGAGCCATCACCGCGGCCCCCGCCAGTTGCGACGGACGCGGCCCGTAGCGATCCACGGCGCGCCCGACGAACGGCGCGTAGAACGCCCCGCACAAGGCGACCAGCGAAAAGCCGAAGGAAACCTGGGCGCGGCTCCAGTTGAAGTGCTCCGTCAGGCAGCTGAGGAATACTCCGAAGCTGTAGAAGACGATGCCGGTGGTGATGCAGTGCGTCAGGAAGGCGACGGCGACGATGCGCCAGCCGTAAAATATACGGGGCATGGGCGTCTTGAATGCTGGCGTCGAGTGCTGCGTCGGAACAGGGTCGCGAGCCGATCTACGACCTACTTAGTCCGGCGCACTCACGATCGCGCTCTCTGGCACTCGCGGCACAGGCCGTAGAGCTCCATCTTGTGTCCGGTGAACCGAAAGCCCAGACGCCGGGCGACCTCGGCCTGCAGTGCCTCGATGCGGTCCTCTTCGAACTCCACGATCTTGCCGCAGCGCTCGCAGATCAGATGATCGTGATGACGCCCTTCGGCCTGGCTTTCGTAGCGCGCCTCGCCGTCGCGGAAGTGGCGCTCGACCGCCAGCCCGCACTCCGTCAGCAGCTTCACGGTGCGGTAGACGGTGGCGTAGCCGATGCGCGGGTTGATGCGTTTGACCTCGTTGTACAGCTCCTCGACGCTGATGTGCCGGTGGCTGGCGAAGAACACGTGGGCGATATCGTCGCGCTGCGCCGTCGACTTCAGGCCCTGGCGGCGCAGGTGTTCCTTGAATATCGCGAAGCGATCTTGCGAAGCGGTGTGCGCCTGAGCCGTCACCCGCGCCTCACGGTGGGCCCGCACGCGCCGTCGCCCCTAGGGTGTAGCGCGTGCGGGAAGGGTCCGCGCCGCCGCGGTGCTTTCGAGCAGCCGCCGCGCCGCGGGCGAGAGATAGACCTCGTCGAGCCGCCGCCCGGCGAGCTCTTCCACCAGCACGTCGATCTGTGCGGCGGGCGGCAGGCCGCGATCGAGCAGAATGACGTTGGTCTCGCGCACCCGGCAGCTGCCGCTGCGGACGCGATAGCCGACCTCGCGCAGCAACCGTTCCTCGCGCACTTCGAACCCGAGGCGCGTCGCGACCGTCTTCAGCTCTTCCAGCAAGGCCAGTTGCTCGCCGGCGCGCGCCTGCTTGTCCGCTTGCCGTCCCACACGCTGATTTCTACTGGAGGGCCGCGGCGTTGTAAACCCCGTCGCCGTGCGCCGGCGCGCGTCTTGAAGCGGCGAGCGTGAAAGGATACAGAGGCAGCGGTCGCCCGATGATCAAAACCATCCTCGTTGGCCTCGACGGCTCGGAGCATGCGCGCACCGCGATGCGCTACGCGCTGTGGCTGGGCGAGCGTTTCGCGGCGACGGTGGTCGGTTTGCACGTCGTCGACATCGTGTCGATCGAGGGGTCGTTCTTTCACGACATCTCCGGTTCGCTTGGTTTCGAGCCGTATCTCGATTTTTCGTCCAAGATGCGCGAGGTACTGCACGAGCGCGGCAAAGGGCTGCTGCAGGACTTTGCTGATCAGGCCGCAAAGGCGGGGGTGCGCGCCGACACGATCTTGGGTATGGGTGTGATCGCCAACGAGATTGCCGAGCGGGCGCGGACCGCCGATCTGGTGGTGATCGGCCATCGCGGCGTCAACGAGAAGTTCTCCACCGGCCTGCTGGGGAGCACGGCCGAAAGTGTGACGCGCAAGTGCCCGAAGCCGGTGTTCGTGTCGACCGCGGAGTTTCAGCCGGTCACCAAGCCGCTGCTCGCCTACGACGGCAGCCAACGCGCCGCGGCGGCGATGCACGCGGCGGCCGAGCTCTGCGTCTCGCTGTCGTTGCCGCTGACCGTGCTGACGGTGTGCAAGGACGCGGACACGGGGGAGAAAATCGTGGCTGATGCGCGCAAGTACCTGGCATCGTACAACCTCACCTCGACCTGCGAGGTGCAGGCCGGCACGGCGCCCGAGCAGATCATCACGGCGATCAAGGAGCGCGCCTTCGACCTGCTGTTCATCGGCGCCTACGGCCACAGCCGAATCCTCGAGATGGTCCTGGGCAGCACCACCGAGTACGTGCTGCGCAACAGTCCCTGCCCAGTGTTTCTGAATCGCTAACCTCTTCTGCCTCGCGCTTGGGAGAGGGTTGGGGTGAGGGCAGCACACCGCGGAGGTTGCAATGCCGGACAAGATGGACATCAACACGGTGCGCACACTGGCGAAGCAGTACCGCAACTGGGGCAAGTGGGGCGCGGACGACGAGCGGGGGACGTTGAACTACATCACGCCCGAGAAGATCGTTGCCGCCGCGCGCCTGGTGCGACAAGGCAAGGTCTTTTCGCTGGCGATTCCGTTCGACAGCACGGGACCGCAAAGCGGCTTCGGCGGCCGCACCAACCCGTTGCACTATATGCTGCAGGACGGCGGCGACGTCGCGTCCGGAGCGCAGGACTTCATTCCCGGGTTGCGCTACTGCGACGACGCGGTGACCATGCCGCTGCAGTGCGCCACGCAGTGGGACGCGCTGTCGCACATCTACTTCGACGGCACGATGTACAACGACCGCGGTCCGGAATGGGTGAACAGCAACGGTGCGCGGGCCAACTCGATCGACAAGCTCAAGGACAAGATCGTGTCGCGCGGCGTGCTGCTCGACATCCCGCGCCTGCGCGGCACAGACTGGCTGGAGCCCGGTGAGGCGATCTTTCCCGCCGACCTGGACGCTGCAGCACAGCAGGAGCACGTCGCGGTCGGCCGCGGCGATATTGTCCTGATCCGTACCGGACAGATGGCACACGTCGCCGCCAACGGCAGCTGGGGCCGTTACGCCGGAGGCCCTGCGCCGGGGCTCAGCCTGACGGTCGCGGAATGGCTGGCGACCAACGAGATCGCCGGGTACGCCACCGATACCTGGGGGACGGAGGTCATTCCGAACGAGACACCGGACGTCTTCCAGCCGCTGCACTGCGTGGCGATCGTCAACATGGGTATGCTCGTCGGGGAAATCTTCACTCTCGAGGAGCTCGCCGCAGACTGCGCCAGCGACGGCGTCTACGAGTTCCTCTTCGTCGCCCCGCCCCTACCGATCACCGGCGCCGTCGGCTCACCGGTGAATCCGCAGGCAATCAAGTAGAGACAGACAACAGACGACAGAGTGGAGAGACAACAGACTCAGAGACACCACCGCTTGAGTGATCTCAGCAGTCTCCATCCCTTCAGTCTGTTGGCTAACCGTCTGTCGTCTGTTGTCTCTCTTCTACACAAACGCCGGCATCACCTCGTCGATGAACACCTGCAAGCCGTCCAAATCGAAGGGCGCGCGCAGGGCGAGAATGATCCATTCGGCACCGCCCTGCACGTATGCGCCGATGCGGTCGATCACCTCCCGCGGCGTGCCAATGAGCATGCCGGGCTCGAGGAAGCTGAGCGCCGCGCCGAACTGAGCGTTGAGTCCCTCACGCTTGCGCTGCGCTTCGGCGGCGTTACGCCCGATCGCCAGGCCGAGGTTGACGGTGCGCAGCACATCCTGCGGCGGCCGTTTTTCTGTCTCGCACCATTGCGTGAGCACGGCGTTCTTCTGCGCAAACATTTCCGGACCGATGAACGGAACGTTCCAACCGTCGGCGTACTTGGCGGCGA
>Ga0209415_10008292_pt1 | contig 18050 bp, 16 predicted proteins | sample PeaSoiSIISIP2007_FD_187696 | JGI IMG/M metagenome (GOLD analysis project Ga0209415, IMG submission 187696) | Peat soil microbial communities from Weissenstadt, Germany - SII-SIP-2007 (SPAdes) (version 2) | ecosystem: Environmental > Terrestrial > Soil > Wetlands > Peat | place: Germany... | reverse complement strand
GGCCTGCGCGACCACCTGCGCAAGTTCGACGAATGCGGCGTCGACCAGGTGGCCTTCATCCAGCAGGGCGGCCGCAACCGCCACGAGGACATCTGTGAAGCGCTGGAGCTCTTCGCCGGCGAGGTGATGGGCGAGTTCAAGGAGCGCGAAGCCGAGCGCGTGAAGCGCAAGGTCGAGCATCTCGCGCCCTACGTCGAGGCGGCGATGAAGCGCAAACAGTGGATGAAGCCGCTGGCCGACAGCGAAATCCCGCGCGTGATCGCGCTCGGCCGCCAGATCGCCGAACAGGCGGCCCAGGCCGGCCAGCCTGCGCCCGAGCCGCCGCCGGCGCGCTCAGCGTGGCGCGAAGCTTTCGACTCGGGCGAGGCGCTGAAGAAGGCCGAGGCTGAGAAGAAGAAGAAGGCCGAAGCGTAGGGGGCGAGTGGGGCTACCGCTTCATCGCGCGGGCGAAGGCGACGACCTGGCCTGCCAGCATCTCGACCTGGCGGGCGTTGCCCTCGTCGCAAAACGCGCCGGCATCGTCGAACAGCCTGGCGGCCGAGGGGTTGAGGGTCACGCCGAGCGGGGTCGGCCAGCCGCGCAGCGCGTGCACGATCGTCCGCAGCGCCGAGAGCGCCGTGCCGCAGGCTTGCCAGCCATCGGCGGTGACGATGCAGCCCACCGCGCGCCCGTCGAGATAGGGCCGCGCGTCGCCGCGCAGGCCCTCGAGCGCGTCCAGCGTGTTCTTGATCAGGCCGGAGACCGAGCCGTGGTAGCCGGGCGTCGAGATCAGGATCCCGTCCGCCTCGCGCACGGTCGCCAGCATCTGTTCGAGCTCGCTCGAAGCGCCGCCCGTACTCGGATCGTAGATCGGCAGCCTCGACAGGAAGCCGCCGCCGAACAGCCGCGTCTTCGCGCCGGCGCGTTCGGCCGCCTCCAGCGCCTTGATCAGGACCCGCTCGCTGGTCGACTCCGGGCGGGTCGTGCCGCCAAGGCCGACCAGCAATGGGGTGTAGGACTCGTCAGGCAGTGGCTTCCGCCTTCGCCTCTGAGCCCAGCCGCTTGTCGCGTTGTTCCTTCAGCGCCTTCAGGTCGTCGGCGAACCTCTCCGCCGCCGCCGCCCGCTGGTTGGGGATGTGGTAGGCGGGGAAGAGCTCGTTCGACGGGTGGTAGTCGGCCAGGACCTGCTTGGCGACGGTGACCTTGTGCACCTCGGTCGGCCCGTCGGCGATACCCATGACCAGCGCGCTCGTCACCATGCCCATGAACGGCATCTCGTTGGAGACGCCGATCGCGCCGTGCAGGTGCGCCGCGGTGGTCGCGATGTCCTGGTAGACCTTGGGCATGGCCACCTTCACGGCGGCGATGTCCTTCCTGACCTTGGTGTAGTCCTTGTAGCGGTCGATCTTCCACGCCGTCTGCATCACCAGCAGGCGGAACTGCTCGTAGGCGATCCAGCTGTCGGCGATCTGCTGCTGCACCATTTGGTAGTCGGCGAGCTTGCCCTCGCGGGTCGTGCGCGAGACCGCCCGCTGGCACATCAGGTCGAGCGCCCGCTTGCAGGCGCCGACCGTGCGCATCGCATGGTGCACGCGCCCGCCGGAGAGTCTGGTCTGGGCGATCTTGAACGCCCCGCCGCGGTCGCCGAGCAGCGCGCCGTACGGCACGCGCACGTTAGTGTAGCGCATGTAGCCGTGGCCGCCCGGGCCGCCGACGGGGCCTGCGCCGACATGGATGCCGCGCACGATCTCGACGCCGGGGGTGTCCGTGGGGACCAGGAAGATGGACGTGCGCTCGTAGGGGTTCTTATGGTCGGGGTCGGTGACCGCGTAGAGGACCAAGACGCTCGAGCCGTAGGCGCCGGACGAGAACCACTTCTCGCCGTTGATCACCCACTCGTCGCCTTCCAGCACCGCGCGGGTCTTGAACGTCAGCGGGTCGGAGCCGCCGGTGGGCTCGCTCATCGAGAAGGCCGAGCGGATCTCGCCGTTCAGCAGCGGCTTCAGCCACCGCTCCTTCTGCTCCTCGGTGCCGTAGTGGGCGATGATCTCGGCATTGCCGGTGTCTGGCGCCTGGCAGCCGAAGATGGAGGGCGCGAGCCCGTTGCGGCCCAGCTTCTCGTTCATCAGCGCCAGCTTGACCTGGCCATAGCCCTGGCCGCCCAGCTCGGGTCCCAGGTGGCAGGCCCACAGCCCCTGGTCCTTTACCTTCTGCTGCAGCGGCTTGATGAAGCGCTCGCGGCCCTCGGTCGAGAACGCGGCCATGCCGAGATGCGAGAGCGGCTCGATCTCGTTCTCCATCACGTCTTCGATCCAATCGAGTTTCTTCTGAAATTCCGGATCGGTCTCAAAATCCCAAGCCATGTGTGAAATTCCTCTCCCGTTGGCCCGTTCTGGCGGGGCCGGTCTCTCTGTCAATTGAAGCGCTGTGTTGCGCCCGCATTATCCCGTCCGCGCTGACCCTGCGCAATCCCCGCGAACGGTTGTTTGGACTGGGAACGCGCGAAGGCCGGCCCGCAAGCGATGCGGCCCGGCCTGAAAGGCGCGGAACTCGAGGCGAGGCCGGCTTGGCCCCGCGCGCCGGGCGCTAGAAGATGACGCCCGTCTCGACCAGCGCGCGGCCCTGGTCGCTGCTGGTCCCGTTCGGCCCGAACAACAGGCCGGCCGTTCCGGATCCCACCGAGACGTAGGACAGCTCGCCACGGACGAAGAAGATGCCCTTCTGGTAAGTCGGCGTGATGGTGAACGTCCAGGCGTTCGAGCCGACCCCATAACCGAGCAGGTTGGCCCCGCCGCTCGAGCCGATGTACTCGATGCGGCCCGCCACGCTGATCGTCGGCGTGAAGTTGTACTTGGCCAACAGCGCGGCGCCCCACGTCGTCCCGCTCGGCGTGAGCGTCACCGTACCCATGCTGACGCGCGGGGTGCTCTGGTACTGCACGTAGGGCATGAACTCCCACGATCCTTGGGTGTGGGTGAAGATGAGGTCGTAGATCTGCCCGTTGTTGGCCGCGAGCGGGGTCACGAAGGTCGCGACGTGGTTCGTGCCCACGTTGCCTTCCCCGACAAACTCAAGCGTGTCGTTGTTCTTGAAGGTGTAGGTGACCTGGCCGGACAGCGCCGTGTAGGTGTTCGAATAGTAGCCGTCGGTCCAGGCCAATGACGCCGACCACGGACCCTTCGAGAGGTTGAGCTGCACGCCCTTCGAGACCACCGGCTCCACGTTCCAGAGCAGCCCGCGTTCGATATTGAAGTTCTCGAACGTGAAGGCGTACTCGGCGCCCACGAGCGTCGGCAGCGCGCCGACCAGGATGTTGACGTTCGAGTTGGGGACGATCTTCACGAACCCCTGTGGCACGTAGCCGTAAGTGTTGTTGTCCAGCTGCGACGTCTTCAGATAGGCGACGCCGAGGGTCGGGATCGAGTAGGCGCCGGCCTGCACGTAGAACTGGATGGGCCCGTCGGTCTTGTTGAGGATCACCTGGGCGTTGGTGATGTCGGCATACCCGTCCTGCGTCTGCCCGAACGGGCCGAACTGCGGGTTCGACTGCCACAGCGCGTCCGCGCTAAGAACGCCGTCGACCATGATCTTGCCGAGCGGTCCGGCGTCGAACACGGCTGGCTGCGGGTTGGCCGCCAGCGGCGCCGTCATCGACGGGTACGGCATCGGGTTGGCGGCGGGCGCCGCCGGGGCCGCAGGCGCTGCGGCCGGCGGGGTGGTCTGCGCAACCGCGGTCCCGGCCAAGGTCAAGCCGAGCGATGCCGCCGTGGCGCAGAAAATCAGCTTCAGGTTTCTCATTGACTATCCCCTTATTGATGCGGGCCGCTTGAACACGCCGGCATGACGGCCCCGACTCCGGGATCGCCAAACGCCGTCTTCTCGGATGCCGTCTATCCAGCCAACTCTAGAGCCGATGGTTTCGGTCCCTTGGCCGGCGGCTGGCCACTTGCTGTGCGAGTTTGGTGGCGGTTGCCGCTTTCGTAGGCGCCTCCACTCGGCTTCGATCCGCCCGGATAAGTGCCGGCCTTGCGCTAGCGAGTCGATGTGGTCAGGAGCGCCGCGCCGTAAATCAGGTATAAAGAAAGCCGGCCCGCGCCGAGCTCCACAGCGCCTCGACGATAGCGACCGGCGCCCAATTTTTCGGCGCTTGGCGGTCCCTCTGCGAGGGCCGGCCATCGGTCGGCTCGAGTGTCGCAACGGCGGTGTCGTCAGGGCCGCGGAGGCGACGAGCGCGCGCTAACGAAGGCGCGCCAGCCGCCGAAGCCTGTGATGTCCTCAGCGCCTGCGAGGGCGCGCGGCTCGGCGACGAAGCCCTTCACCGCGCTGCCGTCTTCCAGTGTCACCGTGCCGATTGCAAGCGGGGGCGGCACGTCGGCCACGAAGCTCCCGAATGCCTCAAGGCGTAGAGCGTAGACCTCGACCTCGATCGCGGCGCCGCCCGCGCCCACGTGCGCCAGCGCCGGCTTCGGCGGGACGGACTCGGCCACGGCATAGAGGCGGTACACGGCTGCGGTCTTGCAGCGGCTGACAAGCCTCGCGCCGCGCGACTCCAGCTGCCAATGCAGCGGCATGCCGGCCAGGTGCGCGCCGACGACAGCGAGCTTCACCTCTGCCGCCACGCTATCGGTCTCGATGGGCGGGAACGCGGGCATTGGGGCAATCTCTTCGTAGCGCTGCGCGAGCGAAAGCAGGCGCCGGTCGGCCCAGGCAGGCCCGATCAGGGTCACTCCGAACCCTGTCGCGTTCTCGCGGAACCCCGCCGGAACCGCGATCGCGCTCATGTCGAGCAGGTTCACGAAATTGGTATAGCGGCCGAGGTTGGCGTTCAGCACGAGCGGCTCCGCGAGCACCTCGTCCACACGATAGGTCGTCGCCGTCGTGGGCAGCACGAGGACATCGGCGGCCGCCCAGATCGCCTCCGCGGCGCGCTGGTGGACGCGCAGAGCGTACTCGCCGCGAAATGCTTCGACCGCGCTGATCGAGAGCCCGCCGGCCAAGATCCCGCGCACGACCGGGTGAATTGCTGCGGGATTCTGCCGCAAGATCTTTTCGACAGCGGCGGTGCGCTCGGCCACCCAGGGGCCGCGGTAGAGTAGCTCAGCGGCCTTGAGAAGGACCCAGATATCAACCGAGACCTCGCGCCCGCCCATGGCGCGGAGCCGTTCGGTGACTGCGTGGAACAGGCGAGGGGACTCGCTATCGCCCAGCCAGTCGAGTTGTGCGGGGGGCGGCAGTGCGAATGCGAACGTCTCCGGCGCGCTGTCCTCGACCTCGGGTTCCCGACGAGCGTAGGGATCTTCGGGATCGAACCCCGCCGCGGTCTCATCGACCAGCCGGGCGTCGGCGGTTGTGTTGGCGAGCACGCTAACGCAGTCCAGCGAGCGGCAGGCGGGGACGAGGCCACGCGTGCTCCATCGACCCCTGGTGGGCTTCAGCCCGACAAGCCCGTTCAGCGCTGCCGGCGCCCGGCCGGAGCCGGCCGTGTCCGACCCGAGCGCGAACGCGACCAGGCCGGCCGCGACCGCGACCGCCGATCCGGAGCTTGAGCCGCCGCTGATGAAGACGCGGTTGTAGGGAGAGCCCAACGCGCCGTAGGGCGAGCGAGACCCGGTCAGGCCAGTGGCGAACTGGTCGAGGTTGGTCTTGCCGACGAGGATCGCGCCGGCGTCGAGCAGCCGTTGCACAACCGGCGCCGTCGTATCGGGCCGATAGGAAAAGGCCGGGCACGCGGCCGTCGTCGGGAGCCCGGCGACGTCGAGGTTGTCCTTCACCGCAAAAGGAACACCGGCCAACGCGAGGCGCTCACCGGCGGCGATCCGCGCGTCTACTGCCGCGGCGCGCGCAAGCACCTCGACCGGATCGACGCGGGCGATCCAAACCGCGGGTTGCACCGGCTCGTATGCCGCGACGCGCTCCAGCGCGGCCCGCGCGATCTCGACGGCGGGCGTCTCGCGCCGGTTGACCCACCCGCTGATCGCCGTCGCGCTTTGTCGCTCAAACCTCGCCGGCATGGGCGCCCTAGCGCGCGGCGAGCGGTGAGTAGTTCAGGTGGCTGCCGGCGTCGACCAGCAGCATCTCGCCGGTGATGTGGCGGGCGGCCGGCGAGGCGAGGAACACCGCCGCTCCGGCGATGTCGTCGGCGCTGGAGGCGACCTTCAGCGGCGTCGCTGCCGCCGCCCGCTCGCGCACGGCGGCCTGGCCGGCGGCGCCGATGCCCTTGCCGAACCAGGGCGTGTCGATGAAGCCGGGACAGATGGCGTTGACCCGGATCTTCGGCGCGAGGGCCCGCGCCAGGCTGATCGTCATCGTGTTGAGCGCGCCCTTCGACGCCGCATAGGGCACCGACGAGCCGATGCCGGCCACGCCGGCGATGGAGCTCGTGTTCACCACCGCGCTAGGCCTCTCGGTCGCTTCCAAGAGCGCGCGCGCCGCCCGCAGCATCTGGAACGGCCCGACTACGTTGATGCGGTAGATGCGCAGGAAGTCCTCGTCGCTCACCGCGTCCATGTCGGCGTGGCCGGCGAATTTGGTCGTGCCGGCATTGTTGAACAGCGCGTCGATGCGCCCGTAGCTTTCCGCTTTGGCCGCGACCGCGCGGCAGTCGGCGTCTTGGCCGACGTCGCCCTGCACCGCGATCGCCTCGGCGCCGGCCTTGCGAACGAGGTCGCAGGTTTCCTCCGCTTCCTTGGCGCTCGAGGCGTAGTCGACGACGACGGCTTTCGCCCCGCGCCCGGCGGTCTGAACGGCGATGGCGCGGCCGAGCCCGGTCGAGGCGCCCGTCACGACGATGATCGCGCCGTCGAAATCCTTGCCTGCCGCGCTCATCGCCCGCACCCTCCCTTGTCACGTGAGGCGACCATAGTCGGGAGCAGCGTTCCTGCGCTAGGGTCGCCGCCCATGAGCGACGAGCGTCTTACTCAACTCGGCCACCAGAGCAAGCCGCCCGCCAGCCCCGACGAGGCGGTGTTGGAGCGGGTGGCGAACCCGCACGCCGATAGCCTCTACCTCGCCCGCTTCACCGCGCCGGAGTTCACCTGCCTCTGCCCGATCACCGGCCAGCCTGACTTTGCGCACTTCGTGATCGACTACGCGCCCGACGGCTGGCTCATCGAGTCCAAGTCGCTGAAGCTCTACCTGGGCTCGTTCCGCAACCACGGCGCCTTCCACGAGGACACGACCGTCGCCATCGGCAAGCGGATAACTGAAACCGCCAAACCGCGCTGGTTGCGCATCGGCGGCTACTGGCAACCGCGCGGCGGCATTCCGATCGACGTCTTCTGGCAGACCGGCCCGGCGCCCGAAGGCCTCTGGTTGCCGGACCAGGGGGTGGCTGCGTACCGCGGGCGCGGCTAGGGCGCCCAAGTGCGGGTCAGATCGGCGACGACCGGGCGGACGCGCTCCAATGGCGTCTCGGCCGGAGCGCCGATGTGGACGAAGCCGGCGACCCGTTCTTCGCCCGTCAACCCCAACACCGCCGTCGCCCGGGCGTCGTAGGCGTACCAGTCGGTGATCCAGTTCGCCCCATAGCCCGCCGCCTGGGCGGCGGTCAGCAGCGTCATGCAGACCGCGCCCGACGACAGCCGCTGCTCCCACTCCGGAATCGTCGCCTCAAGCAAACGTGAAACGACGCAGACCGAGACCGGGGGGTTGCGCACCTTGGCGAGCGCCGCCATCGCCTTCTCGGGATTCGGCTGCTCGGCCGCCAGCGGCTCGAGCGCCTGGACGTAGGCGACCTTAGCTTCGTCTCGCAATATGATGAATCTCCACGGGAAAAGCTTTCCATGATCAGGAACGCGGACGGCCAGCCGGAGCAGGTCGGCGAGCTCATTCTCGTCAGGTCCTGGCGCACGCAGCGTGGCGGCCGAGGCCGAACGCCGGAGCGCCAGGAACCGCAAGACCCCCTCGTTCCGGGCGCCGATCGCCATCGGCTGACCGAATTCGGGCTCCGGTGGAAGCGTCAGGGTCAAGCGCAATCCCCTTGAAATTGGCCGGGCGCGGCTCATCTGGGCTATAAGGGCGGAAACGTCGAGAGCGATCCCGCACTTTCGGTTGGTGTTAAACCCCGTCTGCGAGGATGCCGGTGGGGGAAGCTTAGGGGAGACACTGGATGCCGCAACGCTTGAAGGTGGTGGCGCCGCAGTCGACGCCGCCGGTCTGGGCGGCCCTGCGCAACGAGGCGCAGCACGCGGCGCAGACCGAGCCCAGCCTCGCCTCTCTACTGCACGCGACGATCCTCAAGCACGAGGACCTGGCCGCGGCGCTCTCCTACCAGCTCGCCCGCAAGCTGGGCGACCAGGAGTTGCGCGCCATGAGCGTGCGCGAGCACGCCGAAGAGGCGTTCGCGTCCGATCCGGCGATCATCGCGGCCATCGAGGCCGACCTCGAGGCGGTGTTCGAGCGCGATCCCGCCTGCCGCGGCTATCTGCAGCCCTTCCTGTTCTTCAAGGGCTTCCAGGCGCTGCAGACCCACCGCGTCGCCCACTGGATGTGGAGCCAGGACCGCCACACGCTCGCCTTCTATCTGCAGAGCCGCATGTCGGAAGTCTTCCAGGTCGACATCAATCCGGCGACGCGCATCGGCAAGGGGGTGTTCATCGACCACGGCACCGGCATCGTCATCGGCGAGACGGCGGTGATCGGCGACGACGTCTCCATGCTGCAGGGCGTCACGCTGGGCGGCACCGGCGCGGAGCGTGGCGACCGCCACCCGAAGATCGGCCGCGGCGTGCTTCTGGGCGCCGGCGCGAAGGTGATCGGCAACATCACGATCGGCGACTACGCCAAGGTCGCCTCTGGCGCGGTGGTGCTCAAGGACGTCCCCCCTGGCTGCACCGCGGTCGGCGTGCCGGCAAGGCTGGTCAACTGCCCGACTTGCGAGGAGCCGGCGCGCTCGATGGACCATACGCTCGCCGAGGATGCCTACGCTCCGGACTATTCGATCTGAGCTTGCCCGGCCCGCGAATGGGGCTAGGGTCGCGCCCGATTTGCCGTCAGGCCTAGGAGAGCCTCGCCCGTGGACGAGAAAGACCTCATGCGCGTCGAGGCGCACCTGAAACGCACCTTCGGCAACCCGCACGTGAAGGTTCTCGCGCGCCGGCAAAAGGACTCCGCCGAGGTGGAGCTCAAGGGCGAATTCATCGGCGTCGTCTACGAGGACGAAGACGAAGCCGGCTCGTTCCTGTTCGAAATGGCAATCCTCGCCGAAGACCTGGACGCCTGAGACGCCCGACGGCTCGGCGCCTCTCTGCGCCTGGCCGCCAAGGAGGCGAGGTTCGCCAGCGGGTCCAAGTCGGGCCAGCTTCGCGCCCATAGCGAGCTTGGTGATTTCTCTCCCATAACGGGCTGCCGCGGGGACGCTACAGAACGGCCAGCATTTCGCCAACCAACGGGTGGCGGACGATGTCGCGGTCAGAGAGGCGCACGACAGCGATCGAGGGGACCGCTTCGAGCCGCGCGGAGACGTCGGCGAGCCCCGAGACGGTCGGCAACAGGTCCGACTGGTTCGGATCCCCGGTGACCACCATGGTCGAGCTCCAGCCCAGCCGCGTGAGCAGCATCTTGAGCTGCACGTAAGTGCAGTTCTGCGCCTCGTCGATGACGACGAAGGCGTTGTTCAGCGTGCGCCCGCGCATGTAGCCCACCGGGGCGATCTCGATCGCGCCCTCGGCCATGAGCGAGCGCACCCGCTTCATCGACAACCGATCCGAGAGGGCGTCGTAGAGGGGCCGAAGGTAGGGCGCGAGCTTGTCTTCCATGTCGCCGGGCAGGTAGCCGATCGACTCCCCGGCTTCGATGGCGGGCCGGGAGAGCACGATGCGGCCGACGCGGCCGGCTTCCAGCGCTTCCACGGCCTTGGCGATCGCCAGATAGGTCTTGCCGGTGCCCGCGGGCCCCAGCGCCAGCACGAGGTTGCGCGCGTCGATCGCCTCGATGAGCCGCGCCTGGCCGGGCGACTTCGGCTTGACGGTCTTGAGGTACCCCTGCTCCCGGTCGTCGACGCCGGCGTGACCGAGCGGCGACCAGGCGCGCTCGATCGGCAGGCGGCGGATCTTGCCATCGTCGAAGTCCCGCCCGTCGTCGAACGCGCTTTCGCGCACCAGCCGCTTGCACGCACGTTTGGCCATGGAGCTCTCCGTTCCGGTAAGAAAAAAGGGCAGGTCCGCGATGGACTGCCCTCTGGATGAATGGGAAGCGGGGGAAGACTGGGGCGACGCGCCGGGCGGCTGGCCCTTGGACCTATGGCGTGGCGGGCTGAAGCTCCGCCGGACAACCGAACGCGACACCGCTCTCTCCGCACCGTGGAGACCGAACCGGCGACCGCCGGCTCGAATCGCCCGACTACAATGATGGTAACCGCCTTTCAGAACGGTTAAGCAAGGCGAGCAATATCAATAAAGGATGTGGACGGATGAATGTTTACACCTTGGACGGGGTCGGGCCCACCCTGCCGGCGGACGATGAATACTGGATAGCGCCAAACGCCGCCGTCCTCGGCAAAGTCATTCTGAAGAAGAACGCCAGCGTTTGGTTCGGCGCAGTGCTGCGCGGCGACAATGATCCGATCACCATCGGCGAGAACAGCAACGTCCAGGACAACTCGGTTCTTCATACCGACTCCGGTTCGCCCCTGACGATTGGCGCGAATGTGACGATCGGCCACATGGTGATGCTGCACGGCTGCACGATCGGCGACGGATGCTTGATCGGCATCGGCTCGGTGATCCTGAACGGCGCCCGGATCGGGAAGAACTGTCTGGTGGGGGCCGGCGCCCTCATTACCGAAAACAAGGAGTTTCCCGAAGGCTCGATGATCCTGGGCTCGCCCGCCCGCGTCGTTCGCACGCTAGCGCCCGAGCATGCCAGCCGCATGGGCGTCGGCGCGCTGCACTACGTCGAGAACTGGAAGCGGTTCAAGCGCGGCCTCGTCCCGGCCTAGCGGGCCACGACGATCCAGCTGCCGGAGGGCATGTGCACGCCCGCCTCATCGGCCTGGGCGGCGAAGGCCTCGCGCACGGTGGCGGTGACCGGCTCGCGCAGAGCCGGGTTGTCCCGGAGGATCGCGCCCAAGGGGCCAAGGTTCAGCGCGGCGTGCACCGCCGTATCGACGTTGGCCCAGCCGATCTTCCGGTCGCATGGCTCGATCGAAATCGAGCCGAATCCGCCGGCGTCGAGCACGCCGCGTAGATAGTGGGCATCGGCGAAGGCGAACGGCCCCGGCGCGCCGGGCACGGGCGGGGCCGGCGGTGGCAGGAGATGCGCCGCGGCGGCCATGGGCGCGGTCATCCACGGGTTTTCCGCCACGCTCCGCCAGCAGATGAAGACGAGGCGGCCGCCCGGTTTCAGCGCCCGCTTGATGTTGGCGAAGGCGGCAGGCGGATCGGCGAAGAACATCACGCCGAACCGCGAGAAGGCGCCGTCGGCGGGCTCGAACGCCTGCGTCTGCGCATCCGCTTCGGCGAACGTCGCCTGAGCGAGCGTCAGCGCCTTCGCGCGGCCGCGCGCCACGTCCAACATCGGCCGCGAGATGTCGGCGCCGAGCACCGCGCCCGATGGCCCAACCCTCCGGGCCAGCTCGAGCGTCGTGTCGCCGCAGCCGCACCCGATGTCGATCAGCCGCTCGCCCTGACGGGGCGCCAGCGTCTCGATCGCCGCGAGCCCGAGGTCGCGCAGCTGAGCCTCGATGATCTCTTGCAGCGCCACCCAGGTCGGGCCGGCGCTCGCGTTCCAATAGGCGATCTGGTCGGCGTTTGGGCCTTTGGCGTCGGGCATGGGGTTCTCCACGAGGGCCGCAGCTAGAGGGGATTGCCTGCCACCGCGTCAAGCGCGCAGCATCGTCGGAACGAGAGTGCTGGAGGATGCCCATGGCCTACGAATTCGTCGTCGTCGAGAAGGACGGCCCGATCACCACCGTCACCCTGAACCGGCCGGAGGTGATGAATGCGCTGCACTCGCCCGCGCACGTCGAGCTGGACGCGGTCTTCAACGACTTCGCCGCCGACAAGGACCAGTGGGTGGCGATCGTCACCGGCGCCGGCGAGCGCGCCTTCTCGGCCGGCAACGACCTGAAATATCAGGCGGCGGGACTGCGCACGGCGGGTCCTCCCACCGGGTTCGCCGGCCTGACCAGCCGGTTCGACCTGATCAAGCCGGTAGTCGCGGCGGTGAACGGAGTCGCCATGGGCGGCGGTTTCGAGATCGCGCTCGCCTGCGACCTCATCATCGCCTCGGAGAGCGCGGTGTTCGCGCTGCCGGAGCCGCGCGTGGGCCTGGCGGCGCTGGCCGGGGGGCTGCACCGGCTGCCGCGCCAGATCGGCCTGAAGCGCGCCATGGGCATGATCCTGACCGCCCGCCGCGTCTCGGCGAGGGAAGGCTACGAGCTCGGCTTCGTGAATGAAGTGGTCGCGCCGGCCGAGCTGATGGCCGCCGCGAAACGCTGGGCGAAAACCATCTCGGAACTCTCGCCGATGTCGGTCCGCGCCTCGAAGCAGGCGGTCATGCGCGGCCTCGATGAGCCCTCGCTGGAAGCCGCCCTCAAGGGCCAGAACGCATACCCCGCCGTCGCCGCCATGTACCGCTCGGCGGACTTCATTGAGGGCCCGAAAGCCTTCGCCGAAAAGCGCGCCCCGCAGTGGACGGGGGCGTAGAGCCGGCCTACTTCGGCGCCGCGATGACCACGATCGGCGTCTGCGTCAGCCACTTGCGCGCTTCCGTCTCGACGTCGGTCAGCGTGATGCCGGAGAAGTCGCTCTGCCAGGTGCGCGCCGAGTCTAGCTTGTCCGGGTGCGCCCAGGACTCATCCAGCGTGTCCATCCACCAGCCGACCGTCAGCTCGCGCGACTGGCCCCCGTCGATGATCGGGCGCCGCGCGCGTTCGAGCGCCTCGGCGGTGAGGTCGCCAGTCGCATAGCGCTGGACGATCTTCTGGGTCTCGTCGACCACCGTCTGGGCGTCGGCGGGGGCCGAGATGAGCGCGATGTTCAAGTCGCCCTGGTCGCCGCCGCGGGCGAAGTCGACCCGGACGCCGGGGCTATAGGTCTTGCCGAGCTTGCGACGGACCACGTCGATGATGTCGTCCTGCAGCATGCCGGCCAGCACCTCTAGCGTCCGCTGCTCGCGGAGATGCTCAGGCGTCCACACGAACAGCGGCCAGGTCATCAGGATCGCCGTCTCGTCCTTGGGTCCTTCGTGCGTCACGTGGATGGGCGGCGGCGCGGGATCGGGGAAACGCACGTGCGGCGCATCCCCCCGCGCATGATCGATCCGATTCCGCGCAGGGATCGCCCCGAGCGTCTTCGCCAACGCCCGCATCGCCGTCGCCTCGTCGATGTCGCCGACGACGGTCACCTCAAGCGCGTCGGTCTTCAGCGGTCCGGCGAGCAGGCGGGCGAAGTCGGCCGACGTCATCCGCTCGGCATCGGCTTGGCTTGGCATGGTGAGCACCCGCGGCGGGACGAGTGCGCCTTCGAGGGCGCGCGTTGCAACCGCGTTCGGATCGATCTCGAGCTGGCGGTAGGCCGATCGGATCGCCGTGGGCAGTTGGGCGTCGAGATCCGGGCGGAAGCCAGCATCGGTGAGATAGGCGGCCAACAGCTGGAGCTGGACGTCGAGGTCGGCGACGCGCGTCGCGCCGTCCAGGACGAAGCTGTCGCGCCCGACGCTCAGGTGCAGGTCGCAGGCATGGGTCTCGCACAGCTGCGAGACGTCCTCGAGATCGTTCTTGCCGAGGCCGCCCGCCGCCAGCATCTGCGCCCCGAACTCGGCCGCGAACGTGCTTCCCGCGGGCAGCTCCTGTTGCCCGGCCCCGTACCGGATGCGGACGAACACCTTGTCCGGCATGTTGTCGACAGACTTGAAGTTGACCCTGACCCCGTTGGCGAACTCAACCCGCTCGGCGTCGATGTCTGGGAGGGTTTCGCTATCGACGATCACGCCGGGCGGGCCGAAGTCGGTGTACGCCCAGGGGTGGCGGACGGCGTCGGTGGGCGGCGCGGGTTTCTCGCCAGCCTGCGCCTCGGCCCAAGCGCGGCGCACGTCAGCGGCGGCGACCGGCGAGGGCGTGATCAGGAACATCAGCGGCCCGTTGGCGTCTGACCAGACGCGACGGAACTCGCCGTCGACCAACTCGGGGGTCAGCCGGCCCAGCGCGGTGGTGACGATCCGATAGTCCTCCTCGACCGTGTCGACCGTGCCGTCGTGCAGGAAGTTGTCGAGGATCAGATCGGCGCGCGACTTCTGGGTCATGTTGTTGCCGCCCGCCAGACCAGCGTCGAGCTTGGCGCGCAGTTCCGCGCGGGTCGCATCCATCTCCTGGGCGGTGAGGCCGTAGAGCGCCATGCGCCGCGTCTCGTCTGAAACCGTCTTCACCGCCGATCGCCAGTCGCCGTCACGGACGCTCGCCTGCACGCAGGTCAGCGACGCGGTGTCGTAGATCGTGTCGCGATTGGCCGCGCCCGCGATGATCGGGGGCTGGGCGTTCTGCGCCAGCCGGCTCAGTCGCTTGGTCAGCACCGCGGCCCAGAGCTGATCCTCGAGGTCCACCATGTGGACGCCGACGTCCTCGACGTGGTCGGGGTCCTTCTCGCGCGCGCGGCAGACCTGCAGCTGGCCAGGCACGTCGGCGCTGGTCACGGTCGCCACGTCGAGGCCGCGCTCGGCGTTGACCTTGCCGAGGTTGGGCCTGGGCGAGGCGGGCGTCGCATCGCGCCACGATCCGAACGTCCGCTCGATCCGCTGCTGAACCACCTCGCCGGGTTGGTCGGACACCACGATCAGGATGGCGCTCTCCGGCCGATACCACTTGCGCCAGAAGGCGCCGATGGACTCGGCACTGGCCGCGTTGATTGTCGCCAGCGTCCCGATCGGAAGGCGGCGCGAGCCCAGCAGCTCCGGCAGCATGAACGCGCCCGCCCGTTTCGAGATCTCCGAGCTCGGGCTGAGGCTCTCGCGATACTCCGACAGGATGGTGCCCCGTTCGCGATCGACCTCCGACTGGGCGATCGTCAGCCCCTCGGCCACATCGCGCAGCCAGTTGAAGGCGAGATCGACCTTCTGGTCGGTGGAGTCATCGATATCGAGGCTGAAGGTCGTGCCGGTCAGCCCCGTCTGGGCGTTCTGATCGCGGCCGAGCGCGACGCCGATCTCCTCGAACCGGGGCAGCAGCGTCCCGGGCGGGAAGTTGTCCGAGCCGGAGAAGGACATGTGCTCGAGGAAGTGGGCGGAGCCCCGCTCGGCGTCCGTCTCGTCGGCGCTGCCGGCGCCCATGTAGAAGTCGATGGTCACCTCAGGAAGGCCGACCGTGCGTGCGATGGCATAGCGCATCCCGTTCGGGAGCTTGCCGATCAGGACGTCGGGGTCGGGCTTGACCAGGTCCTCCGCGGGCTCATTGACCGCCGCATTGGTCGCCGCGCTGGGCCTCGGGGCGGCATCGGCGCCAAGCGCGATCATTGCGGCAAGCAGGAACGCGGCGGCGGACAAAACCCGTTTCATCTCAGCTCCAGCTGGATCACCGCCCTCGCGCCTTTCCTGCTCTAGGCGGCCAGCGACGCCGGCTCAAGAGGGCCGAGAGGCCGATCGGGCTGTCGCACGCCACGCGTGCGGCCTATCATTGGCCGACATTACAGGATCCTAGGGTTCGTCGACGGAGAGATGATCATGCAGATGCGTTCCTTGGGCCGGTCCGGCCTTGAAATCGCCCCGCTCGTGCTCGGCGGCAACGTCTTCGACTGGACCGCCGACGAGGCGCAGTCGTTCGCCATCCTGGACGCCTTCGTGGGCGCCGGCTTCAATTGCATCGACACCGCCGACGTCTATTCGCGCTGGGTTCCCGGCCACACGGGCGGGGAGTCCGAGGTGGTGATCGGCAACTGGCTCGCGGCGCGCGGCGGGCGCGACAAGGTGATCATCGCCACCAAGTTCGGGGCGCCGATGGCCGACGACAAGAAGGGCCTCTCGCGCGCCTACATGATGCAGGCGGTCGAGGCGTCGCTGAAGCGGCTGAAGACCGATTACATCGACCTCTATCAGTCGCATTTCGACGATCCCGAGGCCCCGCAGGACGAGGTCGCGGAGGGCTTCGCGCGCCTGGTCGAGCAGGGCAAGGCGCGGGCGATCGGCGCATCCAACTTCACGGCCGAACGCCTGGCCAGCGCGCTGAAGGCGGCGACGGACAAGCGCCTGCCGCGCTACGAGAGCCTGCAACCGCAATACAATCTGGCCGACCGTGACAGGTTCGAAGGCCCGCTGCGGGATCTCTGCATCAGGGAAGACGTGGGGGTGATCTGCTACTACGGCCTCGCCGCCGGCTTCCTGACCGGCAAGTACCGCTCGGAGGACGACCTCGGGAAGAGTCCGCGCGGCCGCGGCGTCAAGCGCTACCTCGACGAGCGAGGCTACCGGATCCTGGCGGCGCTGGACGAGGTCGCCGCCGAAGCGGGCGCCACGCCGGCGCAGGTCGCTCTGGCTTGGCTAATCGCCCAGCCGGGCGTTACCGCACCCATCGCCAGCGCCACCAGCGTCGCCCAACTCGAGGAGATCATGGGCGCCGCCCACTTGCGGCTCGAGGCGGCGCAACTCGACCGTCTGACCATGGCCAGCGCCACGGAACCGGTCGCGGCGTAAGTCCTTAGGCGATCTGGCGGCCGTTCAGGGCCGCGAGCCTCAGCCGCGGCGACTCGCCGTCCGCCGAGCGTGCGGTTGCGGCCGCGCGCATGCTCAAGAGTCTAATCGGCTGGCCGAGCAGAGCGGCGACTAGCGTCTTCGGCTGGTAGAGGCCGAGGAAGCGATCGATATCGCCGCCCGGGCCGGTCAGCGGAGCGAACGTGATCTCAAGGCCAAGGGTCTGGCCGCCGCCGACGCGGCCCTCGGCGGTGACCACCAGCGGCTCGGGTTGGCGGCGGATCGCCTCCAGGGCCAGCTGCAACGACGTCCGGTAGGTCTCGATCCAGAGGGTCATGGGGTCGGTCCCGCCCAGCTTGCCGCCGTGCAAATCCTCGACCAGCCCGCCGACCAGCCGGAAGGCGTAGGCGCCCGGGCCCTTTCGTCCAAGGATGAAGAGCTGGGGCATAAGAGACGGGATCGCGCACGGATCGATCGAACTCCGCGCGGGCGCGGGCGCCGCGCCCTTGCGCGAGCGCCAATGGTCGATCAGCCGCTCGGTATTGGAATGGAACATCCGCAAGGCCCCAGGTTCGCGGCGGGGAGGTCGCCGCATGGGCCTTGCAGGAACGAGTTGGACCAAGCTGGGGCCGTTTCAATTCGAGACGGCGGGATGGAAACGGGCTGGCGCCCGTCCTGCCTTCACCAGCTCAACTTGGACAACGGAGACCCGCCATGAAGGCGCCCTTTAATTCGATCCTGGCCGCAGTCGGTGGGTGCATCGCGCTTGCGCTTGCGGCCGCGACCGCCTCGCCCGCCCTGGCTGGCGGGAGCGGCTACGGCAACAACGGCAACAACTGCGGGTGCCAGCATCAGCACCAGCACCAGAATGAGAAGATCAAGGTCGACGTGAACGTCTACGCGATGGCCAACGCGAACGCGTCCGCGCGTTCGCAGTCGCAGGCCAGCACGCAGGCGGCGACCCTCATCGGCGGCGGCGGCGGCGGCGGCAGTTCCATCGGACCGGCCCCGGTCGGCGTCATTCAGAACCTGAACGTCGGCGGCGAGATCCGGAAGACCGCCTACGAGGCCGAACGCACCAAGATCACCAAGGTGGTCATCGAGGTCGTATGCCTCGACGACAAGCTGGTCCCGCACCCGGGCTCGCAGGTCACCCCCGACCGCGACATCGACGACGCCTACGACGGCGAGCTGTTCCGCTGCATCGCCGGCACGCACATGCGCGTCACGATCGCCGACTACGAAGGCGCGGTCAGTTTCGACCACGGCTGGACGATGGACTGCGACAAGGGCCAGGCGCTCTATCATTCGCCCGGCGGCCACGTTGAGTGCCGGGCTCAGATCCCGGCCCGCGACTGCAACGAGCGCTCGCTGCTTCGCCGCTTCGGCGCGGGCGTGAAGATCCTGACCATGATCACCAAGGAACGCTACACCGCCTACAAGGAAGAGACCGACGA
>Ga0209415_10008291_pt1 | contig 18051 bp, 15 predicted proteins | sample PeaSoiSIISIP2007_FD_187696 | JGI IMG/M metagenome (GOLD analysis project Ga0209415, IMG submission 187696) | Peat soil microbial communities from Weissenstadt, Germany - SII-SIP-2007 (SPAdes) (version 2) | ecosystem: Environmental > Terrestrial > Soil > Wetlands > Peat | place: Germany... | reverse complement strand
ATCACTGGACCCTCCTCCCTGCCTCGGTTCGGATGGTCGAGTTTACCATCCTGGCCCTGAAGAGGCCGTTTCAGGTAATGGGGCTGGGTCCATCCCATCAGTACCGGTTTCTAAACTGGGAGACGACAGCTTTTAGGCGACGTTTGCAACAAAGCGACGAGTCCGTCTTCTTGCGCCTCGCCAAACGACGCGGCTTGACGAACGACGTCAAGACTCATGTTCTTGCGTCGCGTGCTCAGCGGCTTTTTTCTCGGCGTTCGCTTACCTTCAATCTCCAGTTTCCAGCCTCCTTGGTGGCGTTGTCCCCGAGATTAATTGAACTCGAAACCAACTCGATCCCGTAAACGATCGCGACCCAGTGATCGCTGTGAACGCGGATGCGTGTGCAGGGCGCTTGGCGTCATGCGAGTCTGTGATTTCGTGCTTATATTTAAGCGGGCCGGCAATTCTTCTTACTCTAATTCAGATTGCAATAGCCGCGCAGCGGATCAGGAACCACGGGCCTAAGTGGTAACCCTCAAACCGAAAGACAATGCCAGCGCATTATGAGATGGCAGGAGATTTCATATGGAACTCGTGTTAGCGAACGGATGGAATGGCAACCAATGGATGTTCGATAGTTTGAATAGGTTTCGGCGAGCGATCGACGAAGCAGCCGGCGACCAGCCAACCTGCGAACATATGGTACCTCCGGCGGACGTGGTTGAGGACAAGGATGCCTATCATTTCTACGTCGAGATGCCCGGGCTCAAGGACAGCTCAATCGATGTGCACGTGGAGGACGATCGGTTGATGGTTGCGGCCGAGCGCAAGCGCCTCGAATGGTCACAGGAGACCGGAGTGCATGTTGCGGAGCGGAACTACGGCACTATCAGACGCGCATTCAGGCTTCCGCTCAACGGGAGCCGCGATGGCATTCGCGCGGCCTATACTGACGGCATACTCGAAGTGACGGTCGAGAAACGCCCCGAGTCCAAGCCAGTCAAGATCCAGGTCAACTAGGTTAGTTCCCCAGACGGGCGCGCAGCACGGGCTTCAGCGCCCCCGTCGGGGACTTCCTAAACTAAAACGAGACAAGGAGGCAACTGTTCCCATGAAAATCAGACCATTGGGCGATCGCATACTGGTGATGCGCGTCAAGGAAGAGGACAAGACCAAGGGCGGGATAATTATCCCCGATACTGCCAAAGAGAAACCGCAAGAGGGCAAGATTATCGCGGTCGGCAAGGGCAAGATGACCGAGGCCGGCAAGCTGGTGGCACCTGACGTGAAGGCGGGTGATCGTATTCTGTTTGGCAAGTATTCAGGCAGCGAGGTGAAGCTCGAGGATGAGGAGCACCTGATTCTGCGCGAAGACGACATCCTGGGGGTGCTCGAAGGGTAAACGGGAACGAACCGAAGGCCTCAACCGCTAAGAAAAATTTCAATTGTACTGAGGAGAGCCAAACAACTATGCCTGCAAAGATGGTCTGTTTTTCCCAGGATGCGCGTGAGAAAATCCTGCGCGGCGTCAATATGCTGGCTGACGCCGTGACCGTAACGCTGGGCCCCAAGGGCCGCAACGTCGTACTCGAAAAGAGCTTCGGCGCCCCGACCGTCACCAAGGACGGCGTGACCGTGGCCAAGGAAATCGAGCTCGAAGACAAGTTTGAGAACATGGGCGCGCAGATGGTGAAGGAGGTCGCTTCGAAGACTTCCGATGTCGCCGGCGACGGCACCACCACCGCGACCGTGCTCGCCCGTTCGATCTACACCGAGGGCATCAAGATGGTCGCCGCCGGGCATGACCCGATGTCGCTCAAGCGCGGTATCAACCGTGCGGTCGAAGCGATCACTGCCGAGCTCAAGAACCTGTCCAAGCCCACCAAGGACCGCAAGGAAATCGCGCAGGTCGGGACCATTTCGGCCAACAACGATTCGACCATCGGCGATATCATCGCGGAAGCGATGGAGAAGGTCGGCAAGGAAGGCGTGATCACGGTCGAGGAGGCCAAGGGCCTCGAGACGACGCTCGAAGTGGTCGAGGGCATGCAGTTCGACCGCGGCTATCTGTCGCCGTACTTCGTGACCGATCCGGAGCGGATGGAAGCGAAGCTCGAAGACGCCTACGTCCTGATTCACGAGAAGAAGATTTCCTCGATGAAGGACCTGCTGCCGATTCTCGAGGCGATCGCCAAGACCGGCAAGCCGTTCCTGCTGGTGGCCGAAGAGGTCGAGGGCGAGGCGCTGGCGACTTTGGTGGTCAACAAGATTCGTGGCACGCTTTCCTGCACCGCCGTCAAGGCCCCGGGCTTTGGCGATCGGCGCAAGGCGATGCTCGAAGATATCGCGATTCTGACGGGCGGCAAGGTCATCGCCGAGGAACTTGGGCTTAAGCTCGAGAACCTGACGCTGCAGGATCTCGGCCGCGCCAAGCGCATCGTGGTGGACAAGGACAACAGCACGATTATCGATGGCGCCGGCAAGAAGGTGGACATCGAGGGGCGCATCAAGCAGATTCGCGCCCAGATCGACGAGACCACCTCGGATTACGATCGCGAGAAGCTCCAGGAACGGCTGGCCAAGCTGGTCGGCGGCGTTGCGGTGATTCGCGTCGGCGCGGCGACCGAGATGGAGATGAAGGAAAAGAAGGCGCGCGTCGAAGATGCGCTGCACGCAACCCGTGCGGCCGTCGAAGAGGGCGTGGTCCCTGGCGGCGGCGTGGCGCTCATTCGGGCCTCGGCGGCGCTGGACAACCTGCGCGGCGGTGGCGAGGAAGAGAAGGTCGGCATTGGGATTATCAAGAAGGCAGTCGAGGATCCGGCACGCTGGATCGCGACCAATGCCGGCTGGGAAGGTTCCGTTGTGGTCGACAAGATTCGCACCAACAAGGGCCCCTTCGGCTTCAACGCGGCGAGCGAGGAGTTCGAGGACCTGATGAAGGCCGGCATCATCGATCCGACCAAGGTCGTGCGTAGCGCGCTGCAGAACGCGGCCTCAGTTGCGAGCCTGCTTTTGACCACCGAATGCATGGTGGCGGACAAGCCCGACGACGGCAAAGGCGGCGCACCGGGCGGCGGCGGGATGCCTCCGGGCGGCATGATGTAGGCGGAGCCGCCATTTGCTCGGTTAGATAGTTCGGTTAGATAGAAAAGTATGTAAGCGGCGGTCGCATCAGTGGCCGCCGCTTTTCATTTCGCTTGCATTCTCGCTGCGCAATCGTCAGCCGGCTATCGGCCGGCCGGTCGGCGTCGGTCAATCAGCGCGTCGCGGAGCTGTCAGCGCTCTGATCAGCGTCGCCACTATCCGACTGCGCATCGCCGGCATCGCCATTGTCCGAATTCGCGCTATCGCTGTTGTCGGCATTGTCCGCGTTCTGATCGGCGTCGCCGTTATCCGCATCGCCGTTTTGGGCGTCATCCCCTGCGTTACCCTGATCATCGCTTTGAGTCGCGCTATCCGGGTCGGTCGAATCACCGGAATCATTTTGATCACCAGCGGCATCTTGCGATCCATCGCCGGTTTCGGGACTTAGCTGAGCCACGACGATCGGCGTTTTGAGCGTCGGCGCTATTTGCGCGGAGGGCGCGAACGCCGTCGTCGCGGAGACCGACCCCGTGAGCGACGCCGGCGCGAACGCAACGGCCGTGAGAATCGAAGCCGCGATCGCCGACACTACAGATTTCATGGCTGAGTTACCTTGGCCGGCAAAAATCTCCGGCCCTTATCCTGAGTCCGCGCGCCTCGAATCTCACTCACGCGGTGATCGCATTATACGGGTACGCGGTCATTTGTGAAAATTGCCTTCGCCAAATATCGGCGAATGGCGCGCCTGAGAATCCCGCTATCCAGCACGGTGATGGCAACCGAACGGTCGGTGTCGTCATTCGGCAGGCGACGCGATCGGCCAGTTGTACAGATGGTGACAGATGTTTCAGCGATGCAATTCAGAATGTCGCGATTCGGGAGCGCGGCGCTTTTGGCAGTGATTCAAAATCGTTCAAATGAAGGGCGAAGATGCGCTGAATGGATAAGGAGTGCTCATTAAAGGCCGGGATGGACTTGGCCTGTTAGTTGCTCCGATCAAGCTAAGGCAAAGCTCAAAGGGATCTCGACGCAAATCTGATCCGACGGGTCGCGAAGGTGGTTTATCTTATGCCAGTGCGTGTGCTGATGGTCGACGATTCGGTGTTTGTGCGCGATGTCCTGCGCCATCACCTGGAGTGTATCGGGTGCGAAGTGGTGGCCGAGGCTGAGAACACCTTGCAGGCGCTCGACCTCTTCCGCACGGTCGCGCCGACGCTGGTCACGCTCGACGTCGCGGTACCCCATACTGGCGGCATCGGCGCCCTGGCATTGTTTCGAATCATGCGCAGCGAAAACCCGGGCATTCCAATTTTGGTGGTGAGTGCGAGTGCCTACCCGGAGATTCGCAAAGCACTCCTGCACGAGGGGGTGCTCGATTATGTGCTCAAGCCTTTCGACGCCTCGAGTTTCGAGCAAGTCTGCAACAGCCTGATCAAAATGTTTCCAGAATTGCGGCGGCTGGCGGTCTCTCCCAGCAAACCAACACCAACCAACACCGATTGTCCGGAGACGCGAGAACGCTAGTGCGCGACGACGACGCGCTCGATGGTGACCGGCTCGCCTGGCACGCAGTTCACGCAAGCGACCCATCCCGCTTCCGCACTCGAGTAAAGCGGCGCCGGCGTCCCGCAATATGCGGCCTTGGTGAGCCCGCGCGAAACGTCACCAAAAACGTGAACGTGGCCTAACGCGATATAGTCGAAGGCGCTCGCTTCAATCTCTTCGGGCGTAATCGGCGAAGACCGGCCATTAGCGCCGTCCTCGGTATACAGACCGTGCGCCAGTGCGATGTTCCAGCGGTCGTGCGCCGGCTCGGGCATCCCCATCAGCGGACGATAATCGGGCGAATGCTCGACCAACGCCTTGCCCCAAATCCGCGTGGCGAGATCGGGAAGCTCGATCGTGCGGCCCTCCGGCTCCAAAATCAGGTGCAAGTTACGGGGCAGCGCATCGGCGGCAAGCGGCGCATAGATCGAACGTTCGTCGTGCGCGTCGTGATTTCCGGGGATCATCACTACCGGCATCCGCGCGCGCGCAATCTCGCTCATCGCGAACCGGAGCCCATCGTCGGGCACGCGGCTCGAATCGAACAGATCGCCGACGATCAGCAGCAAATCACTTTCGCGATTATTGGCAAGGTCGATGACGCCGCTGAAGGCGCGCCGCACGCGATCGCGAAATTCGTCGCCGCGCGCACCGGTGCCGAAGGTGTCGCTTTCCAGATGCACGTCCGAGGTATGGACCAGGCGTAAAGTTCTTTGCGGCTTGCGGGCCAAGTCATCTCCGTTGCGGGGTAGATGCCGCGTGCGCGATTGCGTGCCGATGCGCGGCGTCGAAATCGGCTGATGTCCGCTATACTAGGGGCTAGGCGAGCCGCACACAATCGGCGTCGTCTTTGCTTTTTGTGATTTTCAGGGGGTACCCGCGTGATCGTCGTAATGAAATCGCACGCCTCGGAGGATGACATCCAGAACGTCATTCGCTTGGTAGAGCAACTCGACTACAGCGCCCACGTCATCCGCGGCGTCGAGCGCACCGTCGTCGCATGCGTGGGTGAGGAGCGCGGTGAAGGCCATTCGCTCCAGCACCTCGAATCGGTCTCCGGCGTCGAGCGCGTGATGCCGGTGCTGCGATCGTTCAAGCTCGCCAGCCGCGAAGTCCGTCCCGAGGGTTCGCGTATCAATGTCGGCGGCGTCGAGATCGGCGGTCCGCGCATCGTGGTGATCGCAGGGCCTTGCGCGGTCGAGAGCGAAGCCCAGGTCAACGGTGCGGCCGACGCCGTCAAGCGCGCGGGCGCTCATCTGATGCGTGGTGGGGCGTATAAACCGCGCACCTCGCCGTATGCGTTCCAGGGCATGGAGGACGAAGGCCTGATCCTGCTCGAGAACGCCGGGCGCCGCGTCGGCCTGCCGGTCGTGACCGAAATCATGGACGGTCACGATATCGATCTTGTCGCCGAACATGCCGATATGCTCCAGGTCGGTGCGCGCAATGCGCAAAATTTCTCTCTGCTGCGGCGCCTCGGCAAAATCAAAAAGCCCGTCCTCCTCAAGCGCGGGATGGCCACCAAAATCGAGGAGTTCCTGATGGCCGCCGAGTACATCCTCTCCGCCGGCAATCCCAACGTCGTGCTCTGCGAGCGCGGCATCCGCACCTTCGAAACCGCGACGCGCAACACGCTCGACCTCAACGCCGTCCCGCTGCTCAAGGAATGGACCCATCTGCCCGTCCTCGTCGATCCCAGTCACGGCACCGGCCTATGGTCCCTCGTCATGCCGATGTCGCTCGCCTCAATCGCCGCAGGTGCCGACGGCCTCTTGATCGAAGTGCATCCCGATCCGAGCACTGCGCTCTCCGACGGCCCTCAGCAACTCAAGCCCGCACGCTTCGCCGCGTTGATGGCGGCGTTGAAGCCGGTCGCCGAAGCCGTCGGCCGTTCGATGTAGGTGATCACGATTCCGCATTGTCGGCGTGATAACATTTCGCGCATCTCAAAATGAGCGCGAAACCCCATAAACCGCCCGCATTGAGGCCTGGCGATACCGTCGGTGTCGTCGCGACTTCGGCGACCGTCGAACCCGCGTATCTCGAACGCGGCGTCGGCGCGCTGACCGCGATGGGCTACCGCGTCAAGGTCTCCGATCGCGCACTCGACCGCGATGGCATTTTCGCGGGCACCGATCGCGATCGCGCTCGCGAGATCAACGCCTTCTTTGGCGACCCCTCCGTCAATGCGATCTTTGCTGCGCGCGGCGGCTATGGATGCGGCCGCCTGTTGCCCCTGATCGATTTCGCCGCGATTTCGCGCGCGCCCAAAATTTTCCTCGGCTTCTCCGATGCGACCTTTCTTCTCAACGCGCTCGTCGAATGCGCGGGCACCGTCGCCTTCCACGGCCCGATGGTCGCGATGGATTTCGCCAACGGCCTGACGCGCAGATCGCTCGACCATCTCGCGCGGCTCTTGAGCGGCGAGTCCCGCGAAATCGAAATCGAAGCGCGCGAGGTCGTGCTCCCGGGAGTGGGCGAGGGCGAACTCGTCGGCGGATGCCTCTCGGTCGTGGTCGCGATGCTCGGCACTCCGTTCGCCCCGCGCTTCGACGGCCGCATCCTCTTTCTCGAAGATACCGGCGAGAAGGCCTATCGCGTCGATCGGATGCTCGTGCAGTTGCGCCAGGCCGGCGTCTTCGATCGCGTTGCCGGCGTGGTCTTCGGCGCGATTCGTCCCTTCGAGGGCAGCGAGCAGGAGCGCGCGCGCATCGCCGCGTTCGTCGCCGACCAGACCGCGGACTTGAAGTGCCCGGTCCTGTTCGGTATCGAGGCCGGTCACGGCACCGAAAATTTAACCCTGCCGTTCGGCGTGCGTGCGCGGCTTGATAGCACCCGCCGCCGTCTCATAATCGCCGAGTCTGCCGTCAGTTGACGGACGTGGCCGTGTGCGTAAACTTGCGATACTCGCTAACGCGGGAATCGATCGCTTGAGGAAGAGGGGGGAGCAGCTTGGGATGGCATGAGGTCGAAGCTGCCTTCGCGGAGGCAGTCGAAAGGGGCGCGATTCCCGGTGCCACCGTGGTCGTGCGCGCCGGCGCCGACATCGCCTACGAGGGCGCCTTCGGCTTTCGCGCGATCGTCCCCGAGCGCTCGCCGATGCGCCTCGAAACCGTCTTCGATCTTTCCTCGCTGACCAAGCCGCTCGCCACCACCGTCGCCGTGATGATGCTGACGCGCGACGCCAAGATGCGCCTCGACGATCGCCTGACGCGCTTTTTTCACAATTTCGGCGTCCACGGCAAAGGCCACGTCACCTTTCGCCATTTGCTCGCGCACAGCTCGGGCCTCGCCGCTTGGCGTCCCTTCTATCAACAAATCGCCGAGGTCGAGCGCAGCGGCAAGGTCAACTTCATGGCGAGCCGCGGAGCCAAGGAATTCGTTTACGAGGAAATCCATCGCGAGAAGCCCGAGGCCCCGACCGCCACCAAAACCATCTACTCCGACCTCAATTTCATGGTGCTGGGCGAAGCGGTTGAGCAGGTCAGCGGCGTCGGCTTGAACCGCTTTTGCCGCGACAAGATCTTCCGCCCGCTCGAGTTGCGCGCCACCGATTTCATCGATATCTCGCTGGTCCGCACGCGCCGTCTCGAACCCGTCCCCGAGATGTTCGCACCGACCGCCGTCTGCCCCCTGCGCAAACGCCTGCTGGTCGGCGAGGTTGACGACGAGAACGCCTTTGCGATGGGTGGCGTCGCCGGCCACGCCGGGCTCTTCGCGCCGGTCAAGGAGGTCGATCGCATCGTCGCCGAATTGCTCGCCTGTTACGCCGGCCGCTCGGATTTCGTTCCGCAGAAGATCGTCCAGCAGTTCTGGGCGCGCGACACCGCCGTGCGCGGCTCGACTTGGGCGCTCGGATGGGACTCGCCGTCGCCCGAGTATTCCAGCTCCGGCCATCGATTTTCCGCTGCCGCCGTGGGCCATCTCGGCTTTACCGGGACTTCCGTCTGGATCGAGCCCGCGCGCGGCATCGCGATTTCGCTGCTCACCAACCGCGTCCATCCGCGCCGCGATAACCAGGCGATCCGTGATTTCCGCCCGAAAATCCACGACCTCATAATGGAAGCGCTCGGCGTCAACCTCTGACGCCGCGCACACTACGCGGAACGAAGTGCAGCCGAGCTAAGGAGTCTGCGACGTGCGCGCAGCGCGCGATTCAAAAGAGAGTATTGAGTGAGGTCGGCGCGTTCCGCGCCGGGTGAGGGCAGCGTGGCCGCCGCCCCTTGTTTCGATGCGCGCCGCGCCTTATACTCCCTGCCAGTATCATTGATACCCATAGGGAGTATAGGAGTTTGGGGAAGTACGATCCTGGCGCAATGAAAACTCACGAGCATAACGGCGCCGGCGCCGCCCGGCTCAAGCCGCGGCCGCGTTCGCAGAACCTCGAACGCGATCTGGCGAATCGCCTGAAACGTGCCGAAGGGCAGTTGCGCGGCCTCGGCAAGATGGTCGCCGAGGGTACTTACTGTATCGACGTCCTCCAACAGATTTCGGCCGTTCGCCGCGCGCTCGACAAGATCGCCCTGCTCCTCCTGCGCGATCACATGGAGACCTGCGTCGCCGATGCGCTCGCGGAGCGCGGCTCCCGCGCGAAAATCGCCGAACTGATCGACGCAATCGATCGCTTCCTCGCCTGAGCGCTATGGAACACAAATGCAGAGCGCATCATGCCGATGAGGTTGCGGATCCTGTTCGCAGAAATCCGGTCGCCTCATCCGTAAAAGACCCGGTCTGCGGCATGACGGTCGATCCCGCGACCGCCAAATGGAGCCATGCGCTCGACGGCCACACCTGGTACTTCTGCGGCAAGGGCTGCATGACCAAATTCGCCGCCGATCCCGCAAAATATCTCGCGCCCGCTCCGTCTCCATCCGTTCAGGCCGAGCCCGCCGCACCGTCTTCACTTGTCGGAATCGTACCCGCGAAGACCGAATACATCTGTCCGATGGATCCCGAAGTCGTTCAGGATCATCCGGGGAGTTGTCCGAAATGCGGGATGGCGTTGGAACCGCGCATCGTCGCACTCGACACTTACGCCGACGACGCGCCAAATCCCGAACTTGCCGACATGTCGCGGCGCTTTTGGATTAGTGCGGCGCTCTCGCTCCCGCTCTTCGCGCTGTCGATGTCCGAAATGATTCCCGGGATGCCCGTGCAGCACGCCCTCGGCGCGCGCCTCATCATCTGGATCGAGTTGCTGCTGGCGACGCCCGTGGTGCTGTGGGGCGCGTTGCCGTTCTTCGAGCGTGGCGCCCGGTCGCTTGTCAGCCGTCACCTCAACATGTTCACGCTGATCTCGCTGGGCGTCGGAATCGCCTACGCCTACAGCGTCTTTGCGGCGTTCTTTCCCGGATTACTGCCGAACCTCGCCAACAATTCAATGGCGGGGCCGCCGCTGTACTTCGAGGCCGCCGCCGTCATCACGGCGCTGGTCCTGCTTGGACAGGTGCTCGAATTGCGCGCGCGCGGCCGCACCGCCAGTGCGATCAAGGCCTTGCTCGGGATGTCTCCGCGGACCGCGCGAATCGTGCGCGCCGACGGTCGCGAGGAGGACGTCGCCCTCGAAGAAGTGCAGATGGGAGACCTGCTCCGCGTACGGCCCGGCGAGAAGATTCCCGTCGATGGTGCGATCGTCGAAGGCGTCAGCTCGATCGACGAATCGATGATTACCGGCGAGCCGCTGCCGGTCGCGAAGGGCTCCGGCGAACGCGTGATCGGTGCGACCGTCAATGGCACCGGCTCTTTCGTGATGCGCGCCGAACACGTCGGCGCCGCCACGGTGCTCGCCCAAATCGTCCGCATGGTGGCCGAAGCGCAGCGCAGCCGCGCCCCGATCCAGCGCCTCGCCGATACCGTCTCGGGCTATTTCGTCCCGATGGTAATCGGCGCCGCCGTCATCGCCTTCGCGGCCTGGCTTCTTATCGGCGCGCCGCCCGCGCTCGCCCATGCGATCCTTGCCGCCGTTGCCGTCCTCATCATCGCGTGCCCGTGCGCTCTCGGCTTGGCGACCCCGATGGCCGTGATGGTCGGGACTGGTCGCGGTGCCACTGCCGGCGTGCTGATTCGCAACGCCGAAGTGCTAGAACTGATGGAGCGCGTCGATACCATCGTCGTGGACAAGACCGGCACGCTCACCGAGGGCAAGCCGCGGCTGACGACCATCGAGGCAGTGCCCGGCTTCGATCAATCCGAAGTGCTGCGGTTGGCGGCGAGCGTCGAACGTGCCAGCGAACATCCGCTCGCCGCGGCAATCGTGGCCGGAGCCAATGATCGCGCTATCCAACTCGACAGCGTCGCCGACTTCGCCTCGACCACCGGCGCGGGCGTCAGCGCCAGCGTCGGCGGACGCGTTGTTCGCGTCGGCAGCGAGCGCATCTTCGACGATGCGGCTACGGCTGGCGATCTAATCGCGCGAGCGGATGCGCTTCGCCGCGAGGCGCAGACCGTCGTCTTCGTGGCGATCGACGGCCGTCCCGCCGGGCTAATCGGCGTCGCCGATCCCATCAAGCAATCGACGCCCGCCGCGCTCGCGCAGTTGCGTGCGGATGGCGTGCGCGTTGTCATGCTCACCGGCGACAGCCGCGCGACCGCCGAAGCCGTCGCACGCCAGCTTGGCATCGACGAGGTCGAAGCCGAGGTGATGCCGCAGGACAAGGCCAACGTGGTCAAGCGGCTGCAAACCGAGGGACGCATCGTCGCGATGGCGGGTGACGGTATCAATGACGCGCCGGCGCTCGCGCAGGCGACCGTCGGCATCGCGATGGGCACCGGCACCGACGTCGCGATGCAAAGCGCGGGCGTCACCTTGGTCAAGGGCGACTTGACGGGTATCGTACGCGCGCGCCATCTGAGCCGCGCGACCATGCGCAGCATCCGCCAGAATCTCTTTTTCGCTTTCGTGTACAATGTGCTCGGCGTGCCGATTGCGGCGGGCGTGCTCTACCCGTCTTTTGGGCTGCTGCTCAATCCGATGATTGCGAGCGCCGCGATGAGCGCGAGTTCCATTTCGGTAATCGTGAACTCGCTGCGCCTGCGCAACGCCGAATTGTGATCGCGGCCATCAGGCGAGCCTGCGAGCCGAGCTAACGAGTCTGCGAGGTGCGTTAGAATCTCTTCCGGTAAGAATCCCGGATCTGCCAAACTTGCAACTGTGGTGCTGATGCGGTTGGGGTCTTCTGCGGTTGAGGTAAAGACGCGCTTAAGGTGGAGATTCTACGGCGATGTCATCTGAAGCTCGTGATATAGCTCCCGCAGTCTCGGCCGATTCGCGCGCGCGTCTCGCCCGGATTCCAGCCACCATTCGCCATATTCATCTGATCGGCGTCGCAGGCTCGGCTATGGCGGCGCTCGCCGGGATGCTCTCCGCCCGCGGCTACCGCGTCACCGGTTCCGACAATCAACTCTACGAACCGACCGCCTCGCTGCTCAAAGCCCTGCGCATCGATATTCGTAATGGGTATGATGCGGCGAACCTCGCACCCGCGCCCGATCTGGTCGTCGTCGGCAATGTCGTCCCGCGCGGCAATCCCGAAGCGCAGGCGCTGCTCGCCTCGAGCATTCCGTACGTCTCGATGCCCGAGGCCCTGTGGCACCTGTTCCTGCGCGACCGTCGCGTGCTGATGGTCGCGGGCACGCACGGCAAAACCACTTCGACCGCGATGATGGCGCATGTGCTCGAAGCGGCCGGCCGCGATCCCTCGATGCTGGTGGGCGGCGTCGCGCGCGACTTCGGCACCAACTACCGGCTCGGTGGCGGCCGCGATTTCGTGATTGAAGGCGATGAGTACGATACCGCCTTCTTCGACAAGGGCCCGAAGTTTCTCCACTACCACGCCACCGGCGCGATCATCACCGCTGTCGAATTCGACCATGCCGACATCTATCGCGATCTCGATCACGTGAAGTCATCTTTCCGCGCGCTCGCGGCGCAAATGGACGAGAACCGCGCGCCGCAAGCGCAAACGAACGAGGCGCGCGTGCTCGTGGTCTGCGCCGATTTCCCGCATGCGCTCGAGGTAAGCGCCGCATCGCGTGTGCGCCGCCTTACCTTCGGCCTCAAGTCGGGTGAGTTCCGCGCGACCGCTATCGCGATCGGTCCGGCCGGCGCCAGCTTCTCGATCGAGCGTGATGGCAAACGCGTCGCGAGTGACCTGGAGCTGCCGATCGGCGGCCGCATGAATGTCGCCAACGCGCTCGGTGTGTGGCTGCTGTTGCGCGAGTTCGGTCTCGACGACGACGAACTCGCGCGCGGCCTCAAGACTTTCGCCGGTGTGAAGCGCCGGCAGGAGATCGTCGGCGAGGCGCGCGGCATCACGGTTATCGACGACTTCGCGCATCATCCGACCGCGATCGGCGTCACGCTCGAAGCGCTCGCGGAGCGCTACGCGGGCCGCCGCATCCTCGCCGCGTTCGAGCCGCGCTCCAACACCGCACGCCGCAGCGTCTTTCAACACGGCTTTGCCGTGGCCTTCGATCGCGCCGCACGCGTTTACCTGGGCGCGGTCTATTTCAAGGAAAACGATCCGCTCCCGCCGGCCGATCGTCTCGACACCGACACGCTCGCCTCCGCGATCGCAGCGCGCGGACCCGCCGCGAGTTCATTCGCTACGACCGATGCGATCCTCGAACGGATAGTCGCCGACGCCCGGCCCGGCGACATTGTCGTGTGCATGTCCAACGGCCCGTTCGACGGCCTCCCGCAACGCCTGCTCACCGCCCTGCACTAGTTCCCCGCGCTAGTCGACCCACCAAGTCTTTCGTCGGCGCTATAGTAAAGTTTTTTCGCGCCGCACCCCTCTTGGAGGACCGCCGCGCAAGGCTGAATATTTCACCCTCAGCCCAAAAGCTTTCTTGCTCCGCTTTTTATTCGCCACGATGGTCGCTGCTGTGGCCGCCCGCCGTTCATCGTCGCCCGGCATCAGTCCCAGATGACTAATCGTCGAGCGAGTGGCTATTTGCGTGACTGACTATTCCGCGCAAATAGCTAATCGGCGCGACTGACTAATCCGCTCAGGCGGTCGTTCTTCAGTAGTGGCTAATACAGTTAATGACTACCTCGGGATACTGAGTATCTGAGTGTCACCTCGCCGCCAACTCAGGCCTGCATCAAAGGTTGTGGAGGAGGCGCAGGATGTCGTCGAGATCGGCTTCGCCGATCGACGGGCGGATGAGATCGGCGGTGCGAAGGTCGTCAGCCGAGGTGGTCTGGCTGAACGCCAGCACCGGCATCCCGGCGCGATGCGCGGCCTCGATGCCAGCGGCCGTGTCTTCGATCGCGAGGCATTCGGCGGCGACGATCGACGGATGCGGCCGCAGAATAAATCCCAACCGTCCAAGCGCGGTCAGAAAGCCGTCGGGTTCGGGCTTGCCGCGCGCCGTATCTTCCGCCGCAATGAGGTCCACGAACAGGGCGCGCAGGTGCGCGCGTTGCAGAATGGTTTCCGCCTCCGCGTGCAGAGTGCCGGTGACGAGAATCAGCGGGAAGCGCTCGGCACATAGGCGGACGAATTCCGCCGCCCCCGGATAGAGGACGTCGCGCTCGGCGATCATCGCGCCGTAAACGGCCGCCTTGCGCTCGATCAACCTGGCGACGTGCTCCTCGCTCGCATCCTGGCCGTGTTCACTCAGCAGCAGCGCGAAACAATCGTGGTCGTTAAGTCCGATCAGGCGCGAAAAATATTCCTCGCGCGGAATGTCGATACCCGCGGGACGAAGGATCTTCTTGAACGCCTCGAAGTGCAATGGTTCGGTGTCGGACAAGGTGCCGTCGAGGTCGAAAGCGATTGCGCGAATGGCCATGCGATCAGGAAGTCTGCCCGCTTCGAGGGAAGGAGGGAATACCAGAGATCGCGGCAGCCAGGGAAAATGGTTGAGGAGTACAAAACGATAGCCTTTTTCTGAAACGACAAAGAGTTTATAAGTGCGCACCCCGCAGACTCGTTAGCTCGGCTCGCAAACTCGCCTAGTGACGAGGTTTCAGACTTCCAGTTGGTAAAGATGCGGTGAGTTTCGCGCGGCCGCGGCTGCGATGCAGCCGAGAAATTCCTTCACTGATTGAAGCTCGCGATGCTCGGGGATTTCGCCAAGTCCTGCGACGGCAGTTGAAAGCATTCGCAAATCAACACGATTCGCACCATTATTCTCGCTCTTGCAAAATGGGAAGTCCGAAACCTTATGAGGTTTCAGAAAAAATATTTAGTTTTGCGCTGCCTGACAAATGATGGGCGCGGCGGCGGCTTTGCGCCGACGGCGGAAAAGCCCTTTGTTAGTGGCGGCGGCTTTGAGCCGGCGCAAAGGCCCTTTCGTGCTGCGGCACGATCGCGCCGCAGCACGAAGGCCGTCTTGCGGTGCGACGGTCAGGGGTGGCGGGTGAGGATCGGGATGATCTCGTGCTGCGGGAAGCCGCCGCTGATTTCGGCGCGGCCGTCTTCGATGGTCATGTCGAGTTCGCTGCGCACGCCGAACTTGCCCGGCAGGTAGATGCCGGGCTCGACGGAAAAGCAGGTGTGCTCGATGAGCATCCGGTAGTCGCGGGTCTCGAGCGAATCGAGATTACAGCCAGTGCCATGGACTTCGCGGCCAATCGAATGACCGGTGCGATGGACGAACTGGTCGCTGAAGCCGGCCTCCTCGATGACGGCGCGAGCCGCGCGATCGGCCTCCGCGCCGCTGACCGGCCGGCCATCGGTGACGCGGCTTTGAATCAAGGCGACGGCCGCGTCACGCGCGGCGGCGACGAGGTGGAAAATGCGGGCATGCTCGTCGCCCACGCGATCGCCGACGAAGCCCATCCAGGTGAGATCGCCGTAGATCGAATCCGCGTCGCTCTCCTTGGCGAACAGATCGATCAGTACGAGATCGCCATGCCGAATCGGCGTGTCCTTTTCCTCCGACGGCCCGAAATGGGGATTGGCGGCGTTGGCGTTGGTCGCGACGATGGGAGCGTCGTCGGTGTGCAGATTGTGCGCGGCGATGCGGCCGAGCACGAAATTCTGCATGGTGAATTCCGTGCAGGGGAGGTGGCCGCGCACGCGCCGCGAGATTTCGGCGAAGGTTTCGTTGACGATCTCGCGCAGACCGGCGGCCGCGCGCCGATGGCCGGCGAGTTGCGCGGCGGTCAGCACCGCCTCGAAGCGTTGAATGAGGTCGGCGGCGGTGACGACTTCGACGCCCATCGAGCGCACCAGCTCGACCGTGCCCGCATCGACGCGCGAGACGTAGGGAATGGCGCATTCGGGCGAGTAATTCATCGCGATGCGCCGGTGGCCCTTGAGCAGATCGGCAAGAGCGGCGACCATCTCGCGCTCGGAGCGGTAAACGATGCGGCGTGCGCCGGCGAGCGCGTCGAGGCGGTGGGCCTCGACGGCGGAGACGATGGCGCACGGTTCGCCGCCGGCGGGAATGAAGAAGAACCAGCGGCGCGAGTTGATGCCCTTTTCGGGGATGCCGAGGATGCGATAGGCGAGGGGATCGCTCATGCGGAAGTCATAGAAGAGCCATCCGTCGATGGCGGCGTCGCGAAGGGCGCCGGCGATGTCATCGATTTTCGAATTCATCTGTTGACGCTCGTGATGCTCGGTTAGACCGCTAAATCCCGCGAGAAGAGCGAAAACCTAATCCCAGCCACCCTCGCGAAGTTGCAGCATGTCGAATTCAATTCTCATGGTCTTAATGGGCATGATTTTACCTGAGAGGCTTGCGCTTAAAAGGATACGGGGGGCCCTTAATCGAAGCCGAAACCGCTCGCAACGATTGTCCGCAGGTACTAAAACATGCAATATCGTGTCGACAGTCGGTAGCATTTCGAATCCAACGGGGGCGACGGCGCAGATCGCGAATCCGGCCGCACCCCGTTTTCTCCCAACGTACAGAACGGGTTCCCTTCCCTGATCGGCTTTGGAGGCCGCCAATTTGGGCATCCGCTTCATCGTCAAATTGTATATCACGATTTTGTGATATCTGCCAATGAATTTGCTCGACAGAACAAAAAAGTGATATAAATTTATGTGGAGGTTGATACAATACCGTGGAGTTGTTGACGCGATGCTGGACTCTCAGCCTAAGGACCTGGAATCGGTCGAAACAAGACTCGACATCTTGGCGGAGAGAGGGAACCTATGTCGTAGGCCTATTTCCGCTTCGATTGAAGACGGCATTTTTGAATTGCGCGGCACAGGAACAACAAGGCTGTTGTTCTACTTTAGGGTTAAACCGCGAGATCATGTTCGTCCACGCGGTGGAAAAGAAGAAATCGAAGCTGGATCGTAAGGACATAGAGCTCGCCAAAACGATTCGCTCGCAAATTGAGGAACATGGAGAAGAAAGCAACATCGACCCTGTCGGGGGTAAGGATTAGGGATCGCATCGCCAAGAAACTTGGTAATTTGGCAACCAGGCGCCGGTTTTTTCGCTTGCGAGCGCAAGAAGAGGTTGCTCAACAAATCCGAGAACTTCGTGAGCGCCGGCGATTTCGGCAGATAGACTTGGCTCGCGAAGCGAAGATGAAGCAATCTGCGATCTCGCGAATCGAGAAAGCTAGTTATTCTGCGTGGACGTACAAAACACTGCTTCGTATCGCTGAAGCATTGGACGCACAATTACGAATTGTCTTTGAGGCTCATGAGGACGTTATCGCTCGATACGAACAAGAATTTGCCAACCAGGCGGAAACTCCGATCAATCAGGCGGCGCTTCTTAATTCGTCCAGAGCAGTAGATGGGCAGATGGTCAGTTCACAACCTGCGTTGGCATCGTCCGGCGGCTCCTTGATTCCGATTGGATCGACTTTTGGAGCGTCTCTAATACAAGGTTCGACTCCTGACATATATCCCATTGCTGCTGATGCGAGCGTTAAGAGCATCAATCAATTCGTGGCGGAGCCCTATGGAGTTTCACCAGCGCAACATCAATTGCGGCCGGTACATAAGTACGCGCAGGCGCGTGAGCGGGAGTACCCAATATGAGGTCTTTCACTGTTCTTCGTGCGGCAGCTTTTCGAGGATTAAAACCCCAGCTCTTTGAGACGGTCGCCCCGCTCGAATTAGTCGATGCAGTCAAACGGAGATACGACTTCCTAAGGGTTCCCGACGTAGAAAAGCCGAGTGATTCATTCGATTTTCGAGTCGGCAAGGTACGGATTGGTAATCGGGTCATAAAGATCGATCAATTCATCGTCACCTACGTAGGCACTCAAGCAACTTCGTTGGGCGCGGCGACACGAACATCAAGCGATGATGCGGATCTGTTTCTGGAGGATATTATCACCTGGGCTCATACGGAATTCGGCCTCGACGTGACTCCTCTTTTTGCACCTGCATATCACGGTCAAGTCGAATTTATCTTTGAGACAGATGGCCTTTCTACTCGATTCGAAGAGCTAAACGAAATAGGAAAGGCAATTACGAACATCATCCAAGGGTATGGCCTAAAGGAGTGTCCACA
>Ga0209415_10008290_pt1 | contig 18051 bp, 13 predicted proteins | sample PeaSoiSIISIP2007_FD_187696 | JGI IMG/M metagenome (GOLD analysis project Ga0209415, IMG submission 187696) | Peat soil microbial communities from Weissenstadt, Germany - SII-SIP-2007 (SPAdes) (version 2) | ecosystem: Environmental > Terrestrial > Soil > Wetlands > Peat | place: Germany... | reverse complement strand
TGTGGTCGTGGTCGGCGCGGCCGTCGTGGTCGTCGGCGGCAAGGTCGTCGTCGTGGTGCTCGATGTGGTCGTGATCGGCGCGGCCGTCGTGGTCGTCGGCGGCAAGGTCGTCGTCGTGGTGGTTGTCGTGGTCGGCGCGGCGGTCGTGGTGGTCGGCGCCAACGTGGTCGTTGACGTGGTGGTCGTCGTGGTCGGCGTCGTCCCGCCGTTCCAGCTCACCGCGTCGAGGGCGAGGGTACCCTTCGCCCCCCCACCGTTCTCGACCTCCATGGCGATCCAGCTGATCGCAGCGGTCGTGGTGGGTACCGTCCAGGTGATGGTCGTCCACGCGCCGGGCGTCAACGCGTAGTTGCTCGTGAAGTGGTAGCCGTCGCCCGTGTCGACCGCGAACGGGTTGACCTGGACGGAGATCCCGGTCGGCTCGTACACGTGGTAGGTCACCTTCGTCCCAGAGGCCAGGCCCGTGAGCCCTGACGCCGAGCCGATCCCGGGGTTGCCAGCGCCCGTGAGCGTGATCGCCAGCGAGTGGGTGCCGGAGAAGGCGACCGAGGTGGTGTTGGCGATCGTCGCCGGCCCGTAGTGGAGCGTCCAACCCTGTGTCGTGCCGTCCTCGAAATCGAACTGCGGCGTCGAGGAGGGCAGCGTCGTCGTCGTCGGTGCGGACGTCGTCGTTGTCGGCGCCGAGGTCGTCGTGGTGGGCGCGGCGGTCGTCGTCGTCGGCGCCAACGTCGACGTGGTGGTGGTCGGCGCCACCGTGGTCGTCGTTGCCGCCGCCGTGGTGGTGGTCGAACCCGTCGTCGAGGGGACCGTGATCAGCAACGTCTGGGTTGCCGGCGTCGAGCCGGTTAGCCCTGAGGCTGTCAGGGTGAGCGTGTAGGTGATGCCCGTCGACCCGGTGTTGGCGGGCAGGGTCACGCTCGCGGTGGTCCCGGCCGCCGGGCACGGCACGGCTGACGCAGCGGGCGGGTTCGAGGGCGCCGGCGTGTACGGGATGGAGATGCCGACGCCCGTCGAGGGCGAGGAGGTGATCGAGCATTGCGTCGCGTTGGCGGTCGTGAAGTTCACGGGGAACGTGCCGCCGGAGGGGGTCGGGGCGGTGGTCGGACCGGTGAACGACGAGATCGCCGGGTTCGACGGCGACGACGCCGGACCGACGTAGAAGCTCTGGGACGCCTCTCGCTCGCCGGCCAGGGGGCTGGAGCTCGAGCCGACGACGAAGTAGCCGGATCCGTAGGCCTCGTACTTGAACCGCACCCCGCTTGTCGGGATGGCGCTCGAGAAGTTGGCAATCAACGTCGTCGACGTCGTGCCGGACGGGCACGTCACGGAGGAGGGGTAGACGAGGCTCGATCGCGCGGTCGACCACCACGGCGACGCGTAGGTGAACTGGGACACCGTCTGGGAGGCGCCCGGCGCCTGGCACACGACGGGAGTCGAGTAGCCGAACGTCGCCTGGCTACCCGAGACCGAGACCGACGTGATCACGGGCGGCACGGTCGTCGCGCTGACGTAGAGCGAGCCGGGGATCGACTCGACGACCCCGACCGCGACGAACGAGGACAGCCCGGGCGTCGGGATGTAGTCGAGCGTGTTGGAGGTCGTGTTGCCGATGCCGCTCTCGCCCACGGGGTAGACGCCGCACGCCTGCTGCCCGAGCTGCGCGGCACCGGCGAGCACGTAGACGGTGTCGGTCGAGCCGGCCTGGCAGTTCGTGATGACCTCGGGGGCGTTGTCGTCGGGCGGCCCGGGCAAGTCGGCCGTCGGCAGGGCGATGACGTCGTAGACGTCGGGCGCCGTGGGCCCGCTCGCACCGAGGCCGATCGAGCAGTTCGTCCCGCCGAACACCCGGTCGTTGACGGGCGAGCAGGTCGAGGAGGCGCTCGACTTGTCGATCTCGCCGCTTGCGACCAGGTTCCAGCCCGAGCCGTCGGCCGTCGCCGTCACGCCGGTCTCGGCGAGGATCTCGAGGTTCTGCAGCGTCAGGCTCGAGCCGGTCTGCATCGTCGGGGCGGCGGTCACCGTGAAGGTGACGCTCGATCCGCTCGCGGTGGCGGTCATGGCGGAAGGTCCGAGCGTGCCCTCGGACGTGCCGTTGGTGAGGGTGAGGGTGGGGGACGCGACGGCGACCGCTTCGTTGAAGCTGACCTTCAACGTCACGCCGGCGCCGAGTGTCGTCGCCGTGCAGCCGTTGCTGGAGGAGGGGCACTCGGCGGTCGCCGTCGACACGAGCTGCGTCGGCGACGTGACACCACCAGACGTGGCGCCCGCGCTCGGTGGCGCGAGGAATACCCCGATGCCCGCCGACCCGAGCAGCGCAGCCAGCAGCGTCGCGGCACGTCCGAACCGCGCACGCGCCACACGTGACGGGGGAACGATCCCCCGAGATCTGATCTGTCGTCTCGGTATCAGGACAACGCTCTCCGGTTGGCCGAATCGTCGCGGGAGGGAGCGCCCAGCTCCGCACCGAGACCAGGCAAGAGTCCTATCTTTCGTCTTCCTGCGCATCCGCCGTGTCATTTAGGCGGCCTACTGCAGGTGGATGACGAACCGACGGGGCGGCGCGATCGCCCGAGCCGTCGGGAACGGCGGCGTGGGGTGCCCGCGGTCGGGCCGGGAGTGCGCCGCGACTGGCAGAATCGGCGCGCACGCCCTCCGCCGGCGCGCGCCATCACATCCGGGCAAGGCGGTCAGGTCCGCTCGACAAGGAGAAGGGCATGCGTGCTGCAGTCCTCACAGCGACAGGTGCTCCCGTGGAGATCGAGGAGCTGCGCGATCCGGCGCCCCGTACGGGCGAGGTCCTCGTCGAGGTGACGACCTGCGGCGTCTGCCACACGGATCTCCACGTGATGAAGGGCGAGGTCGCCTTCCCGCTCCCGGCCGTGCTCGGCCACGAGGTGTCCGGGGTGGTCGCCGAGGTCGGCCCGGGGGTCCGCCGCGTGCGCGCCGGCGACCGCGTCGTCGCGAGCTTCATCATGCCGTGCGGGTACTGCCCGCGCTGCGTGCGGGGCCAGGAGGACCTCTGTGAGACCTTCTTCGCGATGAACCGGCTGAAGGGGACGCTCTACGACGGCGAGACCCGGCTGTTCCGGCCCGACGGCTCCCCGGTGTCGATGTACTCGATGGGCGGTCTCGCCGAGCGCTGTGTCGTGCCCGAGACCGACGTGTTCCCGGTGCCGGACTCCCTCAGGCTGGAGGACGTCGCCATCCTCGGGTGCAGCTCCCTCACCGCCTACGGCGCGCTGCGCAACGTGGCGGACCTGCGCGTCGGCGACACGGTCGCGATCGTCGCGACCGGCGGCGTCGGGTCCTCGCTGGTGCAGCTCTCCGCCGCATTCGGGGCGAGCGACATCATCGCGATCGATATCTCCGACGAGAAGCTCGACGCCGCGGCGAAGCTCGGGGCGACCCACACCGTGAACTCGCGTGCCGCGGACCCGGTGGAGGCTGTCCGCGCGATCACCCGTGGGCGGGGCGTGGACGTCGCGTTCGAGGTCCTCGGCAGCGCTGCAACCTTCGCCACCGCAGCGTCGGTGGTGGCCGACGGCGGCCGCGTCGTCGTTGTCGGCATCGCCCCCGCCGGCGTCGCCGGCGAGATCGACCTCTCGCGGCTCCCCAGGCGCCAGCTGAAGGTGCTCGGCTCCTACGGCGGCCGCCCCCGCACCGACATGCCCGCGTTGCTGGCGCTCGTCGAGCGGGGGGTGCTGGCGCCGCAGCGGGTCGTCAGCCGCCGCTTCGGCCTGGACCAGGCCGCCGAGGCCTACCAGGCGCTCGCCCGCGGCGAGATCGTGGGGCGGGCGGTCGTCGACATCGCCGGCGCCCGCTGACGGGACCGGGAGGGCGCCGCGGACGGTGGAGCTACCCGGCCTCTTCCTCGAGGCGTCGCTCGTCGCGCTGCGGCGCCGTGCGCAGGAAGCGCTCGATCGTCTCGACCGCTTCGAGCAGCGCCGGGGCGATCGCGGAGGCGTCCTTCGTGTTGCGGAAGCGCGACGTCGGGCAGGCGATGGCGATCGCCGCCAGCGGGCCGCCTGACGGGTCGTGGACGCAGGCCCCGATGCCGCAGATCCCCGCGTCGCCCTCCTCGAAGTTCAGCCCGTAGCGGCGGATCCGCACCTCGGCCAGATCTGCCTCCAACCGCTCCCAGGTTGAGATCGAGTGTGACGACAGAACCTCGAGGCGGCGGTCCGGGTAGCGCCGGGCGAGCTCCTCCTGCGACAGCGCGGCCAGCATCGACTTGCCGCCGGAGGTGCAGTGCGCCGGCATCACCACCCCGAGGCGAGAGGTGACACGCACGGAGCGCGGTCCTTCGATCGAGTCGATGAACCGGACGCGGTTGTCCTCGAGGACGAGAAGGCTGACGGTCTCTTGGAGCCTCTCGACCAGGCGCTCGAGCACCGGTCGCGCGGTCAGGCGGATGTCGATGCCCCGGAACGTCGCCATGGCCAGCTCGCTCAGTCCGGGTCCGGGAAGGTAGGCCGCGCCGCGACGGTCCTGGACGACGAAGCCCTCATGGCGGAGCGTGCCAAGCAGCCGGTGGGCGGTCGAGGGCGCGACCCCGAGGATCGCCGCGGCCTCGGCGACCCGGAGCGCCCCGCGCTCGGCGACCAGCCGCAACAGCTTCAGGACGTGGTCCGCCGAGCGGATGAGGTACGCAGGTTCCGTGGTCGTGTCGTCCGGTGCGTTCTTCACACCAGATTTCTAGCGCACGACGGGTGAGACTTTCCCGGGACCGCACCTCGTTCACCTGCGGATTCGCAGCTCGTCCCGCGACGGTGCCTCCGGAGGGGTCCGAGGAGCCGCCTGGACGCCAGCTGCCGGCGACCCCGTGCGTGTTTCGGGCACCGGAATCAGCCGGTGCGACCTTGCACGATGCGAGATGGCTCCCTACGGTTTGAGGAGCCGGCGCCGCGCCGCGGCGTCACATGGTCAGGCGCGAACGCGCGGGCCTGGTGGACCGACCGGGGGTGCACCGCTGACGACTGCCGAGCGAGTGGGCGAGCACGGGGTGGCAGGTGCTGCTGTCGTGCACCCCGACGAGGTACGGGTCGCTTCGGGCGCCGCCGGGCTGAGCACGGTCGCCGAGCAGCTGCTGGCGACGCTCGGCGCCTACGGCGTCGAGCGCATCTTTCTCAACCCGGGAACGGACACGGCGCCGCTCCAGGAGGCCGTGCTCCGCCTCGGCCAGGCCGGCGTCGCGGTCCCGAGCGTCGTGCTCTGCCCGCACGAGACCGTCGCCATGGCGGCCGCGCACGGCTACTGGAAGGTGACGAGGCGGCCCCAGTGCGTGATGGTCCACGTCGACGTGGGCACACAGAACCTCGGCGCCATGCTCCACGACGCGTTCCGTGACCGCGCCGGCGTGCTCGTCATCGCCGGCAGAGCTCCGTACAGCATCGACCCCGACGTGGCGGGCTCGCGGGACGGACCGATCCACTGGCAGCAGGACGTGCCCGACCAGGCGGGGATCGTGCGGAGCTACGTGAAGTGGGCCGTCGAGCTTTCGCGTCCGGACATCGTCGAGCGCACGATCGGGCGCGGGCTCCAGATCGCCGCCAGCGCGCCCGCAGGGCCGACCTACATCTCGGTCGCCCGCGACGTGCTGATGGAGCCGCCCGCCGGGCCGGGCACCGCAGCCTCGGGCCCCTTCCGCCCCGCCGCACCGGCCGCCCTCTCGCCGGAGGCGCTCGCCGAGGTGGCGACGCTCCTGGCCGGCGCCGCCCGTCCGCTCGTCGTGACCTCGGCGTCCGGCCGGGACCCTGCCGCAGTCGAGGAGCTCCGCAAGTTCGTCGAGCTGACGGGGGCCACTGCGGTCGGCGCCTCCGGGACGTCCCAGGCCGTCTGCCTCCCCTGGTCGCACCCGTCCTGGGCACGTGGCGGTGCGGCGGCGGCCGACCTCGTCGCGCGGGCCGACCTGCTGCTCGTCGTCGAGTGCGACGTGCCGTGGATCCCGAGCAGGGTCCAGCCGGCCGCCGATGCCCGGATCGTGCACCTCGATCCGGATCCGGTCCACGCCGACATGCCGCTGTGGTCATTCACCGCCGACCTCGTGCTGCAGGCCGACAGCGCGGTGGCGTTGCGCCAGCTCCACGACGAGCTCGCCCGCCGGGCGGCGACGGACGCCCTCCTCGCCGAGCGCTTCCGGGCGAGGTCGAGCTGGCCGAGCGCCGCTGGCGCCGCCTCGGCGGAGGCGGCCGGGGCGACGGCGCGCGACCGGGGCGGCGACGCGGCTCCGACGGCCACGGACGTCGTGCTGGCGCTGAACGAGCTTCTGCGCGAGGACGACCTGGTCGTCGAGGAGGCGATCACCAACACCGGCCCCGTCCACGAGCTGCTCGAGCGGTCCCTGCCGGGGACGTTCTTCATGCCTGGGGGTCCCGGTCTCGGCTGGGCGCTCGGCGGCGCGATCGGCGTGAAGCTCGCCCGGCCCGCAGCGCGCGTCGTCGCGATCGTCGGCGATGGCACCTTCTTGTTCGCGGCGCCGACCGCGGCCCTCCTCGCCGCGTCGGAGGCCGGGGCGCCCTTCGTCGCCGTCGTGCTGAACAACGCCGGGTACAACGCCGCCGCACAGCCGGTGCTGCGGCTCTTCCCGGACGGGTCGTCCGCGCACGCGGGGCAGGTGGTCGGCACCCGGTTCGCCAGGCCGGTCGAGTTCGCCACCCTGGGACAGGCGTGTCACGCCCACGGGGAGACGGTGCGCAAGCAAAGCGAGCTGGCGGGAGCCCTCGCCCGGGCCTTCGCCGCCGAGTCGGACGGCCGCTCGGCGGTCGTGGACGTGCTGCTCGCGTGATGGGCCGGTCACGGCGAACGGTGAGGAGGGCGAGATGACCACCCGACGGTTCTCCGCGCCAGAACACCCCGATCTGGACGCGCTCTACGGCGACATGGCGGGCGCCGACGTGCAGCCGCTCTGGTTGCTCGAGGGTCTGATGACGGCGACGCCCGGGAAGGCCTCCGGCGCGCACGCCTGGCGGTGGAAGGACCTGAAGTCGCTCGCCGAGCGCGCCGGCGACCTGGTGCCGATCGAGCGTGGGGGGGACCGCCGGGTCGTCGCGCTGGCGAACCCCCACCTCGGGGGGCGGCCGTACGCGACGACCACGCTGTGGGGCGCGGTGCAGTACCTGGGGCCGGGCGAGCTGGCGCCGGCGCACCGGCACTCCCCGGCCGCGCTGCGCTTCGTCCTCGAGGGCGAGGGTGTCTGGACCCTGGTCGAGGGCGACGCCGTGCCGATGGCGCCCGGTGATCTGGTGCTCACCCCGGCGTGGACCTGGCACGAGCATCACAACCCGGGCAGCGAGCCGATGCTCTGGTTCGACGGGCTGGACCTGCCGATCGTCGAGGCTCTCGACGCCGTGTTCTTCGAGCCGGGGGCCGATCGTGAGCCCAACCGGTCCGTGGCCGAGCGCTCGGCGTCGGAGCTCCGCTACGGGGGCGGCGCCGGGCTGGTGCCCGTCGGCGGGCGTCCGGCCGCGGCGCACTCGCCCCTCTACGCCTACCGCTGGGCGGACACCGACCGGGCCCTCGCGGCGCTCGTCGAGCAGGCGGGGGGCCGCCCTGCCGCCCTTCGCTTCGCCGACCCCAGCACGGGGAGGGACGTCATGCCGACGATGCGCTGCGAGATGCACCGCCTGCCGCCCGCCGGCGCGACGCGCCGCCCGAGGCGGGTCGGGTCGTCGATCTGGGTCACCTTCCGGGGAGGCTGCGTCGCCCACGTGGGCGAGGAGCGCTTCGCCCTCGGCCAGGGGGACATCCTCGCCGTCCCGTCGTGGGCGGAGCTCTCCTTCGAGGCGCGCGAGCAGGCGGACCTGTTCTGCGTCTCGGACGCGCCGGTCGTCGAGGCGCTCGGTCTCGACCGCCTCGGCGCCGGACCCGGCCCGGAAGGCGGGGAGTGATCGCCGAGGAGGCGACCGCGGCGGTCCTTCGCGACCTGTTCGACCTGCGGGGCACGCGCGCCGTCGTGACGGGAGCCGCCAGCGGGCTCGGGCTCGCCTCAGCGAGATCCTCGCCGACTGCGGCGCCGAGGTGATGATGGCCGACGTCCGCGACGACGTGCTCGCGCGCGTGGCAGGGCCGCTCGCCGACCGGGGCTGCGAGGTGCGCACCTGCACCTGCGACGTCGCCGACCAGGCCGCCGTCGACCGCCTCTTCGGTGAGGCGCGCTCCGCGATGGGCGGCGTCGACGTGGTCTTCGCCAATGCCGGGATCACCGGCGGCCCGGGCTTTCTCACCCCGGTGGGCCAGCTCGACACCATCGACCTCGAGCAGTGGCAGCGGGTCATCGACGTGGACCTGACCGGCGTGATGCTGACACTTCGCGCTGCGGCGCGCTTGATGAAGCCGCAGCGAGGGGGTCGGGTCGTCGTCACCGCCTCGATCGCCGGGCTCGCGGCGGAGCCGTTCGTGGGCTACTCCTACGTCTGCGCCAAGGCCGCGTTGGTCAACCTGGTGCACCAGGCGGCCCTCGAGCTCGCGCCGTACCAGGTGACCGTCAACGCCATCGCCCCCGGGCCGTTCAGGACGAACATCGCGGGCGGCAGGTGTCACGACGAGGAGGCCGTCGAGCGCTGGGCCGCGTCGGTGCCGCTCGGCCGGATGGGGCAGCCGTCGGAGATCAAGGGCCTCGCGCTGCTGCTCGCCTCCCCGGCGGCGGCGTTCACGACCGGCGCCGTCGTGCCGATCGACGGGGGCTCCGTCGTCGCCGGCAAGCCGGTCGCGATCACGGGCGGCTAGGCGCGCAGGGGGCGCTGGCCCTGCGGGGCAGCTCCGGCCGGTCCCATGGTTCTGCATTAAGGAATCAGCGGGAAGCACTTGCCCTATCTAAGAAGCCTTCCTATTGTCGGAAGCGGCGAGCGCTCGCCTGCAGGCGGCGTGCGCCGGTCGCGGGGGTGTGGGACCCAGGGGGCGCCCGGGTCGTCAGCATCCAAGCACCGCCGGCGACGGCGTTTCGTCGAGGGGAGCACGCGCGGGGACGCTCCGCTCGGAGGCGGGTCGCTGGGACCGGCCCCGTGCAGGGCGGCAGGACCCGGCGCGCGCCAGGGAGCCCCGGGGACACCGGGGTCGTCCGACGGAGTTTGACGACAAGGAGGGGGACCGATGTCGAGAACGTCGAGACTGCGCGCAGGCCTGCTGGCCGCGGCGACCGTGGTGGTGGCGTGCGGAACCGCCGGCGGGGCGGCCGTGGCGTCCCAGGCGGGCCATGCGAAGAAATCGTTGACGACGCTGCAGCTCGACTACGTGCCGTACTCGAACGACTCGTCGCTCTTCCTCGGGATCAAACGGGGATACTTCCGCCAGAACGGTCTGAAGATCAGCCTGACCACCGCTGTCGCGCCGACGTTCGTCGTCGCCGCCATGGAGAGCGGCCAGGAGCAGCTGGGCTTCGTGACCACCGTCGTCGCCGTCAATCTCGCCGCGCACGGGACCGCGCTGAAGTGCGTCTCGTCGGTCGACGGGAACCAGACGTCGAACGCCGCCCAGGACGGCACGCTGCTCGTCGCCAACCCGAGCAGCGGCATCTCGAGCGTGAAGGACCTCGTCGGCAAGACCGTGGCGACCGTCCAGCTCGCCTCGCTGAACACCCTCACGGTGCAGGAGATGGTGAAGGACGCCGGGATCAACCCCGGCTCCGTCCACTTCGTCTCGATGCCCTTCGCCCAGATGCCCCAGGCGCTGCAGCAGGGGACGGTGCAAGCCGCCGTCATCACGACGCCGTTCTCCGAGACGGCCATCGCCAACGGGGCGAAGCTGATCGCCCACCCGAACGTGGTCGAGATGGCGGGCCAGTCGACGACCTGCTTTGCCGCCACGAACCAGTGGGTATCGCACCACGTCAAGATCGCCAAGGAGTTCCAGACGGCGATGGACGAGGCGATCGCGTACACGAAGTCGCACCCGGCCGCGGCGGCGGCGACGCTCCCCGCCTACGGGCTCGCGACGAGCCTGCAGAACGCGGAGCAGGCGAAGCTGGGCACCGACTTCAACCCGACGATCCTGCCCTCCTCGCTCTCCAAGGTGGGGCGCCTGCTCGAGCGGTTCGGCTACATCACGACGATTCCTGACCCGAACAGCTTGATCTTCCCGGGGGCCTGATGGCCCTCGGCACGGAGGCCCGCCGCCTCCCGTCCCGGGGCGCCGCTCCGGGGCGGGGGTGGCGGGCCATGCCCGGGGCCAGGGCGCTGCTCGCCCGCCTCGTCGTCGTGGCGGCGGTCCTCGGTCTGTGGCAGCTGCTCACCGCGACGCACGCGTTGAGCGCCACCGCCTTCCCGACGATGACGAGCACGATCTCGACGCTCGGGGCGCAGCTGCGCACGGCGGCGTGCTGGACGACGATCGGCGAGACGCTCGAGGGATGGGGTGCCGGGATCGCGCTCGGAGGCGTGGCGGCGATCGTGATCGGCGCCGCGATCGGGCTCAGCCGCTTCGCCTATCGCAGCACGATCCCGGTGATCGAGTTCCTGAAGACGGTGCCCGTCGTCGCCATCCTGCCCCTCGCGATCGTGCTCTATGGCACGAGGTTCTCGCTGAAGCTCTTCCTCGTCTCCTTCGGCGTCTTCTTCCCGCTCGTCATCCAGGTCGTGTACGGCGTTCGCTCGGTCGACCCGACGGTGGCGGACACCGCGGCCTCCTTGCAGGTGAAGGGGGTGCGCCGCTTCTTCGTCGTCGTGCTGCCCAGCGCGGCGCCCTTCGTCGCGACGGGGCTGCGCATCGGCGCGGCGAGTGCCCTCGTCATCGAGATCATCTGCGAGCTCATCGGCGGCGCCGCCGGCCTCGGGCTGCGCATCCTCGACGCCGAGAACGCCGGCGTCTCCGCGTTGCCGGTCATCTACGCCTACGTGCTCATCAGCGGCCTCGTCGGCATCGTCCTCACGGGCACCTTCACCCTCCTCGAGAAGCGGGCACTGCATTGGCACGAGAGCCAGCGGCACCTCGGCGCGGCGGCGGCACGCTGACGCGTCCGCTCCGGCGGACGCCGGCCGGCGCGGGGACGGGCGTGCCGTCGTCGGCCGACGTCGGTGGCGGCCGGACCCAGCGACGCGCTCCCCGCCGGCCCGGCGGTCGCGCGCTCGTGTTGGTGGCCAGCCTCTGGTTCTTCGCGCTACTGCTCGGGCTGTGGTGGCTGCTCTCCGACCACAGCACCTCGACGTACTTCCCGCCGCTTCGCGTCATCCTGCGCCGATTCGGCCAGCTCTGGCTCTTCGCCGACGTCCGGACGGGGCTCCTCCCGAGCCTCTTGCACCTGCTCATCGGCTTCTCGATCGCGGCGTTCCTCGGGATCGCCGTCGGCGCCCTGCTCTGGGCGCTGCCGCTCCTGCGCGAGGCGACGTCACCCGTCGTCTACTTCCTCTACGTCCTGCCGGCGCCCGTCCTCATCCCGGCGGCGCTCGTGCTCTTCGGCATCGGCGCGTCGTTGAGCGTGGCGATCATCGCCTTCGCCTGCTTCTGGCCGATCCTGCTCAACACGGTCGACGGGATGCGCGGGACCGACCCGCTGAAGCTCGACACCGCCCGCTCGCTCGGCCTCTCGTTCCGCAGGTCGCTCTGGACGGTCGTGCTCCCGGGGGCCTCGCCGCAGATCGTCGCGGGGCTGCGCGCCGGCCTGCAGGTAGGCATCATCCTCATGGTGGTGAGCGAGGAGGTCGGCGCGACGAACGGCATTGGCTACTTCATCTTGCAGGCCCAGCAGAACTTCGCCCTGACGGACATGTGGACCGGCATCATCGTGCTCGCCATCGTCGGGACGGCGCTGAACGTCCTGTTCGTCGCGGGGGAACGCATCGCCCTCCGCTGGTACTACGGTGCTCGCGCCGTCTCGAGGGAGCGATGATGCAGCTGCCGACGACGAGTGGAGAGCCGGTGACCCAACCCGCTGCCGAACCGGACCGGACGTCGCCCCTGCTGGAGGCGCGCGCGCTGCGCAAGACGTACGCGATCGGACGCGGCGAGGAGCGCCTCGCCATCGCTGACATCTCGCTCGAGGTGCAACCCGGGGAGTTCGTCTGCATCGTCGGCCCGAGCGGCGCCGGTAAGACGACGCTGCTCCGCTGCCTCTCGGGACTGATGCCGGCCTCGGGCGGCCACGCCATGTTCGAGGGCCAGCCCATCCGCTCGGTGCCGGCGCAGGTGGGCATCGTCTTCCAGGACTACAGCCGCTCGCTGTTCCCGTGGCTCTCGGTGCGCCGCAACATCGCGCTGCCCCTGAAGGTCCGGGGCGTCGAGAAAGGGGAGCGGGAGGAGCGGGTCCGCGACGTGCTCAGCGCCGTCGGCCTCCACGACATCGAGAACCGGTACCCGTGGCAGCTCTCCGGCGGCATGCAGCAGCGGGTGGCGATCGCGCGGGCGCTCGCCTACCGGCCCGAGCTCCTCTTCATGGACGAGCCGTTCGCCTCCGTCGACGCGCAGACCCGCTTCGAGCTCGAGGACCTGATCCTTCGGGTGCGCAGCGAGTACCACGTGACGGTCGTCTTCGTCACTCACGACGTCGACGAAGCCGTCTACCTCGGCGATCGCGTCGTCGTGCTCTCCCGGCCGCCGGCGAGGGTCGACCAGATCGTCGGCGTCGGGCTGCCCCGGCCGCGCAACCAGCTCGAGACGCGCGCGGACCCCGTCTTCGCGTCGCTGCGAAAGACGCTGCTCGAGCTGGTCATGGGGCTCGGCCACTGAGCCGCCCGGCCGCTGGCCGGCGCGCCTCGACCCGCCGGCGCCGGCCGCCCGACCCGCTAGCGGCGCTCGTCGAGGCCGAAGAGGCGCCGGGCGTTGCCGGCCAGGATCGCCTCGCGCTCAGCGTCGCTGAGGTCGAGCTCGGCCAGGTTCTTGAGCGTCGCCCGGATGTAGCCCGGCCCCTTCTCCGGGTCGAAGGGGCAGTCGGAGCCGAACAGGACGTGGTCGGCGCCGTAGAACTCGAGCGAGCAGCGCACGGCGTGCTCGGCACCGAACAGGGCGGTGTCCGCGTAGAACTGCTTGAAGTACTCGATCGGCCGTTTGGTGAGCGGGTAGCCCTCGATGTCCTCGTGCTGGTCGGCAGGGGTGCGCGCCCCGAGCTGGTCCCATCCCGGGCCGACTCGGCCGGCGAAGTGCGGCACCATGCTCCCGCCGTGGTGGATCAGGATCTTGAGCTCGGGGTAGCGCTCCAGCACGCCGCCGAAGACGACCCGGGACATGAACGCCGAGAGGTCGTACTCCCAGCCGAAGACCCACCAGATCTCGAACTTCGACCGTTCCTCGCTCGGGTAGTCCGACCACGTCGAGTTCCGGCAGGGATGGACCTGGATGACCTTGTCGATCTCGGCCATCTTCGCCCAGAAGGGCTCGAACCGAGGCTCGTCGAGCGGGTGGCCGTTGACGTGGGTGTAGATCTGCACCCCGAGCGCGCCGAGCTCGTTGACGGCGTACTCGACCTCCTCGACCGCGGCGTCGCCCTCGGCCATCGGGACACAGGCGGCGAAGCCGGCGAAGCGGTCGGGATGCTTCGCGACCAGGTCGGCGAGGCCCTCGTTCGCGATGCGGGCCATCTCGCGGGCGAGCGTCGGGTCGCCGAAGTCCTCGACCGGCGGCGCGGCGCAGTTGATGATCTGGACGTAGTCGTCGAACTCGTCCATCTGCCGGAAGCGCAGGTCCATGTCGATCAGCGAGGGGACGCCCTGCACGCGCTTGCGGACGGCGACCGCCTCCGGCACGTTCTCGAGCGCGAACAGGCGCTCGGCGTACGCGCTCGGGAGCACATGGCAGAACGAGTCGATCCTCACCGACGGCCTCCCCTTTCACGATCGACGGGCCCCAGAGCGCGCCCGGTCGAGGTGCACCGTGGCCCGAAGATACGGGCGCCTCCCGAGCTGTGCAAGGAGTGATCTCGAGGTTCCACCCATCAGAATGAACCGACCAGCACGGTGGGTGCGCGGCGCCCGATGGACCCGACACCGCAAACGCGCCGGAGACAGAGGTCCCTCGTCAATTCTGATCAACGGAACGATGATCATCGGCCTTGATGGCAGCGGAACGCCGGATACGATGAGCCGCTGGCCGTCGCGCGCCCCGACGCCGGCGGTCGGGCGCGCCACCGCCGGCGCCCGACCTCGACCACGGCCGGGCCCGGCGCGGACACGGGAGACGAGAAGGACGGTGCTGCCATGACGACGTTGCCGGGGGTGCAGGCCGCGCCGGTGCTCATCGCCGGCGTGAGCGCGCTGGACGTCCCGATGCTGGCGGTCCGGAACCCGGCCCGGACGGGCGAGGTCGTCGGCGAGGTCGCGCTCGAGCACGCCCTCGACTCCTGCTGCGAGATCCAGACGCTCGCGCACCGCTCGGACGTGATCCCGATCGCGCCGGCGCGCTGAGGGGTCGCGCGGCGATGCGGCTCGTGAGCCTCGAGGGCGGGGGGACCGGCATGGTCGAGGGCGAGATGCTCGTCGACCTGTCGCCGGCGCTGCTGGCGGCGGGCTTCGAGCCGTCGATGCGCTCGCTCATCTCGCTCGCCGGCGTGAAGAGCTTCGCGGCGCTCGGCGTGCTGGCCACCGGGGCGCCGCGCTCGCCGCTCGCCGACGCGCGCCTCGCCGCACCGGTGCCGCTCCCCGGCGCCGTCGTCGCGGCGCCCGTCAACTACGCCGACCACATGGCCGAGATGAGCGAGGTCCTCGACATCCGGAGCCTCGGAGTCTTCTTGAAGGCGCGGTCGTCGGTGACCGGGCCGGGGTCGACGGTGCGCCTGCCGTACACCGACCGGCGCTTCGACCAGGAAGGCGAGCTCGCCGCCGTGATCGGGCGCGAGACGTCGGGCGCCGACGAGGACGAGGCACTCGACGCCGTGTTCGGCTACACGTGCCTGCTCGACGTCACCATGCGCGGCGGCGAGGACCGCTCGACCCGCAAGTCGTTCCCGACCTTCACCCCGACCGGCCCGTGGATCGTGACCGCCGACGAGCTCGGCGACCCGGGGGCGCTCCGCCTGACCTGCTCGGTGAACGGCGTCGTCCGCCAGGACGCCTCGACCGCGGAGCTCGTCTGGTCCGTGGCGAGGGTCATCTCTTACGCCTCCTCGGTCATGACCCTCTTCCCCGGGGACGTCGTCGCGACCGGCACGCCGGCCGGCGTCGGCCCGATCGTCGACGGCGACCGCGTCGAGGTGACGATCGAGCGCATCGGCACGCTCGGCGTCGAGGTGTCCTCGGCGGGCGCCGTGGCCTGCCCGACGCTCGGCGCCCGGAGGGGGCCGGTCCCGCCGCCGTCCGGTCCCGGCCCGTCCTCGCCGGGCTCGACCCCCCGGTCGTAGCGGCAGAGGGTGCCGCGGCGCGAGGGCCCTGCGCACGCCGGCGCAGCGTCCTCGTATGGTGGACCGGCCAGGGGGTGGCGCGTCCGGCGGGACCAACGCGCCAGCCGCCGTCGGCGAGCCGGAGAGCGAGCACGTGCATGAGACGAGACCAGCGAGCGCCGCACGCCGCAGCGCGCGCCGGGACGCGCCTGCACACCCGCGCGCGCGTGGCGGAGATCGTCGGCGTGCTCACGCGCCACGCGCTGGCGTCGGTGAGCGACCTCCTTCGGCGCGTGCTCGCCCGTGACGGCCGGCCGCCATCCGGGCCGCGGCACCTGCGAGACGCCCTCGCCGAGCTCGGCCCGACCTTCATCAAGCTCGGCCAGGTGCTCTCCACCCGGCCCGACCTCGTCCCGCCGCGCTACGAGGAGGCGTTGGCCACGCTGCAGGACGCGGCGCCTCCGGTACCGCTCGCGGCGGTGCGCGAGAGCGTCCGCGCCGAGCTCGGGCGGCCGCTCGACGAGGTCTTCTCCTCCTTCGACGAGACACCGCTCGCCGCCGCGTCGATCGGCCAGGTGCACGGTGCCGTGCTGCGCGACGGGCGCGACGTCGTCGTGAAGGTGCGCCGGCCGGGCGTCACCCGCTCCATCGGAGAGGACCTCGGGATCCTCCACCGCATGGCCCGCGTGGCGTCGCTCCCGCCGGGAGCGCTCCGGCGCATCGACCTCGTCGGCTTCGTCGAGGAGTTCGGCCGGACGATCCGCGCCGAGCTCGACTACGTCGCCGAGGGGCACAGCGCCGAGCGCCTGCGGGGGACCCTCGTGCCGCTCGGCGTCCACGTCCCGGAGGTCGTCTGGGACTCGACGACGCAGGCGGTCCTCACGCTCGAGCGCATCTGGGGAGCGAAGATCAACGACGTCGCCGCGCTCGACGCCATGGGGGTCGACCGCCCCGCGCTCGCGCGGTCGTTCGCGCTCGTCTACCTGACGATGGTGTTCGCCGACGGCTTCTACCACGCGGACCCGCATCCGGGGAACTTCTTCGTGGAGCAGAGCGGCCGGCTGGCGATGGTCGACTTCGGCATGACCGGCACGGTGGCGCCGGCGATCCGGGACGCGCTCGGGGAGATCCTCTTCGCGCTCGCCACCAACGACATCCGCCGCAGCGCCGCGGCGCTGCGCGAGCTTGGCGTCGTTCCCGACGGCGTCGACGAGGAGCGCTTCATCGAGGAGCTGGAGCGGCTGACGGCTGCCTCGTTCGAGACGCCGCTCGGCGAGATGCGGCTCGCGCCCTTGCTGATCGACTTCATGGCGGTGAGCCGACGCCACCGGCTGCGCTTCCCGAGCGAGCTCGCCCTGCTGGTGAAGACCGTGGTGATGTGCGAGGGGCTCGCCGCCCAGCTCGACCCCGCCTTCGCGCTGCCCGTGGTCCTCGTCGGTTTCGTCGGCTCGCGCCTCGGGGAGCCGCCCGAGGGCGCCCGGGAGGGCAGCGGCGGGACGCGCTAACCGAGGAGGCTCGCGTACAGCCGGAGCTCGTCCGCGAGCAGCCGGGGGAGTAGGAAGTTCTGGCGCACGTGCTCGCGGCCGGCGGCCCCGAGGCGCTCGGCTTCGCGCGGGTCGGCGAGCAGCTCGCTGACCCGCGCCGCGCACTCCTCGACCGAGCCGACGAGGTAGCCGCCCACCCCGTCCGGCAGCTGTAGGGGGATCCCGCCGGCCTCGCCCGCCACGACGGGTGTCCCCTTCCACAGGCTCTCCGAGACGACGAGGCCGAAGCCCTCCCGGAGCGACTTTTGGACGATGACGTCGGCGAGGCGCTGGAAGGCGTTCACCTCCACGTTGCCGACGCCGTTCAGGTTGGTGAAGAGCAGGACGTCCGGATCGCCGCTCGCCAGGGCCGCGATCTGGTCGTAGACGACCCAGGCCTCGGGATCGTCGAGCGCCATCGATCCGACGAGGGCGAGCTGGAGCGCGGGGACGTCCTCCTTGGCGATCCGGTACGCCTCGATCACCCCGGCCGGGTCCTTCCACGGGTCGAAGCGCGAGATCTGGGCGATGAGCGGCCGGTGCAGGTCGACGCCGATCCACGCCAGCATCCGACGGGCGAGATGCGCGCCGAGCTCGATGTTCTTCGGGCTCTCCGGATCGATCGCCGGTGCGATGATCTCGACGCGCTTGACCGGGAAGTCCGGCGGCGCGAACCCCTCGGCGGTGAAGACGGCGGCGTCGTAGTCGTCGAAGTACAGGAGGAGCGCGCTCCACACCGCGGCATTCGGTTCCGAGGTGTCGATGTGGCAGCGCCAGATCCAGCGGCTCTGGCCGCGACCGCGAAAATGCGGTAGCGCGAGGGGCTGCGGGTCGTGGACGACGATCAGGTCGTACTCCTCGCCGTCGAGCTGAGCGGCATTTGCCGCCGAGTGCTCGGCGTAGATCGCCCACGCGCGCTCGTGGAGCGCGCGTGGGGCTCCCTGCAGCCCGTCGTGGATCGCCTTCGTGACGCTGAAGAACTCGTGGTCGCCCGAGATGAGCTTCCAGTCGGCCGCGATGCCGACGTCGCGCAGCAGCGGCACCTCCGAGCGCAGGATCTCGGCGACGCCGCCGCCGTAGGGGGTGGCGTTCACGTGGAGCACGCGGGCCCCGCGCAACGGGGCCGCAAGAGCGCGGAGCTCTTCGGCGACGTCGGCGCCCGCGCTCCTCCGGTAATCGGCCAGCTGCTGGGCGCCGACTTCAACCTTGCGTAGCACCGCTGCGCTCCCCGACGCCGCGAGCGGGCTGATGGGCGCGCCCGGCCGCGCGCCGCGCCGACCTGCAGCGCCCGGC
>Ga0209415_10008289_pt1 | contig 18053 bp, 14 predicted proteins | sample PeaSoiSIISIP2007_FD_187696 | JGI IMG/M metagenome (GOLD analysis project Ga0209415, IMG submission 187696) | Peat soil microbial communities from Weissenstadt, Germany - SII-SIP-2007 (SPAdes) (version 2) | ecosystem: Environmental > Terrestrial > Soil > Wetlands > Peat | place: Germany... | reverse complement strand
ACGCATGGGCTACCGAGTCGATCCACCGACCGAACTCCAGGATGCCTGAGCGCCCAGCGGTGTTTTCAACCCTGATATAAGACACCGCGATCGAGTTAACACGGCGCGTTGCCGCCTGACGCTCAAACATAGGAACTCCAGGGGTCGGTTTCAGCCTGCCATTTGTCAGCGCGTGCGGTCCTTTCACAGCCGGGCAACCCTCGCTTAGCGTAGAATGCCGGGGATGGAGACTGCCCCATCGCCGGCGCTGCGGCGCGAGTTGGGCCTGCGCGACATCACGCTATTCGCTATCGCCTGCATCGTCGGCACGCGCTGGATTCCGGCGGCGGCGCATGCCGGGCCTGGCTCGCTGACTCTCTGGGTGCTGGCGGCGGTATTTCTGGTGATTCCGCTGGCGCGCGCGGTGGCCGTGCTTACCGTCAAGTACCCGGGCACGGGCGGCCTGTACTTATGGACGCGCCACGATTTCGGACCCTGGCACGGGTTTCTGGCGTTCTGGGTCTATTGGGTCGGAATCGCGTTCTGGTTCCCGAGTGCCGCCATGTTCTACATGAGCGTCGGGCTGGACGCGCTTTCCCCGGCCGGAGCGCATTGGGGCGAAAACCGCGTGGCGCTGGTGCTGGTGTCGCTGGTGGCGATCTGGATCGCGCTGGGAACCAACCTGGTGGGAATGAGGGTAGGGAAGTGGACCGAGAACCTGGGCGCCTCCGCAAGCTGGGCACTGGCCGCGATGCTGGTGCTGGTGGCCGCGCTCGCCTGGAGCCGCCACGGCAGCGCCACGCCGCTTCGCCTGGTCCCGCATTGGAGCTGGGGCACGGTGAATTTCTGGTCCACCATCGCTTATGCCATGACGGGGCTGGAGCTGGCCGGCATGGTGAGCGGCGAAATCCGCGATCCCGAGCGCACGCTGCCGCGCGCCGGCTGGATCGCATCCGGTTTCGTCACCCTGTTTTACGTGGCGGCTACGGCGTCGCTGCTGGTGCTGTTGCGGCCCGGCGAGATCAGCGAACTGAACGGCCTCGCGCAGGCGGGCACAGCGGCCGCCCATGTCACCGGCCTCGCGTGGCTGGCGCCGCTGGTGGCCCTGCTGGTCATGTTCAGCGCCGTGGGCCAGTTCGGCGGGCTGGGCAGCGGGGTTTCGCGGTTGCCGTTCGCGGCCGGGGTCGACCGCCTTTTGCCGGCGGCGCTGGCGCGCGTGCACGCCCGCTGGCAAACGCCGCACATCGCTATTCTGATTTTCGGCGGCCTCGCGTCGTTTCTCCTGGTGGCCATCCAGCTCGGCGATACCGTGCGCGCCGCCTACCAGGAACTCGTGTCGCTTACCGTGATCGGCGGCTTGCTCCCTTTCATCTACATCTTCGGCAGCTTATGGAAGGCCGGGCACCGCTGGAGCGCGGCTTCGGGCGGGACCGTGACGCTGGTGGCGCTCGTCTGCGCGGTGGTGCCCACCGACCAGATTTCCGATGTATGGCTGTTTGAATCCAAACTCTGGGGTGGCACCGCCGCGATTGTGCTGGCCGGATGGCTGCTCTATCGGCGTGGCGCGCACCCCGGCCGATGAGGTTCGCGGCGGACTCTTCAGCGCCACCATTCCACGGCTCCCGTTTCCGGGAAACGTGCTAACCTTTGGTTCCCAGGAACAACCATATGCGGAAATTCATCGCTCCCTTCGCGATCCTATTAGGCGCGACAGCCGTTCTCAACGCGCAGGCCGCGCCGCCGGCTGCCGTCCCACAGACGCAATCCGTGCCCGCTGCGCCGCGTGCACCAGCGCCTTCAACCTACAACTGTGAGCCCGTGAATCCCAACGCTACGCCGGAAGCTCGCGCACTGCTGAAGACCATCTGCGCGGTCTCGGGCAAGGGCATCCTCTCCGGCCAGCACAATTATCCCAACCACCGCGACCTGGACACGGAGAAGGTCCACACCATCACCGGCAAGTACCCCGCCGTCTGGGGCTCCGACTTCGGATTCACCGACGAAGAAGACAAAGACTCCATCCTCCATCGCGATCTCATGATCGCGGAAGCCAAAAAGCAGGCAGCGGCCGGCTCCATCATCTACCTGTGCTGGCACATGCTGCGGCCCACTGAGGACGAACCGGGCAAGCCGGGCGATAGCTGGAAGGGCAGCGTGCAGGCCCGCCTCACCGACGATCAGTGGGCGGAGCTGATAACGTCCGATACACCGCTGCACAAGCGGTGGGAGAAATACATGGATACGGCTGCCGGTTATCTCAAGCAGCTCCAGGACGCGCATATCCCCGTCCTGTGGCGGCCGATGCATGAAAACAACGGCGGCTTTTTCTGGTGGGGCGGCCGGCCGGGAATGGGCGGCACGGCGCAGCTTTACCGCGAGGTCTATGCGCGCATGGTTTACGTCCATCACCTGGATAACCTGATTTGGGTGTGGAATCAGAACGGCCCCGCCCCTATGGGCGAGTTCGTCAATTACTTCCCGGGCAAGCAGTACGCCGACATCGTCAGCTATGACAATTACCGCGAATTGAGCGACCGGTATTATTACGAGCTGCTGGCGCTGGCCGAGGGCAAGCCGATCGCCCTGGGCGAAGTCGGCTTTCCCCCTTCCGCCGAGGTGCTCAAGGCCCAACCCAAATGGGCCTGGTTCATGGTCTGGGCAGGCATGGTCAACGACCGCATCCTTCCCGCTTATAACAACCCCTACGTGATCAATCGCGGCGATCCGATCCCAGGCAACTAGGCCTTCGTGGGGCGGATTCGGTTCCATTGAGAAACCGCTCCCTACGGTCGCGGCTCTGAAACGTATCCGAGCCGCGACCGTAGGGAGCGGTGCGCCGCACAGGTCACGACATCACACGGTCGAAGACCCAGGCTGGCAACATGGTGGGGCGGACGCCCTTGTCCGGCTTCCCCGCCGAGCCACGCACTCCTCACCGCAGGCCCTGCGCTACGATGAAAGTTGAGACCGGCCATGCTGTGCAGAAGAATGTCCTTGACTCTCGTGGCCCTGTGCTTCTGGGCCGTGAGCGGTGCGCCGGCAAGCGCGCAGGTCGTAAACGTCTGGCTCACCACCAACGACCAGACAACGCTGATGGCGCCCCAGGCCGCCGTATCTTTTGCGCCCGGCACCTCCAGCCAGCTTCCGTCCATCTTCATTTCCGAATCCCAGGCTGAACAGACCATCGAAGGCTTCGGCGCTTCCATGACCGATTCCGCGGCTTACCTGTTGAACGAGGTCGTCCCCGCCTCCGCGCTCGGCGGCGTTATGCAATCGCTCTTCGGCCGCTCCCAGGGAATCGACGTCAGCTTCCTTCGTAACCCCATGGGGGCGTCGGACATCACGCGGCCGCCCGACTATTCTTACGACGATCTCCCCCCGGGTAGCACGGACCCGAATCTGGCAAGCTTTTCGATCGCCCACGACCAGGCCGACATCCTCCCGTTGCTCATCCAGGCGAAAGCCATCAACCCGCAGATCAAAATGCTCGGCACTCCCTGGAGCCCGCCGGGCTGGATGAAAACGACCGGTTCCATGATCGGCGGAGCGCTGCTCACCTCCCAATACACCGCCTTCGCCAACTACCTGGTCAAGTATGTGCAGGCCTACCAAGCCGCTGGCGTGCCGGTCGACTATCTCACCATCCAGAACGAACCGTTGTACGTTCCCGCGAATTATCCGGGCGAATCCATGGCCGCCACCGACCAGCTCAACATTTTGAAGAATTACGTACTGCCCGCGCTGGCCGCCGCCAACATTTCGACGAAAATTCTCGTTTACGACCATAACTGGGACCAGCCGATATACCCGGAAACGGTTCTTACAGATCCGGCGCTAGCCGGGTCGGCGCAAATTGCCGGTGTCGCCTGGCATTGGTACGGCGGGCCTCCCGGCGCTATGACCACGTTGCACAACCTCTATCCACAACTCGATCAGTACGTCACCGAAGCCTCGGGCGAAAAGCCGCCGTATATCCCAGACGAAGTGAAGGCGGACTTTGAAATGATCATCCACTCCATGCGGAACTGGAGCCGGTCATTCGTCAAATGGAGCCTGGCGCTAGACCAGAATAACGGTCCGAACACGGGTGGCTGCAACATCTGCACCGGCCTGATTACGGTCAATTCCTCCACCGGCGCGGTCACCAACAACATCGACTATTACACCCTGGGCCACTTCAGCAAGTTCGTCCTGCCCGGCGCAGTGCGCGTGTGGTCCAACAACGCTCCGGGCATCATTAACGCGGCGTTTATCAACCCGGACCAATCGCGCGCGCTGGTGGTCTATAACGATTCGGCGTCAACCCAAACTTTTCAGGTGGTGGAGTACGGATCATCGTTCACATATTCGCTGCCCGCTCTCGCCGGAGCCACGTTTCAATGGACCGCCGGCCGCGAACACTCCTGCTTCGGCACGCGGGGACAGTCCGCGCTGATCGCTGCCAGGCCCGCCAGGCCTGCGTGCTGGACCCCCACGATACCTGCAACCGCGCAGATCCAGGCTTCCAGCTACAACGAGCTCAGCACCGCGGTCCTCGGGGTGAGTGCCAGCGGCCTCCAGACCGAGCCCTGTACCGATTCGGGCGGCGGATTCGACCTGGGGTATTCCGCTCCGGGCTATTGGGCGGAATACCGGAATATCGATTTCGGATCCGGTGTCCACTCGGTTCAGGTGCGGGTGGCGAATGGCAGCGGCGGCGCCGGAACGCTCGAGTTTCATTCCGACAGTCCCACCGGACCGCTGCTCGCACAGGCTACGATTCCCGTCACCGGCGGCTGGCAAGTCTGGACCACCATCAACGCTCTCGTCTCCGGCGCCTCGGGCGTCCACGATCTCTTCATCGTCTTTCGGAACGGCAGTTCCAACGGCATCGGCAACGTCAACTGGTTCCAGTTCCAGTGAAGTCTTCAGTGTAAGAAAAGCCACCATTCCTACCAGCAGGCCTCCGCGGTTAACTAACTAAACTTAACGTGCTTAGTTAACTAAATCCATGGCAGACACAGAACTCACAAGGTTTTACCCTGAGAACGGTCACCTGATTTTGCAGTAACGGGTGACCGGATTCTTTCAACTTCGGCCAGGGGGCTATTTAATGTATCGCAAAACAATCTGGATAGTATTGCTGGCGGCTGCCTCGGCATCCGTACTGGCGGCCGGGAGGACGGCCACAAAGCTGACTCCTTCAACGACGACGTACCTCGGTTACAACCCATCTACGGGAACCAACAACTTAACCCAGCACATCCTTTACCTGCTTCCGAACGCGAGCCTGTTCGGGCCAGGTCCATATCCGGTCTTCATTTGGACGGCGGGTTCCGGAGAGCCATACAACGACCCGCAGTCGCAAATACTCATGCAATTGATGGCGGCCCAGGGCTTTCTGGCCGCGAGCGTCCAATACAGCAGCACCGAGGTGGTGCAGGTTTGCAGTTCTTATACGGAGCGTGCACAGAGCGTGTTTAACGCAACCGCCTCCACCAGCGCGGTGAGCGTGCTGTGCAACATCAAGGGTGCCGCGTGCAGCAAGGGAATCGTCACCGCGGGCATCAGTCAGGGCGGGATGCTGGCCGTTCTGGCAAAGAACTACGCCCCCGAAGTCGAGGCTACATTCGCCATGAGCGTGTCCGATTACAACCTGGATGGCGGCGTCAATCTGGCTTCGTGTATGGACAAACAATACACCGCCATTCCCGCCAACCGGCTCACGATCGTTAACGGCATAGCAGATCAGTACTTCGGCGGTCAGCAGCCGCTGGAGAACGTGAGCGGATACACGTGCCCCACCGGCACCTACCAGTGCTGGAGTCCCACCAGCAGTGGTGCGGGATGGTACATCGTGCAGAATTCGCAGGTTGAGGATGGCGTCGCCGATCACTGCTACCAAATGGTGGGCGGCTGCTTCTCGCTCGGTGGCTTCGATCCGAACTGGTATCTTCCCTCGACTTACGATTGGTCGCTGATGCCGAATCTCGATTGGCTGGCCACCTTCGGCACCAAGCGGGTGTTCTCTTCGACCGGCTACTAACCCGGCAGGCAGTGTGGGCGGCGGTGGGCATGCTAGCCTGCCCTCAGTCGCCCGCGCCGCCTCCGATCTATATTTTCCTGCCGACAACAGCGTAATCCAGGCCGCCAAAGAAAGCCTCGCGAAACGGCTTTGGCAGCTCCGCCAACGACGCCATCGAATCGACGGCCGGCTCCAGGCGCCGCACCTCGAGGTTGCCGATACCGAATTCGCTCAGATAGAAACTTAGTAACTTCTCGGGCACCGGGCGGGCGTGGGTCGGGTCCAGGTAGAAATATGTCGCGAAGATCGCGAGGCACTCGGGGTTGGGTGTCTCGATGGCAATGACGCCATTGCGCTCCAGCCGGCTGGCGGCGAGCCGGATCATTTCCGGCAAGCGCTCCGGCGGAAGGTGCTCCACCACCTGCGCACAGAAGATGCCCTCGAGCTCGCCCTCGCCGAGGCCGCGCAGGTAATCGAACAGGTCCGCGACTTCGGCCTGCAGGCCTTTTTCGCGGCAGAGCGCGATCGACTCGGGGCTCGAATCGATACCGCGCGCCGGCACGCCCGCTTCGCGCATCAGCTCCAGAAATTCGCCGCGCCCGCAGCCGATGTCCAGCACGTTGCCGCAGCCTTTGAAATCGGCCACATAGGTCTGCTGGCCCGCCCTGACGCGTTCTTCGCTGCCGCGAAAAGCTTCGGCAAAGCGCGCGTAGTCGAAGGCGGGCGGAGCCGTGGGCTGGGATGGCCCGGGGGCCGCACTTGCTTCAGGCGTCGTGGAGGCATGGAAGACCGCTCCGCTTCGCTGCCGGATGAGGCGCAGCTCGGTATGGATCAGCTTGTCGAATTCCGCGCGCACGCGCTCCAGATCGGCCCATAAGCGCTGCTGGATCGCCAGGCCGCGTTCGTCCAGCCGGACCGTGAAGTCATTGTGCTGGGAGCGTATCGCCTCGCGATAGTTGCTGTCCATCAAAGTGAGGCGGTACTGGAACGCCCCATCGAGGTCGGCCACGCTGCGCAGAAACTGCATCTCGTTGGTCGCCAGCTTGTGCTCCCAGCCCGCGCGCCATTGGGTCCAGTGCGCGCGGATGTCGGACATCTCCTGGCTCTGTTCGCGCTCGCGTTTCTCCAGTTCTTCGCGGCTGGCTCGCTCGGCGGCAATTTGTTCGCCGAGTTCTTCGCGGAGGGCCCGCTCGGCGGCAAGGTGGTTGCCGAACTCCACCAGAGCGCGGTTGGATTCGTTGAGCGCCTCAATGGCAGCGTCCACACAGGCGATCGCTTTACGGTTGAATTCCACCTGCTCCCGCACGTGCCAGTCGAGCACCCGCACCAGCAGACGCTTCCACGCCTGTACCAGGCTGTTGAGCGGGCCGCCGGAGCGCGGGTTGACGGTTCCGATGGCCGCCACCTTCCCCAGCGCGGCGTCGCGCGCGTGCACCAGCCCGATGAGCGAGGGCAGGGCAATCTCAGTGCCGCCGGCGGCGGTTTCCGGGTTACTGGCGCGCACGCGGTCGCGCACCTCGCGCAAAATAGCGATCAGTTCAGCGCTTTCCACGTTTTCGGCTCCAGACCGCAGTCACCAGCGTGCCGAGACCACCGCGCGGGGCGAAATCGCCGGTCACAGTGGCCGACACCGGCTCGGCCGCGCGCACCACATCGCGCAACACCCGGTTTACCACGTTCTCCTGAAAGATGCCTACCTCGCGATAGGCCAACAGGTACATCTTGTACGATTTCAGCTCCAGACAGCGCCGCAGCGGCACGTACCGCAAAACGATCTTGCCGAAATCGGGCAGCCCGGTCTTGGGACATAACGAAGTGAACTCCGGCATGACGATCTCGATCTCGTACGGCTCGCGGTACTGGTTGGGCCAGGTCTCAATCTCCGGCAAGGGAGCCCGTGTGCCGGACTCCGCGTGCGCATCGGTGTATTGGCGTTTCATGCGAGAGCCTTCGAGAGCAGGTCGAGAAACAGGCCGACATCGGCCACCACGCCCACCGCCTGCCCGGTGCCGCGATCGCTGACCTTGGTAGCGACCGCGGGATTGATATCCACGCAGACGATTCTGACCCAGCTCGGCAGCATGTTGCCGGTGGCGATGGAATGCAGCATCGTGCCGAGACAGATCACCAGGCCCGCGCCCTGAAGCTCGGCCGCGTACGCGTCCTGCGCCGCGTTCATGTCGGTGATGGTGTCGGGCAGCGGACCGTCGTCGCGCAGGCTCCCGGCCAGCACGAAAGGCACGCCCTTCTTCACGCATTCGTACAATACGCCCGACCGCAGCCGCCCGCTTTCCACCGCCAGGCAAACCGAGCCGGCGCGGTAGATGGCGTTAATGGCGCGCATATGGTTGCGATGGCCGTGTTCCTCCAGGCGCCCATCGGCGAGGCGAACCCCCAGCGAGGTGCCGAACAAAGCCGCTTCCACGTCATGCACGCCCAGTGCGTTGCCGCTGAGGATCGCCTGCACCGAGCCCTGCCGGATCAGCGCCGCCAGTCCTTCCACGCCGCCGGTATGCACCACCACCGGCCCGGCCACCACCACCACCTTGAGCCCGTTGGCGAGCGTCCGCTGCACAAGTTCGGCCGTCTGGCGCACGGCGGTTTCCACCTGGCGCTCCGACGAAATTCCGTTGGCCATGAACGCAAAGGCCAGCCGGCCGCGCTCTTTCGATTCCGGAACCACGCGAATGCCGCGCAGCCCGGCCACGATGCGGTCGCCGCGCCGCAGGTCGCGCAGCCGCCGGCACAAGGCGCGGCCGCCTTCAACCACCACCATGGCGTCCATGCGCTGGTTCTCCACCTCGATCCATTGCTCGCCGTGGCGCACGTAAGTGCGGTGGTTGGTGGTGGAATAAAAATCTTCCGGCGCGCACCGGTCGCGTTCCACTTCGCGCAGCAGCGCGTCGGTGGCATCCACCGGCGCGCAGCCCATCAGCAGCAGCGTCTCGAGCAGGCGGTCCAGAGCGCTCTGGTCGGCGGCGGTAACTCGGAGCCGCAGGTAGGACGGCTCGCTGTTGGTGCGGCCGATCCGGAACTCCTCCACTTCGAAACGGCCGTGCTGCTCCACCACCGTATCGAAGATGTTCTCCATGATATGGGAGTCGATCAGGTGGCCTTCCGCTTCGACCACTTCCTGAAATGGCATAGAAACTTTCATTGTACCGTCGGCCGAAGCTCCCCACGCTCTACGCAAGGCACGATGAAAGCGTGTCCCAGAACTCAGGGAAGGAAACCGAGGCGGCTTCGGCGCCTTCGATGACGGATGCGGCGTCGCCGGCCAGTGCGCCGACAGCAAACGCCATCGCGATGCGGTGGTCGCCGTGGGAATCGAACTCGGCGGCGTGGAACTTCTGGCGGCCGGCGATCGCCATCCCGTCGGGAAGCTCCTCGGCTTCAATGCCGGCGCGGCGCAGGTTCTCGACCACGGTGCCGATACGGTCGGTCTCCTTGATGCGCAGCTCGGAGGCGTCTTTCACGATGAGCCCCTGCTCGGTCGCCGCGCCGAGCACAGCCAGCACGGGGATCTCGTCGATCAGCGCCGCGGCCAGCGCGCCATCAATCGTGCCGCCGCGCAGCGCGGAATGCCGCACCACGATATCGCCCACCAGTTCGCCGTTGTGGCTTTCGAGCTCGGGGATGCGGATGTTGGCTCCCATGCCGACGAGAAAATCGAGCAGCGCCGACCGTGTGGGGTTCAGGCCCACGCCGCGAATCGTCAGCTCCGAGCCGGGCACCAGCAGCGCGGCCACGATGAAGAACGCCGCTGAGGAGAGGTCTGCGGGGACGGCGAGCTCGCGCGCGGTGAGCCTGGGGTGGCCGGCGAGCGAAATCTTGCGGCGTTCCACGGTGAGGTCCGCGCCGAATTCGCGCAGCGCGATTTCGGTGTGATCGCGGGAGCGGACCGGCTCGGTGACCGTGGTGCGCCCCGCCGCGTAAAGCCCGGCCAACAGCACGCACGTCTTCACCTGCGCGCTGGGAACGGGCAGCACGTAGTCGATGGGCCGCAGGGCACCGCCCGCAATTTCGAGCGGTGGGAATTTGTCCTCGCGCGCCCGTATGCTGGCTCCCATTTGGGCGAGCGGCTGCATGATCCGTCGCATGGGCCGGCGCGAGAGCGACTCATCGCCGAACAGGCGGCTCGCGAACGGCTGCGCCGCCAAAATGCCGGAAAGCATGCGGATGGTCGAACCGGAATTGCCGGCATCCAGATCGCCGGCCGCCTGCCGCAGACCGTCCAGCCCGCGGCCATGGATGACGAACTCGGTGCCGCTGCCTTCCACCTCGATGCCCAGTGCGCGGACGCAGCCGAGCGTCGAGTGGCAATCGGCGCCGGTCGAGTAGTTGAGGATGTGCGTTGCGCCTTCGGCTATGGAAGCAATCAGCGCATACCGGTGCGAGATAGACTTATCGCCCGGCAGCGTAATGACGCCCGAAACCGAAGAAGCGGGGTGAATGAGCTTTCTCATGCGGATCTTCTATTCTAAGGCAGCCCGTGAGAATAGCTTTCCCGCGCCGCCGTGGCGCACGCACTCGTGCGTGGGCCACAGCGGCCCTTCGTTCAGAGTTCGCTGTCGCTGAGGCCGTATTTGGCTTGCAGCGCCGCGAGCGCGGTGCCGACTGCATCTTCCGGCGCCTGGTAGGAGTGCAGCAGGATAGTCAGTTTCCCGACTCCATCCGGGTACGTGTCTCCCGTGTAGGCCTTACTGTGTTTGAATTCCAGAAACTCGGGTGCGGCGTGCTCCAACGACGCGCGCATGTCCTGCAGCAGGCGCTGCCGTTTGGTCAGTTGGGTGGTCAAGTCGTCGCGGACCTCCCGCGGAAACTCCTCTTTGAGCGGTTGGCCGTCAATTGCCTGACGCACCTGACTCAATGCGGAGCTGATCTCCACGGTGTATTTCGCCAGTTCCGACGCCACCGCGGCGTTTTGATCCAATTCGGCTCCGCGGCCGGCGCCGTTTGCCGTGATGCCGCCGCACCAGGCACGAGCGCTGGTGACGAAGTCTTTTTCGATCTTGTTCGCGCTGGCAAAGTCAGCCCTTTTGGCTCTGAGCACTTTGGCAAATTGAACCGCTTCGATCCGTTCTTGCTTGCCGCATCCGGTGATACATGCGACAGCAGCCAACAACAAGCAGTACCGCGACTTTAGGACTGTCATATCCGTTGCCCTGTCAACGACCCAAGTGTAGGCCGTTTTTCCGAGGGTGTCCATCCGTCGGAGTACGACCACTTGGATTGGGGACGGCACGCGCACTTCTGGGAACGGCTGGAGAAACTCCTCTCGTAGGCCCGTCTGGCGCCGGGGCGACGTGTCGGGCGTGGTGCCGAAGCTTACTGCGCAGCTTTCCGAAGCAGCGTCTTTTGTGCGGTCGCGAGGGGCAGAAAGAGGGTCCGGGGCTTGCCCGCGATCGGGCAGAATCCGTATCGCCGGTAGAATCCGGCCGCCTGGTCGTTCTTGGCATCCACCAGCAGGGCGAACGCGGCCGCTGCGTCCTGAATGGTTCGATGAACGGCGTTCATCGGCATCAGTTCGCCGAGACCGCGCCGTTGGTAGTGCTGGTCGACGGCGAGCCGTCCGATACGAACCGCCGGCAAGGTGGGGTACCGCGGCAGTCGCTTCGCTTCGTTCGGCGGAAGATCGACCAGGGGAATGCTCGCCGCCGAGAGGGTGTAATAGGCTGCGACCCGGCTGGTGGCGGTTTCCACCACCACAAAACAATTTGTGATCCGGCGGCGGATGTCCTGGGTCACTTGAGTCTGGAAATACCCGTCGAGAGCGTTGTCGCCGCAGCCGAACGCGGCGCGGTCATGCCCGTCGCCGAGCGTCTCGAAGCGGAATGGGGCCGCGGTCATGCCACGCCGAACAGTTCGCGGTATCGCTTGGCGGCTCGCTTGAGAGCGGGCGTCGGCGCCGGCGGATCGAGGATCGCCGCGGCAATCTGGCGCTGGCCCTCCATCGAAAGACGGATGATCTCGGTTTCCTGGATCGCCCGGCACGCCACTTCATCGGCGGCCGCCACCACAAAATCCGTCAGCGTGCGCCCCTGGATTTCGGCGGCACGCTTCAGCCGCGCCATCACGTCGTGCGGCAATCGCGCCTCCAGCCGGGCGGTGGGTTGGGCTTCCTGTTTCATTGCACTTTCAGTATACGGCAAATTGCCGTATCATCAACGCGGCCCAGCAGGCGAAATTTATCCCCCTCCACCAAACCGCGCGTGCGAAAATGCGTCTAACGAGTGCATAGCCACCGTATCTACGTATATGGCCACCCTATTGCAGGACCTGCGTTATGCGTTCCGGAACCTGGGGAACGCCCGCGGATTTGCCCTGGTTGCGGCTGTCACGCTGGCAATCGGCATCGGCGCCAACACCGCCATTTTCAGCATCATCGACACCATCCTGCTGCGGCCGCTGCCGTATCGTAATCCCAGCCAGCTGGTCCGGCTGAATGAGACCGAATCGGCGCCGGGAAAGTACCCCTTCGCCGGGCCGGATTTCGTGGATTGGAAGGCGCAGAACAGCACATTTCAGGACATGACGCTGTTCGCCTGGCCGCACGACATGAACCTCAGCGCCGGCGGACGGCCGGAGCATGTGCTCGCGCTGCCCACGGAGGCGAACTTCTTTGCGCTACTCGGGGTCGAGCCGCTGCTGGGCCGAACCTGGGCCGCCGGAGAAGATCAGCAGGGCAAGGATGACGTGGCCATCCTCGGTTACGGCTTATGGCAAAGCCGCTTCGCCGGAGATCCCCACGCCGTTGGCCAATCCATCGAGCTGAATGCGCGAAAGTACACGATCGTGGGCGTGATGCCGGCGAGCTTCCGCTTTCCGTGGCAGTCGCAGCTCTGGATTCCACAGGTCATGGACAGCAAGGAACTCCGCGGGCGCGGCAGCCACTGGGCGAATGCCATCGGCAGAATGAAGCCCGGAGTCTCGATTAAAGCCGCGCTGGCGGACCTCAAGATTATCGCCGCGCGCCTCGAAAAGCAGTATCCGGGACCGAACGGCAAGGTGGGGGCGGCCGTAACCTCGCTCCGCGACGATATGGTTGGAGATTCCAGTGGCACGCTGTACATGATGCTGGGGGCCGTCGGCCTGGTGCTGCTGATTGCGTGCGCGAATGTGGCGAACCTGCTGCTGGCCAGAGCCCTGGCGCGGCAGAAGGAAGTGGCAGTCCGCAGCGCGCTGGGCGCATCTCGAGTTCGCCTGCTGCGTCAACTGCTGACCGAAAGCCTGCTGCTCTCCGTGGCGGGCGGCGCGCTCGGTCTTCTGCTGGCGTGGGGCGGCGTCAGCCTGTTCTCCAGAGCCAAGAGTTACGGCCTTCCGGAGTTCAACGTGGTGCAGGTAAACGGAACCGTGCTGGCGTTCACGTTTGCGCTGGCGATCGTTACGGGCGTCGTGTTCGGCATGTTCCCGGCGCTGCAGATGTCGCGGCCAGACCTGCACGAAGAGCTGAAAGGCGGGGCCGGAAGTTCCATCAGCCCCGGACGGCGGCGCCGGTTCACCAGCCACGCCCTGGTGGTGGCCGAGATCGCGCTCTCCTTGATGCTCCTGGTCTCGGCGGGTCTGCTGTTGAAGGACTTCTCGGCGTTACGCAGCCTGGACATCGGCGTGCGCCGCGACGGCGTCTGGACGGCCGCCGTCCAACTACCCGAGGCCAGCTATAAGACCGACCGTCAAAGGTACGACTTCTCGCAGGCGCTGCTGGAGCGGGCCCGGCGTGTGGGCGGAGTCGATGCAGTGGCGTTGAGCGATCGCCTCCCGCTGGAAGGAGGCAGCAACTACTATGTGAAGTTGCGTGGTGCGACATCCGAGATGAGCAACCAACTGGTGGAGAGTCATACCGCCTCACCCGAGTATTTCCGCGCCATGGGAGTGCGATTGATTCAGGGACGCGTGTTCACGCCGGCTGACATCCAGACGGCCCTCGAGTACGATATGCGCCTCCGCCCGCTCTGGGAAAGCAACATCGAGCCAACGCCGGATCAGACCAACGGCGCCGTCTACCCTTGCGTGATCAACGAAAGCATGGCCCGCTTCTTCTGGCCGAATCAGAACCCGCTGGGGAAGATGTTCTCACAAGGCAGCGACACCGGCCCGTGGAAGCAGGTGATCGGAGTGGTGAGCGACGTGCGGCAATGGGGCCTCACCCAAAAGCCGCGGCCGGAGGCGTTTGACCCCTTCGACGGTGATTCACGCTTGTTTCTGGTTCTGCATACGTCCTTGCCGCTGTCCGGTGTGACGGCGCAGGTACGGCGGGCGCTGGCACAGATCGATTCGACCTTGCCGCTCTATAGCGTTCGCTCGATGGACGAGGTGGCGGCCGGCCAGGCGGAGGGGCAGCAGTTTCTCAGCCTGTTGGTGGGCTCATTCGCGGCGCTGGCGGCGCTGCTGGCCGCGATCGGAATCTACGGCGTGCTTTCGTACGCGGTGAGGCAGCGGACGCGCGAAATCGGCATTCGGATGTCGCTCGGCGCCAGCCGCGGCCGCGTGCTCGCCGAGGTGCTGCTGGAAGGAATGCGCCTGGCCCTGCTGGGCCTCGCCGTGGGGATTGCCGGTGCCTTCGCCGCGGGCCGCGTGCTGGCGAGCCTGCTGAGCGAGGTCAAACCCGGCGACCCGGCGATCTTCGTCGCTACCGCTGGCTTGCTGGCGGCGGTGGCGCTGGTTGCGTGCTTCCTCCCGGCCCGTCGCGCCGCGCGGCTGGACCCGATGGTTGCGCTCAGGTACGAATAGCGTCGGCTGCCCGCCCGAGAAGGGCGAACTACGTGCTGGCCGCGTCGCCTTGCCAGCCGAACGCATACCGAAACCCATTAGCGGCGAAGCGGCGCAGTTCCGCTTCGCTGAAACCGAACGCGCGCGCGGCCAGGCGGTATTCGTCTGTCAGCGTGCAGCCGAACATGGCGGGGTCGTCGGTGTTCAGCACGATCGGCACTCCAGCGTCGTACAGCGCGCGAATCGGGTGATCTTCGAGGCGCGCCACCACGCCGGTAACCAGGTTGCTGGTGATAGAGATTTCGAGCGGGATGTCGCGGTCGCGCAAATGCCGCAGCAGCCCGGGGTCGCGCACGGCGGCGATGCCGTGGCCGATGCGCTCGGCGCCCAGCCGCAGCGCGGCCCAAACGGATTCCGGTCCGGCGCCCTCACCGGCGTGCGCGGTGAGATGCAGGCCGGCGGATTTGGCGAACGCGAAGACCTCGGTGAACCATTCGGCCGGCCCGCGTTCCTCGCTGCCGCCGATGCCGATGGCCACCACGCCGCGGTCCTGGCGCGCGGCTGCCAGGCGGGCCACTTCCCACGCCGGCTCCACGCCGAACTGGCGCACCGCGTCCAGAATCCAGCGGACCGTGACCGGCGAGCCGCGCGCCGCGTCATGAATGGCGTCGAAGATGGGGCCGAATTCCTGCTTCTTCCACAGCACCACTCCCGCCGCAATAATGATCTCCGCATAGCGCACGTTCTGCGCAGCCAGGCGACGCAGCACACGGCGCGTAATCAGGGCATAATCCTCGGGCCGCGCCAGGCGCACCACCACCGCGCCGAAGGTTTTGAGAAAGGCGTTGAAGTCCGGATAGTGATAGAGCGCGCGAAGTTCTTCGAGCGGCGTGGCCGGGTCCAGCTCGTGCAGCGTCTCGGCGTCCACCGAGCCTTCCAGGTGCAGGTGCAGCTCGGCTTTGGGCAGTTGCGCGGCAAAATCTTCCATACTCGGCTATTATTGAGATTCGCATAATGTTACGGGACCTTGTCAGCTCTCATGACCGCGCCAGAGATTGAATCCATCGTGGGCGGGTATCACGGAGATGCCTTCCGGATTCTCGGCCCCCACAGCATACGCAGGAAAGTCGGGCAGGCGCGCTGGGAAGTGCGCGCGTTTCTGCCGCAAGCCGAAACCGCCGAGGTTTTGGCCGACGGCCGGGTCTGGCCGATGGAAAAGCGGCACGCCGACGGCTTTTTCTGCGCCCAGCTGGATGGCGATCCCCAGCGGTATACCCTGCGCGCGCACCTCTGGGATGGCCGCCAGACCGAGATCGAAGACCCGTATCGTTTCGGCCAGCTGATCTCCGATACCGAGATCTACCTGCACGGCGAAGGCACGCTGCACGAGGCCTACCGCACGCTGGGCGCGCACCTGACCGAAACCGATGGCGTGCGCGGCGTGCGCTTCGCGGTGTGGGCCCCGAACGCGGAGAACGTGACCGTGGCCGGCGAGTTCAACGATTGGGATATTCGCCGCCACCCCATGCGGCGCCGCAACGGCGGCTTTTGGGAGCTGTTTATCCCGGGTTTGGGCGAAGGGACGACGTACAAGTACAACGTGCGGTCGCGCTTCGCCGGGCACCAGCAGCTTAAGGCGGATCCGTACGCGTTCGAGTGCGAAACGCCGCCGAAGTCGGCTTCGGTCGTCTGGAACATCGACCGCTACCAGTGGAACGATGCCGCGTGGCTCGAACAGCGGGCGAAAACCGACTGGCTGAAATCGCCGGTTTCGGTTTACGAAGTCCACGCCGAATCGTGGATGCGGGATCCGCTGGGCCAGCCGCTCACCTACCGCGAGATGGCGGTGAAGCTGGTGGAATACGTCCGGTACATGGGCTACACCCACATTGAGCTGCTGCCCATCATGGAACACCCGTTTTCCGGCTCGTGGGGTTACCAGGTGATCGGCTACTTCGCTCCCACTGCGCGCTTCGGAACGCCGGACGATTTCCGGTTCTTCGTGGATTGCTGCCACCAGGCGGGCATCGGCGTGCTGGTGGATTGGGTGCCCGGGCACTTTCCCAAGGACGCACACGGGCTGGTCTTCTTCGACGGCACCGCGCTCTACGAACACGCCGACCCGCGCAAAGGCGAGCACCTGGACTGGGGCACGCTGGTCTTCAACTACGGCCGCAACGAAGTGCGCACCTTCCTGATTTCCAACGCCCTGTTCTGGCTCAAGGAGTACCACATCGATGGGCTGCGCGTGGATGCGGTGGCCTCCATGCTTTACCTGGATTACTCGCGCCAGCCCGGCGAGTGGCTGCCCAACCAGTTCGGCGGCAATGAGAACCTGGAGGCCATCGATTTTCTGCGGCGTTTCAACGAGCTGGCGCACCAGTCGCCCGGCGTCTTCACTGCGGCGGAAGAATCCACTGCGTTTCCGGGGGTCTCCAAGCCCGTCTACCTGAACGGGCTCGGCTTCACCATGAAGTGGAACATGGGCTGGATGCACGACATGCTGGCGTACTTCAGCAAGGACCCGGTGTACCGCAAGTACGAGCACAACAGCATCACGTTCAGCCTCCTGTATGCGTTCACCGAGAACTTCGTGCTGCCGATTTCGCATGACGAAGTGGTGCACGGCAAGAGCTCGCTGATCAACAAAATGCCGGGCGACGAGTGGCGCCAGTTTGCCAACGCCCGCGCGTTTCTGGCATACATGTGGGGCCACCCCGGCAAGAAGCTGTTGTTCATGGGGCAGGATATCGGCCAGCGCGAGGAGTGGAACAGCGGCGGCCAGGTCCGCTGGGAATTGCTCCAATACGACTTGCACCGCAAGCTCCAGGCGCTGGTGCGGGAGCTAAACCGCATTTACCGCTCCAGCCCCGCGCTCTATCAGGTGGATTTCAACTACCGCGGCTTCGAGTGGGTGGATTTTCACGATTCGGCCAACTCCGTCATCGCCTTCCTGCGGCGCGCCGAGGATCCCAAGGACTTCATTCTCTTCTGCTGCAACTTCACGCCCGTGCCGCGCGCCGGCTATGAGTTCGGCGTGCCCGAAGAGGGATTTTACGAAGAGATTCTGAATACGGATTCGGAATTGTTCGGCGGCTCCAACCTGGGCAATGGCGGGATGGTGTCTACGAGACCGATCCCCATGCACGGCCACAAGGTGAGCATCGCGGTGACGTTGCCCCCACTAGCCGTGGTGGCCTTCCGCAGACGGTAGGGGGAACTCCACAAAGTAGCGCTCAGCAGTGCCGCTCCCGACGAGACTTTTGTTCTTCTATCGGTGTTGATCGGCGGTGCTTCAGTGCCGAGCCGGGCCGGGCATGCCCGGCCCCTACCAGTCCGTTGTAGGGGCAAGGCATGCCTC
>Ga0209415_10008286_pt1 | contig 18060 bp, 16 predicted proteins | sample PeaSoiSIISIP2007_FD_187696 | JGI IMG/M metagenome (GOLD analysis project Ga0209415, IMG submission 187696) | Peat soil microbial communities from Weissenstadt, Germany - SII-SIP-2007 (SPAdes) (version 2) | ecosystem: Environmental > Terrestrial > Soil > Wetlands > Peat | place: Germany... | reverse complement strand
CGGGGAGCGGCAGCGTCGCCGCGGCGGTCCGCAACATGCCCGGCCCGCCGATCTGCTGCCAGGCGTACGCGCCGCCGTCGGACGAGGGGTCGGTCGCGAAGGCGGAGCCGGCGGCCAGCGCGCTCGAGCCGCCGAGCAGGACGGCGCAGGCACCCAAGCCGATCGCGTCCAGGCGGCGCATGCCAAGCCACAGTCGCGGTTCGAGCGCCAGGCGGTCGAGGCATCGATCGCCTCGCTCCGTGCCGAGCCGCGGAGCGATCCACAGCACCGGCAGCGCTCGACCGAGTCCGAACGCGACACCGACGACGACGCCCAGGATCGCGCTGTCGGCAGCGAAGCTGATCCCGGCGAGCGCCCAGACGGCGAAGCTGAGCACGAACGTCGTGAAGCCGAGGCCGAGCAGCAGACCGTAGAGCGCGCACGCCAGCGGCAGCGGCATGATCCAGCGCCAGCGCTCAGGCACCTGGCGGCGGATCTGCGGCGCGATCTTCCATCCGCGCCAGTCGGCGAACGCGGCCGCCAGCGCCAGCGCGCCGGCGAGCGAGTCGCGCAGTTCGGTCGCGCCGTGCCCGAGCAGCCCGCCAAGCAGCGAGAGCCCGCCGAACGTGACCGCACCGCCCGCGAGCGCACCGATCGTGAAGCTCGTGGTCGCGACGATCATCACCGTCCGCCGGGCGTCCCCGAGCGCCGTACCGATCGTGTCGATCATCGAAAAGCCGCATGGCGACCAGGCGCCGGCGATACCGGCGATCACGGCGGTGAGGGCACCGGCGGCGAGCAGCAGGCTCAGCACGGCATCGCGGTCTCGAAGTAGGTCACGCAGAAGACGTGGTGGCCGGGATAGCAGTAGCCGACCAGCGCGGCGTCGCCGTTGATGCGCTTGTTGGTCGCGCCGCAGCAGTCGCGGATGCGGCGCACCCTCCCGCCGCAGCAGCGATACCAGGAGCCTTCGAGGACCAGCTTGATGCCGTAGTCCTCGCCCGTCGTCTCACAGGTCTTGGTGCGCGGCGCCGGTGCGAGCGGCACGCCGTCGGCGTCCTTGAGCACGTGCCCGTGGGCGTCGATCGGCTGGCCGTGAGTGTTGATCGGCCGTCCGAGGTCGTCGACCGGCACGCCGTCGTCAGCACGCAGCGGATAACCGTTGCGGTCGATCCGCGGCAGCCCGGTCGGCGCCGGGCAGTTGCCGGTCGTGTAGGTATGCCCGCAGAAGTTCGTGTACGCGTCGGCCTCGTCGGGCAACACCGCCGCCGCGAGCGCATTCGCACCAGCGAGCCCGATCACGGCACCGCCGAGGCGCTCGAGAAAGCCACGACGACTGCTCTGGCGAACCACCGCGTCGCTGAGCGGACGCTCAGACGACAACTGCGAGCCCCGCTTCCCGCGCACGGGCGGTGGCGATGATGCCCTCCAGTTGCACCAGGCTGTTGAACGTCCCCTTCGCAAGGGCGACGCCCGCCAAGTCCAGCGCCACCGCGTAGGGGCTGCCGGGGATCGCCGCCGATGCCCACGCCGGCGCGTCGGCAACCTCGTCGAAGACCCGCACGGCGAGCAGCGGATCGGCGGCGACGTAGCTGACGGCCGGCTCCAGCCGCCGGCACATCGGGCAACCCTCGGAGCTGAAGATGGCCAGTCCGAGCAGCGCGCCGGGTCGAGCCGGAAGCTCGGCGGCCCAAGCCTGGCGCTCACCGACCCGCGGACCTTCGTCGGGAATCTCCAGCGCGCCCTGGCTCGCCATTGAGAGCCGCAGCACGCCGACCTCGCGGGCCAGCGCGAGCACCACCGCGGCCAGTGCGAGGACCGCCGTGAGGCTCAGCGTGAGGCCAACGCCGAGCCAGCGTTCATAGCCGGACGGCGCGCCTCCCAGCCAGTCGCGGGCAAGCGCGAACGCCAGCGCCCCGGCGAGCAGCCCCTGCAGCGGCGAGAAGCGGCTCAAGCGTGAGCGGGCGCCGAAGCAGGCGCACGGTCGCCCGGCGCGCCCGGCGAGCAGTGCCCCGGCGGAGGCGAGCGCGAACGCCGCAAACAGGACGCACGCCGCCACGGCGGCCCACTCCACCCCGGCGATCAGCCCGGCGGCGATCACCAGCTCGGCCGCCGCGATCACCACAAGTGCGGCAACCCGCACGGCGGCGGGCCCGATCCCGTAGGTCGCGAGCGCATCCGCGCTGCGAGCACGATCGCGGAGCTTGAGCGCCACCGCTGCGAGCAAGACGATCGCGAGGAGGGTCTGCGCAACCGTGCTCATCGCGGCCGAAAGCTAGCACTCGCGTCCCGCCTCCGAGGAGCCTGGGGCTCGCGGACCGGTCGCGGGCGAACGCCGGCGGCCGCCGCACACCGCGCCGCGGTGCCGGGTGCCGGTGGCGCTCGGCGCCGCTCAGCCGGCGGGCGTCTGACCGACCTTGCTGCAGGACTGCTGTGCCGCGCTCAGCGCGGTGCCGGAGAGGCCGGGCGCGGAGTCCTTGATCACCGTGAGGCAGATCTGCTTCTCGGCGGCCCTGATCTGCGCGGCGTTACCCGATCCGGCGACGTCGCACAGATGGTTGAGCTGGGCCTTCTCGTCGGAGGTCAGGGCTGCGGTGGCCAGCTTGCTGATCTCCGCCTTGCAGATCGCCACCACCGCGGCCCCGCCCCCCGGCGGGATCGCCGAGCTCGGCGTGGTCGTGGAGCTGCTGGTTGTCGAGGAGGTCCGCCGCGTCGAGCTCGTGCTGGTCGTGGTCGTCTTGCTCGCGGCCTTCGAGGAGCTGGTGCTGGAGGTCGTCGTGGTGGTGCTGGTCGTACTCGCACTGCTCGTCGCCGTTGTCGTGCTCGGACTGCTCCCGCCGCAGGCGGCCACGAGCACTCCGCTGACGACGGCCCCGACGAGCAGCAGGTACAGCTTGCGAGTCATCGTGCACCCCCTGGATTTGATCGTACGCCTGAGGAATCTGGCCCGGTCCTCGCCGCACACCGTTGTTACGCGGTCTGTGCGCGAGCTCCTGTCGCCGACCGTGAATCTGTAGCACAGATCGCGGCGCGTGCCGTTGCCGTTGGACACTCAGGCCACGCCGAGCGTGTCGCACTCCGGCCACGACCAGGCAACCTGCCGGGGCGCCGCGCGAGCCCGGAAACCCACCCAGAATGCGGCCGGGCGAGCACAAGGCTCGCCCGGTTTCCGCCCGGTCATAGATCGCCGCTAAACAACTACGTCCCAGGACTTTGTGTCTTGCCTGGGCTGGCGTGACACTCCCGACCGCCGGGACGGGCCACCGGCCGAGGCCGGTGCGGTGCCCGGCTGAGCGCTCGAGGCGCCCTGGTCGAGTAGGCGATCCGCCGGACGTTCAGCCTAGCAGCCCGCTCCGCCGGCACCGCCCGCTGCGGACACCAAGCTAGCGCTGCGACTGCGTCCGGCTGAGCTCGCGCTCGCGCAACTCGACGCGACGGATCTTGCCGGTCAGCGTCTTGGGCAACGCGTCGACGAACTCGACCAAGCGCGGATAGGCGTAGGCCGAGAGCCGCTCGCGAACGAACGCCTTGATCTCCTCAGCCAGCTCGTCGGCGGGCTCGTGACCGGCGGCGAGAACGACAAACGCCTTCACGACGTGGCCGCGACGCTCGTCCGGCGAGGCGACAACCGCCGCCTCGGCGACCGCCGGATGCTCGAGGCACGCCGACTCGACCTCGAAGGGGCCGATCCTGTAGCCGGCGGCGATGATCACATCGTCCGAACGGCCCTCGTACCAGATGTAGCCGGCGTCATCCATCCGCGCCGCATCCTTGGTGTGGAACCACTCCCCGCCGAAGGTCTCCTCGCTCTCCTCGGGCAGCCGCCAGTAGCCGAGCGGGTAGTGCGGGTTCGAACGCGCGCGCAGGCATATCTCACCCCGTTCCCCGGGCGCGACCTCGCGCTCGTCCTGATCGAGGAGCGCGACGTCGTAGCCGGGCATCGGGCGGCCCATCGAGCCCTCGCGAACCTCCATGAACGGGAAGTTCCCGCACAGCGGGTAGGACTCGGTCAGCCCGTAGTAGTCGAGCACGGTCACGTCGTACTGCTCGCGAAACCAGCGGATCGCCTCCGGGTTCAGCGGCTCGCCGGCCGAGCACACGATGCGAAAGCGCTGCGGGTAGCGCGTGCGCGCGTCGCCGATCGACATCATCGAGCGAATCGCCGTCGGCGTGCCGAAGACGTTCGTCACGCCGTGGCGCGAGAGGAAGGCCAGTTGCTTGTGGGGGTCAAAGCCCGCCTCACGCTGATACACGCACTGCACTGCGCCGAGGCGCCACGGGCCGAGCAGCGGGCAGATGCCGGCGGCCCAGGCCCATTCCCCCATCCCGTGGAAGCGCTCGCCCGGCTGCAGGTCGTGGCAGTACTCGAACTCCTGATGGCCGAGCAGGTAGCGGTGCGCGTGAACGATGCCCTTTGCGAGGCCGGTCGTCCCGGAGGTGTAGTAGAGCTGCGCCGGGTCATCGGCCGCGGTGTCGAGGGTCTCGAACCGCGTCGGGACCCCGTCGAAGGTCCGCTCACCGAGCACGAGCCGCTGCGGCACGACTCCCTTGCTGAAGCGGCCCGCGTTCGCCGCATCGGTGACCAGGACCCTGGGTTCGGAGTCCTCGATCCGGTGGCGGATCCCGTCGTCGCCGTAGAGCACCGACATCGACAAAAGCAGCGCGCCGAGCTTCCAGGTCGCGAAGAACAGCGCCGCGGTCTCCGGCGTCGGCGGGAGCACGACGGCGACGCGATCGCCGCGCTCGACCCCGAGCGACGCGAGCACGTGCGCGGCCTGGCTGGCGAGATCCTGGAGCTCGCCCCAGGAGACCTCCCGGACCGCGCCGGCGTGGTGCTCGTGGATCATCGCGAGCTGCTCGCGCGGATGGCGGTCGCAGACGTCGGCGGCGATGTTGTAGCGCTCCGGCACCTCCCAGCGATGCCCCGCACAGGCCTCCTCGTAGCTGCGTGCGGTCATGGGCTCGGGCGTCCCGGTTGCGAGCTGGGACCGCTCAGCGGTCGTAGACGTCGACCGGGGTGCCGAGGAGCGCCCAGTCGTAGATCGCGAGCGCGTCGGGGATCCACACCCGCAGGCAGCCGTGACTCGCTGCGTAGGGCGGCACCTCGGGATAGCCGTGGATCGCATCGCCGCCGTTGAAGTAGCTCGAGTCGACCATGCCGACGTCGTTGACGCCGGGCGTCTTGTTGTAGACGGCGAAGTTCCCGAGCGCGGTCGGCGTCGACGGCTTGCCGGAGCTGAGCTGGTAGAGCGCGTGGATGCTGCCGTCGGCGTTGATCAGCGCCAGCACCTGGTGCGTGAGGTCCGCCTCGACGTGGCGTCCCTGCGACGGATCGCGGATCACGAACGTCCCGCCACCGGCGGCGAGCGCGTCGAACACGTTTGCGTCGGCGACGAAGCTGCGGTCGAGGTTCGCCATCTTGCGGAAGGCCATCACCGCCTGCTGGGTCTGGTCGTCGTAGACGCCGGGCGCGCCGACCACGTAGTGCAGCGCGCTGAGCTCGTACTGCAGGATGCGCACCGAGTAGCTGCGCTCCCCCGGCTGCGCCTGCGGCGCGACCAGCCACAACGAGAACGCCCGCGACACCAGCCGGCCCTGCGCCGCCGTCGCAGCGTGGACCGCGCGGACCGTCAGCCGTCCGACGCCGCCTACGCGCAGCGACGCGCTGAACACCCCATGGTGGCCGTGACGGCGGATTCGCAACGTCCTCGAGACAACCCGCACGCCGTCCCTGAACACGTGGAGTACCACGCGCTGGCCCGGCACGTAGCGCGAGACGACGCCGTTCACCCGCCAGCTGGCGTCGCTGATGATCGCGCCAACCGTGCCATTGACGTTCGCAGGCGTCAGCGTCAGCGCTCCAGCCGCGGCCGCTGCCCCCGCCGTGGCGCTCCCGGTGGCAGCGACAGCGGCGCCGGCGCGCTCAGCGATTGCCGTCGACGGAACGACCAACGCCATCGCGGCGAGCAGGACGGCCGGCCATCGCATGCGGCGCGACGCTAGCACAAGCTTCACGTGATCGCGGCATCCGGACGCGACCTGCGGACGCGACCTGCGCGTGCCTCCGGGCGCCGGCGGAACGCGCACGCGGCAGCGAATGTGCTCGGCGCGTCAGGCGGCCGCCGCGACGGCGGCTCCGACCCCTCGAGGGTGCCGGCCTCCTCACCCAAGCCGGTCGCGACGCGGTGGGGCTTCGTTATCGAAGAAGATGAAATCTAAGTCGGTCCCTCGCAGGTCGCGCCTGGACGACCGCTCCTGCTCCCGGGACCCCCGTCAGCGGCCCAGATACTCGCGCACGCGTGGCGAGCGGAGTCGGCGACGCCGCGCCGTCCGGCTGTCGAATTCCGGCTGTGACGATCGTCGTCAAGACACAGGCCGGCGATCGGCGCCGGCGCGAACAAAGGGACGGTCTGATGAGGTACCTATTCCTGCTGTACGCCGACGAGAGCGCGTTCCCAGCTCCGGGCTCGCCCGAGCTACAGGCCCAGCTTGACGCCTACGGCGCCTTCTATGAGCTGGTCAGCGGCAGCGGAGCGTTGCAGGCCGGAGACCCGGTCCAGCCGTCGTCGAGCGCAACGACGGTGAGCGTCCGGGCCGGGCAGCGCTCGACGAGCGAAGGTCCGGCGAAGCCGGGCGGGGAGCAGATCATCGGGTTCTACGTCCTCGAGGTTGGAAGCGACGCCGAGGCCGTCGAGCTCGCGGCGAAGATCCCCGCGGCAGCCCACGGTCGAGTCGAGGCGCGCCCGATCCTCGTGATGTGACGTGAGCGCCGGGTGAGCGAGCCCGGTGCACGGCGCCGCCCATCGCCCCGGGGCGGCGCCGTGCCGGGCGCGAGGATCGGGAGAACCGCGCCGCGCGCCGTGTGGCGGCGGCGAACGCACCGAGCCGCAAACGGCCGTCGCGACAGGGGGGTCACGGGCAACCGGCAGGCCGAACGGCGGCCAAGCCGATCGAGTGCCGACGCTCCCATTGCGTTCTTACCTTCAAAACGCTATATCTGAGTGATGAATGGGGATGCCAAGGCCGCGACGGTCGGCGGCATGGCTGTGCTGCGCGATGGCCCGGTCGCCGTGGCCGGCGACGCTCTGCGCGCGCTCGAACGCGGCCGCGAGCATCTGCTCGGGCTGCAGGACCCCGGCGGCTGGTGGAAGGGCGAGCTGCAGACCAACGTGACGATGGACGCGGAGGACATGCTCCTGCGCGAGTTCCTCGGCGTACGCGAGGTTGCCGCGACCGAGCGCTCAGCCGCATGGATCCGCTCCGAGCAACGCGAGGACGGCTCCTGGGCCAACTTCTACGGTGGCCCCGGGGACCTCTCGACGACGATCGAGGCCTACGTCGCGTTGCGCCTGGCGGGTGACGACCCCGGCGCGGCGCACATGCGCGCGGCGGCAGCCTTCGCACGCAGCGCCGGCGGCCTGCAACGCGCGCGCGTGTTCACGCACATCTGGCTGGCATTGTTCGGCGCGTGGCCCTGGAGCCAGGTGCCGGAACTGCCGCCCGAGCTGATGCTGCTGCCGTCGCGTGCGCCGCTGAGCATCTATGACTTCGCCTGCTGGGCCCGGCAGACGGTGGTGGCACTGTCGATCGTGCTCGCCGTGCGCCCGACCCGTGCTCTGCCGTTCACGCTGGATGAGCTGCGCGGCCCGAGCGAGTGGGCACGGGCGCGGGGCCACTCGGCCTCGACCCGCGCACTCGCGGTCGCCGACCGCGTGCTCGCGCTCTACGGCCGGCGGGCGGTGCGCCCGCTGCGTGAGGCCGCACTCGCGCGCGCTGAACGCTGGATCGTGCGCAGGCAGGAGGCCGACGGGTCGTGGGGCGGCATCCAGCCGCCCTGGGTGTACTCGCTGATCGCCCTGCACCTGCGCGGCTATCCAACCGAGCACCCGGTGATGAAGGCCGGCCTGGATGGCCTCGAGCGGTTCACGGTCGAGGAGGAGCCCAGCCGGCGCCTCGAGGCATGCCAGTCGCCGGTATGGGACACGGCGCTGGCGATGGTGGCACTCGCAGACGCCGGCGCGCCGCCCGATGATCCCGCGCTCGTGCGCGCCGCCGATTGGCTGCTCGACGAGCAGGTGCTGGTCGCCGGCGACTGGTCGGTCCGGCGGCCCTCGCTCCAGCCCGGCGGCTGGTCGTTCGAATTCGACAACGACTACTACCCCGACATCGACGACACGGCCGAGGTCGTACTCGCGCTGTTGCGCGTCGCTCATCCCGACGCCGATCGCGTCGCGCAAACGATCGCGCGTGCCGTCGACTGGGTCGAGGGGATGCAGGACGCGGGCGGCGGATGGGGGGCCTTCGACGCCGCGAACACCAAGCGGATGCTGCGCGATTTGCCGTTCTGCGACTTCGGCGAGGTCATCGATCCGCCCAGTGCCGATGTCAGCGCGCACGCCTTGGAGATGCTGGCCGCGCTCGGGCGGGCCGACACGGACGCGGCGCGACGCGGCCTGGCGTGGCTCAGCGCCGAGCAGGAGCCGGAGGGATCGTGGTTCGGGCGCTGGGGTGTCAACCACGTCTACGGCACCGGCGCCGCGGTGCCGGCGCTGATCGCGGCGGGCGTGGGGACCGACGACGAGCGGATCCGGCGCGCTGTGCGCTGGCTCGAGGATCATCAGAACTCCGACGGCGGCTGGGGCGAGGATCCACGCTCCTACGTCGATGCCACGGCGATCGGACGCGGAACCAGCACCGCGTCGCAGACGGCGTGGGCACTGCTCGCCCTGCACGCCGCCGGCGAGCGCTCGCTCGCCATGCGCCGCGGCGTGCGCTTCCTCGTGGCGACCCAGCGCGAGGATGGCAGCTGGGACGAACCCGAGTACACCGGCACCGGTTTCCCCGGCGACTTCTACATCAACTATCACCTCTACCGGCTCGTATTCCCGATCATGGCGTTGGCACGTTGCGCACGGTGAGGCGCACCGACGCCCGGAACTGCGGCGCCGCCGATCACCAGGGCGCCGAGCTGCTGGTACTCGCGCCGATGGCGCTCGAGGCCCGAGCGATTCGCGCAGGCGCACCGTGGAGCCGCGTCGAAAAGATCGGCATGGGTCCCCGCCGCGCTCGGGCCGCAGCCCGGCTCACGCACCACCCGAGCGAGCGCTCAGCGCTGATCGCCGGCGTCTGCGGTGCGCTCGACCCGCGCCTCGAACCCGGCGACGTGGTGCTCGCGAGCGAATTGCGCACCGACACCAAGACCCTCCCGTGCCCGGACCCGGCAATCCTCGCGGGCGTCCTGCGCCGCGGCGGGCTGCGCGTCCACGTTGGCCCGATCGCCTCGAGCAGCGGACTCGTGTTCGGCGAGCGCAGGCGCGAGCTGGCGCAGGCCGGGGCGCTGGCCGTCGACATGGAGTCCGCGTGGCTGGCCGACGACGCCCGCACGCGGTCGCTGACGACGCTGCGGGTCGTGCTCGATACCCCCCACTACGAGTTTCACCATCCGGCGCGTGCAGCGATCGCGGCGCGCCGCGCGTTTCGCGCGCTGCGGCAGGCGAGCTCGCTGCTCGAGGCGTGGGCCCAGGCGTTGGGTCATCGCGAGGTCGTGCTCGCCGCTCCGCGCGCATCGTGCGCCGGGGTCACGCGCGCAGTCGAGATCGTCGAGCGCGCCCTGGAGCAGCGCGGCTCCCCGGTGTACGTGCGCAAGCAGATCGTCCACAACGCGCACGTCGTCAGCGAACTCGAGCGTCGCGGCGCGGTGTTCGTCGACGAGGTGGACGAGGTTCCGGCCGGCGCGACGGTGATCTTCTCCGCCCACGGGGTCTCGCCGGCCGTGCGCGAGCACGCGGCCGCACGTCAGCTGGACGTGATCGACGCAACCTGCCCGCTGGTCGCCAAGGTCCACGCCGAAGCGCGGCGCTTCGCCTCGAGCGACTTCCAGATCGTGCTCGTCGGCCACGAGGATCACGAGGAGGTCGAAGGCACGGTCGGTGAGGCTCCCGGCCACACGCAGGTCATCGCGAGCATCGAAGAGGCGCGCAACATCGAGCTGACCGACTCGCAGCGGGTCGCCGTGCTGACCCAGACCACGCTTGCCGTCGATGAGACGGCCGACATCGTCGACGCGCTGCGGGCGCGCTACCCCGCGCTCGTCGTCCCCGCCTCCGAGGACATCTGCTACGCGACGCAGAACCGTCAGGACGCCGTCCGCGCGATCGCATCCGAGTCCGAGCTGATCCTGGTGGTCGGCTCGCAGAACTCGTCGAACTCGCGGCGGCTCGTGGAGGTGGCGGAGCGCGCCGGCTGCCGCGCCCACCTCGTCGAGCGCGCGGCGGAGATCGCGCCCGAGCTGCTCGCCGGTGTGAAGCGGATCGGCGTGACCGCCGGCGCGTCGGCGCCGGAGTCGCTGGTGCAGGAGGTGGTCAGCGCACTCGAGGGCCTCGGCAGCGTGTCGCTGAGAGAGCTCACTGTGGCGAGGGAGGAAATGCGCTTCAATCTGCCACCACAGGTTCGGGCACAGCCAACCGTGCCGCCGACGTCCAATCGAGGAAGATGAGCCATGCCCGTTCCCGCCCGCCAGAGCCTGCGTATCGGCAGCTACATCGTGCGACAGCGGCTCGCCCGTCGCAAGCGCTTCCCGCTGCTCGTCGAGCTGGAGCCGCTCTACCAGTGCAACCTCGAGTGCGCCGGCTGCGGCAAGATCCAACAGCCTGACGAGCTCCTGCGCCGGCGCATGCCGGTCGACGAGGCGATCGGCGCGATCGAGGAGAGCGGCGCACCGATGGTCTCGATCGCCGGCGGCGAGCCGCTGATCCACCCGGACATCCACCTGATCGCCTCCGAGCTGATCAAGCGGCGCAAGTACGTCTTCCTGTGCACCAACGCGCTGCTGATGGAGAAGAAGATGGATCTGTTCAAGCCGTCGCGGTATTTCGCCTGGGCGGTCCACATCGACGGTCTGCGCGAGCGCCACGATGCATCGGTCTGCCGCGACGGCGTCTTCGACAAGGCGGTGGCGGCAATTCACGAGGCCAAGCGCCGCGGCTTTCGCGTGACCACCAACACCACGTTCTTCACGCACGACTCGCCGGACACCGTGCGCCGCGTACTCGACTTCCTCAATGACGAGCTCGAGGTCGACGCGATGATGATCTCTCCGGCCTACGCCTACGAGAAGGCTCCCGACCAGGACCATTTCCTCGGCGTCGAGCAGACACGCAGCCTCTTCCGCGAAGCGTTCTCCGACGGACGCCGGCGCCGCTGGCGACTCAACCACAGCCCCCTGTTCCTCGACTTCCTCGAAGGCAAGGCCGATTTCGACTGCACGGCGTGGGCGATCCCGAGCTACTCGCTGCTCGGCTGGCAGCGCCCCTGCTACCTGATGAACGACGGCTACGTCAAGACCTACCGCGAGCTCGTGGAGGAGACCGACTGGGAGCTCTACGGACGGGGCAGGGACGAGCGGTGCGACAACTGCATGGCTCACTGCGGCTACGAGCCATCGGCCGTCTTCGCCACCAGCCGCTCGCTGCGCCAGTCGCTGCGCGCACTGCGCGAGGCCTGAAACCCGAGCCCACGCGCACGCCGCGCGCACGGTATAACGCGCGCGCGTCGTCGATCATGCGCCGGTCGGCGGCCTCGCAGCTAAGCGGGCGCAGCTTTTTGGTCGAAGGTTATGTATGCCAACGGTCCCGGCCCGTAACGGCCTGCTCGACCTCGCCCCGTCCGACCCCGACGCCTCCGCCCGCGTTCCCTCCGCCGAGGAGGTCGCCAAAGCGGTCCTCGACGAGGGCCGGCTCGAGGCGCTGCGCGCCACGGAGCTGCTGGATTCGCTGGACGAGGAGGCCTTCGATCGGTTCACGCGCCTGGCCGCCGCCCTGTTGCATGCCCCGGTCTCGCTCGTCACGCTGTTGGACGCCGAGCGCGCGTTCTTCAAGAGCTCGTGGGGGCTGCCCGAGGACGAGCCGAAGAACCGAGAGGCCCCGCTCACGACCTCCCTCTGCAAGCACGTCGTCGCCGCAGCGGCACCCCTGCTGATCGGCGATGCGAGACTGGACGCGCGGTTCCAGGACAACCCTCTCGTGCGCGACGAGACGATCGTCGCCTACGCCGGGATCCCGCTGACCCTCGCGAGCGGTCACACGCTCGGATCGTTTTGCGCCGTTGACGTCGTGCCGCGGGTCTGGGAGGAGAGCGAGATCACGGTCCTGAAGGACCTCTCGGCGGCCGTCGTCGCCGAGATCGAGTTTCGCTCCGCGGCCCGCGAGGCGGCACGATCCGCGACCGAGGCGCGGCTAGCGGAGAGCCTGATCGTCGCCGAGAATCGCGTTCTCTCGCTGATCCTCGCCGACGCGCCGATGGCGACGGTGGTGCGCGAGTTGGAGGACCTGGTTCGCGTGCGACCGCTCGGGCTGCGGGCGCGCATCTCCTTCACCGATCCGCCCACTGACACCCCGCCACCTGACTCCCCCACCGCACCGGCATCTGCGACACCCGCGAGCGGACACGCCGGGCCGGACGCCGTTCAGTGGTCCACGCCGATTCGGCGTCTCGGCGGAAGTGTCGCCGGCGCCGTCGTGTCGAGCGCCGAGGGGGCCATCGAGCCCGGCGCGGTCACACTTGCCGAAGACATCGCCCGCCTGGCGGAACTCGCGCTCGACCGCCGGGAAGCCGCCGCAACGCTCGTCCTCGAGGCGCGGCGTGACCCCGTCACCGGTCTTGCGAACCGCCGCCAGCTGTTCGAGGATCTCGAGCAGGCGTCCCAGTCCGACACTGCCGCACTGCTGATCCTGTACGACCTTGACGGATTCAAGCAATACAATGACTCGTTCGGACACCCGGCCGGCGACGCGCTGCTCAGTCGCCTGGGTGCTCGGCTGGGGCGCGCCGTCGAGGGCATCGCAACCGCGTATCGGATGGGCGGTGACGAGTTCTGCATCCTGCTGCCGGACGGTGGACCGTCAAGCGATGCCGTGGTCGCGGCGGGGGCCGCCGCGCTCGCCGAACGGGGCGAGGCCTTCTCGATCGCCTGCTCCCACGGATCCGCGCTCGTCGAGCCGGGCAAGGTCGCCGGTGAGGAGGCGATGCGCGCCGCCGATCAGCGCCTCTATGCGCGCAAGCAGTCCTCGCGCGCGTCGGCCAGCCGCCAGAGCACCGATGTGCTGCTCTCGGTGCTCGCCGAGCGCCATCCGGGGTTTGGCGAGCATTCGAGCGGCGTTGCCGCATTGGCGATGCTCACCGCAGGCCAACTCGGATTGGATTCGGTCGAGACCCGCATCGTCGGCCTTGCCGCCGAGCTGCATGACGTCGGAAAGATGGCGATCCCCGATGCGATCCTCGACAAGCGCGCGCAGCTCGACGACGCCGAGTCGGCGTTCATGCAGCGTCACACCGTCATCGGCGAGCGCATCGTCGCCGCCGCCCCTGCGCTGATGTCGATCGCGCCGCTGGTTCGCTCAAGTCACGAGCGCGTCGACGGCCGAGGCTACCCGGACGGCCTCTCGGGCGCCGAGATTCCGCTCGCCTCGCGGATCGTCGCCGTTTGCGACGCGTTCGATGCGATGGTCAGCGGTCGCCACTACCGCGACCCTGTCGCCCGCGCCGACGCGACGGCGGAACTGCGCCGCTGCGCCGGCACGCAGTTCGACCTCTCCGTCGTCGAAGCGTTCTCCGCGGTCGTTGCAGACGGCGCTGCGGCCAGCGCGCGCCCGGCGGTGCGCTCGCTGCCACGGCGGGCCGGCGACGCAATCGACACGAGGCCGAAGCGACCCGCACGTCGGGCGACGCACGAATCGCATTGACCTGAGCTGGGCTGAATGCGAACATACGTTCGCATGACGAGTCAGGGGTCGGCATACGGGCGCTTTCGGCGGGCCCTCCAGAGGGGGAACCTCGAGCTCGTGCGTGCGGCGGCCAGCGAGCTTCCAACGATCCGCCTCGACGACGCGTTGCACGTCTGCCTGCTGATCCGAGATCGTGATCCGCAGCGGTATGAGCGCGCGGCGTTGCGCTGGGTGGCTCGCTTTGCAGTCGAGGCGCGGGCCGCCACGTTGAGCGATGTCCAGACGGCGGCGCACGCGCTCTCACGGCTCCCGGCGGAACCCGAGGAGGCAATGAGCCAGCTTCAGCGTCTGTGCCTCGCCCATCAGCTCGGCAGCACGCCTTGACGCTACGCTGGGCATCGACGCTCGGACTCCGACCCGAGCGCCGAGATAGCCGGGATCGGATCCGCCATGAGCAGAGCAGTCGAGGAGTCCAACCGCCGCTTGCTGCGTGCGCGTGACGCGATGGATCGCGACCATGCGCAGCCGCTCGACATCCGGGGTCTCGCGCGGATCGCCCACGTATCGGAGGCGCACTTCATCCGGACCTTCCGTGCCACGTTCGGCGAGACGCCGCACCGCTACCTCCAACGCCGCCGCGTCGAGCGCGCGATGTTCCTGCTGCGGGAGTCCGAGCGCAGCGTCACAGAGGTCTGCTTCGACGTCGGCTTCTCCAGCCTCGGGACGTTCGGGCGAACGTTCCGAGCGATCGTCGGCGAGTCGCCGACGGCCTACCGCACGACGGCCCACGCCGCAGCGGTGCCGGGCTGCTTCACGATGGCGTGGATGCGACCGAGCAGTTTTGGAGAAGCGCACGGGCCCGAGCTCGACTAGCGTCGCGGCCACGGGCAACCACCAACGAAAGGTGCGCATGATCAACGCAATCACCCATTCGAACGTCTTCGTCCTCGATCAGGACGAGGCACTGGAGTTCTACGTGGGCAAGCTCGGGCTCGAGCTCAACACCGACCTCGACCTCGGCGTCATGCGCTGGCTGACGGTCAGCGTCCCGGGTGACCCGGGACGCCAGATCCTGCTCGAGAAGCCGGGCGGGCCGGCGCACGACGATGCGACGGCCGAACAGATCCGCGAGCTACTGACAAAGGGCGCGACCGGTCTCACGATCGGCTTCACGACCGCCGATTGCCGCAAGACCTACGAGGAATTGCGGGCCAAGGGCGTCGAGTTCACACAGGAGCCGACCGAGCGGTTCTACGGCATCGACTGCGGCGTGCGCGACCCCTTCGGCAACCACATCCGGATCGTCCAGCCGACGCCCGGGCCGATCGTTGCGCCGGATCCCGCCAAGGTGCCAGGAGCTGAGATCGGCGGCTCGTGAGCACGGCGCCGGGCGGGCGGTGCTCACACGCTGCCCCCCTCACGCACGACACGAACGTCCGGCGATGGGACCGACCGTGAGCTGTGCGTCTTCACGGGATCTTTGTGTCAAACCGCCTGATCTCGGCGCGGTCTTGACGGCCGCGGTGCCATACTCCACTCGCTACCACGCGCGAGCCGACTCATGGCTGCGACCGATGACCACTGAACGCCGCCAAGATCCGAGGCTGACCGGGGCCGAGCTCGCCCCGCGCCGCCGCGATCTCTGCGCCGCGGAGCACGACTGCCCGCCGCACGCATGGGGCTGTCCGGTCGTGATGAAGCTCGATCCGCGCTCGGTCGCCTGGACGTGCGCCCACTGCGCTGCGATCGTCACGGTGCCGGTCGGGGCGCCTCGACCGGGCGCATCAGCGACCGCGGCCGGCTGACCTCGGCGCCTGCTCGCCGTCCGGGCGCCGGCGCGCACGACGGTCAGTGGCGCCCGAACGGGCCAAGGCCCGAACCTCGATTCGCGACGCCGACCCAGCTGTGCTCCAGCAGCGCATCGACGCGGCCGGGGAGGTCATCCAGTCGCTCGCGCGCCTCTTCGCTCCTGATCCAACCGTTGGACACCGCCTGAGCGAGACGTTCTCTCGCCGCGGTCGTGATTGCCGCGTGCAGACCCTCGACCGAGCGTCCGGGCGTCGACGCGGCGATCTCCGCCAGGGACCTGCCCGAGTCCAGCGCGCTGCGGAGCGTCGAGCGGTTGATTCCGAGGTACTGCGCCGCCACGGCACCGCTGCGACCGCCGCCGCCGAGCTTACGGCCCATCAACGCGACGCCTCCGCGCCGGCGGATTCGCTGCCCGGGTCCGTCCGCCCGTGGCTGGCGCAGGCGACCGGCGGCGGTGCGGCCGAGCAGCACGAAACCGGTCGTGCCGATCACCAGCTTCCTGCTCAGGGGCGACTTCACGTGCGATGCCTCGGGTGCGTGGGAGGGATCTGAGTGAAGCCGCACGCGCTGAGCAGCGGCTAAGCGGTCACGAAGAAGCGCATAAGCTCGGCTACGCGCCCCCGCGGCCGAGCCGGCGCCGCAGCTTCACGGCCGGCCCGAAGCGGGTCGCGACCGGCTCGCCGCGGACGAATCCGACGCTCTCGTAGAACGCGAAGTTGCGCGGGTGGGCGACGACAGTCATGACTGCGCTGCCGGCGCGAACCGCCCGCGCCGCAGCGTCCTCGACGAGCGCCCGTCCGATTCCCTGACGCATCAGGCGGGGCTCGACGAACAGGTCGTCGAGCTCGCAGACGCCATCGGGCCCGTCGGCCACGACCGAGAAACCGAGCAGCGCACCGCCCGTACCGACGGCGACGCGAACCCGGCCGGCGGCGATCGCCTCGGCGGCAACGCCGAGCGCATCGGGATGGGCATCGAGATCGGCGCGGTCGCCCTCCCAGACGTAGGACGAGCGCCGGTGCAGCTCGCTGAGCGCCTCGCGTTCGGCGGCCGTCGCGGTCCGAATCTGCGTGATCTCGGTCATCCCCCGCCCGGCGGCTCGCCCGGGGCAGCGCTCGGCTCGAAGCCCGCGCCGGCACGGCGCCGAATCAACGGCCGGCGAGCGAGCCGCCCGGCGCTAGGGCCGGTCGCGCTCGGCGACATGCAGCGCCGGCCCCTGGCCCCCGCCGAGGAAGGAGTTGACGAACTCGCTGCTCGCCGCGAGCTCGGCCGGGGTGCCCTCCATTCGCAGCTGGCCGCCGACCAGCACGTAGGTGCGGTCGGAGATCTCAAGCACGGCCTTCGCGCGCTGTTCGACCACGAGCACCGAGGCACCGGTGGCGGCGAGCCGGCGGACGTGTTCCTGGAGAACCGAGCGGGCGATCAGCGGCGCGAGGTTCGCGGTCGGCTCGTCGAGCAGCACGAGCGCCGGCTCGAGCATCAGGGCACGCCCCATCGCCAGCATCTTGCGCTCGCCGCCACTGAGCTTGCCCGCCCGCCGAGCGAGCATGCGCTTCAACTGCGGGAACACGTCGAGCACGTGCTCCACCCTGGCCGCAACCTCGCGTGACTTGAGCAGGTAACCGCCCATCTCGAGGTTCTCGCGGACGCTGAGCGGCGCGAACACGTCGTCGGTCTGCGGTACGTAGCCCACGCCGATGCGTGCAACGTTCTCCGGCGGCCAGCCGGTGACGTCCCGGTCGCCGACGAGGACGCGCCCGGACTGGACCTCGACGATCCCGACAACGCCCTTCAACAGCGTGCTCTTACCGGAGCCGTTGGGCCCGACGATCGATACCACCTCGCCCGGCTCGACGGCGATCGATACGCCGTGAAGCACCGGGCTGCCCCCATACCCCGCGATCAGCTCAACCGTCCGGAGTGCGGCGCCCTGCACGCTTCGCACGCCCGCGTCGACCCCTCCTGAGCGCTCATCCGACAAGGTAGGCATCCACCACCTCGGCGTTGGAACGCAGCGCCGCCATCGTCCCCTCGGCGAGGACGCGGCCCTCCGCCATCACGATGACCGGGTCGCAGAACTCGTCCATGATCGACAGCTCATGCTCGACCATGACCACCGTGATGCCGGCCTCGCAGAGCGCGACCAGTTGCATGCCGATCTGATGCGCGAGACGCGGGTGGACACCGGCCATCGGCTCGTCGAGCAGCAGGACCTCTGGGTCCGCCATCAGCGCCCGCATGATCTCCACGAGTCGGCGTTGCCCCCCGCTCAGTTCACCGGCGTAGCGGTCGGCGAGCGCTGACAGGCCGAAGCGCTCGAGCATCGCCGCGGCACGGTCGATCGCCTCGCGTTCCTGCGGCCCCCAGTAGCGGCGCCCGAGGAAGGCGCCGCGGAAGGTCTCACCGCGCTGGTCGGGGATCGCGGCGATCAGGTTCTCCATCACCGTCAAGCGCTTGAACTCACTGGCGAGCTGGAACGTCCGGACCAAGCCGAGGCGGGCCCGGCGGTACGCCGGCTGCGAGGTGACGTCTTCGCCGCGATAGCGGATCC
>Ga0209415_10008285_pt1 | contig 18060 bp, 16 predicted proteins | sample PeaSoiSIISIP2007_FD_187696 | JGI IMG/M metagenome (GOLD analysis project Ga0209415, IMG submission 187696) | Peat soil microbial communities from Weissenstadt, Germany - SII-SIP-2007 (SPAdes) (version 2) | ecosystem: Environmental > Terrestrial > Soil > Wetlands > Peat | place: Germany... | reverse complement strand
GGTGCACAGGGTGTGCCCGCAAACTGCTACCTCCGCCAGTGTTGCTCACTCAGCGTGGTGATTGCAAGGACCGTTTCGCGTTGCGCTCGTGTTGTGATTGCCCTGCCGACGTGCTACGGGTCCCCCCGGGGCCCCGACGGCGGCCGCCGGACCTCCCCCACCAGACCGTTGCGTATGGCACATAACAGCAGGCCGCTGGCCACGGCGGCCGTCTCGGCGCGGAGGATCCCGGGGCCCAGGCCGACCACCGGAAAGCCACCGGGGGTCAGCTCGGAATCGTCCCAGCCGCCTTCGGGCCCGACCGCCATGGCGGGCATCGCCACGCTCGGTGGATCGCCCCCGGGGTGGGCCAGGGCCAGTGGGGCCGGGGCCACCACCCCGGCCAGCCCGGCCAGGTCGAGGACCCCCACCACCTCGGGCAGCCACGGGGACCGGCTCTGCGCGCCCGCCTCGCGGGCCACCCGCCGCAGGCGCTCGATCGAGCGGGCGGCGCGGTCGCCCTCCCACCGCACCACGGCCCGGGCCGAGCGGAGCACGGCGATGCGGTCCACCCCGGCCTCGGTCAGTTTCTGGACCACCCACTCGGGCTTGTCACCCTTCACGGGGACGAAGCCGATGGTCACCGGCGGGGTGGGCCGGGGGACGACGGTGAGGGGCCCGTCCGCCTCGAGCAGGGGCTCCCCGTCGGGAGCGGGCCGGCGGGCCGTGCCCCGGTACCGCGTCAGCCGCCAGCGCCCGAGCCCGTCGCCGGCCACCACCGGCTCCCCGGGCCGGAGCCGCAGGACGTGGCCCAGGTGGTGGGCGTCGGCGGCGTCCGGGGTCGGCCGGTCGAGATCGGCCACGTAGACCATGGCGGCCGCTCCCACCGTGCCCGGGTGACGGGCCCCGTCGGGCGCCACGGGAACGGGATCAGCCGAAGGCGGAGCGGAGGCGGGCCATGAGGCCCTCGTCGGGCGGCGCGATCTCCTCGGACCGCTCGGCCGCCAGGCGACGCAGGAGCTCCTCCTGGGTCTTGGTCAGGTCGGTCGGCGTGTCGACGACCACGTGGACGAGGAGATCGCCGCGCCCGCGGCCACGGACGTGGGGGACGCCCCGGCCCCGGAGCTTGATCAGCCGGCCGCCCTGGGTCCCGGTCGGGACGGGGAGCGACTCCTCACCGTCGAGCGTCTCGAAGACGACGGTGGACCCGAGCGCCGCCTGGGCCATGGAGACGTGGAGGTCGGCATGGATGTCGGTGCCGTCGCGGCGAAAGCGGGGGTCGGGGTGGACGGCCAGGTGGACGTAGAGGTCGCCGGGGGGGCCACCGCGGGGACCGGCGGGACCGCGGCCGGTCAGGCGGAGGGTGGATCCGTGATCGACCCCGGCGGGGACGTCCACCGAGTAGGTCCGGGACTCGACCCGGCGGCCGTCGCCGGCGCAGTCCGGGCACGGGCTCGAGATCGCTTCGCCCAGGCCCTGGCACCGGCGGCACGGGGCGGCGGTGACGACCTGACCCAGGATCGACTGGCGGACCCGGCGCAGCTCGCCGGTGCCCTGGCAGTCGGGACACCGCACGGCGGTGGTCCCGGCCCGGGCCCCGCTGCCCTCGCAGGTGGAGCAGGAGACGAGCCCGTCGAGGAGCACGTCGTGGCGGGCACCGAAGATCGCTTCGCGAAAGCCCAGTTCGAGGACCACCTCGGCGTCGGCGCCGCGCACGGGGCCGCCGGCGCCCGAGGCGCCGCGGACCCCTCCGCCGAAGAAGGCGTCGAAGATGTCGCCCAGGCCACCGCCGAAGAAGTCGCCGTTGGCGGGGGCCCGTCCGTCGACGCCCTCGGGGCCGAAACGGTCGTAGCGGGCCCGGCGCTCGGGATCGCGGAGGACCTCGTAGGCGCGCGTCACCTCCTTGAAACGCGCCTCCGCCTCGGCGTCGCCACCGGTGGTGTCGGGGTGGAGCTCGCGCGCCATGTTCCGGTAGGCGCGCTTGATCTCGTCGTCGGACGCCGTCGGCGTGATGCCCAGGAGGGCGTAGTAGTCAGCGGCCACGGTCGGTCCCCCCCGTCCGTGTGCCGGTCCCCTTGGTGTCGCGACCGGGGGCGTCGCCCGACGGGGCCGAACCCAGGCGCTGGCCCAGCCGCTCGCCGACGACCTGGACGGCCGCCAGGGCGCGCGGATAGTTCATCCGGGTGGGGCCGACCACGCCGATGGTGCCGGCCGTCTCCCCGTCCACCGAGACCGGGGCCAGGACCAGCGCGCAGGAGGCCAGCGGCTCGAAGCCGTGCTCGGACCCGATGGCCACCGACAGGCCCCGGTCGAGGATGTGCTCGACCAGCTCGACCACGACGAGTTGCTGTTCGAGGATGGAGAGGACCGACCGGACCGTCTCGACGGCGTCGAAGGCCGAGGCCATCCGCGACGAGCCCCCGACGAAGACGTGCTCGGGCTCGTCGGCCGCCGCCAGCTCGCGGAGGGCCTGGATGCCGAGTGCCACGGCCGTGTCGAAGGCGTTGTCCCCGCGCACGGGGACCGTGCCCGGGTCGGCCAGGGTCCGACCACGGAGGTGGGCGGTCATGTGGGCGGCGGCGGAGGCCAGGACGGTGTCGTCGACGTCGCCGGTGATCTCGACGGCGCGCTTCTCGACGGCGCCGTCGGAGAGGACGACCACCAGGAGGGCCAGGTTCGGACCGAGGTCGACGAGCTGGATCGAACGGATCGTGGCGGTGTCGTGGGTGGGGCCGACCACGACCGCCGCGTAGTCGGTCAGATTGGCCAGGAGGCCGCTCGTGTGCCCGAGGAGATCCTCCACCGCCCCGTGCACGTGGGCGAAGAACCGGCGGACCTCCTGGCGCTGGACGGGACCGAGCGTCCCCGGCGTCCCCAGGGTGTCGACGAAGAACCGGTACCCCTTGTCAGTGGGGATCCGTCCGGCGCTGGTGTGGGGCTGGGTCAGGTAGCCGTCGCGCTCGAGAGCCGCCATGTCGCTGCGGACGGTGGCCGACGAGACCTCCACCCCGGGGGTCCCGGTGATATGGGCGGAGCCGACCGGCTCGGCCGTCTCGATGTACTCGGAGACGACGGCGTTCAAGATGGCCGCCTTCCGGGGGTCGAGCTCGTCCTCCGGCGCGACGCCGGCGGCCACCTGCCCTTCGGGCGAGCGGGGGCCGGGGGCACCGGGGGCTGGGCGCGCCGTGCGCGCTGTTCGCTGGGGGACCATGGGCGGTTCTGGCACTCGATTCTACCGAGTGCTATCTCGGAGCCACTGGCCAGGGCCTTGAGGACCCCGTCACCGGCCCCGGTCGTCCCCCGCCGCCGGCGCCCCGACCGGGCGGGGCGGAGGGCGTCGGCGGCCCCGGGCGGCTCGCCGGGCCTGGTCGGCCGCCTTCACCCGGGGGAGGACGGCCAGGACGTAGAGGGCGGACGATCCGGCCCCGGCGGCGATGACGACCAGGGGGACGAGGTTGAAGCGGTTGGCCACGGACACGCTGGCCACGGCGGCGAGGACGCCGAAGACCACGATGGCGCCACCCCCGAGGAGGCGGGGGGCGGGGAGCCGGAAAGGACGGGCCTGGGCGGGCAGCCGGGTGCGGAGGCGGACCACGCAGAAGGCGGCCACGGCGTAGATCATGGCCTCCAGGGCGGCCCCCACGGCCACCAGGACCGACCACGACCCGGTGGCCGCCACCACCAGGGAGACGACCAGTGAGGTCACCCCGAGGGCCACGATCGGCACCCAGGGGACGGCCCGGTCGTTCAGCCGGGCCAGGGCCGACGGCAGGCTCCCTTCGCGGGCGGTGGCGTAGATGAAGCGCGAGGCCGTGATGAATCCTCCGTTGAAGGTGTTCACGGCCGTGGCCGCCGTGCCGCCCGCCATGAGCCACAACCCGGCCTGACCGAAGGCGGCGCGGCCGAGGAAGAGCTGCGGGTAGGCCGAGACGAGCTGGCGGTGGCCGAGGACGTGGCTCATGGCCACGGTGACGACGCTGCAGACGACGGCCAGGACAGCCAGGGCGATGAGCATGCCCCGGTGGACGTCGCGGGGGCGGCGGACCTCCTCGGCGCTCGTCGTCACCCACTCGAAGGCGCTGAAGAGGAAGACGCCGAGGGCCACGGCCTCGAGGAGGTCCCCGGGATGGTGGCCGTGCAGCGGCGACAGGGGGAAGCGAAGGCCCCGGTGACTGCGGACGAGGGCCGCGACCGCCACCAGCGCGGTGACGGCGAGGACCGAGTAGGTGGCGAGGTCCTGGACACCTCCCGCCACCTTGACGCCGCGCAGATTGGACAGCACGGCCGCGCCCAGGAGGGCGGCGATGATCAGCGCCGCCACCCAGGAGGACTGACCCAACACGTGGGCCAGGGCCGAACCGACGATGAAGGCGTCGGCGGCGATCACGAGGACGATGGTGGTGAGATAGGTGAAGGTGATGACGAGGGCGATGCGGTCGTCCATCGACCGCTTCATGTAGAGGCGGATGGCGGCCGCCGTGGGGAACATGCCGTTCAACTCGCTGAAGCACCCCCAGGCCACCACGGCCAGGAGCCCCGCCGTGCCCACGGCGATCCAGGCCGAGTCCCCCGCCACATAGGCCACCAGCCCGGCCGCCGCCAGGTACTCGAGGGCGGCGAAGGCGAGGCCGGCGGAGGTGGAGACAACCGTGCGCAGACCGAGCGCCCGCCGGAGAACCGCTCCCCCGCCACCGCCACCGCCACCGGAGACACCGTCACCGGACGGCCCGTCACCGGACGGCCCGTCACCGGCACCGGTCACTGGTCCAGGAACGCCACCATCGACATGGCGTCGAGGCGCATGACGTCCTCCTGGGCGCCGGCCAGCGTGATCTCGCCGGACATGTACTTCTCCGACGGGTTGAGGTCGCCCCAGAAGAGGTCGGCGAAGTCCTCGCTGGTGGCGGTGACGATCAGGTCGGCCACGGCGTCGGCTCCGGCGGCGAGCTCGGCCAGCAGCTGGTCGCAGACGACGACGGTGAAGCGGTCACCGGTGTCGGTGGCCACGAGATGGACCACCCTGTCCCAGCCGCGCAGCATCCGCCGCAAGCGCTCGTTGGCGTTGCAACGCAGACGCCAGTCGGCGTAGGCCTCGGCGATCTCGTCCCGGTCGGCCACGGGCCGGTTCAGCGGCCCAGGGCGGCGAGGACCTCGCCGGCCGCCCGGACTCCCGACGAGAGGGCCCCGTCGATGTACCCGCACCAGACGGTGGCCGTCTCGGTGCCCGCCCAGTGGACGGGTCCCACCGGGTCGCGCAGGGCCGGTCCGAAATCGGTGAGGAGGCCGGGGGAGAACACCGTCACCGGACCGCCGCGCGTGAAGGGCTCGGCCGGCCAGTGTTGCTCCACCACCTCGAGGGGCGACGCCGCCTGGGGGCCGAAGTACCGGACCAGGTCGGCGATGGCAGCCCCGGCTCGCTCCGACGGTGTGCAACCGTCGAGGGCCCGGCACTCGGACCCGGCCACGAACCCGAGGATGATCCCGTGGGAGGCGTCGGGCGGCGAGTCGTCGAAGGTGACCCTGACGGCGCCCTCGTCGGAGACGACCTGACCGTTCAGCCCGTCGTCGCGCCAGAAGGGGCGGTCGTAGACGGCGTGGATCTTCGTGACCGATCCCATCGGGGCCCGCATGGACATCTGGTCACGGCGACCGGGCAGCGGGGGTGACCAGTGGAGGCGGACCGACAGCGCCGGTGGCATGGCCACGATGGCCCGCCGGGCCCGGAGGCGGAGGGGCTCGGGGTCGCCGTCGCGTGGGACCGCCACGGTGGCGACGACGCCGTCGGGGCCGTGGTCCACGCCCACCACGGGAGACGAGAGCAGGACGCGGTCGCCGAGCTCCTCGGCCATGGCCAGCGCGCACTGCTGGGCACCGGCGGTGAAACGCCTCTCCTGGGCGCCGTTGGTGGTGCGGGCCAGGTTCATGAGGCCGCCGCCGGAATGGAGGTAGAAGAGGGTGAAGAGCAGGGAGAGTTCGCCCGGCTCGGTGCCGAAGATGCTCTTGACGGCGGCCGTGATGATGGACCGGGCCCCGTCGGAGGCGACCGAGGTGGCCAGCCACGACCCGAGGGTCTGCTCGTCGCGGGCCCGGGCGTCGGGGGCCTCCCAGGGGGCCTCGAGGGGGACCTCCGCCGACGCCAGGTCCAGCTCGAAGATGGCCTCGATGCCGTCGGCGGCGGCGGCGGGATCGGACGTGGGGACGAGGCCGGCGTAGGTGGCCCGGTTGCCGTCGCGCCATTCCACGCCCTCTCCCGTCGTGAAGGTGGGGAAGGTGTCGGCGCCGTACTCGTCGGCCAATTTCTGTAGCTGCTCTTGTCCGGGGCCGATCCACTGGCCGCCGTGGTCGATCAGTGCGCCGGTGGTCGTCGACCGCGTCCAGACGCGACCGCCGACACGGTCACGGGCCTCGGCCACGAGGACGTCGACCCCGGCCCGCGTCAGCGCGCGGGCGGCCGACAGTCCGGCGTAGCCCGCTCCGACGATCAGCACTTCACAGTCGCGGTCCTTCATCTCCACCTCGTCTCCCGGCGGTGAGCTCGTCCGACCCACGGTACCGGCCCCCGGCGGGGCGCTGGGGGGTGGCTGGTACCGTGGCCGGCATCGCCGGTCCCGTGCACAGCGGGCCCGTCGTGTCCTGCCATGGTGAAACTGATCTTCTGCCTCCGGCGCCGCCCCGACGTGTCCGAAGAGGAATTCCACCGGTACTGGCGCCGGGAGCACGGTGCGCTGGTGGCCCGCCACGCACCGGCTCTGGGGATCCGCCGCTACGTGCAGCTGCACACCGTGTCCGGGCCGGTCAACGCCCTCCTGGCCGCCACCCGCGGTTCGCCGGAGGCCTATGACGGGGTGGCCGAGCTCTGGTTCGACGACACCGACGCGCTCGTCGGTCGCGCCGTGACCGAGGCGGGACGCGCCGCCGCCGGCGATCTCGCTCGCGACGAGGCCCGTTTCATCGACCACAGCCGTTCTCCGCTGTTCGTGGCCGATGAGTACCCGGTCATCGGCGAATGACGAGCGGGATCCCCGAACGCGCCGTCGGGGACGGCGAGTTCGCGTCCGTCTTCGGCCTGAGGGAGAATCTCTTCGTCGCTGGACGGATCAGTCCTCGAGACGGAGAGCGGCGACGAAGGCTTCCTGGGGCACCTCGACACGCCCGATGGACTTCATCTTCTTCTTGCCTTCCTTCTGCTTCTCGAGGAGCTTGCGCTTGCGGGTGATGTCCCCGCCGTAGCACTTGGCCAGCACGTCCTTACGCCGGGCCTTGACCGTCTCCCGGGCGATGACCCGTCCGCCGATGGCGGCCTGGATGGGAACGTCGAAGAGTTGACGGGGAATGAGAGTGCGCAGCTTCTCCGTCATCTTCCGGCCGTAGATGTCGGCCTGTGACTTGTGGACGACGGTCGAGAAGGCGTCCACCGGTATCTGGTTGATGAGGAGGTCGACCTTCACGAGGGCCGCCGTCTTGTAGCCGTCGGCCTCGTAGTCGAGGCTGGCGTAGCCCTTGGTGCGGCTCTTCAGCTGGTCGAAGAAGTCGATGACGACCTCCCCGAGCGGGATCCGGTAGAGAAGCTCGACGCGCTCCGACGAGATGTACTCCATCCGGTCGAGCTCCCCCCGGCGCGTCTGGCAGAGGTCCATGACCGTGCCGATGTACTCGGTGGGGACGATGAGGGTAGCCCGGAGCATGGGCTCGTCGATGTGGTCGAGCTTGCTCGCCTCGGGCATCTCACTGGGATTGTCGAAGCGGACCTCGGTGCCGTCGGTGCAGAGGGCCACGTACGCCACCGACGGCGCCGTGGCGATGAGCGAGAGGTTGAACTCGCGCTCGAGCCGTTCGCGGACGATCTCCATGTGGAGAAGGCCGAGAAAGCCACAGCGGAAGCCGAAGCCGAGCGCCCCCGACGACTCGGGCTCGAAGGTGAAGCTCGAGTCGTTCAGCCGCAACTTGTCGAGCGCCTCGCGCAGTTCGGTGAGCTCGTCGCCGTCGACGGGGTAGAGCCCGCAGAAAACCATCGGCTTGGGGTCGCGATAGCCGTGGAGGGCCTCGGCGGCGGGGTGGACGGCGTCGGTCACCGTCTCGCCCGACCGTGCCTGTCCGACGTCCTTGATCCCCGAGATCAGGTACCCGACCTCGCCGGGCCCCAACTCGTCGACCGGCGCCGGGTCGGGGGTGCGGACGCCGATCTCCTCGATCTCCTGGACCGTCCCGGCCTGCATGTAGCGGATCCGCGACCGCGTCCGCAGGACGCCCTCCATCACCCGGACCGAGCTGACCACCCCCCGGTACTGGTCGTAGGCCGAGTCGAAGATGAGGGCACGGAGGGCGACGTCGGGGTCCCCCGTGGGGGGCGGGACCCGTTCCACGATGGCGTCGAGAAGAGCGTCCACCCCGTCGCCGGTCTTGGCCGAGATGCGCAGGATGCTCGCCGCCTCGATGCCGAGGACCCTCTCGATCTCGCCGGCGTACCGCTCGGGATCGGCCGCCGGCAGGTCGATCTTGTTGAGGGCGGCCACGATCTCGAGGTTGTTCTCGATGGCCTGGTAACAGGTGGCCAGGGTCTGGGCCTGGATGCCCTGCGAGGCGTCGACGAGGAGGACGGCACCCTCGCAGGCCGCCAACGACCGGGAGACCTCGTAGCCGAAGTCGACGTGGCCCGGCGTGTCGATGAGATGGAGGACGTGGTCCTTCCAGCGGACCCGGACGTTCTGGGCCTTGATGGTGATGCCGCGCTCGCGCTCGATGTCCATGGAGTCGAGGTACTGCTCCCGCATGAGCCGGGGGTCCACCGTGTTGGTCAGCTCGAGGATGCGGTCCGAGAGGGTCGACTTGCCGTGGTCGACGTGGCTCACGATGGAGAAATTGCGGATCCGGTCGGTCTCAAGCACGGCCCCCGGAGCGTACCGGTGGCGGCGGGACGCACGGACCGGCGACGGTCCCGACCGGGGGGGGACACGGGGGTGGGGCCGGGGGCGACCGGACCGCACGTGCCTGCTACGCTCGGTTCCCCGCGGTGGCACCCGATGGCGTCACCTGATCGTCTGAACCTCCGAGCGCACCGGGCGCCGGCTCCCTGCCCCTCGAACAGCGAGAACGTCACGTGGCCAACATCAAGAGCCAGATCAAGCGGAACCGTCAGAATGAGCGTCGGCGCCTCAAGAACAAGTCCGTCCGTTCGGAGATGCGGACACGCACGAAGACGGCGGTGAGCGCCATCGAGACGGGGACCGAGGACTCCGTCGAGGCGATCCGGGCCGCCGTCCGCCGCATCGACAGGGCTGCCGCCCAGGGCGTGATCCACAAGAACCAGGCGGCGAACCGGAAGTCGCGGCTCATGCGGCGCGCTGCTCGGGCCGGCTCCGAGGAGCCGGTCAGCGCCAAGCCCGTCGGCGTCAAGAAGGCGGCCGCCGCCAAGAAGTAGGCGTCCGGGCGGCGTCGGATCTCACGACGAGGCCCGCCGACGTGATGTCGTCCGCCCCCCGCCGCGCGCCGCCGGACCTGATTCCCGGACGCCGCCCAGCCGGCTGAGCCGCCCCACGAGGACCTCGAGAACGGTGACGTCGGGCAGGCCGGTGCGGCCCCGGACGTCGAGGTCGGCGTCGGCCAGCAACGTCATAGCCCGGCCCAGACGCGCCGCTCCCAGGCGTCGACCCTGCTCCAGGGCCTTCCGGGCGGGGAAGGCGCTGCGGGTGCCGAGAAGGGCGGCGGCCTGCTCGCCCGACGTCACGCCGGCTCCGTCGAGGCGCAGCATGGACTGGTAGTGACGGTGCAGGATCGAGAGGACCACCAGGGGATGGGACCCGCCCGGACCGAGAAGCCGCCCCAGGGCGATCAGGGCGGCGCCGGTGTCGCCGGTATCGATGGCGTCGGTCAGGTCCCACGGGGCCACCCGTCCGGCCTCGCCCAGGAAGGGCTCGAGCTGTTCGGAGTCGACGGCCGCCCCTGGTCCGTAGGCGGCGGCCAGCGTGTCGAGGAGCCCCTGGACCCGGCTCAGATCGCCTCCCAGGTGCTCCCCCAGTCGGGTGGCGGCCCGGACGTCGAGGCGGACCGGCCCGTCATGGAGGCGGTCGACCAGCCACTGGGTACGGGCCCGGCCGGTCCCCACGGCGGTGTCGACCACGGTGCCGACCCGATCGACCGCCTTCACCAGGGCGGCCGGAATGGTCCCCCCGCCGGCGACGAGGACGAGGACGACGTCGGGGATGGGGTCGTCGAGGCAGGCGACGAGGCGCCCGGCGTCGGCGGCGACCAGCCGGCCGGCGTCGCGGACCACGACCACCCGGCGGTCGGTGATGAACGGAGGTGTGGTGAGGGCATCGACGATGAACCCGACGTCGAGATCGGGAGCGCCCGGACCGCCGTGCTCCTCGGTCACCGCCGCTGCCTCCCGCTCTCCGACCAGGGCCTCGAGCAGTTCGTGGACGGCCTGGCCCACCAGCGACGGATCGTCCCCCCGGACCAGATAGACACCGGCGTCGCCGGGGCCGCTCTTCTTGGGCGGAGCGGGACGGGCGGCCATGGTCAGGCCGCTTCCAGGACGGCGGCCAGGCTGTCGCAGACGTGGCGGGTGCCGGCGACGTCGTGGACGCGGACGATCCGGCAGCCCAGTGACACCCCGATGGCCGCGGCGGCCAGGGACGCCTCCCCCCGGTGGTCGATGTCGAGGTCGAGGACGGCGCCCAGAAAGGTCTTGTTGGAGGCGGACAGCAGAAGGGGATGGCCCAGTGCGGCCAGGACGCCGGACCCGCGCAGGAGGGTCAACGACTGCTCGGCCGTCTTGCCGAGGTCGAGACCGGCATCGAGGATCACCCGTTCGGGGGCGATGCCCGCCGCCACCGCCCGGGCGGCCCGGTCGGCCAGGAACCCCCGGACCGCCTCGACCACGTCGTCGTAGACGGGTTCGGGATCACGGACCCGGGGCGCGAGACGGATATGGGTGGCCACCACGGCGGCACCGGTATCGGCGGCGGCGGCCAGGTAGTCGGGGTCGGCGAACCCACTGATGTCGTTGCCCAGGACCGCCCCCGCCCCGTAGGCGGCCCGGGCCACCGACGCCCGCCAGGTATCGACCGAGATCGGGACGTCTATCCGGGCGTGGAGGGCTTCGATGGCGGGGATGACCCGGTCGAGCTCCTCGGCCTCGGTCACCTCGGGACCGGGCCCGGCCTTCACGCCGCCGACGTCGACGAGATCGGCGCCGTCGGCGACCAGTGTCGAGGCCCGGGCGAGCAACGCGTCGAGCGAGAAGGTGGCCCCGCGGTCGTAGAAGGAGTCGGGCGTCCGGTTGACGATGCCCATGACGAGGGCCCGGGTGCTCAGGTCGTGACGACGGTCCCCGAGCACCAGATGCACGACCGGCGAGGCTAGCAATGATGGTTCCGGGCCAACGATGGCTCCCGAGACCCTCCGGGACCGTCGCCCGGCCGGGCCCCGGCGGCGGGGCCGATCAGAAGAGTTGGGTGGACAACGCCTTGCGGTAGCGCGCCGTGCGGGGATCGTCGGGACCGAGCGTCTCGAGGAGGTCGAGGAACTCCTGACGGGCGTCGGGATCGTCCTTGACCCGGGGCAGGAGCGCGTCGAGGAGGACGTCGACGCCGTCAGCGGGAACCTCGACCTGTTGGGCGGCGAGGCGCGCCTCGGCGGCGGCGACGCGGGAACCGGCCGTCTCGGGGATACGGGCGAGGAGCTCGAGGGCCTCGGACGGTTTCCCGTCGGTGACGAGGAGCCGGGCCAGGGCGACGACGCCGTCAGGATGGTCGGGCTCGAGCTCGAGGGCCCGTCGCAGCGACGCCTCGTCGCCGGCGGCGACCAGCTCATCGGCTTCCGACGGCACCGGTGCCAGCCGGGCGATGAATTCCGCCACCTGTGGCTCGGGGAGGGCTCCGATGAAATGATCGACGATCTGCCGGTCGCGGACGGCGTAGACGGCGGGGATCGACTGCACCTGGAACGCGGCCGAAACCCGGGGGTTGTCGTCCACGTTGACCTTGACGAGCTCGACAGCGCCGTTGGACGCATCGACCGCCTTCTCCAGAATAGGCCCGAGCGTGCGGCACGGCCCGCACCACGGGGCCCACAGATCGACGATGACGGGGACGGCGACCGACCGGTCGAGGACGTCCCGCTCGAAGCTGGCATCGGTGACATCGGTCACGGTGGTCACGGCGCCGACGATACCGGAAGACGATCGTCTCCCATGCCGGCGGCCGGGCGCCGGGTGGGCGTCCTCCTCGACGCCGCGCCCGGACGCGGGAGATAGCGTGCATCCATGGCCGACTCGTCCACCTCCGGTCACGACGGTGTCGAGGGAATCGACGCCGACCGGGTCGGGAAATGGTTCACCGAGAACATCGCCGGGGTCGCGCCCCCCCTACACTTCGAGCTCATCGCCGGGGGCCGGTCGAACCTGACGTACCGGGTGACCGATGCCGGCGGCCATCAGTTCGCACTGCGTCGGCCCCCACGGAGCCACGTCCTACCGACCGCCCACGACATGGCCCGTGAATACCGGGTGATCAGCGCGCTGGGCCCGACCCCGGTTCCCGTCCCCGTCACCCTCGGTCTGTGCGAGGACGAGAGCGTGAACGGACGACCCTTCTACGTGATGGAGTTCGTCGACGGTCACATCGTCCGCGACGCCGAGACGGCCGAGCGCGACCTCGACCTCGGTGCCCGACGTCGTGCCGGGGAGTCGATGGCCGACACTCTCGCCGCCCTCCACGCCGTGGACGTCGACGCCGTGGGGTTGGGAGACTTCGCCAAGCGCGAGGGGTACATCGAGCGCCAGCTACGGCGTTGGTACCAGCAATTCCGGAATTCGGCGGTGGACGGCATCGACACCGACACCATCATCACCCTCGTCCACGACCGGCTGGCCGCCGACATCCCGCCCCAGGTTGGTACGGCCATCGTCCACGGCGACTACCGGCTCGACAACACGGTGCTCGGCCCCGACGGCTCCGTCAGGGCCGTGCTCGACTGGGAGATCTGCACCCTCGGTGACCCGCTCGCCGATCTCGGGCTGCTCATGGTGTACTGGACCGAAGCCGGGGACGAGGCCGCCCTGCTCGGTGTGACGCCCACCACGGTGCCCGGGTTCCCCGGTCGGGCCGAGATCCGCCAGCGTTACCAGGACGCCTCCGGGCGCGATCTGGGGCGCCTCGACTTCTACGTGGCCTTCGGCTACTGGAAGCTGGCCTGCATCCTCCAGGGCGTGTACGCCCGTTACGTGGGGGGCGCCACCGCCGGGGACCGCACCAGCGTCGAGGGGTTCGCCGGCAGCATCGTGCGCCTGGCCGAGATGGCGCAGCGGACGCTGGAGGCGTCGTGATCCGGGGTGGTCGGTCATGACCCTCTACGAGCGCCACATGGACCGCGTCCTCGACCGCGCCGTGCTGGTGGTCGCTCTCGAGGGTTGGGTGGACGCCGGGCTCGGTGCCGACGGCGCCATCTCGGCGCTGCTGTCGGCGGGGCCGACCGAGCTGATCGCCACCTTCGACGGCGAGTCTCTCATCGACCAACGCGCCCGCCGTCCCGTCGTCCACATCGCGCGGGGGATCAACGAAGGGCTCACCTGGCCCGTCATCCAGATGCGCCTCGGACGGGACCTCGTCGGTGCCGACGTCTGCTTCCTGGTGGGCCCGGAGCCCGACTTCCGCTGGCCCACCTTCGTCAATTCCGTCGTCGGGCTGTGCCGCGATCTGCGGGTCAGGATGGTGGTCGGGTTGGGCGCCTTTCCGGCCCCGGCGCCGCACACGCGCCCGGTCCGCCTGGCCGCCACGGCGCCGCCGGCGTCCGCCGACCTTGTCGCCCAGATCGGGATCGTCCAGGGGGAGATCGACGTGCCGTCGGGTGTCTGGGGAGCGCTCGAGCTGGCCTTGGGCGAGGCGGATATCGCGGCCGTCGGTCTGTGGGCCCGTGTCCCGCACTACGTGTCGGGCATGGCCTTCCCGTCCGCCAGCGCGGCCCTCCTCGACGGCCTGGCGGCGGTGGCCGGGCTGTCGGTCGACGCGTCGTCGCTGCATACCGCCGCCGACGCGTCACTGCGCCAAGTCGACGACCTGATCTCGAAGAGCACCGAGCACACAGCCATGGTGCGGCAGCTCGAACACAGCGTGGACACCGCCGAAGGCAACCCACTCGATGTGGGGCAGTTGCCCACAGGGGACGAATTGGCGGCCGAGCTCGAGCGTTACCTGCGTGACGAGCGCGGCGAGCGGGGCGAGGGGACCACCGCGGAGGACGACTGATCCGGCGCTCTCCGCGCCCGCCGTCGGGTAGGGTGCCCGCGATGCTCATCGACGGCGGAATCAGCTTCGATCCCAGCGACGCCATCACCTCGGCCACGCGGGCCGAGGGGGACGGTTTCGACGGGCTCTGGTGCGCGGAGACAGCGCACGACCCGTTCCTCCCGCTGCTTCTGGCCGCCGAGCACACCGAACGCATCGAGCTGGGCACCGCCATCGCCGTGGCCTTCGCTCGGAACCCGATGACGACCGCCGTCTTGGCCAACGACCTGCAGAGCTACTCGAAGGGCCGATTCCTGCTCGGCCTCGGCTCGCAGATCAAGCCGCACATCACCAAGCGCTACTCCATGCCGTGGTCACACCCGGCGGCGAGGATGCGAGAGTTCATCGAGGCCATGAGGGCCATCTGGTCGGCGTGGCACGACGGGACCAAGCTGGCCTTCCGGGGCGACTTCTACACGCACACACTGATGACGCCGTTCTTCAACGCCGGGCCCAATCCCTACGGCTCGCCTCCGGTGTTCCTGGCCGCCGTGGGCGAATTGATGACCGAGGTGGCCGGTGAGGTGGCGGACGGCCTCCTCGCCCACGGGTTCACCACCGAGCGCTACATGCGTGAGGTCACCCTTCCCGCCCTCGAGCGCGGCCTGGCCAAGTCGGGGCGCACCCGTCAGGGTTTCCAGATCTCGTATCCGGCCATGATCGTCACCGGGACCGACGAGGCCGAGATGGCGGCAGCCGTGCAGGGCGTCAAGGCCCAGCTCGCCTTCTACGGCTCGACTCCCGCCTACAAGCCGGTCCTGGCCCTCCACGGATGGGGCGACCTCCACTCGGAGCTCAACGTCCTGTCCAAGAGAGGCGAGTGGGTGCAGATGGCCGGCCTCATCAGCGACGACATCGTCGATGCCTTCGCCGTGGTCGGTGAACCCGGGGAGATTCCGGCCAAGCTGCTCGCCCGCTACGGCGACATGGTCACGAGGATCAGCTTCTACGCCCCGTACCGCATGGACCACCGGCGCGTCCAGGAGATGCTGGCCGGCTTCCGCGCCTCGTAGGGGCCCACCCCGACCGACCCGCCGGCGGAGACGTCAGGCGACGATGTTGACCAGACGGGGCGGCCGGGCGACGATCCTCGTCGGCTCCTTCCCGTCGAGGGTCTCGATGACCTTGGGCGAGGCCAGCGCCAGGGCGACGGCCTCGGACTCGGCGACGTCGGGCGCCACGTCGAGACGGTCCTTCAGCTTGCCGTTGACCTGAACCACCATGGTCACCCGTTCGGCCCGGGACAGATCGGGGTCGTACGACGGCCACGGCTGGGCATGGAGCCGGGCGTCGGGGCCGTGACGTCGCTCCCACGCCTCGGCCGTGACGTGCGGGGTCATCGGCGCCAACAGCAGGAGCAGGGCGTCGGCGGCGGCATCGTAGGTGGGCCGGTGGGGACCGGACTCCTCACGGCGGTAACGCTGGAGTTCGTTCGTGAATTCCATGCAGGCGGCGACCGAGGTGTTGAACGACCAGCGCTCCATGTCGTCGCTGACCTTGGCGATCAGGCGGTGCATCGACCGGGTCAACTCCAGATCGGCGGGTGTCGACTGACCCTGGCGCCATGACGTGGCACCGCCCTCCTCGACCGTCAGGCGCCAGACGCGATCGAGGAACCGGGCACATCCGTCGATGATCTCCTCGGTCTGCGCGCTCCAGTCCATGTCGTCGCCCGGTGGACCGGCGAAGAGATGGAAGAGCCTCAGGGCGTCGGCGCCGACGGTGTCGTAGTACTTCGTCGGGGCGATCAGGTTGCCTTTGGACTTGGACATCTTCTTGTGGTCGAGTCGGATCATCCCCTGGGTGAAGAGCCGCCGGAACGGCTCGCGGGGAATGCCCGGCGCCAGTCCCACGTCGATCAGGGCCCGGGTGTAGAAGCGCGCGTAGAGCAGGTGGAGGATGGCGTGCTCGATACCGCCGATGTACTGGTCGACGGGCATGAAGTGGGCGGTGACCTCGGGATCGAAAGGACGATCCTCGGACCACGGGTCACAGAACCGCAGGAAATACCACGACGAGTCGACGAATGTGTCCATCGTGTCCGTCTCGCGCTCGGCCGGACCCCCGCAGACGGGACAGGTCGTATGGCGGAAGGTGGGGTGCCGGGTGAGCGGCGACTCCCCCGTCGGGAGGAACTCGACGTCGTCCGGTGCCAGGACCGGCAGTTGGTCCTCGGGGACAGCGACGGCCCCGTGCTCGGGGCAGTAGACGATGGGGATGGGGCATCCCCAGAACCGCTGGCGCGACACCAGCCAGTCACGCAGGCGGTAGTTGACGGTCCGTCGCCCTATCCCTTCAGCCTCGAACCACTCGATGACGCGCTCCTTGGCGGCGGCGACGTCCAGGCCGTCGAGAAACCCCGAGTTCTCCTTGAGTCCGTCCCCCGTCCAGGCCCCGCCGTCGAACCCGTCGGGAGGGCGCGTGGTCCGCACCACGGGGAGACCGTGGGCACGGGCGAAATCCCAGTCGCGTTCGTCCTCGGCCGGGACGGCCATGATGGCACCGGTGCCATAGCGCATGAGCACGTAGTCGGCGACGTAGACGGGTATCTCCTGGCCGGTGAGCGGGTTGACGACGTGACCTCCGGTGAAGGCTCCACGGGTGGCCAGGGCCCGCCCCTCGCCCTCGAACGACGTGCGTTCGTACTCGGTGACGTGGGCGACAGCGGCTCGGACCTCCTCCACCGCGGCGCGTTGGGCGTCGGTGGTGATGACGTCGACGAGAGGGTGCTCGGGCGCCACCACCGCGTAGGTCATGCCGAAGCTGGTGTCGGGCCTGGTGGTGAACACCCTCAGGGTGCGGCCCTCGGAGTTCTCCCCGACGACCTTCAATTCGAACTCGACACCTTCGGACCGGCCGACCCAGTTGCGTTGCATCGTCTTCACACGCTCGGGCCAGTCGAGGGTGTCGAGGTCGGCCAGGAGCTCGTCGGCGTAGGAGGTGATCCGGAAGAACCACTGTTCCAGGTCGCGTTGGACCACGAGATCGCCCGACCGCTCGCAGGTGCCGTCGGCCAGGACCTGCTCGTTGGCCAGCACCGTCTGGCATCCCGGACACCAGTTCACGGGGGCCATGGCCCGGTAGGCGAGGCCCGCCTCGAAGAGCCGGAGGAAGATGACCTGGTTCCACCGCATGTAGGACGGATCGTGACTCCGGATCTCGCGCCGCCAGTCGTAGACGGCGCCCAGGGAGATGACGCTCGACTTCAGCTCGGCGATGCGCTCCTCGGTGAAGATGCGAGGGTGGGTCCCCGTCCGGATGGCCGCGTTCTCGGCCGGCAGGCCGAACGAGTCGAAGCCGAACGGCGACAGGACGGCGTACCCCTGCATCGTCCGGTGCCGGACCAGGAGATCGCCGAAGGTGTAGTTGCGGACATGGCCCTGGTGGGCCGGCCCGCTCGGGTACGGGTACATGCACAGGACGTACTGGGGGGGGCGGGGGTCGTCGGCGTCGACCTGGTAGGACCCCTCGTCGGCCCAGCGCCGCTGCCACTTCCTCTCGATCTCCTGAACGTCGAAGGCCCGCGCCATGGCCTGGATTCTACGGAGCCTCGGCGGCGTCCCGGGATCTCGTCGTGGACGGCGTGGTCGAGGTGCGGTCGGGCGGCCAGCCCCGACCGGCCCCGTCTCGGCACAGACCGTGGATCGGGCCCCGGTCCGGATGGAGTTCTCTGCCGCATGCTGAGGGACTGAAGCGACGGGACTGGTATCGTTCCGGCTGCCCCGGGGGCGTAGCTCAGCTGGTAGAGCGCTTGACTGGCAGTCAAGAGGTTCGTGGGTTCGAGTCCCATCGCCTC
>Ga0209415_10008282_pt1 | contig 18064 bp, 13 predicted proteins | sample PeaSoiSIISIP2007_FD_187696 | JGI IMG/M metagenome (GOLD analysis project Ga0209415, IMG submission 187696) | Peat soil microbial communities from Weissenstadt, Germany - SII-SIP-2007 (SPAdes) (version 2) | ecosystem: Environmental > Terrestrial > Soil > Wetlands > Peat | place: Germany... | reverse complement strand
GCCGTTCCCTTCCGGCGCTTCCAGTTGCGGGATGGTTTCGGCACCAAGCTTGTTTACGCGCTCGCGATATCTCCTGAGATGTCCGGACGCGGTGCCGTAAGCTTCCTGAGCCTTGTCCAAGGATTTCCCGATCTGATCGAACTTCTCTTCAAAGAAGCCGAATGATTTCTGCGCCTTCTTTAATTCCTCGGTGGCCTTCTCGTAACCCTTCGCGAACTCGTACATCTTGAAGACCATCGCCACCGCCTGCAGGGTGACGATCAGGGTGTTTGGAGAAACCGGAAACACTTTCAGCTTATTCAGCGATTCGCTCAGTTCGCCGTTGAGCACCGCCTCCATGTAGAGCGTCTCGCTGGGCAGATACATAAGCGCCATGTCGGTCGTGCCGTTCTCGGGTTGGATATACGCCGCGATACGCCTGGCCTGCTCCTTCATCACCCGGCAGAACTGCTCGCGGCCTTCGGCCAGTTCGCTGGGATCGTTGGTCTCGAAGAGCTGCATAATCTGCTCGCGCGGAAACTTGGCGTCAATCGGCAGGCTGCGCTCGGGAAACTTGATCACCGCGTCGGCCCGCCCCTGACCGTTCTCGCCGGGCGCCGACTGAAGCTCGTACATATGGCGGGGTAGAAAATCCGCCAGCAGCCGCTCGAGGCTGACCTCGCCGAATCGGCCGCGTAGATGCGGCAGCTTCAACAGATTGTTGAGGTCATTGATCGAGGCCCCGATCGCACCCACGTTGCGAAGCTGCTCTTCGGCAGCCTTCAGATGCTGCTGAACCTTGTCGAAGTGGGCGAATCCTTCCTTGATGTTCTGGTCGAGCTTCTGCTGCACCTGTTCGGTGATCGCGAGCAGCTTCTGATCGACCTGCTCGCGCATCGCATCGAGGCTCTGGCCGGTTCGGATGCCCAGATTTTCGAGCCGACTCTCGGTAGCCGCCTGTAGCGCGCCGAATCTCTGCTCGAGCTGCGCGGTCGCCTGGCCAAGCGCCTTGGCCTGCTCTTCGCGTCCCGACGAGAGCTGCGTCTCGATCGAGTCCCGAAGCTCGCCGAAGCCCCTGGAGAGCCGATCGGCCGTCTCCTGGCGCAGATCGCCCTTGGTCTTCTCGAGCCGCTGCGCCATGTCCGCGGTCGCCGATCCGAACTTCTCGTCGAGCCGCTCCATCCCGTCGATCAGCGGTTTCACGGCCTCGCTTGTCGAACCCGCGAGCAAGGACCGCGTTTTGATCCAGAACAGCGCGAGAATCAGTATTACAACGATACCGAGGAACAGATTGCCGGCGAGCAAATAAACATCCATGCCCCGCCCTTCTCCTCGCAAAGGCTGTGCGGATTCTAGTCCTGACCGGCCCGCGGTGGAATAAGCGGTCGTGCGCCGCCATCGCGGCCTTGATATGTTGATGCTAGTCCGTCCGAAGCGATGAAAGAACTGCTCAAGAAAGGCTCGACTGTGGTTCTGCTCGGCACCGGCGGAGTCGGTAAAACCACCGTCGCCGCCGCGCTCGGCCTGGCGGCCGCCGCCTGCCGGCTCGAGACCGTGGTGATCACGGTCGATCCGGCGCGCCGGCTCCGCGACGCACTCGGGCTCGAACGTCTGGGCGGCAAGCCGATGCGCCTCAGCGGCGCGCGGCTCGCCGCCGCCGGATTAGATCCCTCGCTCAAGCTCTCGGCGATGGTGCTCGACGTCAAGGGCGCCTGGGACGCGCTGGTCGAGCGCTTCGCGACCGATCCGGCGACGCGCCAGCGGATTCTCGACAACCCCTTCTACCACAACCTCACCGAGCAGTTCGCCGGCTCCGAGGCTTACGCCGCGCTCCAGCAGCTCTACGACATCCGCCTAAGCGGCGAGTTCGAAATCGAGGTCGTCGACACGCCGCCCGCCGCCCACGCTTTCGAGTTCATTCATGCGCCGGCGCGCCTGACGCGGCTGCTCGACTCGCGCAGCGCGCGATGGCTGTTCATGCCCTACTTCTCCGCCGGCCGGTTCGCGATGAGGCTGGCCAGCCGCGCCGCGCGCTTCATCGTCCGCGACATCGAGCATTTCGCCGGCCCGCGCGTGCTGTCGTCGATTTCGGAATTCTTCGTCGCCGCGTCCGAAGCCGTCGAGGCCGTTGCCGAGCGCTTCCATAAGACCGAGGCGCTGCTGCGCTCGCCCTCGGTCCGCTTCATCCTGGTCACGACCGCCGAGGAGGATCGATTACTCCAGGCGCGGGACCTGATCCACGAAATGAAAGCCGAAGGGCTGCACCTCTCGGCAATCGTGATCAACCGCTTCCTCGACGAAGAAAGCTGGGAGGAGCTTTCACGCAGCGACAACGGCGTGTCGGGCCGCCTGGACGAGATCGGCGCCCTGCGTGGTTTACTCGGCGATGCTCTCAGCCGCGATGCTGGCTTGGGCGCGTTGGTCGATTACCTAGAGGATTATGGCGACCGGGCGCGGCGCGATATCGCCCGCGTCGCACGCTTTGCCCATCAACTGCCGCCTTCGGTCAAGCTGGCGATCGCTCCGGAGATTAAGATTGGGGTGCGTGACCTGCGCGCCCTGTCACACGTCGCCGACTTCCTGATCGGCGCCAAAGTTACGCCGCGCGATCTGGACCGCATCGCCGCGCAAACTACGAATCACCAGCCCCACCCCGATCGTTAGCGCGCGGCGGTTCCAATTGGATCTTGCCGCTGGCGTGAATTCGCCACCAATTAAAGTGCAAGCGTCGATATCTCTCGTTCAGCCCTTCGCGCTGTCATCCCGAGCGGAGCGAGGGATCTACGCGGAGCGATTATGCCTGATAGCCGGCAGACAAGCAGAAAATCGCTTCGCGTAGATTTCTCGTGGAGCCTGCCCTGAGCCCTTCGGCTGCGCTCAGGACAGGCTCCGTCGAATGGGCTCGAAATGACAACCGAAAAACAGCGGCAGCCAAGCGCGCGAGCGCTATCGCTGGCATCTCTACGATATCGCGGCAAGTACCCGCAGCCGAAATCCGAATGCCGGAGTGAGCCTGTAAGCCGGGTTCTGTGCCCTTGCGGGCGGCGATCATTCCTCTGGGCCGGCGATTGCCCGCCGGCTCTAGCGACCGTACCCGAGAGACTTGAGCGGGCCACTCACTCTCCTATTTGGTCTTGCTCCGGGTGGGGTTTAGCATGCGCGCGCGATCACTCACGCGCCGGTGGGCTCTTACCCCGCCATTTCACCCTTACCCTTACGGGCGGTATGTTTTCTGTGCCACTTTCCGCGGATCGCTCCGCGCCGCCGTTGGCGGCCACCCTGCCCTATGGAGCCCGGACTTTCCTCCCCTTGCGGGGCGATCGCCCGGCTCACTCCGGCACGTAAATTATATCATTATCGCGGGGATTCGGCGTTACGCCGCCGATCAGCGCTCGGCGCTATGCTTGCGCATCAGCACGAGCGCCGCGCGACAGTGGCAATGCGGCGAACGTCGCGAACTCAGTCCGAATCGCCAGCCGACTTCGGTTCCACGTACAGGATCCGCTGGCAGTTGGGGCAGAACTGGATCGTCTGATGCTTCTGGATCTGGTTGTAAAGCTGCGGCGGTATCCGCATCCGGCAACCCTGGCAGGTGCCCGCCTTGGCCGACGCCACCGCCAGTCCGTGGCGGCGCTCGAAGAGCATCGCATAGCGCTGCCTGAGCGGCGGTTCGATCCCTTCGGCAAGCTTGTCGCGCTCGATCCTGCGCTTGACGATCTCGCCCTTGAGCACCTCGGCCTGGTTGGCCACCTCTTTTTCGGCGGCCTTTAGCTCGCTGCGTTTTTGCCGGATGAGATCGGTCAGTTCCTTGAGCCGCGCCGTATGCTGATCGGACACTTCCATCCGCCCCAACAGTTCCGTTTCAAGCCGTTGATTGCTTTCCTTGAGCGACTCAACCTCATGCCCGAGCGCCTGGAGTTCGCGCTCGTTGCGTATCAGGCTAAGCCGCATCCGCTTGTCTCGGATCTGCTCTTCGCCCTCCGCCAGGGTCCGCTCAAGCTCCTTGCGCGCGAGTACCGCCTGCTGTTCTTCGGTCTTGAGCGTTTCAAGTTCGGCCTCGGCCTGTTCGGTAGCTCCGCGCAGCTCATCGATCCGTCCCGTGATCTTTGCCAGCGCCTGTTCCTGCTCGCGCAATTCCTGGTCCAATGCCTGCAAGTTCATCAGCAGGGTCAACTCTTGAGGCAATTCAACCTCCTATGTTTTAACGGCCGCCGATCACCTCCCACAGGCGAGCCCCCCTCTCCATAGGCAGCCGATGAAGTACTCTGGCATTTGAATGGGCCCACCAGGATTCGAACCTGGGACCAACCGGTTATGAGCCGGTAGCTCTAAACCGGACTGAGCTATGGGCCCGCAAGAACGCATCAACTATTGAAGCCTACCAGTTTTCGACCATGGCTTTAAGGCCCGAGTCATAGATCGCAGTCTGCTCCCCATCGCACGCGTGCGGAGCGACGCGATTCACGGCGCGCGATTCGCTTCACGTCTCAAACTTATCACATCCTGCGCTTTCGCCGCCGCTTCTTTCTCGTCGGCGTGCCGGGCGCCGCGCGCCAGTCCTTCGACTTCAAGCCGATGGCGCCGGCGCTCGAGCGCCGCGGCATAGTCGACGCTCAATTTGCGCGCCGCCGCCAGCTCGTCAATCAACGGACCGACCAGCAATGCGCTTAACCGCCTGCGCTGCTCGTCTGACAGCCGTTCGGATACGGACGTTTCGAACCCCGGCCCCGCGTCACTCGAACCGCAGACCTCGATCAACAACTCCGCTAACGCGCGATCCTCAAAATTCGCGTGCGCACCGCCTTGGACGATTTCGGATCGGAGTTCCGGATACACCAGAGCGACCGCCAGCATACCCACCTCCGCCTCGGTCACGGCGGCGTTGCCCGCTCCTTTGGCGGCGGTCGCCGCCGGGGCGGCCGCACGCTTCGCACCGCTGCCCTGTGGCCTCGCGTGGTTGCGCAGCAGTTGCTCGCTGACCCCAAGCATCTCGGCGGCCTTACGCGATAGCAGATCGAACTCGAACGGATTCGCGACCAAGCGCAGCATCTCGGCCACGCGTTCGGCCGCTCGCGCCTGCCCGCTCAGCGAACCTCGCGCCTGGCGCGCCTCGGCCCGCAGGAAGTAGTCGACCAGCAATTCCGAAGAGTCGATCAGTGCTTTGAAGGCTTCGGCGCCGCGCTCACGGATCAGGCGGTCGGGGTCCAGACCGGCGGGAAGAAAGATCCCGCGTCCGAGCAGCCCGGCTTCGAGAAAGACCGGCAGCGCTCGAATCGAAGCCTTCTGGCCGGCGCTGTCGCCGTCGAAGCACGCCATCACATTGCGAGTGTTGCGGCCGAGGATGCGCAACTGATCGACCGTCACCGCGGTGCCGAGGCTCGCGACCACTTCGCGAAAGCCCGCCTGCCAGAGCGCGATCGCGTCGATATAGCCCTCGACCACGATCGCGCGGTCGTTGTGGGCGATCGCGCGGCGCGCCTCGAAGAGCCCATAAACGTTGCGGGCCTTGGAATAAAGCGGCGAATCCGATGAATTAATGTACTTGGGCAGGCGATCGTCGAGCACCCGCCCGCCGAACGCGATCGGGCGGCCCTGGCCGTCGCGGATCGGGAATATCAGGCGGCCGCGAAACATGTCGTGGACGCCGTCGCTCCCCTGCTTCACCAATCCGATCTTGAGTCCGGTCTCCAGCAGGCCGCGCCGTTCCAGCGCCTTGGCCAGCGCTGACGGCTGCGGCGGAGCGAAGCCGAGTACGAACTCGCGCGCGCTGTCGGCGCTGATCGCGCGGCGCCTGAGATACTCGCGCGCCGGAGCGCCGCTGTCGGTCTTCCACAACACGTGGGCAAAGAACTCGCTCGCGACCTCGGCCGCCCGCAGCATCGCGTCGCGCTCGCCGGCCGCGGGCCCCTCATCGTCGCGCTCCGGGATGCTGACGCCGTAGCGGCGCGCCAATAATCGCACCGCTTCGGGAAAGCTCACGCCCTCGGTCCGCATCGCGAAGTCGAACGCGGTGCCGCCGGCGCCGCATCCGAAACAGTAGAAAAATCCTCGCTCCGGGTTGACGGAAAATGACGGCGTCTTTTCGCTATGGAACGGGCACAGGCCGAGGTAGTTGCGGCCGCTGCGCTTGAGCCGCACCTGCGCGCCGATCAGCTCGACGATATCGGCGCGCTGCCTCAGCTCCTCGAGCTTGTCCCGTCCGAATCGCGCCATCACTCCTCGATCAAGGCGCGCAGCCGCTCCGGATAGTTGGTCATGATTCCGTCCACTCCGCGCTCTAGCAGCGACCGCATCGCTTGCGCGTCGTCAACCGTCCAGACATACACCTGCAGGCCGCGACGATGGGCCTCCGCGCAAAGCGCCGCGTCCACCAGGCCGAAGCGCGGATTGATCGCAAACGCCTTAAGTTCGGCCGCCGCCGCCAGCATCCGAGTCCGCCCGCGCTCGGCCAGCACACCGATTCGTATTTCCGGTTCGATCGCGCGCGCCCGTTCGAGCGCGCTCCAGTCAGAACTCGATACCATCGATTTTTCGAGCTCACCGTTATCGCGGACCGACCGACAAACCGCCGCCTCGACGCCCTCGCCCTTGAGCTCGATATTGAGAGCGCATCGCCCGCGTGTCAGGGCGAAGACCTCATCCAGCGTCGGCGCGTGCTCGCCCGTGAGGGTTCTGTCGCGACCGTTCACGATATTCAGGGCCTTGCCCTCGGCCAGCGTCAAAGCGCTCAGAGCTCCGTGCCCGTCGGTGGTACGGTCCAGCGTATCATCGTGCATCACCACAACCGCGCCGTCGCGCGTCGATTGGACGTCAAGCTCGCACATATCCGCGCCGGCCTCGATCGCCGCGCGAAACGCGGTAAGCGTGTTTTCCGGAAAACGACCGCTGGCCCCACGATGGGCTATATTCAAACAAGCCCGCCTCATCCAACCAGCACGCTGCTGTGTGTCCGCACAGTCCGATGCGAAACTCTAGCCGCGCCAGAGCCCGGCACGCAAACCACGAGCGCGCGAATCTCAACAGGACGTCCAGCACAACGGGTCGATTGCGCAGCCGCGGGCGATGCCCGCCGTCACGATAGCGTTCAATCCTCGGACCGGCTCCTGTACGATCACAATCGATTTTAAGTCTTCCAAGATGAATTCCGGGACGGGTAAAGCCAAGACCTTTTTGAGGGCCGACTTCAATGTGCCGGCACCGATGGCCGACGAAGCGGCGGGGATCCTGGTGGCCAACGGCGCGCTCGGATGCGCGGTCAAAGCGCCCTTTTCGCCCAGTCCGCAACGTTCCAAGACCGTGCGCCTGGAGGCGTTCTTCGATCGGCTAACGCCCTCGCAACTCGCGCGAATCGGATCTACGCTGGCCGCGGCCGGGATGCTCAGCAACGGCCGGCGCCGACCGGCCGCCCATCGGATCGTTGACCCTGGATGGTCGACGCTGTGGAAGCGGCGCTTCACGCCGCTGCGCATCGGACGGCGCCTGCTTATCGTTCCCCCTTGGAGCAAGGTCGAAGTTCGCGGCCGGCTGCGCCTGGTGATCGAACCCGCACAGGCGTTCGGCACCGGCCATCATCCCACCACCTGCGGCGTGCTGACATTGCTTGAAGCGGAGTGCTCCAAGCGGCATTTTCGAAGCGCGCTCGACGTCGGCACCGGTTCGGGTGTACTGGCGATAGCAATGAACCTGCTCGGAGTTGAGGACGTGGTGGGCATAGACAACGATCCCGTGGCGCTCGACAGCGCCCGCCACAACGCCGCGCTGAACCTTCTCGATCGCGGGATACGGTTTTCCCCTGCCCCGCTTGCTTCGTTGCGCCGCCGCTTCGAGCTCATCGCGGCTAACATCACTGCCGGCGTCCTGGTGGAACTATCGTCCAAGCTGAAGCAACTGCTGGCTCCGGACGGCCGCCTGATCTTGTCGGGCATACTCGCAAGTGAAGTCCACGCGCTGATGGCTCGCTATCGGCCGGAACTGCGATGCCTGGCTTCGCGAATCGAACGCGGATGGGCCACGCTGGTGCTCGGACGATGAATCGGCCGCCTCGATTCGCAGTGACCAGCGCAGCCGTTCAGGATGGTGTCGCCAGGGTGAGCGGCGCGGAGCTTCATCACATGCGCGACGTGATGCGGTTGCGCATGGGCGCGGCTGTAACCATGCTCGACGAAGAGGGCGTCGAATATTACGGCCGCATCCGGCGGTTTGAGGCAGGGCATGCGTTGGTCGAGATACAGAATCGGGTCTATCACGGACGCGCCTTCTCGCTCATCCTGGCCGCCGCGATCATCAGGGGCTCGCGGATGGACCTGATGGTCGAAAAGGCCGCTGAACTCGGTGCCAGCGAGTTCTGGCCGGTCATCTGTGCGCGCAGCCGTACCCATAGTCCCGGTATCGAACGGCTCGCGCGATGGCGGCGGCTGGCGCTGGCGGCGACCAAGCAGAGCCTGGCACCGCGTCCGATGGAGGTCGCCGCACCGCGGAGCTTCGAAGACGTGATCGCGGCTCCGCCGCCGGAGCGGCTCGCGATCATCTGCCGGCCGGGCGCGCCGCCGCTCGCTCGGATACTACGCGAAGCTAACGTCCGCGATTTGTTGATCCTGTGCGGCCCGGAGGGCGACTTCGACCCGGCCGAGGCCGCGAGTGCCGAGCGAGCCGGCTTTCGTCCCGCCGGCTTGGGGCCTAACCGCTTGCGCAGCGAAACCGCGGCGATCGCGGCGCTGAGCATCGCGGCCTCGGCGCTCGAAGAAATCGCCCAAGCAGGCGGTTGAAAAAGACGTTTCAACCGCCTGCTGCTCTCTCTGTAGTCTCCCCCGACGGGGGAGAACTAAAGGAAGGCGGCCAGTTTTTATCGCAGGGTGTTGAGAGACCGGTCGCTGTGATTATTAGTCGTTTCTCAACACCCTGCTAGGAGCGTGACCAGTGGCCTACAAGTTCGCCTTCGTCATGGATCCGCTCGAGAACCTGCTGGTCGACAAGGACACCACCTTCGTCTTCATGCTCGAGGCGTTAAAGCGCGGCCATCAGGTGTTCTTTTTGGGACTTCGTGACCTCTATGCCCGTGGCCCTCGGGTCCTGGGATGGGCGCGACGATGCGAGGTGATGCGCGCCGAGCCGCACTATCGCTTTCTCGACCACGGCGCCGCATACCCGCTCGAAGTGTTCGACACCATATTCATGCGCAAGGATCCTCCGGCGAATCTTCCCTACCTTTACACCACGATGCTGCTGAGCTTGGTCGACCGCCGGCGCACCTTCATCCTGAATGATCCGGCAGGACTGCGCGAAGCCAACGAAAAGCTCTACACCCTGAACTTCCCCGCGGTGATTCCGCCCACGCTCGTAACCGACCGCATCGACCGGCTGAAAATCTTCCTGGCGGAACAGGGCGGCGAGATGGTGGTCAAACCGCTCGACGGGCATGGCGGCGAAGGAGTCTTCGTGGTGGCCAAAAAAGACCGCAACCTCCACGTCATCCTCGAAACCGCGACCGAGTTCGAGACGCGGTTCACTATGGCGCAGCGCTATATCCCGGAAATCCGCGCCGGCGACAAGCGGCTGATCGTGCTCGACGGCGAGCCGCTGGGATGCACGCTGCGAGTGCCGCGCGCCGACGAGCATCGCGGCAACATCCACGTCGGCGGAAGGTGTATCAAGGCCCAGGTCACGGCGCGCGACCAGGAAATTTGTCGCGTGCTCAAGCCCCGGCTCGAGCGCGACGGTCTCTACTTCGTGGGACTCGACATAATCGGCGACTACCTGACCGAGGTGAACGTCACCAGTCCGACCGGCGTGCAGGAAATCAATCGCCTCGACGAGGTCGAACTGGAAGCGCAGGTGATCGACTTCGTCGAGTCGCGCATAACGCAACTAGCGCGCTAAGCGGTGAGCTTAGCGTAATGCCAATCCATACCGCGGCTTCCTAGGTCCCTCGCCCGCTTGCTTGCGGGAGAGGGCGAGCGGCGCGGCTCTTGCGCTCTTTTTGCAAGAGCCGTGACGCGTGGGTGAGGGTTCCGAGGACGGTGCTCCGCGGCTTACGGTCTCAGCTCGAACAGGGCCGAAAATGGATCCCGAACCGGAAGCCGGCGGAACGACAGGAAGCCGGCCCTGGCCGCCAGCTCGCGCACCTTCGGCTCTCCCATCAACGCTCCGATCGCCGCACCGCCCTGGGCCATCGAAGTGGTCAGACAATAGAGCGTGCTCGCCGAGTACATCAGCTTGCCGAGCGGATTGATGTTCTCGTTGACGTTGGGCGAGACGTTCATCTCGACCAGCAGATAGGTGCCGTCGCTGGTGAGCGCGTTCCTGATCGAGGTCACGAGACCGAGCGGGTCTGCTGAGTCGTGGACCACGTCGAAGGTCGAGATGAAGTCGAACTCGTGCGCCGGCAGTCGCGTGCAATCGACGACCTCGAACCTCACCCGGTCGCCGAGCCCGGCGGCTTTCGCGTTCGCACGCGCCCGCTCGATCGAGCCCAAGTGGCTGTCGAAGCCGACGACGCGCGCGTTCGGAAACGCCTGGGCGATCGTAATCGCCGCCCGGCCGCTGCCGCATCCGACGTCGAGCGCGGCGCCGCCGGCCCTGAGCTTCTCTTCCACCTGCGGCATCGCCGGCAGCCATCGCCGGATAAGTTGATGCTTATACATGCCGGCCGAGGTGCGCTCCATCGCCTCGAACATTTCCGGCGGGTAGGCGTTTTGCGCAACGCCCTTGCCGGTTCGGAAGGCCTCGGCGACTCTCGGCGCCATGCTGGCCAGGGGCACACTCTGCTGGATAAAGCCGCCGAGGAAGAACGGATGGTTCTCGTCGGCCAGGACCGCCGCGTGCTCGGGCGGCAGAAAGTACCTGGCGGTCGCCGGATCGTAATCGACGTAGCGCGCCGCCGTCATGGCGCCCAGCCACTCGCGAAGATAGCGCGCGTTCAGGCCGGTCTTGTCCGCAAGCTCCTCGACGGTAACCGGGCCGTCCGCCGCCGCCATCGCCTTGAAGATTCCCAGCTTGTCGCCGATATAGCTGAGCGCGCCCTGGACGGCGGTTCCGATGTCGGAGAGGATTTGCCCGGCGAAGGCCTTTACCTTTTCTCGATCCGGTTCGGTTGTGCTTCCCATCGCTCGCCCTCCATCGATAGCGCCTCAAGACCTACGACCCTTAGAACTATCAAAACGATCGCGCGAGGGCAGACTCAACGGAGCCGCGGCGTCAACTTGAGAGCCGCAAGGTGGGGGCGGTGCCGCTCGATACCATATCTGGAATTGCGGGACCTTGAGCCGCGACCCATCCGGCGCGTCCGGGGATCTCCGAGCGAATCACTTCGCAGATTGGCAGCTCCGCCGATTGAAGCCGAGCGGCGACCGCGTCCATCCGAACGAAGGTTGCGCCGCGATGCTTGAGCGCGCGGATCAACTCAGCGAAATTATCGAGTTGGCCCATGCCCTCGACCTCGGCATGAACCGTATGCACGTTGAGCGAATCGTCCTTGAACTGTTCGAGGTAGTATCGATGCACCGACGCCGCGTCCTTCAGACCCGCGCGGCCCATCACCTCGTCCAGGGTCGGCAGGGTCGTGGGAATCTCTGGCGCGGCGAGCACGCGCTCCTCGACCAGACATCGAAACGGCGCCCGTCCGCGCGTATCGCTGCGATAGCTGAGCCCCATGCCGTCGAGCAGCTTGAGTGAGGTCGCGTTCTCGCGCCATCCCGGCGCGGCGAAACCGCGCGCCGGCTCTCGAAAGATCGCGCGGTAGACCTCAAACGCCTGCTCCAGTTCGGCGCGGATACCTTCCTCGCCGAGCCGGTCGATGCCGTCCTGCCATCGAACGTGATCGTAGCCGTGGACGCCGACCTCGAAGCCGCGGTTCTTCAGGTCGCGAACCATCGAGGGGAAGGCCAACGCCACCGGCCGTGCGGGCAGGATGGTACCGGAGAGCACGGTGCGCAGCCCGTACATCCCGACCGCGTTGGTGCGGAACATCTTGCCGATGAAGCCTCGATTCCTGAAAACGCGAGCGATCGCCTTGCCTGAATTGTCCGGCCCCATCGCGATAAAGAAGCTCGCACTGACGCCTTCCCGCTCGAGCATCCGCGCCAGGCGCGGCACGCCCTCCTTGAGCCCCTGATGGGTATCGACGTCGATTTTGAGCGCGACTTCCACGGCATTCCATGCCGGCGGTTGGTTGTGCCGTACCGTCCCGAGCAAGGCGCCCTAAGCGCTCTGCTCCTGGCGGAACCATTCGATGGTACGGGCGAGTCCGTCCCGCAGCGACACCTGGGGAGTCACGCCGAGCAGCTGGCGCATCTTGGTGTTATCCGGCACGCGTCGCGGGATATCCTCGTAGCTTTTGCCGTACACCTCTTCCTGCGACACGAACTTGATCTTCGATCGGGTCGGCCCATAAAGCTCGATCATCAGCTTGGCGAATTCGAGCACCGTGGTCTCGATATCGACTCCGATATTGATCGCCTGACCATCGGCGGCAGGATTCAGGCCGGCCTGGACCGTGGCGGCGATCGCGTCGCTGACATAGGTGAAACAGCGCGTCTGGCTCCCGTCTCCGATCACGGTGAGATCCGCGCCGCGCAACAACTGGCCCATGAAGATCGTAAACAGGCGGCCGACGTCGAGCTTGTCCAGCCGCGGTCCGTAAACGTTGAAGTAGCGCACCACCGTCACCGGCAGGCCGAGCTTGTGGTAGGCGAAGCAGAAATGCTCACCGACCGCCTTGGAGGTCGAGTAGCACCAGCGATCGACCGTGGTGGCGCCGAGCACCCGGTCGTCGTCTTCCTTCCACGGAACCTTGGGATTGCGCCCGTAGACTTCGGAGGTGGAGCTCAAGACCAGGCGCTTGCTGTACTTGTAGGCGGCCTTGAGGAGATTCTGAGTGCCGTTGACGTTTACGTTGAGGGTCTCGTACGGATCGGCGACATAATGTTCGACCCCGACCACCGCCGCCAGATGGTAGATGAGGTCGGCCTTCGCCGCCAGGCCGTCGATCAGTTCGACGTTGAAGATCGTGTCGTGCACGTAATGGAAGCGCGGATTGCTCAGTAAGTGGCGCACCTTGGCGATCGAGCCGGTGTCGAGGACGAAAACCTCGTCGCCACGCGCGATCAGCGCGTCGCAGAGATGCGAGCCAAGAAAGCCCGCGCCGCCAGTTATTAAAACTCGCATGCGATTTTCCTAACTTAGTTTCGGCGCGCCCGCAATCGCTCCCGCCCCAAGCACATCGCGCGCGCGCGCTTCTTCATGGTTTTCGAACTGGGCGCGCACCATCAGTACGCTGCCCTCTCCTGCCGCGATTTCGAGCGATCCGTCGCCCGCCGTATCAATCACCGTTCCCGGTTCGCCGCGCTTGCCATCCTCGTGCGCGATACCCGCCTGCCATACGTATAGCTTGCGGCCCGACGCAAAACAGAATGCTCCCGGATAAGGATGGGTGACAGCGCGGACCAGGTTGAAGATCCGCCGCGCCGGCCAGTTCCAATCGATCCGACCGTCGTCGGGCTGGCGGCGGCCGCAATAATTACCCTGCGAAAGATCCTGCGGATAGCGCGGCGCGCGGCCGGCCACGATCAGCGGATGCAATTCGCGGACAAGCTCGGCGCCGAGCGGCACCAGCTTGCGATAGAGCGTGAGCGCGGTATCGCTATCTTCGATCGCGACCGCGCGCTGAGCCACGATATCGCCGGCGTCGGCGCGCGCCACCATGTGATGAAGCGTCACCCCGGTCTCGCGCTCGCCGTTGACCAAGACCCAGTTAACCGGCGCACGGCCTCGATACCTGGGAAGCAACGAGGGATGCAGATTCAGCGCGGCGATCGACGCCAGGCGCAAGAGCGCTTCCGACAACAAATTGCGGTAACTGAAAGAGTAGATTATCGCCGGCTCGAGCGCGGCGATCCGCGCGATCCAGGCCGAATCGACGGCCTCGGGCGTAAAAGTCGGGATGCCGCGCGACGCCGCCAGCGCCGCGCACGAGCGCCACCATACTTCCTCACCGGGGCTGTCCTGATGCGTGAAAAGCACCGCCACGGGCGCGCCGACCTCCAGCAACGCCTCCATGCAGGCGTAACCCATCTCGTGATAGGCGAACAGCACGCAGGTCGCGGAGGCGGTCGAAAGCTCAGACAATCGCCGCTACCTGCGCAACGGTTCGCGGTTTTCGGGGTCGGCGCCGTGAACCGCGCGCACGATATAGGTCGGACGGCGGCGCACTTCCTCGTAGATGCGGCCGACGTACTCGCCGATCAGGCCGAGCGCAACGAACAGCACCGCAACGAACAGGAACAGGACCGCGAACAGCGTCCACAGCGCACCCTCTTGCTGCGGCCCGTAGATTATCCGATGGGCGAGCAGGAACATGGCGAAGGCCGCGTCGAGGACGGCGATCGCGATTCCGGTAACGCTCAGTATCTGGATTGGAAGCAGCGAAAAGCCGGTGATCAGATTTAGGCTCAGCCTGGCTAGATCGAAAAGCCTGTACTTCGATTTGCCGCCGGCGCGCGCTTCGTGTCCGACCCGAATCTCGGTCACGCGCTTGGCGAAAGTATTGGCCAGCGCCGGGATGAAGGCGGCCTTCTCGTCGCATTCGACCACGGTCTGAACGATATGACGGCGGTAGGCGCGCATCATGCAGCCGTAATCATGCATCGGCACGCCAACCATCAACGAGGTGAGCTTGTTATGCAGGAACGAAGCGGCCCGCCGGTAAGTCTGATCCTGGCGCTCTTCCCGCCAGCCGCCGACCACGTCGTTGCCGGCGTCGATAGCGTCCAGCAATCGGGGAATCTCCTCCGGCGGGTTCTGGAGGTCGGCGTCGAGCGTCACTACCACTTCGCCGCGGCATTCGCGGAACCCGGCCAGGATCGCCGAGTGCTGGCCGAAATTACGCGCCAGTTCGACCACTCGCACGCGGCTGTCCTGGGCCGCGATTTGACGCAAGATGGATAGCGAATCGTCGCTGGAGCCGTCGTCGACGAACACAACCTCGTAGTCGCGCGCGCCGCCGGTTATCACGGCGCTCAGACGCCGCCACAGCGCTTCGAGGTTGGTAGCCTCGTTGTATACCGGGATGACGATCGAAACCGCGCGCAGCGAAACAGCTTTGGCTTCGAGAAGAACGGGTATTTTGCTCAGCGCCGTCAATCGCGTTCAGCCGGCCCTAATGGCGCGCACCAAGAGCGGTGCCGGATTCTTTTGTGGCCCAAGGTCATGAAGTATTCTGGCAAAGCGATAAGGCAAGTTAAAGACCAGCGAAGACCTGAGAGCTTTGATTACACTTGATTACACTCGGCAAAGAACGGCGCGCCGCATGAGTCGCAACGAATGTGCATTCTTGATTCTTAAATCGCTGAGGCGAAGAATTCGCGTGGCCTGTTCGACGCGCCAGGACCATAATCATCGTTCCAGCGACGTACGCGGGACGCTTACGGTGTTATCGAAGTACCCACAGATAAAGTCGAGCAGGATTCAACTATCAATCTGGCCCACGGTCCTTGCCGCAATACTGTTTGCCGGCTGCGCGACCAACAGCTCGGAAACCCGGCCATTTTTTCGCCAAGAGCTGCGGGTCGAGAGCCACGGCCGCAAGACCTGGTTCGACCATCTGGTCGAAGTAGATCCCGGCGGATTCAAGGTGGAGCTTACACCCGACTATTGGCGAGAGCCGCCTGAACGGATCGCGGTGCTGCCTTTCACCGATCGGGGCAGCGCGCAGTACGTAGTCGACAAAATTCCGCTCAGCTTCCGCGACCGAGAGCAGCGCGCGAATTGGGCCTGGACCGACGCGAATCGCCTGCGGCGCTCTCTGATCGGCCACCTGGCCCAGCGCGAATTCGTCCCGATTAATCTCATTCAAATCGACACGGTGCTGGCCGACCACGGCATCAGCAACGAGGAGCAACTGATGCGGGTTGAACCCCAGCGCTTTCGGGAGTGGCTGGGCGCCGACGCTGTGATTTACGGGGAAGTGTCCCACTACGAAGCTTACTACGCGTTTCTGATCGCGGCCTGGCAGGTAAGCGCCCAGATGCACATGGTTTCGACCCGCGACGGCCGGGAACTGGCTTCGGCGCGCGGCAGCCGCTTCGATGTCGACCTGCGCCCCGCTCTCACCCTCGAGGACATCGCGATAAATTCCGCACTCGCCCTTCTCCAATTGCGCGACGTGGTGCTGGCACGCTCGGAAGATGAGGTGTGCCGCGAGATCGTGCTGCGAATACCGGAATCCGAGGCCCTGCGCGGGCGGCTGATGGAAGAAGCCCGCGAACGTTACATCGAAGCTCAAAAGTCAACGACACCATCAACCATGATTAACCCTCCGCGCGGAGTCGATCCGCCTCAGGCCTCTCACGTGCCGTGAGTTGGCGGCGCCGATTCGGATCGTGCTCTTCGATTATGACGTATGACGCCTGACCTAAGCCGCCGGCGAGGCGATTGACGTCGACGGCGGCCGCTTGGACACTGGGCGTCTATGCCTCGATGCAGCCGAAAGCTTCGGGTGGGGTTGTGCGCTCTGATCGCTTGTCTGCTCTACCTTCCCGCCCTGGGCCGGCCTGCCCTCTGGGAGCCTGACGAGGGGCGTTACGCGGAAATCGCGCGCGAGATGGTGCGGAGCGGCGATTACGTCACGCCGCGCGACGACTGGGTGCGCTATTTTGAAAAGCCTCCGTTGATGTACTGGGCGGGGGCCTTGGCAATCAAGCTGCTTGGCACCAATGAGTTCGCGGTACGTCTTCCCGCGGCCCTGTTCAGTATCGGCCAGGTGGCGATAACCTGCGCGCTCGCCGAAGAGATGTTCGGGGCGGCGGCCGGTCTGGCGGCGGCGGCAAGCCTCGCGCTTAGTCCACTGTTCTTCGGTTTCGGTCGCTTTCTCACCCTCGACCCTGCGCTCTCGTTCTTCACTGCCGCGGCGCTGGGATGTTTCTATATGGCCGCCCGGGCCGCGCCTGGCCTCGATCGCAGCCGAGGCCGCGGCTGGCTCTATCTCGCGGCGGCAATGATGGCCCTCGGCACTCTCAGCAAGGGTCCTGTGGCTCTCGTCATAAGCGGCAGTGTCGCTCTGGCATACATGATCGTCGAGGGGCGAAGCCGCGAGTTGATTCGGATACCGTGGCTTGGGTGCGCACTGATCTACGTTGCGATCGTCGCACCCTGGTTCGTATTGGTGGCGAGGCGAAATCCCGATTTCCTCGAATTTTTTTTCGTCCACGAACACCTCCAGCGCTACCTGAGCAGCACTGAACACGCCTGGGGTCCATATTTCTTTATCCCGGTGACGCTCGCTGGGATGTGGCCATGGGTGTACTTCGTTCCGCGCGCGATCGCGCAATCGCGCCGGCCGGATCGGGAAGACGGACCTTCGATTGACCGATCTACGCTAGCTTTTCTCCTGATTTGGTTCGGCTTCGTACTAGTGTTCTTCTCCGTCCCGCGCTCCAAGCTCGGCTCATACATCTTGCCCGGACTGCCACCGCTCGCGATCCTGGCCGGCTATGGGCTATGCAGCCTGGGTCGCGACGGCGCCAGGCTAGCGCGGCGAGCGCTGGGCGCGTTCGCGTTGCTCAACTTGGGGCTGGCCGCGGTCACCATCCCGGTCCTGATTGCGATCTCGCGGCACAACCGGATACCGGCGCTGGGCATCGACGGCGCGATAGCGCTCGGCGCGCTCGCGGGCGGAGCGATCGCGGCTTTCGCGATCGCTCGCGATAGCCGGCGTCTCCCGTATGCCATCGCGGCAATCATGGTCGCCAGCGTTTTGGTGTGCGGCACGTTGATGAAGGCGCGCGGCGACGCGGCGGCGTTGGTATCGTATCGCGGCTTGGCACGTGCGCTTTTGCCTCAAGTCGCCCGAGGCTGCGTCCTCGCCTCCTATCACCATCATGTACAATCGCTGCCTTTCTATACCGGGACTCGCGAATTGCTGGTCGGCCATCGCGGCGAGCTGGCGCCGGGCGGAACCTCGCCCGAGGCACGGGGCAGCTTTATCGATAGCGAACGGGAGCTGATCGAGCTCTGGGCTTCCGCCCGCTGCGTAGTTCTGATCGTGAATCGAAACGACCTTGCGAGCGTGGCGGCCGACTTGAGTCCGCGTCCG
>Ga0209415_10008281_pt1 | contig 18064 bp, 15 predicted proteins | sample PeaSoiSIISIP2007_FD_187696 | JGI IMG/M metagenome (GOLD analysis project Ga0209415, IMG submission 187696) | Peat soil microbial communities from Weissenstadt, Germany - SII-SIP-2007 (SPAdes) (version 2) | ecosystem: Environmental > Terrestrial > Soil > Wetlands > Peat | place: Germany... | reverse complement strand
GGAGGAAGCATGGGAGGACAAATGGGCCCCGAAGAGTCTTACGACGTTTTCAAACAATGCGCTGTCGAGGTCCTGCAGGTCGAGCCGTCCAAGATCGTCCCCGAGGCTCGCTTTGCGGATGACCTCGACGCTGACAGCCTCGACCTGGTAGAGCTCGTGATGGCGCTCGAGGAGCGCTTCGGGATCGACGTCCCGGAGGCGGAGCTGGAGGGCGTGCAGACCGTGGGCCAGGCCTACGAGCTGGTGGCGTCCAAACTCTGATGCTTGCTGTCCTGGGCGCGCCCGACGGCACGGGGGCCGTCGTCGGTCGACGGGTGGTCGTCACCGGCCTCGGGGTCGCGACCTCGTGCGGCATCGGGGTCGAGCGGTTCTGGCAAGGCTTGCTCAGCCCTGCACCGGTCGGCAGGGTGCGGCCTGTCGGGGGTCTCGACGTAAGCGGCCTGTTCGGGCCGAAAGAAGTGCGCCGGGCGGACCGCTTTGTCCAGCTGGCGGCGGCGGCTGCTGACGAGGCCGTCAATGACGCCGGCGGGATAGAGGCGATGCGCGGAGACCCTGACCGTGCCGGGACCTTGATCGGGACAGGCGTGGGCGGCCTCGACACGCTCTGCGAACAGGACAGGGTGCTGACGACAAAAGGCGCTGACAGGGTTAGCCCATTCCTAGTGCCGATGATGATGTGCAATCGCTCGGCGGCAGATATTTCCATGCGGTACGGGCTTCGCGGTCCTTGCGAGACGACCGTCACCGCCTGCGCTGCGGGCACCCAGAGCATCGCGAATGCAGGCCGGCTCATCGCGATGGGCCGTTGTGACGTGATGGTCGCAGGCGGCACCGAAGCGCCGCTGGCGGATCTCGGCGTGGCGGGCTTCGCCAACATGACGGCCCTATCTCGCTCAGGCGTTTCCATGCCCTTCGACACCCGTCGTGACGGCTTCGTCATCGGCGAAGGCGCGGGAGTGGTCGTGCTCGAGGAGCGTTCCCGCGCCATCGCCAGGGGGGCGCACATCTATGCGGAGCTCGCCGGTGCCGCCAGCACCGCGGACGCGCACCACATAACTGCCCCTTCTCCTGACGGGAGCGGAGCCGCCCGCTGCATGGAGCTCGCCATGGCCGATGCGAGGCTGGCTCCCTCGGACGTGACCCACGTAAACAGCCATGGCACCTCCACCCCGCCCGGCGATGCCGCTGAGGCGGAGGCGATCTACAAGGTGTTCGGTGCGCCCGGGCCTGCGGTGACCTCGATCAAGGGAGTGATCGGCCATACCCTCGCGGCGGCCGGGGCGATCGAGGCAGTTGCCGTCGCGCTCACCTTTGCTCACCGCCAGATCCCCCCGACCACAGGGACGACCGAGGTCGACCCGGCTTTTCAGCTCGACGTCGTCATCGGTGGCCCGAGGGACTGGGAACCAGGGCCGGTCGTCTCAAACTCTTTCGGCTTCGGGGGTCACAATGGCTCCCTCGTGCTAATCCCGGCCGCGTAGGGCGGGCCCACAGAGCATCGCTTAGTGCCACGACAGGCAACGTCCGCCCCTTTGGCGTTGCGGACGATGGTCGGGACTAACACTGTTTTTGAGTCGCCAAAGGGGGCGGACGTTCCTGGAGGAAGCGCTAGATGGCGAGCGCTTTGAGCAGGTTCTCGGCCGTCGCGGCTGGCCTCACCTTGTACCAGACCTGTTCCAGCGTCCCGTCTTCGCTTACGAGGAAGGCCGATCGCTCGATCCCCATGTAGGTGCGCCCGTAATTGGTCCGCTCCACCCATACGCCGTAGGACTCTGCGACCGTGTGCGACACATCGGAGAGCAGCGGGAAACCGAGGGAGAACTTGGCGTCGAAAGCCGCCTGTCGCTTGGGAGGGTCCGGGCTGATGCCGATCACGGCGGTGCTGCCCACCTCGCCCAGCACGTCGCGCAGCGCGCACGCCTGGGTGGTGCATCCCGGGGTATCGGCCTTCGGGTAGAAGTAGACCAGCACCTTGCGGCCGCGAAAGCTCGACAAAGAGATCTGGTTACCGGACTGGTCGGGCAGGTTGAACGCCGGCGCCAGGTCGCCGGGCTTTAGGCGGTCGCTCATCGCCTGAGCATAAGCCGGTCACGGTGCCCTGGTCCAGGGCCCAACAAGGCTGGCCCTGCCTACTAGGGTCAGCAGGGATCCCCTGATGACTGCAGCTGGCGAACCCGCTCGTCCCTCCGACCTCGGCGCGCCCGCCGGCGCCGGTGCCCCAGGGCACCGCGAGCTTGGTGGCCCGCCGGACCTGGCCCTGGGGGCGTTCAGCGAAAACCCGCCGTGGGACCTCACGGGGAAGGACTTACCGTGGCGCGCGGATGTCACGGAGCTGCGCGCTGCCACCGCAGCCCAGGTGCCCGAGCTATTGCGCCGCCGCCGTTTCCCGCCGGGGTGGAGGGTGCTCGTCACGGGCGTCAGGCTCGGTTGGGCGATCCTTATGTGGCGCTTGGTCGAAAAGCGCAGGGCCAACAGATTGGGCCGCCGGGAGATCTCCCGGGCTGGGCTGTCCCACCGGCTCCGCAAAGCGTTCGAACGCCTCGGGCCGACCTACATCAAGCTCGGCCAAATCCTGTCTTCGGGCGAGGGGGTCTTCCCTCCCGAGCTCGTCGGCGAGTTCCGGCTGCTTCGCGACCGTGTGCCACCCGAGAGCTTCCGCGACGTCCGAAGCGTTGTGGAAGCAGACTTTGGCCGGCCATTGCACGAGGTCTTCGAGCATTTCGACACGGCCCCTATCGCCGCCGCATCTATCGCACAGGTCCATGCGGCACGGTTGCGCAGCGGCGAGGACGTCGTCGTGAAGGTGCAACGCCCGAAGGTCGCGGGCCTGGTGCGGCGCGACATCGCCGCCATGAGCTGGCTGGCGCCCCACCTGATCGGCCGCATCCCGGTTGCTACGCTCGCCAACCCCCCAGCACTGGTCGAACTGTTCGCCGAAACGATCGTTGAGGAGCTCGACTTCCGCCTCGAGGCCGACAACATGATGGACATCGCAAGCGTGATCGCGCAGACGAACCAGCGCGCCGTCGTCGTGCCGCGGCCCCACCCCGAGCTTGTGACCCGTCGCGTTCTCGTCATGGAACGCCTCGACGGCTTTGCCTGGGACGACGTCGAGGGCATGAGACGCGCGGGGATTGACACCTCCGCGGTGGTAAGGGCGCTGCTAATCGCGTTCTTGGAAGGGGCAACCCTGTTCGGTGTCTTCCACGGGGACCTGCATGGCGGCAACCTGTTCGTACAGGCCGACGGACGGGTCGCCTTGCTCGACTACGGCATCACGGGCCGCCTCGACGAGGTGCGCAGGCTCGCGTTCCTGCGCCTGCTCATGGGCGGGTCTCTCAACGACCCCCGTCTCCAGCTGTCCGCGTTGCGCGACATGGGCGCTGTCCCGCCGGACACAGACCTCGATGCGCTCGTGAGCGACCTTGGGCTGGACAAACCCCTCGTCGATCCCACGACTCTGGCGCCGGAGGCGCTCCTCAGCGAAGTCCGCGACCTGACCAGACGTCTGCTCGAGTACGGGGCCAAGTTCCCGAAGATCCTCATGCTGTTCGTGAAGGACCTTCTTTTCGTCGACGGTTCGCTGGCGACGCTGGCGCCCGACGTCGACCTGTTCACGGAAGTGACCGAGATAGCGACCTACTTCGCGAACCGCTACGGCGACCGCATCGCCCACGACATCGGCATCGACCCTCGCGAGCGCCCGCTCGAAATCGCGGGCGTGAGGGCCGCCGTCGGCGTGAGCGAAGACGTGGACAGCCTCACCTACCGTGACCTGCAGGCCCGCCGCGAGCTGATCCGGCGCCGCATGGAGGAGCACCACCGTCGTGCCGAACAGCCTCGGAGGCTCTTCAGGCGCCGGCGCCGGCGCCAGGACCCGTAACCGGCCCACACCCCTAAGTCCGGTACCAGGCATAATCCGGCCACGCCCCCGACATGTCAGTGCCAGCCGGTACCCTGGGTGTCGAGCTTTGGTGAGCGCCCGCCCGCCGGCTACCCCTGAATGACATCCGAACAGACGCGACGCGCTGACATACGCAACGTGGCCATAATCGCCCACGTTGACCACGGCAAGACGACCCTGGTGGACGGGATGCTCCGCCAGTCCGGGGTATTCCGCGCCAACGAAGAGGTCGCCGAACGCGTGATGGACTCGACCGACCTCGAGCGCGAAAAGGGGATCACGATCCTCGCAAAGAACACCGCTGTCCACTACGGCAACCTCACGGTCAATATCGTCGACACCCCTGGGCACGCCGACTTCGGCGGCGAAGTGGAGCGTGCCCTCACGATGGTTGACGGCGTGCTCCTGCTCGTGGACGCCAGCGAGGGCCCTCTCCCCCAGACCCGCTTCGTGCTGCGCAAGGCGCTCGAGGCGCACCTGCCTGTTGTGCTCGTGGTCAACAAGGTCGACCGCCCAGATGCCCGCCCGGCAGAGGTCCTAGACGACGTCTACGACCTGTTCATCGACCTCGGAGCCGACGATGAGCACATCGCGTTCCCGGTCGTTTACTGCAACGCGCGCAGTGGCCAGGCGGCATTGACCCCCGAAGAGGTCGCCGATGCGCCTGACCTCAAGATCCTCTTTGAGCTGCTCGTGGAGTACATCCCGGCGCCTGCGTACATAGAGGGCCACCCGTTCCAGGCGCTGGTATGCAACCTCGACGCCTCGCCGTATGTCGGCCGCCTGGCAATTTGCCGTATCCACCAAGGTTGGGTGCGAAAGGGTGAAACGGTGGCCTGGTGCCGCCAAGGCGACGACGGCGCCCCCCAGAGGGTGCGCGTCGCCGAGCTTTATATGACCGACGGGCTACATCGTGTCGACGCCGGTCCCAAGGGCGCTGGCCCGGGCGACATCATCGCCATTGCGGGGATCCCGGAGATCATGATCGGCGACACGCTCGCAGATGCCACAGATCCTCGCCCCCTGCCCGGGGTGACAGTGGACGAGCCGGCCATCTCAATGACGATCGGCATCAATACGGGGCCTCTTGCGGGCAAAGAGGGTACCAAGCTCACAGCGCGGCTCCTGAAGGGCCGCCTCGACAGCGAGCTCGTGGGCAACGTTTCCATCCGGGTCCTGCCTACAGCACGTCCGGACACCTGGGAAGTCCAAGGGCGCGGCGAGCTCGCCCTGGCCGTGCTCGTCGAGCTCATGCGCCGCGAAGGTTTCGAGCTCACCGCGGGCAAACCCCAGGTCCTCACAAAGATCATCGACGGGAAGGTCCACGAGCCCGTGGAGCGAGTTTCGCTCGACATCCCCGAGGAGCTGCTGGGTACGGTGATGCAGCTGCTGGCGGGCCGCAAGGGCCGCATGCAGCATGTGACATCCCACGGCAGCGGCTGGGCGCGTACCGACTGGCTTGTCCCTTCGCGGGCTCTGATCGGCCTCCGTTCGCAGCTGTTGACCGAGACGAAGGGCACCGCACAGCTGCACCACGTCCTGGACGGCTGGGAACCATGGTTCGGCGAAATCCGTACCCGCCAAAACGGTTCGCTCGTTGCGGACAGGCGCGGGAAGACCGCCCAGTACGCCCTGATGAACCTCCAAGAGCGCGGGACGATGTTCGTTGGGCCGGGTGTCGAGGTCTACGAGGGAATGATCGTTGGCGAAAACGCCCGCCGCGAGGACATGGACGTTAACCCGACCAAGGAGCGCAAGCTCACAAATATGCGCTCGTCCACGTCCGAGGAGCTGGTCCGCTTGACCCCCGCGGTCGACTTGTCGCTGGAACAAGCGCTCGAGTTCCTGCGCGAAGACGAGTGCGCCGAGGTAACCCCTGTCGGCGTGCGCCTCCGCAAGGTCGTCCTAGCTGCGGCCGACCGCGGACGTCAACGCGGACGGTCCCGCGACCAGGAAGCCCCTCCCCCGCCGCCGCCAGACGAGTGACCGGCGCTCTAGTTGAGCGAGGGATCGAGGGGCGAGGCAGCGGCGATTGCCAGCACCCCGCCCTGGCGCCGTAACACCCGTTTCCAGAGTTCCTCAGGGTCGGCGCTGAACACGTCTGCTGGCTCGGCCTCGATGGCCCACCAGGCGCCGAGCTCCATCTCCTCCTCGAGTTGGCCAGGCCCCCAACCGGCATAGCCAGCGAAGATGCGTAACTGCTCGATCCACGGCGCCACGAAAACGGGGTCGGTCTCGAGGTCGACGGTGCCCAGGTCGCCTTGGAGCGCCAAGTAGCCCGAGCCGGGGACCGAGACCTCGGACTTCACCCTGGCCAGGCATATTGTCCCCTCGCTCACTGGGCCGCCCACAAAGATGACTGCGGGCGTTGAGGCAAGGTCGCTCCATTCGGGCAACGGCGACGAAAGCGATGTGGCCGTTGGCTGGTTGAGCACTAAACCGAGGGCGCCGTGCTCGCCATGAGCGAGCAGGAGCACAACAGTTCGGGCGAAGTTGGGGTCGAGCAGGCTGGGCCCGGCAACGAGCAACTTGCCCTGCAGGGCCCCGGGGATGTCAGCCATGGCTTACATCATTCCTCGTGTACGGTTTCTAGCATGCGCGCCGTCACCGTCATCCCACTAAAGGCGAACACCGTCGAGCTGACCGACCTCCCCGAACCGCCCCTGGAGGACGGCCCGGTCCTGGTCAAGACCCGCGCCATCGGGGTCTGCGGCACCGATATCGAGATCATCGCAGGCGACTATGGCTGGGCGCCTCCCGGCGAGGAACGTCTGGCGCTCGGCCACGAATCTCTCGGCGAAGTCCTCGAAGCGCCGGCCGGCTCGGGCTTCGCAGCTGGCGACCTCGTCGTGGGGATAGTGCGCCGGCCGGATCCCTTGCCGTGCATCAACTGCGCGATCGGCGAATGGGACATGTGCCGCAACGGGAATTACACCGAATGGGGCATAAAGTCCCATCACGGCTACGCTCGCGAGCGCTACCGGATAACGCCAGATTTCCTTGTGAAAGTTGCACCTTCTCTCGGCGACCTAGGCGTCCTGTTGGAACCGACAACGGTCGTGGCAAAAGCCTGGGACCATATTTTCCGGATCGGTGCGCGAGCCAAATGGGAGCCCCGCATCGTGCTGGTAACCGGTGCCGGCCCGATCGGCCTGCTCGCCGCCTTGCTCGGCACACAACGCGGGCTGGAAGTCCATGTTCTCGACCAGGTGACCGCGGGCGTCAAACCCGAGCTTGTTGCAGCGATAGGCGCTACCTACCACCACGGCAACATAGCCTCGACCGGCTTGACGCCAGACATCGTGCTCGAGTGCACGGGAGTAGGCCAACTCGTCTTCGACGCTATGGACGACATCGCCGCCAACGGGGTGCTCTGCCTGACAGGGGTTTCGCCTCAGGGACGCTCGCTCGGCATCGACGCGGGCGAGCTCAACCGGCACATGGTGCTCGCAAATGACGTCGTGTTCGGCTCGGTAAATGCCAACCGGAGCCATTACGAAGCCGGCGCAGACGCACTCGCAAAGGCCGACCCCGCATGGCTCGGCCGCGTAGTGTCCAGGCGTGTTGCCCTCGACCACTGGCAGGACGCCTACCATCGCCAGCCCGAAGACGTAAAGGTCGTACTTCAGTTCAGCTGACCTAATCGCCGGACTAGTACCGCGATAATTAGTTTGTGCCCTTGAAGTTGAACATCACGGGCTTCGCGATATCGAGCGCCTTCTGGAAATCCTGAGTGGACGCCACAAGGTAAACAAAGTACAAGCTGGAGCCGTCTTTCGCGTAGAGGTAGTAATCACTGCTCCCGGCACCGAAGCCGTCGACTTTTGTCCACTGCACTGCGGGGGAACCGTTGGTCAATGCGATCAGGCCCGCGTCGTCACCATCCGACTCCAACTGCTGGGCCACGTTGGAAAGATATTGTGCTGCCGTCTCCCCTACCGGCAGTTTCCGGCTAAGCCTCACCACCGCCATATAGGGACCAGGCCCGCTGAAGTCTGCCCCCTGGACCTCCCAAGTTTCGACGACCGCGCCGCTGCTGGTGGAGCCCATTCCCGGCACGGTGACCGTGGGCCAGCCAGGCACGCCACCGTTGAACCAACCGTTCCCTGCGGAGGCCGCTTTGACGGTGAGGAATGTCGGGATCGCGACTGCCGCCAAGATCGCCGCCATGAAGAGGACGCCGACGCCGACGCAGGCAGCAACCAGAATTCTCTTGGCGACGCTCGACTGAGACGTCGAAGCTGGGTTATAGGTCGGCCCGAGGTACGGGTACGCGGGTGGGCCCCCAGCGGGTGCGCCGTACACGGGTACGCCGTACTGAGGCGCTCCGTATGCCGGCGCCGCCCCATAACCTTGCGTGCCCGCAGCAGCCTCAGGTGGCCACTGCGAGGCGTCGGGAGCGGCACCGAGGTCGCTCGGGGCCGCATTGCTGCTGTGGCCTTGCGGGCTCGCGCCTTGCTGGGAAGCCGGGCTTTGCTGCTGGTACCACCCGGTCTCGGGGATCGAGGGGTCGTGCATGGTGTTAATAACGGGCACGGGCCGGCCCGGCTGTAGCCAAAGGCCTGCTTCAATGGGCGCTACTGAGTGAACGTGTAACGGTCGGCCGGTGAAACGGGGCTTTTCCTGATCTGGCCGCTCACGACGATATCCACCGTCCCCGGTGCGTGCACCGGCGAAAGCGCCCTGATCTCGTCGGCGGACACCACGTCGACCCGTTCCGCAGCCACGCTGCCGAAATGCACTTCCGTGACCCCACCGAGGCCGCTGCCGGTGACCACGACCCAGGTCGCCCCCGTCGGAGGGCCGCTCCGTGGGTTCACGCCGTGAACAGCCGGCGGGACCATAACAAAAAGAGGGACAGACGCCCGTTGCCCGGTAGCGCGCAGGCCCTGCGGACCGGAGTGCCCCGAGGCCGCATGCTGTTTCGTTTTCGCTGCCGTCCCACCGGCGCGGGCAAAGCTAGGGGCGGCAGCGGGCGACTGTCCCGACAATGGCCCCGGGCCGTGCTGCGCCGGGAGAGCCACGTTGTTGAGACCTGTGCTGGCTGGGGACTTGTGGAGCAGCCCAGGGACGACAAGCCCAGCCACAACGACGATCGCTGCGGCTGCCACCAGGCTCGGGGCCATTACGGTCCATTTTCTGCGGGGCCCCTGCGGGCGAAGGCTGGTCTCCAGCCTGCCGCGGACCTCGGGCGACAACGGCCTGGAGCGTTGGTCGGTGAGGGCGTCCTCCAGCCGCGCACGAACCACAACCGGCAGTTGCCGCGGCCTGTCGGCGCCCACAAGCAGGTCTTCCGGGTACCGGTAATCGTTGTCCTGGTTAGGCACCTTGTGCTCCCAACTGCCGGCGTAAGCCCTCTCTGCCCCGCTGCAGCAGCGATTGGACCTGCACCCGGCTACGGCTCACCTGTTCGGCGATGTCCTCGACCGACAGCTCCTCCAGGTACTTGAGTACGAGGACCTGGCGCTGCAACGCCGGCAGGCGGCCCAAGGCCCTCACGACCTCGTCCTGGCGCTCGACCAGGTCGGCGCCCAGCCCGGCGGCCACGTGGGTGTCTACCAGGCGCAACGACCCTCGCGCCACCTCGGCGCGCCTTTCGGTCTCGTAGTAGCGGGCCAGCCGGCGCCTTGCAATTGTGCACAACCAGGTGGAAACCGCTGACTCGCCCCGGAACGCCGCCGCACCCCGGACAGCTTCGAGCAAGGTCTCCTGCAGCAGGTCCTCGGCGGTCGCCTCGTCCCCACCGACGCGTGCGAACAGGAACCCGTACACAACCGGCGCCACATCGTCCAACAGCCATCGCAACGCCTCGTGCTCCCCCGCCGCAGCCGCTATCAGGAGCTGTGCTTCGCTCGCCCTCGCGCCGGCCTCGCTCGCCTCGTCGAATTCGTCAGCCACGCCAGCCTGCCCGGCCTGGTTCTCGGCCCTGCGCCACTTGGTCGGCCACTTGCGGCCGCCGGCAGGCCGAGGGATCACGACGAGGCGTTCTGGTAGGGCAACCAGGCCACCTGGGACAGCGAGCTGATGTCGTTCACCATCAGGCCCTGCTCGGAAAGGGTGTAGATGTCGGTGCCGACGATCACCGCCCGTTCGATCTCGGGATAGCCGCTATCGCTGCTTCCTGGTTGAGCGAGCGTTCCCACCTGGTCCAGAGTGCCAGACGAGCCCACCGTCCAGACGTCGGCTGCACTCGAGGGCCCAGAGCCCGAGTAGTCGCTAACCGGCAACGCGAGAAGGTTGGACTGCGGCCACCACAACAGCGCGTGCGGGTCGTATTCGGCTGCCGAGCTGGCCCCGTTGCCAAGCTGCTGTTGTGAAACCAAAGATGGGCTCGCCGGGTCTGACACGTTGAAGACCTCGACCTGGAGACCTTGCGGGGCCAACGTCTGGTCCACCGCCCGGCCCACACCGAGGAGGAGCCCGGCGCTGAGCGGCTGGAGGAACGACGAGTACCCCGACAGGGACACCTGTCCAGCGAGGACCGGCTTTACAGGGTTGCTCAAGTCGATCACGTTGAGCGGGTCGACCTGGTTGAACGTGACGACATAGCCAAGGTCCCCCTCGAAACGGACGGAATAGATCTTCTCACCCGAACCGAGCCCATCGAGTTTTCCAACCGCAACCAAGGCACTGTTTTGGGGCTGGAGCACACTTACGACGTTGTCCGACAACTGGGCCGGCGCCGTGCCGCCGTCGACGGGGGCTGGCGTCGGTTCGCCGACTGTCGTCGCCACACGGAGGTACCCGTCGTACTCGGACATCGCGTATTGCCCGATCAAGGTCCCCGGGACGGTACCTGAGCCGATGTACTGGGGGTGGGACGGGTCGGAGATGTCGAAACCATAGATGTCGGTCGTGATGCCGTCGCTCACGGGGTTGGCGGGCACGTCCGCGGGTTCCATCGGGCAGGCGGCGAACGGGGTCGGGGAGCACGTCCAGCCGCTCTGGAACTGCCAGGCGGTCGTCGCAACGTAAAGCTGGGTGGTACTGACGTACACGTTCTCTGCGTTGCCGAGGACGGTCACTTCGCTTCCCGGCGCGTCAGACGTTGGGTCGAGCGATACCACCGAGACCGTGCCCAAGCCGGAGCCCACCTCCGTGTGGTACGTGCCCGCGCATGAAGCAGCCCTGGTAACGGTCTTTGCAGACTTGCCCCGGCCGGTTGTCACGGTGGTAGAAGGCAGCCAGTCGGAGGCCTTGGACGCCTCGATGAGGGCCCGGTTTGCGACTGTTGCAGCCTTCTGGGCTCCCGACGTCCCGCTGCTGGCATAAACCCAGGGCAGGCGCGGCTGGTTCGTAAGCGTCAGGACAACCTGACCGTTGATGAGACGGGCGCCCTGTTCCTGGCCTCGGAAGGAGAACGTGCTGACGACGCTCGGGGCCTGCGGGTCGGCGAGGTTCACTACCACTACATCTGTAGAGGAGGCGCCACCGCCAACAGGTAGCTGGGGCAGCCGCGCGATCGTGGGTGCGGGGACCATCGGCCCACCGGGGTTTACCTGCCTTGGGGGTGAGTAAGGCAACGGGACCGGGCTGCCCCCGGAGGCGTAGTTCACCGGATGTGACGGGCTGACTACGCTGCCGATCACCACGGCGTCCTGGCCGACGAGGAACATGCCGTCCAGCTCGGCAAACTGGGGCAGGGCCAAGAAGCCGTCGAGCACCGGCGTGCTCCCGCTTACATCGACTACCTGGAGGCCTTGTGGCTGCTGGCGCAGTATCACCATCAACTGGCCGTTCGTCTTGACCATGTCGGGCTCGTCGACACCGGCCTCCTGGTCATTGGTCGTCGAATAGTCCTGACCTTGGCTCGAGGCATTGCTCGGCGCACTGGCCGTACCGGCCGCCGCTGCGCCAGGCACGGCGGCTCCCGCCATCAAGGGGACCGCCTCTCTGGCGACTACAGGGCCTGGGCCGAAATCGACGCCGCCGAACCCGCCGCCGTGGAAGACCTCGCCGTAGGGGACCACTCCCCTGGTCGCAGCCAGCCCGTACGGGCCCACCTCTTTCAAGGCTTGGGCCTTCACCTGCTGAAGCATCTGCGGACAATTGGTATAAGAAACCAACGATGCTCCGGTCAACATGACCGCCGACTTGGCCGTCGTGGTTGGAGCCTTAGCCGCGCCAGTGGCCTCCACGCCGATCCCCACCAGGCACAACGCGGCAAGTAGGCCAATTACGGCGGACTGTACCTTCGGCTGCTTGATCATCGGGCCCTCCTCACCTCTCGTAGCGTTAGTGGCGCCCGGAGATGTAGATCAACCGGCTCCCCGCAGGTTTTCCTCAGCTGTACTGCTGGATGAAGTTGACCGCGTCGACAGTTATCCAGCCGGTGCGGATGTAGCCGTTCGCGAAGAACGGGCAGCCTGTTGCGGCCACCCAAATGTCCACGTCAAGGCCGGTCCGGTAAGACAAGGCCATTATTGCCGCCGTACCCAGGCCGGCAGGGCAACTCGTCAAACCGCCGTCGACGTGGCTGAGCGGTAACGCGGTAATAGCGGCCGCCAACCGGCCTGCCGGCGCCGCTCCGAGCCGGGCCTGGTGGGCCAGTTTCATCGCCAGCGAGAGCTGCCGCGACTCGGGCGACGGGCCGTTGTAACCGTTGTAGCTGCACACGAGTGCCGCTGTCGGCTCGCCAGGAGACAGCAACTGCGTCTTCAGGTCAGCGCCGGGATTGCTGACGCCGACCAATTTCGCGTCAGTGACTGGGCAGCCCGCAGCCACCGACACGTGCGCACGTGGGCCGGGGACATTGTCCGGCCATGGCCGTGGGTCGAGCCACACCACCTGTGCGTCCAGGCAGACCGCAGTGGTAGAGGGACCGAGGTAGGCCGCCCCCACCCCCAGCTGAGCCGACTGCCATTGTGTGGTCACACGGTCGTTGTAACCCCAAGGTCCACCGCCGTCGGCGGCCGCACCCGTCCAAGTCGTCAATTGCAACCCCTCTGGGGGGTGCGCGTAAAGCCACGATGCGATGCTTGCGAGCGAGCCGTGCACCCGCCATGACCGCTCCGCTGTCACAATGCTGCTCACCGCTGGCATACCCAGCTCCCCGTCCACCGGTTTGCACGCCCCTGCACCGTTCATCATCGTCGCGGCCTGTGGGGCTCGTCCCAGGGAGAGAAGGTGCCGAGCCTCCCGCTGCGCCGCCACCTTGACGGCCTGGACGCTCGGGGCGGCCTGGACTCTCGGGGCGGCCTGGACTCTCGGGCCGGCCTGGGCGCTCGAGACCGTTGCGAGAGTGTTCGCCGCCGCCTCGCGCGCCTCAACCGCCAGCGGACTGTACCCGCTGACGCTCAGGCATACGACGGTGGCCGCCGCTACCAGTCCACGAACCTGCACCTCGACTCCTCTGATGATTTGGTGCCGGTTTCGCAGCCAGATCCACCGGTAGATGTTCCCAGGTTCTCCCGGGACTAGTCGCTCGGTCCGGCGCTAGCTAGCACCCGGTCAGCCCGTGATGGTACTTCATGTGATTTCATACCCTTACGTGAGATAGCGCCGTGCTACTCGGCGTGGTCAGCCGCTTCCGGGTGTGCCCGAGTGGACGCCTGGGCTCGTGGCACACCGGAGTAAAGGGGCCCGGCCGAGATGGACAAACCACGCCGAGGTAGCCGAGAACCCGCCGGCAACGCTCTCGCCGCTCGCCGCCTACAACGCCGCTCGCCGCCGACAACGCCGCTCGCCGACAATGGGCTCGCGAGCTATGCCCTCACCACGTGGAATTGGCGGCCCGGAGCATATGGGGTACCGCCCGGGGTATAGGCGAACCCGACTCCAAGCCAGGCGCCCGAGGACCCGTCGGTGATATTGAACCCGCAGTCCCCGTGCCAGTTCTCGATAGAGATGTTCTCCCCGTAGAAGGTCGCGTTGGGCGCGTCGATGTGGATGGCGTGCTGCCCAGACTGCGACACGCGAACATTGCTTGCCTGGATCTTGGCGTAAGCCGCCGTGTCCCGTACCCAGATGCCGTGACCTGCCGGAGCCCCAGCTACCCCCGATGCCTGGATCGTCACATTTGTCATTTGAATGCTCGCGAGGTTGCCAGCTTGGCCTGGGGAGTCGATGTAGATCCCGGTAACGCACCCGTCGAAATCGGCATTGACAAGGCGGACTTTATGGGGGATATTGCCCGGTCCGGGGCTACCCGGGCTGGACGACAGGGCGAGGCCGATGTTGTACCCCAGAGCGAATACATTGCTTATGTGGGGGTTATCGCACCGAAGGAGCACTATTGCGCTACCATTAGCGAGCTGGTAAGCCCCGACCGCGCTCCCCATAGGCTGCCAATAGGGCCAGAAATGGACGCTGTCGATATAGTTGCTGTCCTGCGATTGGTCGATCATGATCCCGTAACGGATCGGTTGACCAAAGACGCGCCGCAGTACGGTTTGCGCTGCAGTGTTATTGATGTAAATCCCGGCGTACGGGTTGTAGAGGCAGACATCCTCGATTAGGGCATTGTTGGCACCCCTGCCGCTTATGAGGATCATCGGTTCGGCGTTGGCTGGTTGCCCTGTTGGGCTCTGGTTGTAAACGTTGAAGCCCAGGTTCCTCACGGCTCCCCCATTTCCTGCGATTGCAACAGGGCTGAACGAAGCGCCCGCCTCCACGAAGATCCAACTACCGAGGAACGGGTGGCCGGCTCCCGGCGTGTTCCACCCGCAACCCAGGACCGTCACGGCTGCGGGGACGGTCAGGGTGGAGCCGACAAGGTAGTTCCCCGCCGGCAGGAACACCGTGTTGCCTGAGGGGTTCGACGGCGATGGTGCAGCTGCTGCGATCGCGGCCCGAATTGCGTTGGCATCGTCCGTTGACCCGTCTCCCTTGGCGCCGAACGGAGGGTCTGTGACGTTGATGAACGGACTTGTGCCTGGCACTGAAAGGCTCCTTTTCGCCAGTCTTGCGCAGTTTCGGCGCTTCCTGCCATCGCCCGGGTCGCTAAGCTTCCTGGCAAGCAAACGAACACTTTGAGGAGCTGAGTTGCCCGGGCAACCTCGCACGCGTTGACCCACTAGGCCACAACCGGCCTGTCATCGCGTGCTGCCGACTGCGGCACGGCGAACCTGACCCTCCTGAGCTTGACCGTGCGCTTTTGCGCGCTCTAGCCGGGCGGGGACCGCCCCCAGCAATTCAAGGAGTTCCTACTGTGCCGTCGTTTGTTCTTGCTTGCTTGGCATACCTGTGCGTCGCCGTTCCTGGTTCGACCCTCGGCCTGTTGTGGCCGTCGATGAGGCTCGGGTTCCACCAGCCGGTCGGAGCCCTCGGGATCCTGTTGGCCTTCGGTGTTGCCGCCTCAGTCATCTCGAGCGTTGCCACCGGGCGCCTGATGGACAAGATTCACGTAGGCACGCTCGTGGCGATCGCCACGCTCCTCGTTGCCGCGGCATTGGGCGAAGAGGCCCTCGCCCCATCGCTCTGGGTGTTCGCTGTCGGCACTGTGCTGTTCGGGGCCGGGTTTGGGGCCCTTGATTCGACGCTCAATGCCCATGCTGCGAGTCATTTCGGTGCGCGTGACATCAACTGGATGCACGCCAGTTATGGCCTGGGCGCCACTATCGGCCCACTCGCCACCACCGCTGTACTTGGTGCCGGGCTGAGCTGGCGCTGGGCGTACGGGACGATGGCTATGGGCCTGACAGCACTCGCCTGTTTGTTCGCTGCAGCGCGCCGGAGCTGGGCTACTCAGCCAACACCCGTCGTGGCGTCGCAAACAGGCCCGGACAGGCAACTGCGCGCTGGCCCAAGGTCAGCTCGGTCCCCCCAACCGCCTAAAGCAGCCGTCTTCAACGCCCTCGTCTTCAGTGCCCTCGAGACCGGCGTCGAATCCGGTGCGGGGATCTGGGGGTACGTGTTCCTCACCTCGGGGCGCGGTCTTTCTCACGAGGCGGCCGGAGTGGCTGTGGCGGCGTACTGGGCAATGATGCTCGTCGGTCGTGCTGCTCTCGGCCCACTGGCCGAACGGGTCGGCTCGTCGCGGGTCCTCGCGGCTGCGGTCGTCGGTGTTGCAGCCGGCGCCGCGGTCATGTCGCTACCGGCACCTGGCTTCGTGGCTATCGTCGGCATGATGACCCTTGGCTTGGCTGCCGCGCCGATCTTCCCGTTGCTCACCCTGACCACCGCGCAACGGGTAGGTACCGCAAACCGGATCGCGACCACGCGCACGGTGAGCCTCCAGGTCGCTTCCTCGGCCGTTGGCGCCGCTGCGATCCCGGCCGGCATCGGAATAGCGATCGGTGCGCTCAACGCGAAGGCTCTCGCCCCGCTGCTGCTTTTTCTCGCCCTGGCAATGGGCGGCTTCTACGCTCGCATCTCAGCTTTAGCGAGCCGCACCGCGATTTGACCGCTGGGGCTTCGACCTCTGTCCCGCCGACCGCTGCCTCCCGGGCGACTAAGCACACCGGGAGGCAGCGGGCTACTCATCCGCCGAGCCTTCGACGCGCTAGTTCTATGTCGCGTTCCAGCTGTACAACACAACGTCGGAGAAGTTAGCAACCGAGGTGTATTTGAAGGTCAGCGTGTTCCATTGCGTGTTGGCCGTAAGGTCGAACCACAGGTTGCCCGTGTCGCACAGGCCGGCGGCCATAGTGCTGAAGTTCCCGAACGCAGTTGAGACAGCCGGGTTACTGCTAACGGGGTCGAGCGACGCCGTCGCACCACTTGCAGCCGTCAAGGTGAAGTTAGTAATAGCCTTCGGTACCCCGTTCACCCCTCCCCCGCCTGCGCACATGGTGATGTTCACCTGGTCGATCTGCTCGGCCGAAGTGGCGGCACAACCACCGTTCTGCGCGTTAGGGCACTGTACGGCGGACGTGACGTTGTTGAGCTCGACTGAGACGAAGTCGTTGTAGTCCGGTCCCGCCGCGAACGTGAACGTGCATGGGCCGGCACAGGTAGTAGATGAGTTCCCGTTCGTCGTGGTAGTCGGAGCGGCGGTCGTCGTGGTGGTGGCCGGTTTTCCAGCTTCGGTGACCTTGACGGTTTTCTTGGGCGCGGTGCCCCCTTTCCCCTTCACCACCAGGGACAGGACGATCGTCCTCTCTGCCGCTGATTTGTTCGGTCCCAGCTTGTCCTTGACCTTGGCCGTGCCACTGGTGCAGCTCACCGTGACAGGGCTGCCGTGCCCACCAAAGGTGCAGGTAGAGGCACCGCTGACCTTCGCGGTGAGTGTGACGGTGCCGCCTGCCGCCGACAGGTGAGAAGGCGTGGCTTTAAACGAGACGACGGTGGGCTTCGACAGCGCCGGTGCCAATGACGCACCCGCGACCGCCGGCGCGCTAACCGTCAGTAAGCCAACGCACGCGGCGGCAACGCTCAGCTTCCGAAGCGTCCGCCATCCCGCCGTTGGAGAGTTCACGATCTTCATTCGTTTCCTCCTGGGTCTGGGGTATCCTGCTCGACTTTAGCTGCACACAGGTACCCGGTCGATCGCGGCCCGGCCAATTGGCTGACGGGGCCGCCCATAACCGGGGGGGACAAACCGCCCGAATTCCTACCTTTCTACCCGTATCAGCCCTCCGCCGGGAGGCGAGCGGAATATATCGAATAACCGTCGATATAGCGGCTAACCGCCGTTGCGATCGCAGTCGCCGCAATCATCGGGACCATCAGCTGAAACCCGCTCCGCGTCAGCTCGAGCACAAGTACCAGGCCAGCCAAAGGTGCTTGCATGGCAGCCCCGACCATGGCTGCAGCCCCCACCATGGCGTAAGCGCCGACCGGAGAACCCGGCCACAGGTGCGACCATGCGAGGCCCACGAACGCCCCGAAGGCAGCACCCGTACTGAGGGTGGGAGTAAAAACCCCCCCGGCTGCGCCACTTTCAAGGCACAGCGCAGTTACCAGAGGTTTCAGGATGAACAGCGCCAGTAGCCCAAGTAGCGTTCCTTGGCCGACGAGGGCGTCGTGCGCCATGTCCTTGCCGTTGCCAAACAGCTGCGGGTACGCGAACCCTATGAGCCCGAGCGACCCGAACGCCGCCAACATTGCAGGGATCATTTTGAGGCCGGAGACGCGGTGGTAGGAGACCCAACCGATTAGGCGGATATACCCCGAAGAAAGCACCCCTACGACCGGTCCCATGACGACCGCGCACACCATGATCGTCCCGGTGAAGTGGTAGGCGGGGATGTCCACATAGGTCGCATGCGTCGGCAGGTA
>Ga0209415_10008274_pt1 | contig 18069 bp, 12 predicted proteins | sample PeaSoiSIISIP2007_FD_187696 | JGI IMG/M metagenome (GOLD analysis project Ga0209415, IMG submission 187696) | Peat soil microbial communities from Weissenstadt, Germany - SII-SIP-2007 (SPAdes) (version 2) | ecosystem: Environmental > Terrestrial > Soil > Wetlands > Peat | place: Germany... | reverse complement strand
GCCATCGATCTTGAAGGCACGGAGGTCTGTGATTGGCTGACGCCCAAGGGGATCACGTGTGTGCTGTTGAAATACCGCGTGACGAATGTGGGGGCGTATCCGAAATCAGGGCCGTATCCGGAATCACCGATGGCGCTCGAAGATGCGCAAAGGACGGTGGGGTTGGTGCGCTTTCACGCGGCGGAGTGGCATATTGATCCGCACAAGATTGGTGTGCTTGGGTTTTCGTCAGGCGGTCACCTGGTGGCAGCGATGAGCACGCATTTTGCCAAGCGTTTGTATCCGACTGTCGATGCCGCTGACAAAGAGAGCTGCCGCCCCGATTTTGCAGTGGCTGTTTATCCGGGCCATCTGTCGCTGTCCGCGGCGAAGTGGGATGCAAAGCAAGGCAACAAAAAGTTTGCAATTCATTATCCGGCGACTGCCGATAAAGATTTGGGGTTGAATCCTGATATTCCTGCCACCCATCAGACTCCGCCTACGTTCTTGCTGCAGGCAGAGGATGACCACGTGGACAATGTGAACGACTCACTGGCGTACTACATAGCGCTGAAGAACGCCAGGGTTCCGGTGGAGATGCACCTGTACGCTCAGGGCGGGCATGCGTTCGGGCTGCGGCGCACCGAGCTTCCGATAACGGGATGGCCGCTGTTAGTGGAGAAGTGGCTGGGGACCATCGGGATGATTTCGCACTAGATGCGCTGGGATCGTATACGACGAAGCAGGCTTTGCTCCGCAGGGCTTTCGCACGAAAGATGTTCGCGCAGCTCCTTCGACTTCGCTGCGCTCAGCCAGTGAGCCAAGACCGACCCCGTAGTTCAAGGCATGGTCCCCGACTCCAAGTCATTTCTGCGCCATCAGCGCCTTTGCGCGGCTGAGTTCCGGCCGATCCGAATTCGATCCATCACAAACCTTCACCAGCCTTGTGTAGTAAGTGTTCGATTTGTCGCTCTTGCCCGCCATCTCTGCTGAACGCGCCGCACCGTAAAGGCCGTTGAAGCGATTGGGATTGAACTTCAGGTCTGCCTCATACTCAGCCAAAGCTTGCTCCGGACGGTTCAAATCGAGCATCATGTCGGCGAGCATTTCACGGGCGGGAATCGCCAGCGGCTCGTCGCCTTCCGCTTCTTCCTTCTCCGCAACAGTGCGCAGTGCCTTGATGGCCTCGTCGTTGTTGCCTTCAGCATGAGCCACCCAAGCTAAGGCTTCCTCACGATCCTGCTCGACCGCCTCGGCGAAGTCCTTTTTCTGTTGCTTCAGCAAGGTGGCGTGGATCACTTCAATCTCGGCCACATCCTTGCGCGCATCGGCCACGTTGCCGGTGCGGGCTGCACCAATTGCCCGCGCCCAGTACGTAATTGAATTGTCTCCGGTCTCCGCTCCCGGAACCGGCGCAAGAGAACCAGCGTCCGTCCAGTGATGCATTTCGAGCGCATACCGCGCGGAAAAAGTTACGAGTGCGCTGGTGCGCGGGTCGAAGTCCATTCCGTACATGTCGTCCTTCTTCGCGGGCATCGCCTTCACCTCATCAATCACTCGCTGTGCCTCGGCTTCGCGCCCAGATTGCAAATAAGCGTAGACCAGAAAATCCATAGCATGGAACTGGTGGCCTTCGCCACCCATGTGCATGGCTGCGCTCTTGCGCGTAGCCGCAATCGAAGCGAGGTTAGAGTCGATATCGTCCTGCCACAGGCCAAGGCGAGCAAAGATGTGCGACGGCATATGGAGCGCGTGGGGAGCAGCCGGAGCAATCTTCGCGTAACGTCGCGCGGCGGGCAATCCGAGTTCAGCTAACTGTGGCTTGTCGTAGCTGTGAATCAGGTAATGCGCCACGCCCGGATGGTCCGGCTCGACCACGAACAGCTTTTCCAGAACCGCCGCTGCTTGCTTTCGCTTGGCAAAAGTCGTGTCGTTATCTGGCTCGGAGGCGAGCAACGATAGCGCATAGAAGGCCGCCGCCTCGCGATCATCGGGATTATCCTTGTAGGTCATTCCCATCGCCTGAGAATAAGTGCTGGCACGATCTTGAAAGTCGCGATTCTTGCGGCGATAAAACTCGTCCATGGCGGTGATGTAATCACGCTCGCGGTCGGTCTTTGGATGCAGTGATCTTGCGTTCTTTATCTCCGCCTGACCTCGCTTGATCGTCGCCGCGTCTGGATGGTTCCACAGTTGATGCCAGATGCTCATGGCGGTTCCCCAATGCGCCATCGCGCATTTCGGGTCGTCTTTCGCGATCTGTTCGAACTGTTTCTCCGCTTCCTCGTACCAGAACGAATGCAGCAGGGCGACACCCCGTTCGAAAGGTTTCTGCTCCGCAGGCGCACACGAAACCGGGAAATGCACCGTGCCCAATTGATCCGTGGTCAGGTCTTCGTGATGATGGCCTTCGTCGGCGACCGCTCCAAAGGAAAACAACATCAACACGGTGAAGGCAAGCGCGAGTCGCTTCATGGAATACCTCCGCTGAACAGCGAGTCTATTCCGTCACGGTTGAGAGGGTCAAACCGATGTGGGGGTGAGAACACAATGGAAATGGAAGATGCACACCCCTCCCGGATTGTGAGCCAAGGTCGCCAGCCATTCTCGACGAGCGCTACGGCCTGTTGACGACACCTGCCCTTGGCAAGTTACTTTTTCTGGCCCTTCCCCGTGTTCTGGCCATTGAGGTACTCTGTCACTGACACAAACTCGCCCTTATCGTTCTTCGAGAACTCGAACTGTAAGTCCCATCCCTTAGAGAAGAATTTCGTCTCTGACTCGGCGAAGAGCGGAAAGTTTGCTCCGAAGTGGGCGATCAAATGACGGCCTTCGAGCGTAAACACAACGTGGCCATCCGAGAATTCGTAAGCTCCCACATACCGCGCCAGCACTTCCCTGGCTAAGACGATTTCCCTTGGCGGCGGAGCGAAGGGCACGGTTTCTCCGTGCACCACCGCCGCGAGCGCCGTGTTGATCCTGCCGGTCACATAGCCGTTCAGATTCGCCAGAACGATCACGGCCAGCTCGTCTTCGGGATAATAAGCCACTTCGGTGTTGAAACCGATGCCGTTGCCATCATAATCAATCACCTGGCGACCGTTAACCCGATGCACGTATAGACCGCAGGCATAATCGTGTTGGAATGGGGTGGTCATCTTGCGAAGGGACGCACGCGTCAGCAGCTTGCCGCCAAACAGACCGTTTTCCCACCGGAGCATGTCTTCTGTGGTCGAATACAATCCGCCCGCTGCGAACGCGCCGCTCAAATTGGTGCGCTCTGCGTTCTCGATCCCATCCGCCCCGGGCCAATAACCGGACGCCCGGTGTGAAACGATGGTTATGTTGGAGTCGTATCCCGAATCGTCCATGCCCAGCGGCTTAAAGATATTTTCTTGAACGAAGTCCGCGTACGATTGGCCGCTGACCTTTTCTAGCAGAAACCCGAGCACATCGTATCCCAGGTTGCTGTAATCCCATTTTTCACCCGGCTGAAAGTCCAGCGGCTTATCGGCGAAGATCAGCTTGTCAGGCGTACCTGGCTCATACTTTGCTGCATCCCCCGAGACGCCGGATGTCATCGTCAGGAGGTTGTAAATTGTGATCTTGTCCCAGGCCGCGGGCGCATCGGGGAGGTATTTCTTGACCAGATCGTCAGTCTTCAGTTTCCCACGATCCTGCAAAAGGAAAATCGAAGCTGCGGTGAATTGTTTGGTGACCGAGGCGAGCTGGAATTTCGCGGTGGGCGAATTGGGTATGTTCCACTCCATATCGGCCCAGCCGTAGCTTTTGCTGAATAACACCTTGCCGTTTTGCGCCACCAGTACGCTACCCATAAACACCTGGGCGTCAGCATAGGGCTGCACCACCTGCTGCATGCGCTCCGCTGCCGTTTGCGCACCGCAAATGGCAGCCCAACAGGCAAAGGCAGCGGTTAACACTGCCAGCCGAATATTCCGTTTCGCCTTCATCGCGAAACCACCCTCCGGTCGTCAAATTCCCAATAACAATCAGGATGAGAGTTAGTCGACCTGTCATCCGTGACGACTGCTAGATGTGCAATCGTACCTGAAGGGCCGGAGATTTGTCGGGTGGCTGGCGAGAAATCGCCATTCCACTCATTGAACGGCTTTGGTCGCCGTTTTTGAGCGCGATAGAGACCCAGCAGCATTGCCGCCTGCAATCGCCAATCTGCCGAAGCTCGAGATTGAGCACAACTCCTAATCGCGATCGGCTTCTACTGCAGGCGGAAGCGCTCATTCATCAATCGCTGCAGCCGAGGCTTATACAGAATGTCGTAGGTGAATTCCTTGTCCGGAAACATCGCCAGCGCGGCACGTTTGGCGCCGGCCACCAACTCGGAGGCTTCTTCGACGGTGAGGTTTGGGTCCTGGCCAATCACCGACATTACCATGCTGATCATGATTTGCAGGCGTCGGATATTTCGCGCTTCCTGCTCTCTTTCGCTGCCATTTACCAGCTGTCCGCGCCGTTCGAAACTACTCATGAGGCCCCCACTCCACGACCTGTGCGATTAGATGTTTTTGAGTGCTCGTACGTTGCGCTGGTCCTTTGAGGGTATTCTCGCGGCCAGACGAGCGCAGCGCAATGCCTCATTGGTGTTGGTCTTCCGTTACCTTAAGAATAACGTGCGTTTCGGCTCACGCAGTTTTGAAGGGCCTCATGATCGAATCTGCCCCCAACATCGCCTGCGGGAGTTAGAATCTATGGATCAGGAGACCGTCCTGATTGGAGGCAGTAATGGCAGACTCGAGTTCCGCATCTGAAAATCAACGGCCGAATCCCAATGAGAAACTGGTGCGCGTATTCGACAGCGAACAAGAGTCGGAGGCCATGGTAGTGCACGGCCTGCTCGAATCCGCGGGCATTGACTCTGACCTGACTTCGATTGACGCACAGCAGGACATTTTGCCAGGCGTCGGTGGAACCGTGATTCTGGTCCGCGAGGAAGATGCCGCCAAGGCGCGGCAGATGATTGAAGAATACCGGCAAACGCCGGAAGAACTTGAGACCGCAGAGTATGCTCTCAATGAAGAACCGCCAACTGAGAGGTGACGGTTGTTCCGTCGAGATAGAAAGTAACCGCCCCGTCCATATCCGTCCGGTAGGTAAGAACGTGCGCTTGTGCCAGCCGATCCAAAACCTCCTGCCGCGGATGCCCATAAACATTGCGCGCGCCTACCGATATAACCGCGAACCTTGGATGCACGGCGGCCAGCAATTCCGGGATCGTAGAGGTCGCGCTACCGTGGTGGGCCACTTTTAGAAGATCAGCTTGCGGGTTCTCCTCGGCAACTTGCTTTTCTGTTTTTTTCTCCGCGTCTCCCTCCAGTAAGGCGGACGTCTCTCCGTAGCTTACTTTCATGACCAACGACTCGTCGTTGGGCCGGGAAACATGCGCCTCCGCATCTCGCGGCGGAGCGAGCACCGCGAACTTTGCACCGCCGATTTCGAGATTATCTCCGGCTTTGTGAAGAATGACCGGAATATTCAGCGCTTTCGCTTCGCGCAACAACGTTTGCAGTTCGGCGCTCGGCGAATCCACGCCCAGCCACAACTCGCGCGGATGAAAGTTCGCCAAAACCGCCGCCATGCCTCCCATGTGATCGGCGTGTGCGTGCGTAAGGGCGACTACATCGAGTTGGTGAAACCCCCGCGACCACAGGTAGGGCGACACGACATCTTCTCCGATATCCAGTTCCGAGTGCATCCAGAACGGTATGCCTCCGGCATCGACCAGCAAGGTGCGTCCCTGCGGCGAAACCAGAAGGATGGAATCGCCCTGGCCAACATCGATGGCGGTGAGTTCGAGTACTCCGTTCCGCATCTGCGGATGCGGCGGAACCGCGCAGATCCAGAAAGCGCTGAGAGCTAACGCAGCCCATCCCGCTGCCACGAGCAACCGGCGCCGGCGACTCAACACCATGGCCAGCACCAGTGCGCCAGCGCTCAACAAAATTACGGCGAGTTGCGGAGTTGGCACGCGAGTGTCGGCGATCCTCAACGCGCCCAGCCAATGCACGGACCCATTCATGGCTTGAAGTGCCGCTCCCGCGATCATTGCCGGAACCTTCGCCAGAGCGAGCGAGGCGTAGCTTGCGATCAGCGCGACGATAGCTGCGACCATGATGATCTCGGTAAGCGGCACGGCCAATACATTCGCCGGCAATGAAACCAGTGTGGCGCGATGAAAGTAGTACGCCATGGGCAGTGCAAATCCTGCCTGGAGCACGATGGAAACCACGAGGAACTCACAACCCAAAAGCAGCACTCGCACAGTGCCTGAGAGCATGAACAAAGGAATACGCCTTCCGAAAAAGCGCTGCAGCCTGCCTGCTACCATCCGTATGTCGAGCCGGAGCTGCGCGAGCGACGGAGATAGCGCAGCGTCGTAGCCAGTCGCGTCCAGGCTCCGTAGAGCACGAGATAGCGGTTGCGTAGTTCGTTCCAGAAACGGCGTTCCTATTCCTGCAATGACCAGCACGCACAGGAAGCTGAGCTGGAAGCTTGCTCCCAGCAACGCCGTGGGATCGACCAACAGCAAAGCCAGAGCCGCCGCTCCGATTGTATTGAGAATTGATCTTCTTCGATAAAGCAGTCTTGCGATCAGGTAGAGCGCAAGCATGAGCGTCGCCCGCCACACCGGAGCGCCCACGTCGGTCAGAAGCGCGTACGCGACGGCGAGCAGAATTGTGATCACGCTAGCGACCAGCTCACTCACCCGCATGCGGCGCAGGAGCCAAAACATTACCAGTGCAAGCACAGCGACCTTCAATCCTGAGATCACCAGCACGTGGTAAGTGCCGGTGCGCTGGAAGTCAGTGAGCGCTTCGCGCCCGAGAAACGAATTCTCGCCGATGAGGATAGCGTCAAGTAGCGCGGCTTCGTCCGGCTTCCACAGGCGATGGATTTTTTCGATCAGGCCACGACGCAGCCGCGTCCGCCACAGTTCGGCGCGATTTCCCGAAAATCCCGGCAGCAACTCAACCGTCTCCGCCTTGGTTGACCCGAGTGCGACGATTCCGTTTTCTGCCAGATACTCCGCGTAGTCGAACGCACCGGGGTTCCGAAAATTGCGCGGAGGATAAAGTTTGACGGGAAATCGCAACCGCTCTCCGTAGCGGAGCAAGTGCATAGGCGAGGAAGCTGATTCTGCGGACTCATCCTTTGCGTCCTCATTCCTTACCTCACGACCGTAGAAACTGACGCGAACGCCCGAGTGAATGGCGATGGCCTCGGCTCCGGTTTCGATCTTCTCTGTCTCAAGATCCAATCTCTGCTGAGCGTCGCCGCGAGCCTTCTCTCGCAGATTTCCTTCCTTGGTCACGTGCGCAGTGACAACCAGGTCGCGACCGTCTGCAAATGAAAGAAGACTCGCGCTGCCCTGCTCGTCAGGAATGCGCACGTGCATGATGAGTGCTCCGGTCACGAATAAGGCGGACAAAGCAAGCGCAAAGGCAGACCGGGCACGACGGCGGAGGAAATATGCCGCCGCCGCGGAGAAGACGATCGCGGCCACGAGCCACCACAACGGAGGGCGCCAAACGTAGAACCCGGTGGCAATTCCGCTGGCATACGCCAACGCAGCCCAAAGCATGGGTTGCCGGGAAAGCGGTTTCTGAGGGATGGGAGGATTCGCGCTCGACTGCGAATTCACAGGCTCGCCCAGTGGAGGAACTCAAGACTTGGCGAGAGCGTTCGGATATTGGGCCTCAATTACTCTTACAAACATGTACTCTTGCAAGCGTCCCCCTGGCCCGCCCTCGGACGCTGCGACCTTACTGCTAAATGCCGTGCCGGACAAGGTGAAACACGCTTTCTAAATGGTAGGTCTGGGGAAACAGATCGACCAGGTGCACCTGCTCGATGCGATATCCGGCGCTAAGCAGGCCAGCCAGATCACGAGAGACCGTCGCCGGATCGCAGGAGATGTAGGTCACCCGATGCGCTCCCAATCCGACGAGACTCTGGACCACACTTTCCCCCAGACCGCTCCGTGGCGGGTCCACCACCACGAGATCGGGGCGCAACATACCGCTGGGGCTCCGCAAGAAATCGGCGGTAGTCGCCCGCACAGCCTTCACATTTTCAGGTGAATTGTGAAGGAGATCGGCATAAGAAGTCTGTGACGCTTCAACCGCGATTACCTGTGCAAATCTCTGGGATAGAACTGTGGAAAAAAGGCCAACGCCTGCGTAAAGATCGAGCGCCATATTGCCTGAATATCCGGCCGTCACGATTTCGACCAACTCATTGATTAAATGGCGGTTACTTTGAAAAAAGGCCCCGGCGCTGACCCGATACGAGGAAGAGTTGGTTTTGTATGTGATGTCTCGGGCTCCAGATGCCGCCTTTTCTTTCGGCTCGGTATTCACGATGCTTCCGTACGAGCTTATCTTGAACGCTACGACGCCTGCGATTTCTGGCACCGTATTCCGCACGTTGTCTGCCCATTCTCCAAGCAGAGTGCCGGGAGTCCCAGGTTCGCACGAAGCCTTGACCAGGAGTTGAGTGTCGTCGGCATTGGCAAGAATCTCGATCTCGTGAACTCCATTGGGCACAGCTTGTCTGCGCCCCATTTGCCAGAAGGCGGCAAAGGCACGATTGATTAGTGGTGAACTTACCGGGCACTCTTCCACCGGAAGCAGTTCATGCGACCTTGATCTGTAATAGCCAAGCGCGAACTTCGGCCTGACTTCGACTTTAAGGCGGGTGCGGTTGCGGTAGTTCCAAGGCGGCGAAGGGTGAATCGTGATCTTCGTTTCGAGTTCGAATTTGCCAATGCGGCGAAGGGTTTCTTTCAAGATCGCGGCCTTGATCTCCAGTTGATGCTCGTAGCTGGTGTGCTGGTAGTGGCAGCCGCCACAGCGCAGGAAGTAAGGGCAGGAAGGCTGCACTCGTTGGAGCGAAGCTTGCAGAATCGCTTCCACGTGGCCTCTGGCAAGGGTGTGCTTCCCTTTGAACACCGAAGCTTCAATCCTCTCGCCTTCGAGCACAAACGGCACGAACACAATCTTGCCAGGACCGCGCTCATCGGCAGGGAGGCGCGCCAAGCCGTCACCACCAAAAACGAGCTTTTCGATCGTGAGTTCCATGCGAGGATTCTAAGCTCGAAGCCAAAGCGCTCGGTGTGCAGAATTATGTTCTGTCGATTCCAATTGGCTGGAAATCGCAATTCGTGGGTTGTCGATAGCACTTCACATATAAAAGAGACTGAGCCTCGGCAATCCATATTTTTCCAGCAACCGTTTGTGGACGTACTGCTTGAGCAACTGCTCAATCTGTGCAGCTGGCATTTTGCGCCGATAGGGCGCTAGTTCCCGATCGGCCTCGGCCCGAACCGCGACGATGTGCTCGTCGGGCGTCACCACCAACAGAACCGCAAACAGTTTTTCTTCGGCCACCGTCAGCCTCCGTTCCACATCCTCCAATCGGGGCCGCGTTTTCGCGGCCTCAAGATCGGCAGCAATTTCCCGCAGTGTTCCTGAGGTCTCTTTGGTCAACGGCCCAGCATCAATCCCTTTTGCCTCAGGAAGCTTCGCAGCGTCGAGCAACTCCGCGTTGCGCCGGAGAAAGGCCGAGATCTCGGATGTCTGAAAGCCGCTGGTGCGATGGTCCGGAAGGTCGGAACTCGCCGCTCCCACGGCTGCCTCTTTCATCTCCTCAGCCGCCACCAGCACGGCCTGCGCGCAATACGCCAGACTGTTGAGCTTCTGTGATTTTGACTTCCGCTGCTCGTACTTTTCAAACGCTGCATCAATGCCGCGCAGGACGGCTTCCAGCGGAACGCCCGCATCTTTCCAGGTTTCTATCAGCGCCCAGTCGAGCGGAGACAGCTGAATGCGTCCGCGGCGCTGCTGAAAATGTTCCTCGATTTCGGTGAAGTAGTTGAAGTAGTTTTCCACGGCGGCTCAGCGCGAGCGCGGCTTCCCCGAAGAAGACTTGGGTGCGGCCTCACGAGCGGGTTTCGCGGCGACGTTGCGTTCCCAGATAATGCGCAGGCCTTCCAACGTCAAAAACTCATCTACCTGCCTGATGTGCTTCGAGCCGGTGCCGAACAGCGAAGCCAAGCCGCCGGTTGCAATCACCTTGGTTTCGTTCCCTAGTTCTTGAACCAGCAGTTCCAGGATTCCATCGATTAGGCCTAGATAACCGTAGTAGAGGCCGGACTGCAGGCTGCCCACGGTATTGCTGCCAATGATGTGAGCCGGCTTGCGGATATCCACCCGGGGCAGGCGCGCCGTGCGCTCAAACAAAGCGTCGGCGGAGATTCCGATGCCGGGACTGATTACGCCGCCCATATATTCTCCCTTGGCTGAGACGCAATCGAATGTCGTTGCCGTTCCGAAATCCACTACCACGCAAGGACCGCCATACTTCTCGAACGCGGCGACCGAGTTCACGATGCGATCAGCGCCGACTTCAGCCGGATTGTCGTAGTGCACCGGCATACCCGTCTTTACGCCAGGCTCGATGAAGAGTGGTTTCGTATTGAAGTATCGCTCACAGACTTGCGCAAGCGTGGAATCAAGAGGCGGCACGACAGATGAAATCACGATGCCATGAATGCCCTTCGCTTCGAGGTTCCCCATCGCGAAGAGATTGCGGAAGAGCACGCCATACTCGTCGACAGTTTGGGTCGCGACCGTCGCAACTCGCCAATTCGCCACGAGCAATGCATAGCGTGGCGATTCGGCTTCTACGCTGCGATTAACCGCTGGAGTGACCTTCGCTACCTTGGCGAAGACGCCCAGCACCGTATTGGTGTTGCCGACATCAAGAACTAGAAGCATATGTTTCAATCATGTAGGGACGGGTCTTCGATCCGTCCAGGCCGCCGCGGTTTATGCGGCGGGAGTTCTTAGGCGCGCTTTGACAGATGGCATAGACCGGCCTTCACGCTTTCTTTAACAAGGCCTCACCACGCCACTCAACACAGTGCGCATACCCTGCGCCGTGCGAACCTGCAGGAAACCGCGTGAATCTAGGCCCTCGGTCACGCCTTCGAAACCGCCGTCCTCGACTACGACCCGCTGTCCCCGCGCCGAAGAGGATCGTTCCTCAAAGCGGCCCCGGATCGAATCGGCTGCGTCGGGGTTCTCCAGCAAGCTCCGATATTCCCGGTCCAGCGATCTTAGCAAAGCTACGCACACTTCCACGCGGGACCACTCCGTACCCGTCGCCAAACGCAGGGAAGTGGCGATAGCCTGCAAATCCGCGGGAAAACTCGATTGATTCACATTGATTCCGATGCCCACGACAACATACCGCACCCGCGTGACCTCGGCGTGCATCTCGGTCAGGATGCCGCAGACTTTCTTTCCATCGATCAAAACGTCGTTGGGCCACTTCAAGTCCGGAACCACTCGCGCGTCGATCTCCTGAATCGCGGAGTGTACGGCCAATCCGGCAGCCAGTGTGAGAACCAGCACATCGGATGGCGGCAGCGCCGGGCGCAAGAGCGCAGAGCAATAAATTCCAACCGAGCGTGCAGAATGCCACTGGTTGGCTCCCCGGCCCCGTCCAGCGGTTTGTTGTTCAGCCAGAAAGACGCTGCCCTCGGGAGCGCCGGTGCTCGCAGCTTCCAGGGCAGCCGTGTTGGTTGATCCGATCTTGTAATAGTGATGAATATGCTTGCCGAAAAGTGTTCCTTGTAGTTGCGGGGCAAGCACATCCGGCAGCAACAGATCGGGCATGGACTTCAGACTATATCCGGTTGACGGATGTCCAGCAATATCAACTCCAAGGTCGCGCAACTGCTGAACCAGTCGCCAAACTTCCGAACGGCTGGTACCAATCTCCGCCGCGAGTTTTGTTCCGCTCACGACGACAGTAGCGTGATCGATGAGAAGACGCACAATGCGTCCCAGCCGGGCGTCAGTTTGTGACGCGAGCTTATGGGGCGCGGACACTCCCGCCCGCGACCTCCGTATTGGCGCTGATCGCTTGATGCGGGAATTATGAGGGATGGACCGCGAAACAGCAATCCGCGGCCCGGTTCGTTGCTCCCATCATTGCACCGTCTCGGTGAACTTAACCACCGGGTGACCGAGTCCAAACTGTCCCTCGGCCGTGACGTGGACAACGCCAGCATTCGAAGGCAGCGTAAGCACCACCGGAGCATTGCCAGAGGAATCCGTGGTCACGAGTCGGGTCGACAGAGTACCGCCATCGGCGGTGAAGAGAACAGTGCCGCCGCCAGCGCTGCCACCCGACTTGCCAGCGTTCAGTGTGACCGACAAATTCAGTTGGCTGCCCGGTTGCCCTTTCTGATGGTCGCCCGTCTTGCTGAAAGTCGCCGGCGGATTCCCCACAACGATCCACCCGCTCTGGGTCTCGGCGACGCCAGTGTTGTCGGTGCTCGGAACGGAAAAATGATAAAAGCCCGGAGCGCCGCCAGCAGTTACCTTGACGCTGCCGTCCTGGTTGGAAGTGACATTTGGCTGAGTGACTACCAGCGTGATTCCATTGTCCGACTGTGGCGTTCCGAGAGTCACAGTCCCTGATCCGGAGACAATCTTCGGCTGAAGCGTAATCGTTCCATGCGCCGCAACCATGATTGTGTCCGGGTTCAAGTCCCAGTCCGCGCTTGGCGTTGCCGGCATAGTTCCAGTTACAACCAGCAGTGTGGCAGTGTAAGGCGCGAATTTCCTCGTAGGAGTCCAGGCCTTGGGTGGCGACGCCACGATTGTCGTCGGTGCCTTCGGCGAAAGCGTATAAGCGGTCACTTGTTTGGCCGTAAATCCGTTCAAAGCGAATTGCGTTTGCACCGCGGCCTTCGGATTCTTGTTGATCACCATCAAAGTCAAAATGGTGCCCGTAGGATCCAGCGCGGCGTAACTGCTGAACAAGTTCGGGTTGCCATTATTCGTGGCCGAGACGGATGTCGTCGCAAATGTATGGTGCTGCCCGTCATAGTTGCGGAACAACTTCAGCGCCTGATAGTTAGGATTCGCCGGATCGGGTGCCACCCAGCGCGAAGCCAGATACATGCGTTCGCGCCCCAGAATGCCGTAGGCATCGGCGTCCGCCAGCGCGGTCGAGAAATCCGATTCGCCGGCGAACGCCGCGCTCCACTCCGTAAAGCTCAAGGGAGTTCCCGGATAGATCATGTTCGCGATCGCCCGCATCCGCGGGATGCGGAATGGAATGCGCTTCTTGGGCTGAATAAAGGTGGCCCACTTCTGGTTGATCGTGCTCGATTCGCTGGTATACGTCGGATCCCAGTAATCCCGATAAATCCGCAAGGAGAGTGCTTGCTTCTGTGCCTGGGTATAGCCGGAGGTGTCCGGTCCGTCAGGGTAAGCGTGAATGTCGAAAACGTCCACCGATCTCGTGCCGGATATCTGATCCTGCCAATAAACTTCGTTCAGCCACCAAGGCAAGAAGTCCACGCCGGCGTGGGCGCCTTTATCGTTGTTGTTCGCCCCGTTCCAATAGAACCACCAGCAACAACTCACGGGGCCAAAGCGAATCGCATTCGGATCCCAGCCTTTCAAGGCGCCGGCTTCCGCGAGATAAGTGTCGCGCATCTCGTCATACGCGGAAGGATTAGGATGCACGTCGCGATGCGTACCGCCCCAAATATCGATCTCGTTGTCCATGTTGTAGAAATGGGGCGCACTGCCAAATGCGGTGGCCAGCGCAGCCGCCCACTGGTCGCGATAGACCGTTCCCGGCGGATCTCCGTTCTGCGGCGAGTCCTTCAGTTCGACGTTAGCGTCGGTCGGATCGTTCCCCGTGATGTCCGTCTGGCAATCGGTCATCACTCCATCCCCGGCGTCGGAGTTGTACGGATCCGCGCCGCATTGTGGGCCATACTTGGCCACCGAAAAGCTCCAACCGGAGGGCTTCGCGACCCACGGCAGCATAATCATCGTCATCAGCGGATTGCTTCCCGCCGCCTCCACATCCTGGATGTACTTCACCGAATCGCTGTCACTAATCTCGGTATAGCCGAAATCCTCAAAATACCAGTCGGCGGCGGCGTTGTAGGTAAAGGTCTGCCAGTTATAGCGCGACGTCGAATTGCCGCCCCATCGAACCACGGTAAGGCCGCTATCGGTTATCGTAGGGGCATCCTTGGGATAACTTCCGCCGTAAACGTATGGAGCGATCACATGCCGGTCGCCGAGAACATCAACCTTGACATTAACGGAAGTTGCTGGCGAACCCCGTGCTGCCGTGGGCCGGCCGGAGTTCCTGCTCGGTCCCGGCGAACCACTAAGAGTGGCGTTGTCCGTGGCCACAGAGGAAGCAGTCGAGTGCAACGCGCCGCCACTTCCAGAGGAACTGCTCGCAAAAAGCAGCGCAGCTAATATCGCAGTGGCTGTATGCCGTACTTGGTGACTCATGGGGGAGGGCCTCCGCTTGCGAATACTGTATCGCTTTGCCAAGCAGAGGGTGTACTCGAAAGTGCAATCCCGCGATCGTTCAGCCGGACGCAAAAACTTGAACGTCAGGACAGTGCGCGGAATGTCCAAAATTCAAAACTGGGTTGGATGCTTAGGTGGCACTCAGGTCTTACGCGGGCGCAACACGCATACTCAAATCCATTGCCTTCGCCGAGTGAGTAAGTGCCCCGACTGAGATGAAATTCACTCCGGTCTCGGCGTAAGCCCGGACATTTTCCAGTGTGATTCCGCCTGAGACCTCCAAAGGAACGCGACGTTCCACACGCGAACAGCGCTCGACTGCGCGCTTCACGTCTTCGACCGACATGTTGTCCAGCAGAATAGCTTCGCCGCCGTGCTCGAGCGCCTGTTCCAATTCTTCGAGTGACCGTACCTCGATCTCGATGATCTGCTCGCCGCGCCGGTTCTTGTGAGCGCGTTCAAGCGCCGGCACAACGCCTCCCGCCAGCGCAATGTGGTTGTTCTTGATCAGAACTCCGTCCGACAAATCGAGGCGATGGTTCTGTCCGCCTCCGCACCGCACCGCGTACTTATCCAGCATGCGCAGTCCCGGCACCGTCTTGCGCGTGTCCAAGATTCGCGCCTTGGTGCCCGAAACGGCATCCACGAATTGGCGAGTCAGCGTGGCAATCCCGCTCAACCGCTGCATGAAGTTCAGAATCACGCGCTCGCAGGAAAGAATCACACGAGCGTTGTGCCGGATCACCGCGATCGACTGTCCCTTGTGCAGGCGAATGCCGTCAAATATCTCCGGATGCGTGGTGACCTCATAGTGAGACGTAACAGCCCCGTCGAGAGCGGCATACACGTCCAGAATGCGCGACACGCACCCAATTCCCGCGAGGATACAGTCCTGCTTGGCCAGAATCGTGGCTGAGGCACGCTGGTTCGGATCAATGCAGGCGTAGCTGGTGGCGTCGCGCGTAGCCCGATCCTCCAGCAGCGCGTTCTCGATAACAGCGGTAATGCGTCGGCTATTCCAGTCCATGATTTCTTATTCGAAGACGGGCGTCTCGCCCGTCCCGGAATTACTTCAACTCATCCAGCTTACTCTTTACCTTCTCGCGGAGAATCTGCAGTTCGTGCGCCCGCGTTCGAATTCCCTCCACAACCTTTGCCGGAGCCTTGGCCAGAAACTGCTCGTTACTCAACTGGCGCTGGCCATTGGCGATTTCTTTTTCAATCTGCTCCAGTTCCTTCTTCAACCGCTCGCGCTCGGCAGCGACATCGATCTTTCTTTCATAAATCACATGCACGTCAAAACGCGCCGTGTGCCGTGCTCCAGACAATTTAGCTAGCGACTTCTCCACAAATTCAATCTTCTCGACGCTGGCAAGCCGCTCTACCGAACCCTGATTCTGTTCAATCAATTTGCGAATCTCCGGTTCCTGAACAAAGACCTGTATCGGCACCTTGACCTTGGGCTCGACTTTAAGCTCTGCCCGCGAGTTGCGCACGCTGACGATGAGATCCTGCAGAATCGCCATTTCAGTTTCAGCTGCCGCATCCAGTTGCGTGTCGTCTGCCTGCGGATACGCCGCCAAGGCAATTGACTGCAACGGAGGCTTCCCGTCGTAAATCGCATGCCAGATTTCTTCCGTGATAAATGGCATCACCGGATGCAACAGCCGCAGCGCAGCTTCAAAAGTACCCAGCAAATTAGCGCACGCGACGCGAGCAGATGACTGCTCCGCACCCTCCAACAGACGCGGCTTGATCAGCTCGATATACCAGTCGCAGAACTCGCCCCAAAAGAAGTCATATATCTGATTGGCAGCTTCGTGGAAACGATATGTCTGCAACGCGTCATTGACATTCTTAGTGACCCGATTGAAGCGCGAAAGAATCCACCGGTCCTCGAGAGTAACGGCCTCCACGCCAGTGACGCCGCCACTCACGTGGGACTGGGTGTCGGACCCGGTCCCGGGCCGCAGGCCTGGCTCCACGCGGTCGATATTCATGAACATGAAACGCGCAGCATTCCAAATCTTATTAGCAAAGTTGCGATAGCCCTCGGTCCGGCTTTCACTAAACGCGATATCGGTTCCCGGCGCCGCCATTGCGGCGAAAGTAAAACGCGTCGCATCTGTCCCAAAGCGCTCGATGATGTCGAGCGGATCAATCACATTCCCCTTGGTCTTCGACATCTTCTGCCGTTCGGCGTCGCGCACCAGGGCGTGTATGTAAACCTGATGAAAGGGAACACTGTCGTCTTTCTTGTCGCCCCATCCGCTGGCCAGCTTCAACTTCGAATCCTGCCGATGACCCTGCATGAAATGGCAACCGAACATGATCATGCGCGCGACCCAGAAAAATAGAATCTCGTAGGCTGTGATCAACAGCGTCGTCGGATAAAACACCTCCTGGTCGCGGGTCTTTTCCGGCCAACCGAGCGTCGTAAACGGCAACAAGCCTGACGAGAACCAAGTGTCCAGCACATCGGTGTCTTGCGTAAGGTGCGAACTGCCGCATTTCGTGCACTTCCCCGGAGCCTCGCGCGCGACGATAATTTCGCCACACGAGCAATGCCACGCGGGAATTCGATGTCCCCACCACAACTGCCGTGAGATGCACCAGTCGTGGATGTTGTGCATCCAGTTCAGGTAAATCTGCTTGTAGTTCTCAGGAACAATCGTAATCTCGCCATTCTCCACCGCCTCGGTCGCGCGCTCGGCAAGAGGCGCAATCTTGATGAACCACTGCGTCGAAAGCCGCGGTTCCACCACCGTGCCGCAGCGGTCGCACTTTCCAATCGAAATGGTGTAATCCTTCTCTCCAACCAAAAAGCCCTGCTGGCGCAGGTCTTCGAGCACGCGCTTGCGGGCCTCATAGCGATCCAAGCCAGCGTACGGCCCCGCGTTCTGGTTCATGTGAGCCTGATCGTCGATCACTTCAATCTGCGGCAGGTTGTGGCGCAGTCCCGCCTCGAAGTCATTGGGATCGTGCGCCGGCGTCACTTTCACCACGCCCGTCCCAAATTCCGGAATTGCCAGATCATCCGTGATGATCGGAATCTCACGATTCATCAGCGGCAACAAAACTTTCTTCCCATGCAAATGTTTGTAGCGCTCATCTTTCTCGTTTACCGCGACGGCGGTATCGCCAAGCATGGTCTCCGGCCGCGTCGTCGCCACCGTGATGAACTCGTTCGTTGCGATCACTGGATAACGAATCTCGTAAAGCTTTCCGGCAATCTCCTCGTGCTTGACTTCGAGATCAGAAATCGCAGTCCCGCATCGCGGACACCAGTTGACAATGTATTTGCCGCGATAAATCAATCCTTCTTCATACAAACGGACGAAGACTTCGCGCACCGCCCGCGAAAGGTTGTCATCCATCGTGAAGTATTCGCGATCCCAATCCACCGAGTCGCCAAGCCGCTTCATCTGCTCAAGAATCGCCCCGCCATAGAGCTTCTTCCATTCCCACACCCGCTCGATGAAGGCCTCGCGCCCCATATCGCGGCGCTTCTTGCCTTCGCTCGCCAGTTGGCGTTCCACCATCATCTGGGTCGCGATTCCGGCATGGTCCGTACCCGGCAACCACAAAGTCAGAAAACCCCGCATGCGGTGCCAACGCACAATAATGTCCATCTGCGTGTGGTTGAGCATGTGCCCCATGTGCAGCCGCCCGGTAACATTCGGAGGCGGCAACA
>Ga0209415_10008273_pt1 | contig 18072 bp, 19 predicted proteins | sample PeaSoiSIISIP2007_FD_187696 | JGI IMG/M metagenome (GOLD analysis project Ga0209415, IMG submission 187696) | Peat soil microbial communities from Weissenstadt, Germany - SII-SIP-2007 (SPAdes) (version 2) | ecosystem: Environmental > Terrestrial > Soil > Wetlands > Peat | place: Germany... | reverse complement strand
GCCCGCCATGTCGGCGATCCCCGGTGTCGGCGACGGGGCTTTCGGCCAGACCATTGCCGGCCGCTCCATCGTGAACGCCTATTCGAACGCGAGTCGGACAATCGTGGCCGCCCAAGCCCCCGGGGCCCTGGCTCCCGTCGAAGCTCTCGCCCGAGTCGCCCTCTCCGACAACTGACCAGGCGACGTGTTCGTCCACCGGGTCGTGTGCCCGGCATTCCATTGGCCCTGAGGGCTTGATGTCGTCTTCGGAGTGGGAGCGGTGTTCGGGCGGTGAGCTGGTCGACGGCGAGGGACTCGAGTGGGCTGACCCTGAAATGGTGGCGTGATCAGGCGAGCCGAATTCCCGGCTCGGTGTCAGACGCCGGGCAGGGCCCAGTTCCGATCAGGGTGCTCCGGAGGAAGGTTCATCGGCTCACTCGGTACCCAGCCACTCGCCTCCACGTCCTCCAGGACGTGGACCATGTTGTAGGTGTCCTCCTCGTAACAGAACTTCCCGTCGCCCGCGTAGCGCAGTCGAGAGTATGCAGACTGGGTGTAGGGCGTGCCGTCGGCGCGGGCCCCGGGGATGATCTGGGTCCACTTCACGATGACGTCGTCCCCCTCGATGGCTGTGAACTCCACCGGGAATTTCCAGGCTCCCAGGCCGACCATCGAATGCTCCAACCAGGAGGCAATAGCTTCTTTCCCCTCGATCCGACCCCAGGCGGCGTCGACGTACACCGCGTCGTCGGTGTAGAAGTCGGCCAAGGCCCCAAAACCGTTCGGTTCGAGACCGTCGTCGATGCGGCGGCGCAGCTCGTGGTACCGGTCCACGACGGCCCGGATCTCGTCACGGGGATGGGGGGCGGGTCTCGGAGGCATCGAGTGAGAGTAGCCCGGGCCCCGATGAGCCTCTCACGTCACCGGCCCGCACCCACCGTGAGAGGTCCGACCTCAAGTCGCCCGGTGGTGTCGCCGATGTGCACCCTGTGGCCGGCAATCCTGAGGCGAGCTCGACAGGTATGTCGCTCCGCGCTCGGCAAGTCGCCGTTCGGCAACGGGCCGAAATGGTTCCCGGGATCAAGCTCAGGCAGCGTTCGGGGCGGTACTGGCTCGACGGCGTGCAGGGCAACGTCATCGCCATCAGTGCGCCGATGACCCTCGACGAACTCGAGCGGGAGCTGACACGGCTGACGAAGGAACATATGGACGGCTGTCAGGGGTAGTTCGTCAGTGCCGCGCCCCTTGCGATTGCCGCCGGCTGGAGGCGCGGCGCCGGTTGGGCAACGGCTCTCCATTGCAGTCGGCGCAGATCCCGAAGATCTCGACGGTATGGCTGAGATTGGTGAAGCCGTGGGAGTCGGCAACTCGTCGTGCCCATCGTTCCACTTCGGGGCCTTCGACCTCGACGCTGCACCCACACTCCTGGCAGACGAGATGATGGTGATGATCCGTGCTGCAACGTCGGTAGCGGATCTCGCCGTCCTCGGAACGCAGGGCGTCGACCTCACCGGCCTCGGCCAGCACGCGGAGTCGGCTGTACACCGTGGTAAGCCCGATGTTCTCCCCTCGCGATCGCAGCTCGGTGAACAATTCCTGGGCCGAGCGAAATGACGTGGAATCGTCCAGCACGGCCGTGAGCGCGCGCTTTTGCCGCGTCGAGCGCTCCTGAGACGCCCGGGACGGCAGATCGGGTGAGGCGGCGGTCATCGGCGCTACTGCTCGGCCACCGCATGCGTCGTTGTCATGGCCGCTTTTCCACGACGAGCCCGATGACCTCGTTGACGAGGTCGCCGACGCGATCCACGGCCAGGCTGTAGGTCATCTCGGTCCCCCGGCGCGTGGTGGTCACGAGCCCCGCGTCGCGGAGCACCTTGAGGTGCTGGGAGAGAAGTGGCTGGCTGACCTCCCGCCCGTCGGCGCACAGCACGGCTTGCAACTCGTGCACACAGCGCGGACCGACCCGCAGCTCCGCGATGACGGCGACGCGTACCGCGGACGCCAACGCCTTGAAGAACTCCACCGTCTCCACCACTGCGTCGCGCTGCTCGGTCAAGGCCACAAACATATATTAGCCACTCACTATATAAGGGTCGAGCCATGGAGACCTCCTTATTTGCATCGGTTCCCGTTTCGATTACGTTATCTGCAACGAATGCGGATAACGGACGGAACCAATCAAGGTCAAAGGATGAGAGGACGAAGGTGCGCCGCCGGGCGCCGGGTGTCGTGGACCTGCGGCCTGTCCATCGTGACGGCCCTCCTCATGGGAGCGTGCGGGTCAAGCTCGACGACGGACGCCAGCGCGAAGAACGGAACGATTCCCGTGGTCGCGGCCGAGAACCAGTACGGGAACGTGGCAGCGCAGGTAGGCGGAGAATACGTGCACGTCACCTCGGTGGAGGACAACCCCAACACCGACCCGCACACCTATGAGGTCAGCCCCGGCGTCGCCCAGGCCGTCAGCGCCGCCCGCCTGGTCGTCCAGAACGGGGTGGGTTACGACGACTACATGACCAAGATCGAATCGGCATCCCCCGGCCCGAACCGAACTGTCATCAACGTGCAACACCTCCTGGGCCTCCCCGACGGCACCCCGAACCCGCACCTGTGGTACTCCCCCACGACCATGCCCAAGGTGGCCGACACCTTGGCCAACGACCTGGCGGCCGTAGAGCCGTCACACGCGGGCTATTTCAGGGACAACGCCGCTCGCTTCATCGAATCGCTGCACCCGTGGTCGCAGGCGATCGCCCATTTCAAGGCCGCCCACCCGAACACCGAGGTCGCGACGACCGAGCCGGTCGCCGACTACATGCTCGAGGCGGCGGGGACTCACAACCTGACACCGTTCGCGCTCCAGGCCGACGTCATGAACGGTGTCGACCCTTCTCCCCAGGATGTCTCATTCGAGACCGGTCTCCTCACCCGGCACAAGGTGGCGGTGCTCGTCTACAACCAACAGGTGACCGACGCCCTGACGCAGAGCTTCATCAGCGCCGCCACCAGAGCCGGCATTCCGATCGTTGGCGTATACGAGACGATGCCGGTCCCCGGCTATGACTATCAGTCCTGGATGCTGGCAGAGATGCAGGCTCTGCAGCGTGCGGTGACCGACAAGGTCTCGACCGCGAAGCTGTAGCGGAGAGGAACATGGCCGTGAGCGAAACTCCCCCAATCCTCGCGGTGGAGGCCGTCAGCGTCTGGTTGTCGGGTCGAGAGATCCTCCACGAGGTGAGCTTCCGCATCGCGGCGGGAGAATTCACCGGGCTCATCGGCTCCAACGGCGCCGGGAAGACGACGTTGCTCCGGGTGATCCTGGGGTTGCAGGCTCCCCAGGCGGGCCAGGTCCTCATCGACGGTCGGGCCCGATCGCATCGAAGCCCGCCGATCGGTTACGTCCCTCAGAAGATCGTCCTCGATCCCGACATGCCGCTGCGGGCACGGGACCTGGTCGGCCTGGGCCTCGATGGACACCGCTTCGGACTCCCGCGTCGGAGTTCGGCGCGTCGCGACTTGATCGACGAGATGCTCGCCGCGGTCGACGCGACCGATTTCGCCGACGCCCGAGTCGGGAACCTGTCGGGAGGCGAACAGCAGCGGGTTCTCATCGCCCACGCCCTCATCAGCCGCCCCCGCCTGCTCCTGCTCGACGAGCCACTCGCCAACCTCGATATCCGGAGCGAGCAGGAGGTCGTCGAGCTCGTGGCGCGCATCGCGACGGAGCAGCAGATCGCCGTCCTCATATCGGCGCACGATATGAACCCACTGCTCCCGGTCATGGACCACGTCGTCTACGTCGCGGCGGGTCGGGTGGCGAGCGGCAGCACCGGCGAAGTGGTCAACACAGAGGTCCTGAGCCGGCTCTACGGCCACCATGTCGACGTCGTGCATGTCAACAACCGGATCCTGGTCGTCGCGGGGCACGAGACCGCTGTCCACCATGACCTGCCAGACTCCGCGGCGGGGTCGACATGACGGCGCTCAGCCTGCTCGCACCGGTGTTCGAGCCCGGGTTCTTCTCGAGCCCTCCGGTGGACATCGCCTTGATCGTCGGGGGCGTGGTAGCGGTCGTGTCCGGCGTCGTCGGGACCTTCACCGTCATGCGAGGCCAGTCCTTCGCAGGCCACGCTCTGGCCGACATCGGGACGACGGGCGGATCTGGCGCGTTCTTGGTCGGAGCGAGCCCGTTGTACGGGTTCGTCGTCATGAACGTGATCGCCGCAGGAGTGATGGAGCTGATCGGGATCCGTCGGCCACGGGGACGCGACCTGGCCACCGGGATCGTGTTGGGGGCCGCGCTCGGGTTGGCCGCCTTGTTCCTGTATTTGGACACGACGACCTCGAGCACGACCGGCGCCACGATCAACGTGCTGTTCGGGTCGATCTTCACCCTGGCCTCCTCGATGGTGCCGGTCATCGCCATTCTCGGAGCTCTTGCCGTCGGCACGGTGCTCCTGTGCTTCAGGCCACTCGTTCTCAGTTCCCTCAGCCCGGACCTGGCCGCGACCCGGGGCGTGCCGGTGCGGCTCGTCGGCATGGCGTACTTCACCGCCTTGTCCCTGGCGGTGTCGCTGTCCGCCGTCGCGATCGGGGCCATCCTTTCGACCGCGCTCCTTATCGGTCCGGCCGCCACGGCGCTCCGGCTCACGAAACGGACCGGGACGGCAATGGTCATCGCGGCCACCCTGGGTGTCGTCGCCACATGGACCGGCGTCCTGCTCGCCTACGACAGCTATTACTGGCAGCCATCTCATCACGGTTGGCCCGTCAGCTTCTTCGTGGTCGCGCTCGTGTTCGTGTTCTACGTCGTGGTCGAACTGTCGGTGGGGCGCCGAAGCAATCGTCGGCGATCTGTCGCCGGTGCCGGGACCGCTTGATGTTCTCGGGCTTCATGATCAACGCTTGGGAGGCGGCGACGATCGTTGCCGTCGTGGCCGGTATCGTGGGTTTCTTCACCGTGCTGCGAGGCTCGGCATTCGCTGCGCACGCACTGCCGAACGGGGCCTTCGCCGGCGCCGCCGGCGCCAGTCTCCTCGGGGTCAACGTCATCGTAGGTCTGGGGGTGTTCGCACTCCTCGGGGCGCTGACCATCGCCGGACTGGGCCGCAGAGCCCGGCACGACGTCGCCACGGCATTGGCCATCGTGATGATGCTCGGCCTCGGATCGCTCTTCTTGTCCATGACGACCGAGTACGCGCCGCAGATCTACTCGTTGCTCTTCGGCGAGGTTCTCGGCGTCTCCACCGGCGAGCTGCTGCCGACAGCAGTCATCGGCGCGCTCTGTGTCGCGGTCATCTTCGTCCTATATCGGCCCCTGATGCTTTCGTCGGTCATGCCCGACGCAGCCGAAGCACGCGGCGTAAAGGTGAAACAGATGGACCTCGCATTCCTGATCGTGATCGCTCTGGCCACAGCCGCTGCCGTCCCGGTGGTGGGATCCCTTCTCATCTTCAGCTTGCTCATCGGACCTCCTGCGGCGGCGCGCTCGTTCACCGACAAGCCGTTACACGCGATGGGCCTGTCTGTCGCAGTCGCGCTCGCGACGGTCTGGACGGCAATCGCCCTGTCTTATCTCTCCAACCTTCCCATCGGGTTCTTCGTGGGAACAATCAGCGCGTGTTCCTACGCCGCAGGTCGGGGTTGGATGGCGTGGCGACGGGCCCGGACTTCGTCGAGCGGCAGCGCCGTGGTCACGAACTTGGTGCAGACGTAGGGTGCCTTCCCGTCAAACCACCAAGCTCTCGAGCTCGGGGACCAAGTCGGTGGTCAGGACATCGTCGGCGATCGAAGACGCCAAGCGCGACGCGTTGGCTCGGAAGCGCTGGTCCACGAGTACGTGGTCCACCTGTTGGCGGATCCTGGTGGCCGACGCGTTGGGGGAGAGCCGCACTCCTGCGCCGTGATGGACCACTCGGGCCGCAGTGTCGTTCTGGTCGCGTCCCATCGGAATGCAAACCATCGGCACCCCGGCGGCCAACGTCTTCATCGTCGTGCCGTGTCCGCAGTGCGAGATGGCAAGGGATGCGTCGGCCAGAATCTCACGGTGCGGGGCTGATCTGACGACGACGACGTTGTCGGTTGCGGTCACCTCGTCACCGTCGAGCATCTGACCAACGGTTACGACGGCGCGTACCGGCAGCGTCGAAAGTGCCTCCACCACTCGCCGCAAGAGCGGACCCTGGTTCTGGTAGGTGGAGCTGAAGCCGACGAGCACGAGGGGGCGCTCGTCGGCTTCAGGCCACGGAGGTGTCCACGGTGCAACCCAGCTCGGATCGTCCAGGATCGGCCCGACGTACCGGACGTTGTCCGGCACCGATGCCGACGCGTAGTCGAAGGCGGGACTGGTGAGAACCAGGATGCGGTCGGCAGCCAGGGCCTGAGCGTAGAAGGAGGACAACGGGGCCAGCCCATGCTCGGCACGTGCCGCGTTGACCGCCGGCAGACCCCGACGGAACAGCCGGTTCACCGTGGCCAGCATGGCCACATCGCGAGTGCGGCCGAAGATCGTCTTGGCAGGAGCGAAGCCGGGCCCGATGGGGGGCGTTCCTGGCGTCGGCATGACCCAGATGTTCGGAACGAGCACCGCGACCGGCAGTGAAGCCGCCTGCGCCGCGATGATCGAGCCGAAAAGGAACGCGTCGGAAACAACCGCGTCAGGTGCGAAGGCTTGGATCGCATCAGCAGTATCCGAGGCGTACTCGTTGGCTGGTCCGGCGATGAACCGGTCACGGATCCGTTGCAACATGACCAGCGGATTCTTCGACTCCCAGTCCTTCAAGAGATCCTCGGCGGGGTCGAGTGATGCCCGGTGCGGGCCGCGTCGCCAGGGTGAGAACGAGCAACCGGCTGCTACAGCGGCATCCTCGATGGTGGGATCGGCAAGCACGGCCACGCTGTGGCCACGGGCGACCAAGCGTCGAGCGACGCCGAGCTCAGGGGGCACATTGCCCCCGCCCTCCCACATCGGGAAAAGAAATCGTCGGGACCGGCGATCATCCGAAGCCTCGCCCTCCATGGAGTCCTCTCCCGCCATTGACTCCCCTCCGTGATCGTCGCTCCCGAGAATTGTGACCCAAGACGGGGTCCGGGGAAAGGTTGGCAGCCCCAGCACGCACCTTCGTGCCAGCACCAAGCATCCCGAGATGTTCGGAGCCGATGATGCTGAGAGGGATCAGGACGCGCGGAGCTCGGTCCACGAGCCCGTGACTCTCATCACGCCGTAACCGGCGCCGACCACCGAGATCGTCATCAGAGCCAGTGTCACCGCGAGCTGAGGTGTGAAAGGAGAGGGGCTGGTACCGTTCGCCGTTCCCTGCAGGAACCAGGGCGCGTTCTGTGCCAACGACCCCCACCACAACGCGGCAGCGACGGTCATCACTGCCATTGCCCCCGCCAGCGTTATTGCCAGCACCGCCTCGAGGCGTAGGACCCCGCGGGGCAGAGCGACCCTTCGAGCCACCGCCACGCCCGCGGCGGTCCACTGCGCCAACGTTGCCGCCACCACTACGGCCCAGATCACGAATACGCCCGAGTAGGTCGGGTCGGCTCCGTTGCGCTGGAGCTCGTTGAGATGATGCGCCCACAGGCTGAGCGGGATGACGACGCCGAGGCTCAGGAGCGTCAGTGCGATCGCCCTCAGCACGTGCCCTCGAACCGTTGACCAGCCGCCGCCTCGGATGAACCGGACGAATGCGGGGAGTGCGGCGCTCGCTCCGAGTATGACCAAGAACCCCCCGACGAAGCTCAGCGTAGCCACCACATCGAAGGCTCCCTGTGCGAACGGACGAGAGCTGACCGGCATGGCCTGGGCAAAGTGCTCGGAGACTTTGGAGAAACTCGCTCCAGCCAGCACGAAGATGGTCCAGGTGCACAACACGAGCAACGATCCGGCTCTGACTCGCTCGGCCGCGGGAGTTCGATCGCCGAAAAGGCCGGAGCCGTGAATGTGCTCGCGCAATCCGGCCCGGGCTATCGACACCTTGAATCCCAGCGTGGGAGGCCCGTCGCCCACCGCGTCCTCCATCAGGGCGGCAAACTCATCTCCGTATCGATCGCGCCAACGTCGGGGGTACCAGCACATCATCGCCGCCGTTCCACGTCGTCGCTCGGTCACGAAAGCGTTCCCAAGGTCAGTCCGAGGCGCGAGGCCCCGACGTCCGCGAGCTGACGCATGTTGGTGACGGCATCGGCCAAGGCGGCGGATCCGGCCCCGGTGATCCGGTAGGGCCGGCGTCTGTCGTCGGTCGTGAGCGGCTCGATCAGCCCTCGCTCCTCGAGTCGCGTGATAGCGCCGTACAGCGCGCCGGGACCGAGGGCCACGCCGGCGAAGTCCTCGATGTCCTTGGCCAGGGCGTGCCCGTGTTTGGGTCCCGCAGCCAAGCTGGTCAAGATCAGTACCGGCGGGTCGTTCGGTCGCCGCAGCCCAGCCGGGGTCCTCTTCCCTGCCATACGGCTATGGTACTACGTACTACGTAGCTACGCAACACGGAGGTGGCGGTCCGGAACCTTTCGGTCTCAACGGGGGACCCTGGTGAGCAGTCATGGAGCTGCCTCAGGTCGAGTCGACGCCACCGGACTGCAGCGCAGTGAGAAAACGCCGAACGGCATCGCGATTGGTGCCGTCCTGACGGGCACAGGCAAACCACGGCTCCTCGGGCGTCAGGCCCGAGACCGGGAACAATTCGACGACGCGACCGTCGTGCAGCGCCTCGGTACAGACGTAGTGGGGCAGCAGGCTCACCCCCATGCCGAGCTCGACGGCCTTGAGAACGGCACGCAGATCGGGCGCGACAAGTTGCAAGTGCGCCGCGAACGGACGTCCCAGGGCGCTCAGCCAGAACCGTCGGGTGCGGGGCAGCTCGAGGCTGTAGGACACCCATGACCGACCCTCCAGCCACGACCCCAGTGCTTCCAAAGTGGCGATCGGGGTCGAGGGCGCTGCGCTCGCTGCCACGACCAGGATGAACCGATTGACGCCCACGGTCACCGCGACGATGCTTCGCCGAGGCGGCGTCGAAGTGGTCACGATGACATCGAGTTCGCCCTGGTCCACAAGGGCGTACAGCTCCGCGTCGGATGCGAACGTCACTGCCACCGGCAGGTTCCGGTCAACAAGGCGCGGCAACACTTCGGAAGCAAAGAATTCCGGAGCCGAGCCGAAACGCACCGGTGGCTCGGGAACCGACAGGCTTCCCACCTCGAGATCGCGCAGCACCACTTCGAGAACGTCGAGTGGCTCGGCCACCGTGGCGTAGAGCTCCCGGCCGCGTTGAGTCGGCTCCATTCCCTTGGGCTTGCGGACGAACAGCGTCGCGCCCATGACGCGCTCCAACGAGGCGAGGTGCTGGCTCGCCGCAGGCTGGGTGAGGCCTCGGTGCTGCGCACCATCTGTCACCGAGGCGCTGCGGTAGACCGCCACGAAGGTCCGCAGCCACTCCGAGCGAGCCATAAGAATAACTTATCAAGAGTATGAGAGATATCTGTTTGCTTATCGAATCTCCCCATCGGAGGATGGCCAGATGCCCGATGGCGACCACCACTACCTCCACGGCCACCACGAAAGCGTGCTCCGATCCCATCGGTGGCGGACCGTGGAGAACTCTGCCGGGTATCTGCTCCCGAGATTGTGGTCCGGAGCGACGGTTCTCGACGTCGGCTGCGGCCCGGGCACGATCACCGTCGGATTGGCCCGCTCCGTCGGGGCAGGCCGAGTCATGGGCATCGACACCGCACCTGAGGTACTGGTCGAGGCCCGGGCCGAAGCTGCGAGCCGAGGGCTGCGAAACGTCGATTTCGAAGTCGGCGACGTCTATCACCTCGCCTTCGGCGATGGCGCCTTCGACGTGGTCCACGCCCATCAGGTGCTCCAGCACCTGGTGAACCCCGTGGCCGCCTTGACCGAGATGAAACGGGTGTGTCGGTCAGGTGGGGTCGTCGCCGCTCGGGACGGTGACTACGGAGCGATGTTCTGGTTTCCCGAAGACCCCGAATTGGAGGAGTGGCGCATCCTCTACCAACGAGTGGCTCGGGCGGTTGGCGGTGAGCCCGATGCCGGGAGACGAATGCTCAGTTGGGCCCGGGCCGCGGGGTTCACCGACATCAGCGTGTCGGCCAGCTCGTGGTGTTACGCCACCCCCGACGAACGCTCGTGGTGGGGTGGGCTCTGGTCCGATCGACTCACGCAATCGACGTTGGCCCAAGAAGCCGTGAGGCGCGGCCTCGGTATGCGAGAGGACCTCGAGCGGTTGGGCCACGCGTGGCGACGGTGGGCCGAGAGTGGCGATGCGTGTTTCGTCGTGCCCCACGCCGAGATCGTGTGCCGGCGGTGAAAGGCGATCAGGATCGAGAGCTCTCGTTCACCGAACTGATGCCGCTGCCGATGTCGCCGACCCCCACGGAGACCGGCCGATGCGCGGGATCGTCGGGTATCTGCGACGTGCAACGGTCGACGGGATCGTCGACCCCGTCGCAGCGCCCGAAGTGGTCACGAACGTGCTCGTACACGATCTCGGACACGCGTGGGGCGTCGTCGGCACCCAACATCGCATGATCGAGGTCATCGATGACCTCGAACCTCAGCTTCTCGGAGCGGACCAACTTGCACAGGGGGCGCGCCGCGCCGCGCCGTATCCCGAGCGCCTCGTCGCCGCCGACGACGACGAGCACGTCGGAGCCGCCACTGACCAGCCCCTGGAGCACATCGACAGGGGAATGGCGCACCCCCAAGCGATTGAAGGCCGCCCAGACCCAGTTCGGCATTGCCCCCAACACAGCAGTCGGGAAGCGACGACCGGCCATCTCCTCGACCCAACGTCGAGACCGCGCCAACCGCGGGCGATGCGGAGCCGAGGCAGCACCCGATGACGAGGGCGGCGCCGAGACGGTCGAAAAGATCGGGTTGAAGGCGCACACACCCTGCGCGCCGAGTGACAACCCGCCGTACACGGCGTGATAGGCGCCCGAGCACAAACCCACGAGCACCACGCGTGAAGGGTCGTCGGGCGCAACGAACCGAGCCACGTCCTCGACGTCCCCCAGCCCCTCGGGCGGGTAGGCAACGCCGCGGGGTTGGCCGGCGTGGGTCCCGCTGTCACCGATCCCACTCAGGTCGACTCGCAGCGTCTGCAGACCGAAGGGAGCCCACTTCCTGGCGAGTTCGACCCAGAGTCGGGACGGACCGATCCGGCGGGACTTGGCGGTGTTGAAGCACACCACGGTGGTAGGGCTCTTCTCACCGTCGATCTCGGTCACGATGCCGAAGAGCCCGGCGTCGCCGATCCGCACGGTCCTCTCGACGATGGGCCTCCCCCGCACGTCCTGCGCGACAACGGCCGATGTCGCCATCCGGTCGAACGGCGTGAGATCGAACGGAGCCGGATCGGGCGCAGCCACCGTGGACAGCCAGGTGACCAGTCGCTCGAGGGTGTCCTCGAGACCGGGGCTCAACTTGCCGTCGAGAAGCTCGTGCTGTCCGAGTGCAGGTCCGGGCTCGACGTGGCCGGCGCCCTTCAGCCGGGCTTCGAGTTTCGCATCGGGCCGGCGATCGGGGCGGGTCAGCAAGCAGATCCGTACGGCCATCGCACCATCACCCGCACTGATGTCCAGAGCGGAAAGGTCATCCTTCGTTTCGGAGTCGTAGCGGAAACCGGGAGCCGCGACGGATCCGTCACCGTCACTGCCACCGGCATCGGCTCGGCCGACGCTCAACTCGTACAGGGCGCGTTGCTCCCGCAGGAAGGTTCGGCCCGACCGGCACGGATCCCACAGCACCAGCGCGTCGAGCGGCTCTCGAGTCGCTTCGAGCGCAGCCAGAGCCGCTCCCATCCGCATCCCGACGGCCGCCACCACGGGCGGCGCGGCCGCTCTCATCAGGTCAAAGGCGGCTCGGGTCGAAGCGGACCATGCTGCCACCCGGGCAGGGTCGCGCTGTTCCCCGGCGGAGTCACCGGTCCCGTCATAGTCGAAGCGCAGAACGGCGATCCCATGTTGCTCGAGCCGCTCGGCCAGGCTTCGATAGGTGCTGTGCACCGGAAGGTCCTCCCGGCCCAGGGGAGAGCACAAGACGACTCCAGCCCTGGCCACGCCGCCCTCGGGTACGTGCAGGATGCCGAACAGGGGCCGTTGCACGGGTCCGAACCAAATGGGCGTCGCGGTCATCGGACCACCTCGTCGTCCCACGACGAGCTGCTCCGTTGACCTCGAGGGGTCGGCGCCACATCGATGTCAGGCATAGATGACCCGGACCTCTTCGTCGATGAGCTGCTGCACCGCCAGCACACCCTGAGGATCTGGGGCGGCGCCGAGCACCGAGAACACAAACTCGAAGTTGCCTTTGCGCCAGTCGATTGCGTCCCCGGGTTGCCGGTTGAGGGTGATCGTCTCGACACCCGGATGTTCGCCCAGCCGGTCGAGCCCGTCGACGCTCACCACGCGGCGCGCCCACTGCGGCGGCTGAGGACTGAGGATGTAGCCCACCCGATCGGTAGGGACCAGATCGTCGAAGACGACGTGCTCGCCCAGTGCAACGCGAAGAGACAGCTCGTATAGGTCGATGCCCGCCGCCAGAGCCACCATCTCCGGGATGCCGCCGCCGAGCCGACCATTCACCTCGATGACCCGCGGACCGTCCGGCGTGAGTTTGATCTCGATGTGCAGCAATCCGGACTGCACTCCGAGTGCCTCGATCGCCCTCGATGCAACGTCGCGCACTTCGTTCGTCTGGGACGAGGACAGTGTGCTCGGAATCAAGAATCCCGTCTCCCGGAACGGCTTGGCTGGCGGGAAACGTCCCGTGACGGCGATATGGCTGATTGTTCCCCTTGTCACGACGCTCTCCACCGACACGTAGTTGGCGAAGGCGGAGCTGTCGGGGGGCGCGAGGTCGCGGAGGTACTCCTCGAGAATCATCGGTCGATCGGGGTCGCTCGTCAGCGTGGGCTGATCGGCGAGCAAGGCTCGGAAATCGGCGATGTCGGTAACCATGAGCGTGTCTTTGCTGTGGGTCCCGCGGCGGGGTTTGAGCACGACCGGGAAATTCACGCGGGTTGCCAGGTCGTCAATGGCAGCGGGTGTCGGATCGGGTGGGACGAGGGCAAAGCGCGGAACCGGGAGTTCCGCGTCTTGCAGGGCCTGGCGCTGGGTCCACTTGTCCACCAGCCGTCCGGTGACGGCACCGTCATGGAAGTCCAGTCCGAGCCGCATTGCCAACGAGCTCGCCACAGGAATCAGGTGATCGGCATAGGCGACAAGGCCTTGGGGCTGACATGGACGGAGTGCTTCGGCCGCCTCATCCTCGGACATGCCTGAAACGTCGACGATCGTCCCGAGTTTGCGGATGAGTATCAGCATCTGGGGATCTTCGAGCTTGCTCGAGTCCAGCACCCAGACCAAATCGCACACCGACGCCGCCGCGCCTGCGATCTTCATCGGGGACAGAGACTCATCGCCGTGTGCCACGGCAACCACGGGACGGTGGCCGTCAGGTGGGAACTTTGAGGTCATGGCCAGAGCTTGGCGCGCACGTCCGGGGGCCACTGGGTCGGATCGGTCCCATGGTGGTGAAAGAGGGCCAAGACGATCCGGTCCACGCCCCAACCGAAGCAGGTCGACTGCGCGACCTCACCGGACGCCGTGGAGATCCCGAACGTCCGACCGAAGTGGTCCTGATGAAGATTTGACGACGCGATCGCGACCGGAGGCTGGTTCTCATCGAATGATGTGACGATCTCGAACTTGAGCGATTCCTCGCGCTGGCTCCGAGCCAGCAGACGCCCGCCTCGTCCGAAGAACGGGTCGTTTGCCGTTACGACTTCGACGTCGAGGCCCATGTCGACAAGGGCATCGCGACCCCGATCGAGCCAGCGGTCCCTGAACGCCGTCGCATTGGAGGCGTCGCCCACGTAGACGTATTCGATCATCCGAAACGCCTGCATCCGCGTAAGGGCGCGACTCGGTTCGTGCCGGAAGCACCAACTCGACACCTGAAGACTGCGTCCGCCCTCGGGGAGCACTCCCGCAAGGCTCGGGTACACGCTGTGACAGGAGGCCGAGCACAACATCACCTCGGTTGGCTCGAGCGATCGGGCCCACGGCCGGCCGGATTCGGCCAGATCGACGAGCTCGGCATGTTCACGGTCATCTCCGGCAAAAGAATGAACCGATCCCATCAAGTCCGGGAACGACGACAGATAGCCCGTCTGCTCGAACACGGTCCGAGGCAACACTGGGGGGTAACAGAACGAGTCCTCGATCTCGCCGTCCGCAAGGCGCGTCGCGAAGACCTCCAACCGCGACGCGACCTCCTCGTAGGTCTTCGACCGACCGTAGAGACCGTCGACAGGACCGGCGACGAGCAATCCCGATCTGAGGATCTCGTCACGAAAGGTCTCGGTGAACGAAGTGGTCGCCGTCACAGGTCTCTCCCCGAAGTCACGAGCTTCCGCACTGCGCCAGGACCACGGCCGCCGCAATGCCGCGCTCGTGGGTCAGGCTGACGGCCCACTCGGTCACGTCGGCCTCTGAAGCAAGCCGGGCCGCATCGCCGGTGAGGTGGAGCTCACACCACCCTGACGGGTGCTGGCGGACCTCGATGGTCCTCCACCCCGGCGAGGCATCGACAGGTCGCAACACCTTGATGGTGGCTTCCTTGGCTGCGAATCGGGCCGCGAGGGAGGCGGCAGCCACCGAATGTGCTCCGCCGCAGCTGTCGATCTCGTGGGGAGTGAAGACGCGACGGAGGTACCGCTCGCCGAAGCGAGCGACAGAAGCAGACACGTCGTCCACCCGGGTGATGTCGGCGCCAACGCGCAAACCCATGCAGCCACCTCCTGCTCTGCCCCCCTGGTGCATCGGCGGCAGCTCGGGCCATCTTGAGGTTCTGGTTGTCCTGCCGGGCGCTTTCCGAGGCCCCATCCCATCCCGCACCGGCGCCTCGATCCTAGCCCGGCGACCCTTCGTCGCCTCCGATTTTCAGCCCCTCCTCACGGCCAAATCGCAGCGTCGGTGGCCTTTCACGTGTCGTCCGCGTGTCGTTCGCGTGTCAGCCGTTGTCATCGAGTTCATTGGGGCCCATGTCCGGGCCGGGGAAGGCGGCCTCGGGCTCTCCCCCGGCCGCCGAACACGCCAACGGTCAGCTCGGGCAGGTGGTGGTCTTGACGTTGGGCAATCCGGTGGGCACGTAGGAATCAGGGTTCGCGCCCCCGGCGAAGCGGTCGGCGATCCAATGGATCATGTCGTTCGCCGAGGGGGCAATCACCCCAGCGTGGCTCTGACCCGGGTAGATCCACCTCTCGAGGTCCTGACCCAGACCGCAGAGATGGGTGGCCAGGATCTGCGTGGAAATGACCGGGATCTGTTCGTCGCTGCCGCCCTGGATCATGAGCAGAGGCACGGGGGTGGCGGTTGTGAACGATTCGGGATCGTTCTCGTCGATCAGGATCTTCCAGGCCGGCACATCGATCGGGTCGGCATTGGTGATCTGGGTCAAGCTGTAAGGCGAGGTGACGCTGGCGATGTAGTCCGAGCATCCCTTCTCGAGATCGGGAAGGAGCTTCATCCCCAGTGGCGTGAGGACCTCATTGAGGGGAGCGGCCTTGTCGCCATAGGCGGCGTTGAACCCGGCGGCCGCCATGAAGAGGTAATAGCGGTAGGGGCTCGTTCGGAGGAACTGGTAGATGGCATAGAACTGTGACGGTGGAGCCCCCGCGACGACTCCCTTCAGATGGAGGTCGGGCGCGTACTCTGCCCCGATGTTGAGAGCGAACATGGCGGTCTGACCGCCTTCGGAGTGGCCCCACACCACGTAATTCGCGCTGGCGTGCGCGGCGGGAAGGTGCTGAGCAGCCCGAACGATGTCGATGGTGTTGCGTGCCGCACTCACACCGACCAGGTACGGCAGCAATCCGGGCGTTCCTTCCCCCTGGTAGTCACTGGCCGTGATCTCCCATCCCTGGTCGAGGAGCTCGTTGGCCAGTGGCACATCCGATGCCGGATCGAGCGACGGCGCGCATTGGTCCGCCATACGTTGGTGCCGTGCCCCCAGCTGACGATGGGATAGCCGCCTGTCGGGGCGACTCGATCGGGAACCACGATAAGTCCGGTGACCGCAACGGACCTGCCGGTCACGGACTGCGAGAGGTACATGATGCGGTACACAACACCGTCGAGGCCCGACACGGTGAGCCGCTCGGACTTCAGCAGCGTGCCGGCACCGGTCGACGGAAGCGGCTGTGGAACCGAATAGAACGCCGGCAAGCCTGGGGGTGCTGGGACATCTCGAACAGAGGAGCTCGGTGACGACCCGCACGCGTCGAGCACAGAAGCCATCGCGACGATGACCGTCAGCACGAGCCCGGTTGCGCGGCGGTGATGAGCGTTGCGCCGTCGTTGGGTACCCACTGCATTCCTTCCTGTCCGCGCCGAACCGTGGTACCAGCAGACGGTCCGGAGCTAACCGGCGGGTCTCACCCGAAACTCGTCGTGGTGCAGATCCAGCCCAAGTCGTAGAGGCGGACCTCCATCGAAGCGAAACCGGCTCGAGACAGTCGCCGCCGCAGCGTCTCGGGGTCGATCGGATTGCAGACATCGTCGACGTGAGCCTGGCGAAGTCCCTCGCTCTCAACGCCATCGGCGGCGACAAACACCCCACCCGGCCGGAGCACCCGAGCCAACTCGGCAAAGACCGCGTCCTGGGCGTCTTCGGTGGGGATGTGGTGAAGCATGTGGAAAGAAGCTGCACCCGAGAAACGGCCGTCGGGCAGGTCCATCGCCGTGGCGTCGCCGCAGATGACCTCCACATTGGTGTCCGCCAAGCGGTGAGCAAGTGCACGAGCGAGGTCGGGATCGAACTCCACCGCAGTCAGACGCACCGTCTTCTTCCGCAGAACGTCGGTCGTCAGCCCAGGACCGGGCCCCACCTCGATGACGTCATCGCCCAACGACACACCTCTCAGGGCTTCGGGAAGTACCGTCTCCTCCACGAATTCGCGCCACTGTGGACTGGCACAGAATTCGAGATGGCCTCGGTTCATGCCGGTACCGGCACAGCGCTTCCAGGCTCCTGGGACGGCATGCTCTGGTTCGCCGGCACAGGGTACGGCACAGGGTTCGTGACATCGAGCTCAATCAGCTGTGACGCCTGACACTCGCTCGTGACGCTCACCTCGCTCCTTCCGTGGGTGACAGGCAACGGCGGCACCGATGCATCAGGCGTTCCCAGGTGAAGCGTCGAGGTGAGATCGCCGGTCACACTTCGGCGCCAAGCCGAGATATTCGGAGCCTTCACACCGAATCGTGTCTCGAGGAATCGCAATTGCGACGTGTGGTCGAAGGTGTCCGAACAGACGTACCCGCCCCTGCTGAAGGGCGATACCACCAAGAGGGGGACCCGGAACCCGAGACCGATGGGCCCGGCGACGTCTTGGGCCGGAGAAGGAAGCGGATCGACCGTCAAGTACTCCCCCGGGGTGCCGGCCGGTGCCACGGGCGGAGCCACGTGGTCGAAGAACCCATCGTTCTCGTCGTACATGATGAAGAGCACCGTCTTCGACCAAGTCTTCGGATTCGAGACCAGCGCGCTCAGCACCTGATGGGTGAACCACATTCCCGCCGCGGGTGGCGCCGGCGGATGCTCGTCGAAGCCCAAGGGAGGGGTGATCCACGAGACCTGAGGAAGTGTGTCGTTTGCCACGTCACGGGCGAAATCACGCGGGAAGATCGGTCCGAACGCTTTCTTGTAGAGCGAGGATGACGGATCCTGCACGTGTCGTTTGAAGTAGAGCAGGATGTTGTCGGAGATGGCGATCGACAACGGGCTCGAGGGTTGATAGCCGATACCCGGCGGGTTGTAGACCTTCCACGAGATTCCCTTGGACTCGAGCTCTTCGGGCATGGATCGCCAGGATGCGCTGCCGATAGCGCTGGGTGAGCTGTTCGTGATGATCACCGGCCCGCCTTCGTGGCCCTCGGGGTCGAGCGTGCCGGACAACGCATGGAGCCTGTTCGGGTGCGTCGGCCCCATGACCGAGCAGTGATATCCGTCGGCGATCGTGAAGGCATCGGCAAGGGCGTACCAGAACTCGAGATCCGAGCGGG
>Ga0209415_10008272_pt1 | contig 18072 bp, 14 predicted proteins | sample PeaSoiSIISIP2007_FD_187696 | JGI IMG/M metagenome (GOLD analysis project Ga0209415, IMG submission 187696) | Peat soil microbial communities from Weissenstadt, Germany - SII-SIP-2007 (SPAdes) (version 2) | ecosystem: Environmental > Terrestrial > Soil > Wetlands > Peat | place: Germany... | reverse complement strand
GGTCGTGGATCTCCTGGTTGCGGCTCGCGCCCACCAGCTGGATGCTTCCGTAGCGGTGGTGGCGGCCAGTCTTGTGAGCGTGACGGTCCTTGTTGGTCTCGTGGTCGCGTTTCGCCAGCCCCGTAATGCCATGGGCTGGTGCCTGATGGGAGTGCCCTCCCTCTGGGTCGTCGGGAACGCAGCCAGCGCCTACTCGATCCTCGATTACCGCATGCGACATGGGAGGCTGCCGCTCGGCGCGGTGGCCGTCCTGCTCCAACCGGCCACGGCTCCGGCCTTCGTCGTCCTCTTCGCATTCGCCCTCCTGCTCTTCCCTGACGGTGTGGCGCCATCGGGGATCTCGCGCTGGGTGATGTGGACCGTGGCGGCGATCGGCGTTGGATGGATTGCTGGTGCGCTCGGCATCGCCGCCAGCACCATTACCGAGCACAACGTTCACGTCGACGGAGGTGGCAACCTGCTGGCCATCGACAATCCGAGAGGTGCCTGGGCGTGGTGGGGCGTCTTTCAGGGCGTCGCCGTGGTCGCGCTCCTAGCGAGTCTCCTACTGTGGGCGATCCAGCAGGTGCCGAAGTACCGGCGCTCGACCGGTGACCGGCGGTTGCAGCTGAAGTGGCTCTACGGCGGAGCGATGATCTCTATTCTCTTCATCTCTGGTGCACTAGGATTCTTCGCCACCAGCAACAGCGCGGAACAAGACTCTGTAGGCCCCGTCTTCGGCGTACTACTTATCGTGGGACTGGCGGCGCTCCCGATCTGCATGGGCGTGGCGATCCTCAAGCACCGGCTCTACGACATCGACCGTCTTCTCAGCCGCACGCTCTCCTACGCCATCGTCACCGGTCTCGTCGTCGGGGTGTACGTCGGCATCATCACGTTGACGACCAAGGCGCTCGGGTTCTCCTCGCCCGTCGCAGTCGCCGCCTCCACGTTGGCGGCCGTCGCCCTCTTCAATCCGCTTCGAGTGCGAGTGCAGCGCATCGTCGATCGGCGCTTCAACCGCGCCCGCTACGACGCGGAGGCGACCGTTGCGAGCTTCACGGCACGGCTTCGCGACGCCGTCGACCTCGAAACCGTCCGAACCGAGCTGCTGGAAGTCGTCAACCGGGCCGTCGAACCCGCTCATGCCTCGGTGTGGATCAGGCGACGGGAGTCGGGCTGACTGAGAGGCGTCTAGTGGTCGTCCCTTGAGCGGCGCGCGGTCTCGGCGTCCGCCGAGCAAGTCAACGAGGCCGCCTGCTTGCACACCTCTTTTGCATCGAGCGCACCGAAGCCTCCACTGCTCCTCCGGCGTGAGGTCGGATGTCGACTCGGCTTCGGACAGGAGACTTCGACCGGCTCGTGCGGCGACGCTGTCGTCAGTGACTGCTCAGCGACGCTTGGCGTAGTCTGCAAAACCCCGCCAGTCGATGACGACACACGGTTCATCGCCAACGATCCAGGCGTCGTGACCCGGAGCGGCTTCCATGAAATCGCCCGGGCCAACTGAGGCGAAGAGATCGGACCGTAGCGCCGGGATGACAGGACGGGTTCCGCGGCTAGATCATGGGTAGGGCTCGCCTCTGCTCGAGCCGATCCTTCCAGGCGTCGCGTGTAGATCGCCATCGCTCCGGTCGCGATGGCGCCGACGCTCGTGGCGATGGCTGTGAAACCGACGACCCAATCGCCCACCAACCGCTCAGGCTGCGCTTGTCCGCGAAGTGTCCGCGGGACACCGCGAAGCCGCGCGAAACATCGCAAATCAACGAGAGGTGAAATCCGAGGTCCCAGCCACTTTCTCCGCGGAGGCGCAGGTCGCGAAACTCGAGCGTTCACTTCCAGCGGAAGTGAACGAAGACACGCCCGAAATTTCGCGAGTCCTTCTCGATGCGGTGATAACGGGCTTTGATGTCGTCCTGGTCGAGGAAGCGCAGGACACGCTTTTTCAACTCACCTGATCCCTTCCCCGGGATGATCTCCACCACTGTCGCCTTCGTCCGCACCGCCTCTTCGATGATGTCGCGAAGCGCCTTGTCGACGTCGTGTCCGCGGTTGTAGATGTCGTGGAGGTCGAGTTTGAGTTTCACCACATCGCCCTTGAGCCCGCAAGCGCCGGTTAGGCCCATCCCCGGACCCGTTGAAAATCGCCCTTGTGAAAGTTCACGAGTCGATTCGCCCATATGGGAAGCCGCGCCTTGGCCTGCAGCGCCCTCTCTTGGGTCATCTTGCCCTCGGCCACGTCTTGATCGATCTTGACTGACGCGTCGCTCACGACGGCGGTGACAAGTCTTTCCACGGGCACCCCCGCACCGGTCGCCACCTCGGCGAGCGAACGGCCCTGATCAAAAGCATGGCGCGCCTGTCCTGAGTCCAAGCCGATGATTCCGGCCGCCACCTGGAACTCGGAGCGGGCCAGCGGACGCAGGACATCTCGTGCCGAGCTGACGTCGGAAGGCGCCCAGAACGCCGTCCGTCTTCGCCTGAGGGTGACGAGATATCCCGCCCGAACGAGCGCGAGCCCTCCAATAAGCAGGCCGAGCACGTAGTTCCCTCGGAAGAGGAGGACAGCGGCTATCGCCAGGCTCCCGGCGACCATGACCCATCGAAAGGTCCAGAGCGAACTTTGGTTCCCGCTTCTGCCGTGGATCTGATCTTGCTGCACATGTCAATTGCACCACGAAATCGCCGGGTGACAGCCACAGGTGCCACCGGGTGAGGTAGATGTGACTTCGGCCAGGGTCGACCGGAGCTGCATGCAAGCCGGAGCTGCATGCAAGCCGGAGCTACTAGCCAGTCGCAGCACGCGTCTGGTGCCGGGCAAGCCACCGGGCGTTGAAGGCGAACTCCCCGTCGAGGCTCCGGCGGACGTCGTTCTTGCCGGCCCAGTCCGCGATGCGACCTCCGATGATCGGAACCTTGACGTTCACGCTGACAGCCACGTCGTGTGTGGTCTTGCCGCCTTCGGGCTTCAGGGTCATCGTTCCGAAGATATGAATAGGAGCGCCTTGGACGGCGACGTCGAACGTCCCCTCCCAGGAGCCGTCCGCTCGCATCCGCCACTCATCGGTTTGGAGCATCGTGTTCGTTGGCTTGAGCACTCTTTTCGCAAAACCGGGCAGGTCGACGTCGACGACCCTCGACGAACGGATGCGCAGGACGCCACGACTCTCCTTGCACTCGAGGATCTTCACGTCGTGGTGGTTCAGACTCTCGTACTTCGCGACCGTGGTGTCGGGGTCGCGAAGCATGGCGAGTACTGCGTCGACCGGAGCCTTGTAGGTGTGTGAGCCCTTCAAATTCATCACGCGACCTCCTTCGGGACCAAGGCAAAGTCCCCCCTGCGGGTGCGGGAAATCGTGCGGACTAGTTGCACCTTCAAAGGCGACCTCGCCACTTGACGAACTCCCATCGGGTACGCACTTCGTGCCCATGACCAGGATGAGACGGTCGGGCGCTCCGCACTAGAGGCGAGTGACCCATCATGCGTGGATGGAAGCTCCGACGTCGCCGTCGCGACGCTCGATCCAACGACCCCGAGATCGAGCAGCGATCCCCTGACCAGGAAGATCGCGCGTCAGCTGGGCGTGCAGAGATTGACGTGCTTGACCGCCAAGATGTGAGTAACGGCGGTCACCAGCTGGCCGCGGTCGAGCTTGCCGGCGTCAACCGCGGACACCACCGCGGCGGCGGTCTCGTTCTGAAGCGACGCCACAGCGTCCGAATCAGCATTGTAAAGAACCATGTCCGCGCCCGCCTCAATCGCCGCGACCGTGGCCGCCGGGACGGAGTATCCGATCGCGCTCAGGGCGGCAGCGGACAACGAGTCCGTGATGACCAGGCCTTGATAACCGAGCTGGTCCCGCAGCACTCCCGTGATGGCCGAAAACGAGATGCTCGCAGGAAGGTTGGTCAATCCGGGAACGGTGGCGTTTGCGATCATCACTGCGGGAACCTGCGAGTCGACCGCATCCTCGAAGGGAAGCAGCCCGACACGCTTGAGGGTGCTCCAAGGTGGCGTCGATGCGGGTGTCACGTCGGTGTTCCCCGTCGCACCGCCAAGTCCTGGAAAGTGCTTGACGACTGGCACGATCCCGCCTGCCTGAAGACCGGCAGCGAACGCGAGCCCGTCCGCGGCCGCGATCTTCTCGTCCGCACTGAAGGACCGAGTGCCATCCGGGTCTCGATCGTTCGGCCCCTGCCCGCCGTCTACGTCGAGAACCGGAGCTAGATCCATGGTCACGCCTGCGGCCAGCATTCGCCGAGCGAGACCAGAAGCCAATTCCTTGATCTGAGCTGGCGTCATGGTCGCGCCCATCTGCCTCGCCGAGGGGATGGACCCGACCAGATTCGCCATCCGCTGGACCACACCTCCCTCTTCGTCGGTCATCACGAATGGCGCGATGCCACCTGGGGCCGATGCCACAAGGGTCTGCAAGGCCGAGCCGAGATTCGAGGGGGCGGACGCTCCGAAGAGGATCACACCGCCCGCGCCTGCGGCGACCTCCGAGGTCACGGAAGCGACGTCGGTCTCCTCGACCGGAACGACAATGGTTTGCTCAGCCAGGCGCTCGAGGCTCCACGTGGCAAGCACACTGGCAGTCGAACAGGCGACAGTCGTCGTCGTGGACGAGCTCGAGCTCGTCGTCGTCGGCACCGTCGTGGAGGTCGTTGTCGTGGCCGCTGTGCTGGTTGTGGTGGTGCCGCTGGTCGTGCTCGGAACGACAGCGTGTCCCCCGCACCCGGACAAGACGGAACTCGCAAGCGCGCTCACGACCAGGAACACGGCGCGCACCGAAAGATCGCGGCTGGAGCGAATGGACCGTGCCCGGAGGACCGAGAGGCGGCTTGGCACGGGTCCATCTTCTCGCGGAACCCGCCCCGGGCAGCTGCAAGGTCGGGGACCTACGGCGAGCCGGTCGTCGTCACCAAGGTCGGCATGCGCACCTACCAGGCTGCCGAGAGCACAGGCACTCTGGGATTCGGGGTAGTGGACAACAGGTCGCGGTTCCTACACGCACCTCCCGTCGGGCAGCTTCGTCGATCTTCGGGAGACGTTCAGCGAGAATCCCCTCTACGGCCTCGACATGTCAGCTCTGCCTGGTGAAGAGCTCCGCCGACCGGCATGGAGCGACGTACCCGGAAATGACCTGGCAGCCGAAGGCGTCGTTTCGAGCCGTGGCGGACTACTACGCGTCGCGACAGTCGGATTCACGCGGCTGACCTAGAGCATCGCCACCAGAGATGTCCGTCCGCGATCCGGAAGCCTCGTAGAGTCCAGCCCAGTGCGATTCGCCGTGCGCCTCCGGGGATCTGGTCCATGAGCGGCCTCGGAAAGATCGGCCGGATCATCGTCGGCCGGGCCCTTTCGGCCAAGGAGGCGTCCACCGAGCAGATCACGCCTGTCGAAGGTCTCTCGGCCCTTTCGCTCGACGCCCTCACGTCGGTCGCCTACGGGCCCGAGGCGATCCTGGTCGTGCTCGCAGCGGCAGGCGCGACCGCGCTCCACATCATCCTTCCCATCACCATTGCCATCGTCGCGCTCTTGGTCATCCTCGTGATCTCGTATCGGCAAGTGATCGACGCCTACCCTCACGGCGGCGGCGCGTATGCCGTGTCGCGCGACAACTTCGGGCCCCGTGTCAGCGAGTTGGCGGGTGCCTCCCTGATCGTCGACTACACCTTGACGGTGGCGGTCTCGATAGCAGCGGGCGTCGCTCAGTTCACGTCAGCGTTCCCGTCCACGACGTCCTACACCGTCCCGATGTGCCTGGGCATCCTGCTAGTCATCACCGCTCTCAACCTCCGGGGCCTGGGAGAGAGCGCTCGTGCCTTCCTCATTCCCACGCTCGTGTTCATCTTCGGGCTGCTCGCGATCATTGCGGTCGGTCTCGTCCACCCATTCGGCTTGCACACCCTCCAAACCGGGAGATCGGTGGTTGCCACACGAGGCGTCGAGGCGGTGAGCGTACTTCTGGTCCTCAAGGCATTCTCTGCCGGTTGCAGCGCCCTGACCGGTGTGGAAGCCATCGCGAACGGCGTTCCGCTCTTCAAAGAGCCTCGAGTCGCGCGGGCCAAGCGCACCGAGCTTCTGCTGGGCGGGATCCTGGCAGTGATGCTGCTGGGGCTGGCGGTTCTCACGAACAAATTCCACGTGCAGCCGAGAACGAACCAGACGGTCCTGAGCCAGATCATGGCGGACGCCGTCGGACGTCATTGGGCCTACTACATCGTCTCGCTCACGATCACGCTCGTACTCGCGCTTGCTGCCAACACATCTTTCGGTGGTTTGCCGGTGCTGACCAGCCTGCTGGCCAGGGACAACTATCTGCCACACCTGTTCGGGGTACGAGACAGCCGCCTGGTCTTCGGCAACGGCGTCTGGACTCTCGCCGTGTTCTCTGGGGCGCTGCTGGTGGCCGTCGGCGGAGACACGAACACGCTGATTCCACTGTTCGCTATCGGCGTGTTCACCGGCTTCACTTTGTCCCAAGCAGGTCTAGTGATCCATTGGCGCCGGACGAGAGCGCAGGGGTGGTCCCGCAGAGCCACGATCAACGGCGTCGGAGCGGCGGTGACCGCCTCCGCGACTGTGATCTTCCTGCTCTCGAAATTTGTCGAGGGTGCATGGGTGGTCGTGGTGGCGATACCACTCCTGATCCTGTTGTTCAACCGCGTCGAGGCGTACTACGTCCGCGCCGCAAAGCAGCTGGAAATCGGGGTCATCCCCTCGCCACTCGATCGCAAGCGCACGATCGTGGTGGTGCCGGTGAACAGCGTGTCCCGGCTGACCCAGCACGCCTTGTCGGAGGCGATCTCGCTCGGAGGAGAGGTCATCGCCGTCACGGTCGTGTTCGACGGTGAGGCGGGAGCCCTGCATCCCTCCGACGTTGAACGTCAGTGGCAGGAGTGGAATCCGGGGCCACCTCTCCGGGTTCTCCACACGGACTATGCCTCCATCGTCCGGCCGATCGTGAAGCTGGTCGATGAGCTCCGGTCACGCGGGGACCGGCAAATCGTCGTTCTCATCCCGGTGCTGATCCCCGAACGACTCCGGTATCGGCTCCTCCACAACCAAGTCGATCTGGTACTCGCTGGGGAACTACGCCGCCGGCCCGATGTCGTCGTAGCGCGCGTGCCCATGCCGATCCAACCCACGGAACCTCCGGATCACGTCGAGAAACGGCTCGAGCAGGAGGAGGCGAACGACTAAGTGGTTGCCGATCGGCGTACCAGTCGTCCCTGCCTTGTGGAGTGAGATCGAGGATGTGCCAGACCGGAGTAAGCAGGTCGATACCGCTCTGATCGATGTCTTCGGACATGTGCGGATGGGCAGTGTAGAAGTGACGGGTCGTTCCGCCCGGCACCATCGTGAAGACCGAGACGCTGGACTGCTGACCTCCGTCCGCGTCCTCGCTGGCGAGGTCGTATTTGAAGGTGAACATGAGGTGGTAGATGACCACGGGCCGATCGGATGACGAGAACAGTTCGCTGAGACGCACCTCGGTAATCGGCCCGTCGCCGTCCTCGAGCCGACCCTTCGTGAAAGACGTAGTCGTCCACGGCGCTGCCGGGAGGCAGCTGTCGCCGCAGCACCGCGACACGCTCTCGCTGACGCGTGAGATCAATCTCGGCCTCTCGGAGCTCCTCTCTCCGTGCGCTGTACTCGGGGGACTCGGTGAGCCGAGTCTCATCCACAATGTCCTCCTTCGACTGGCGATCGGCAAACAACACCGCCGTTTTCATCGGCGCCGAGCGAGCCGTTACGATCGGCCCCTTCAGGGCGAACGGCAGGTGAGAATTCTCGGCGCGATGGCGTGCCGGCACCGATCGGTCGCCAGCCTCACCCACCAGGCCCTCTGATACCAAGCACGATCAGCGCCACAGCAATCACCGGCCTTGAAGGGGGGCAGGCGCGTCGTCGGCCGGCGCGAGCACGCGCAAAACCATGGCGGTCTCGTGGGCGTGCTGGTCGGCGTGCTGGTCGGGCCGTCGGGCGCCCTATTTCGAGGCCGAGGCGTGCTGCGAGCGGGCGCGCGAACGTGCGTGCCGCAGCGGAACGTCGACTGGGTGATGATCCCCGGCCAGCTCGAGCACCTCTTCGAATCCCTCCCGGAAGCACTCCACGAGAACGTCGTAGTCGGGTACCGCGGCCGTGTCGATCGTGATCCCCACACAGCACGTCCCGCAGTAGGAAAGCAGCGTGACGTTCACCGACGAGCCGGTCGTCGGTCCGAACGCGTAGTACCCCGTGACGGGCGCCCCGCCGAGATAGATCGGGATATTGATACCGGGCACATTGCTCGCCAGAAAGTCGATGTGCTTGAGCATGCTGCCGACGACCGCAGATGGGAGAAGGTTCAACGTTCCGGCGATGGCGTTCGTCATCGCAAGCGCTGGCTCGCCGCGAGCGGCGCGACACCGTTGGCCGGTGAGCTGCACGCGCTCTCCCGGGTCGGCGACGCCGACGGGCACCTTGAACCTCTCGAGCGTGATCCGATTGCCTGCCGCGGGGTCGCCCTCCTTGCGGATCGAGATCGGCAGGGTGATCCTGAGGTCTCCGACCGGGGCACCGTGCCGCTCGTGGTAGCGACGCAGCCCACCGGTCACGGAGGCCACGAAACCGTCGTTGAGGGTGCCCCCCACCGAGGCTGCAGCCGCTTTCAGTTCGTGAAGGTCGACGGCGATCATGTCCAGGTGCCGGTCGAGGCTCCGGGCGGTCATCACCTGTGAAAGCGTGTCGGAGACCGGCTGCACGAAACGGCCGATCGACCGCGCGGTCGCGAGGGCGTCGGACGTCGAACCCAACGGATCGCGGGCCACATGCATTGCGGCGGGCAGCGCGCCGGAAAGCCCGTGGCGGACCGTCTCGACGACTCGGTGCCAGTCGTAGGCGAGCGACTCCCAAACGAGCTCAACGGCGCTGGGCACATGTGCTTGGGGCGCCGGTACCTCGTCACCGAGATCGGGCTCACTCGTGGTCTCGAACAGTAAGAACGCGAGCTGCATGCCGCCGATGCCGTCGATGAGCGAGTGATGGACCTTCATGACCAGCGCGGCACGGCCTCCGACGAGATTGTCGATGAGCGTGAACTGCCAGAGAGGTCGGGACCAGTCGAAGCTGCTCATCGCCTCGATCCGGGCGAAGTCGATGACCGTGGCGGGAGTGTGAGGTGCCGGGGAGTCGATCCGACGCAGGTGCAGCGACAGGTCGAAGTCCGCGTCGACCCATCGAGGCGCAGCTAGCCGACCTGGTGGCTCGACCGGGTGCTGCCGGAAGCGCGGGGCGAGCCGGGTAGCCCGCTCTAGCCGGGCCGCCACCACGTTGAAGTCCGGCGGGTGTTCGAGCCACGCAACCGCGACGATGGTCGAGCGAAGGCCCGGGTCCTTCTCCAGGTACCAGGAGAACGCGTCAGTGTCCCGCATGAATACTTCGGTCCGGTCGCTCAGCGTTCTCATCGTTGCCTCCTAAGCGCGTACTGCCCACCTCGAACCTACGGCGATCTGGACGCCGCATTTAGAGTCGAAGGTCACGTTTTCGGCCCCGCAGTGAGAGCGCTCCGGTCAACCTCGAAACGGGTTGAGCTCCTTCTCCCCGGACCGGAGAACTCCTGCCGAAGGACCCTTCCCCAGCGACGACACCGGTCGTAGGGTTCCATCACGGCGCCGTTGAAAATGGAGGTGCGCGGTGGAGCGGCTGAATGCGCTCGATGCCGAGTTTCTGCACTTGGAGGACGGGATCGTCCACATGCACATTGCCGGAGCCTGCGTCTTCAACGACCCTCCGCCCCCGTTTCAGGATTTCGAAGCGCTGGTCGCCTCGAAGCTGCATCTGATCCCGAGGTACCGCCAGCACGTGCGCCCGGTCCCGCTCGAGCTCGGCCGGCCGGTATGGGTCGACGACCCTCATTTCGATCTCGGCTACCACGTGCGCCACACGGCGCTTCCCGCGCCTGGCGACGATGCGACCTTCTGCCGCCTGATGGGGCGGATCATGTCCCAGCCGCTCGATCGCGAGCGGCCGCTGTGGGAGACATGGCTCGTCGAGGGTCTGGAGGGCGGACGCTGGGCGCTTGTGCTCAAGATTCACCACTGCATGGTTGACGGGCTCGCGGGCGTCGAGCTGCTGACCGTCGTGTTGGACCTGTCGACCGATACCCCGATCTCCGATCCGCAGCCATGGACGCCGCGCCCCGAACCGCCCGGTGTGCTGAAGGTGCTCGACGCGTGGGGTGGCCTCGTGTCGAGCGCGCTTTCGACCGGGAAAGGCATCTCGAGGTCCCTGGCCCGGCCGGGCGACGCGGCCCGCTCTGCTCTCGAGACCGCGGAGGGAGCCGTCCGCTTCATCCGCCGCCTCGCACCGACCCAGCCGCTGTCGATCGAGGGCTCGATCGGGCCACATCGGGTCTGGGCACATTCCTCAGCGAGCCTTGCGAACGTGAAGACCATCCGCACCGCGTTTGGTGGCACGGTGAACGACGTCGTGCTCGCGGCAGTCTCCGGTGGCTACCGGACGCTGCTCATCGAGCGCGGTGACGACGCCGACCGGGCGGTCGTCCGCTCGCTGGTGCCGGTCTCGACGCGCCGCGACGGTCGCGGGGACCCGGGCAACCGTGTCTCCGCCCTGCTCTACGAACTTCCGGTGTATCTGTCCGATCCGGTCGAGCGGCTCGAGGTCGTCCGGGAGGAGATGTGCAAGCTGAAGGCCTCTCACATCTCGGAGGCGGGTGAGGTCGTCACATCGATCGGCAACCTCGCTCCGCCGATGGTCGTCGGCTCCATCAGCCGGATCGCGATCCACGCCATGCACCGGTTCGGGCAGCGCTCACTCAGCACCGTCACGACTAACGTGCCCGGGCCGCAGTTCCCTCTCTACTGCCTCGGTCACGAGATGCTCGAGTACCGCCCCTTCGTCCCGATCAGCCACGGGCTACGGGTCGGCACCGCAGCCTTGTCCTACAACGGGAACCTCTTCTTCGGCGTCACCGGGGACTACGGGACGATGCCGGACGTCGGGGTGCTCGCGGGGGCCATAGCATCGGGTATCGACGTGCTTCACGACCGGGCGCTCGCCCGGCTCGGCGAGCACCATAATCGGAGAGCGCGCCCGAGCAAGGCGGGATGAACACGTGAGCGCCATCGCAGTTGAGTTCGACCGATCTTTCAGCCACAACGGCCACCGTCTCGTCTACGACATCTACGGGTCGTCGGATGCCCCGGTCGTCGTCTACATGCACGGGCTACTGCTGGACGCGGACCTCAACCGGGGCATCGCCCAGGCACTCGCCGAGCACGGCTATCGAGTCGCCCTTTTGGACTTGCTCGGGCACGGTCGGAGCGACAAGCCGACGCATGCGTCGGAGTACCGTATCGACAGCTACGCCGACCAGGTCGTGGCGCTCCTCGACCACCTCCATGTCGACCAGGCCGTCCTCGGCGGCATCTCGCTCGGCGCCAACGTCAGCCTGTTCGCAGCCACTCGGTATCCCGAGCGCACGCGTGCGCTCGTGCTCGAGATGCCGGTGCTCGAGCGCGCCGTTCCGGTCGGTGCGCTCCTGTTCGCGCCCATGGTCCTTGCCGCGCATTACGGGCGACCGGTGATGTACGTGACCTCGAGCCTGGCGCGTCGTATTCCGCGGACCCGCTTCGGGCCTCTCAACAGCATGTTGAACACGGCCTCGCTCCCCCCCGACACGCTGGCAGCCGTGCTCCACGGTGTCCTCGTCGGCCCGGTCGCGCCTACCCAGGAGCAGCGGCGCGCCATCAAGGCGCCCACGCTCGTGCTCGCACACCGCAACGACCTCATCCATCCTTTCGACGACGCGGTCGGTCTGGTCGAGCGCATGCAGAACGGCGTGCTGGTGCGTGCGCGGTCACCGCTCGAGCTTCGGATGCGGCCCAAGCGGCTCACCGCGGAGATCGTGACGTTTCTCGCCGACCTCGACCCAGCGCCGACGCGCCGACGAGCTCGGCGAAGCGCTTGAGCTCCGCCGCTTCGGAGAGCACCCATATCGTTTGATATCCTGCCGGGCCAGGGGAGAACGGGGGCTCTCGCGATGACAGGTTCGGTTCCACACTCGGCACGCCTGCGAAAGCTCGGCGTGTTGTTCGCCGTCCTCTGCGCCGGCGTCCCGGCGCTGCTCGGGGTGTCGATAGCGAACGCGGATCCGTCAGCAGCAACAAGCGCGCCACGTTGTGAGTCGTGCTCGGCCACGAGTTGTTCCACTGTCACCGATGGGCGCTCCGACGCAGGCAAGTCGACCGGTGTGGCTCGGCCCGGTCGCCTGCTGCGGGGTGCGAACGCCGGCAGCACGGGTGTTCCCGGGTCCGACACTGCTGTCATCTACAGCAACTTCCCGACACAGGACAAGCAGGACATAGCCGGGTGGAAGAAGGTCCTCGAAGGAGAGAACTTCAAGGTCACCGAATATCTCTCGACCAACACCGGGCCCGGCACGGCGACGCTCGCCAACTTTCTTTCCGGGGTGAAGGCCGGCGTGTTCATCATTTCCAGTCATGGGTCGGACCTGACGCAGAACGGGTTCAACGGATTGCTCGTCAGCGAATTCACGAGCCAAGCCGCCCTCAACTCGGCATGGAACACCGACCAGAAGAATCCTGCTTACCGCGGTGGGGTTCTGAAGAAGCTCAATTTCGTCGACAACCACCGCGGCATCACCGTCTACAGCCTGTGGATCACACAAAACGGAGTCCACCAGCTCTTCGGCGCGGCCAAGGACCGGCCGGCTGACCAACTCGTCTTCGACGGTGCGTGCTGGTCGGACCACCTCGCGGCGAGCTTCGGCTCGACTGCCTACTTCGGGTACACCCAGCCGGTCACCGACGCCGAGGTCTACAGCGACCTCGGCCTGTTGCTCGGCCGCCTGGACGGAACTCAGGACAAAGCCGCTGACCGTGATACCGCCCGTGCCTGGGGGGCGGGCGGATTCACCAACACCGCCAACAACCAGCTCGTGTATCACGCTCAACCCAACACCGACAGCGTGGTGCTGTCGTCCGACGTGAGCGACATCAAGTACCCCGATGGCCAGGACTATTCCCTTCCCGGCCCCGCCGGTCCGTTCCACATCGAGTTCGATGCTGTCATGGACACTGCCGTGTCTCCTTCCTCGTTCTTGACGGTGAAGGGAGCGACACTGTCCAACGACGAGTGGACCTCGTCAACCGAGCTCACACTTTTCCTCAAGAATCCCAGTTGCAGCGACGTGTGTCCTGTGACTTTGGCGATCGCCGGCAAGATCGCGGTTTCTGCGGGGGCATTCCACAACTGGCTCGACGGCAACCAAGACCCGGCGGGCGGGCAAGCAGGCGTGTACCCGAACGGGGACAACGAAGACATCCCGTTCAGCTTCGCGAGCTGGCACCAGCAACCAGCGCCCGCTCCGAGCCCGAACTGCTCGCAGTTCTGGTCGGTGGCGCTCGAGTCGACGACTGACATCTGGGCCGTCGGAACCCAGGGACTCGGCAATTGTGTTCCATACGGAACCTTGACAGAGCACTGGGATGGCAAGTCCTGGACGGTAGTGCCGAGTCAGTCGCCCACCGGCACGAACGACCACCTTTTCGGTGTTGCTGCTGCCGGTCCGAAGGACTACTGGGCAGTGGGGTTCACCCAGGTCGCCGGCGGCGCGGGCGACGCGCTGATCGAGCACTCGGCCGGCTCGGGTTGGACTGGGCAGACGGTCCCGTCGGGCTACGACGCCGAGCTGTGGTCGGTGTCCGCCGCGAGCCCGAAGGACATCTGGGCCGTTGGCTACGTCAATCCGAGCGAGTTCGATCCCGACGTGCCGATCGTGATGCACTACGACGGAAGCTGGGTCATTCAGCCATCCCCGGCCAGTGGCAACGACGGGGGTACGACGGAGCTGCTCAGCGTCGACGCCATCAACGGCTCCGACATCTGGGCGACAGGGCTCACCTCGAATAAGGCGAGCACGAAGCTCCGGGCGATCGCTTTGCACAGCACCGGTGGCGACTTCACGGAGGTGCCCCTCGGCGGCACAACGTCCAGTTCCACCTACACCGAGCTCGACTCCATCTCGGCCGTGTCCTCCGCGGACATCTGGGCCGTCGGGTTCATCGACGCCGAAGACCCCCTCATCGAGCACTTCGACGGGACGAAGTGGACCCAAGTTCCGAGCGGCCTTCCCAATGGCAACGTCCTGAACGCCGTGACGGCTACGAGCCCCGACAATGCCTGGGCGGTCGCGACTTCATACGTCGGCTCCGGTGGACAAGTGCTCATCCATTGGGACGGAACGAAGTGGTCCCGCGTGGTCGCTCCGACAACCAAGTATGTCCAGATCCACGGCCTCGCCAGCTCGAAGTCCGGTTACGCCGTCGGCGTAGGGTGGAGTGAATCGGCAGGGGAATTCGTCGAGGCCTTCACGCCGTCTTCGGGCTCTGCGCCCCGGTCGTCCCAGGCGGAGAATCTTCGTCCCTGACCCGACACCACAGCTGGGCTCAGCCAGCCTTCGTCGCGTGCCGACGGCCCGGCGCCGCTCAGGCTGACACGAGCTGTTCGATGAGGTGTCCGTAGCGCATCAGGTGCTTGTCCCCCACGAAGCCCTCGAGAACATGCCGGCGGGCCCGTGTGCCCAGCTCGGCGATCTCGGCCGGACGCTCGAGGAGCGCCGCCAGGATGTCTCCAAACGCAGGGAGGTCGGTCGGATCCTCGAGAAGGAGGCCCGTCCCGGGAGCGATCTGCGCCGTGATCCCGCCAACCTTGGAAGCCAGCACCGCCTTCGCCTTCCACATACCCTCGGCGACGGTCAGCCCGAAGCCCTCCGCCAGGCTCTTCTGCACGACGACCGTGGCGTGGCGCTGGATAGCGTTCACCATCGATGCGTTCTCGTCGACGTCGTCCATCGGCAGGGTCACAAGCTTCACGAGCCGGCGCTCAGCTGCGGGCAGTTCCTCCCAGGTCGCCACGCATTCCGCGAATACCTCGGCTCCCTCGGGGTCGTCGGCAACCTCGCCCGTGGACGGGCCGACAAGCGCCAACTGCGCGTCGACTCGCCCTGCGACAAACGACGAGAACCCACGCATGACACCCGCCATGTCCTTCAACTTGTCCCACCGCGACACCTGGATCACCAAGGGAGTCTCGGGCTCCAAGGGCGACCCGTCGGACAGGATGGATGCCCGCCTTTGGACCAACCCTGCTGTCCCGTCGCGCCTCGTGAAGACAACCGGTGAGTCTTCTGCACCCGCTCTGATCAGACCGATGCGCCGAAGCGTGCGAAGGACCTCATTCGGGGCCATCTCCTGGTTCTTGGGAGAGAACGGGTCGATGGACGGAGGGATCACCCAGGTCCGCCCTTGATCCATCCATGCTGGCACGTACTCCTGCATCGAGAAGACGTAGCCCACGCAACCGTCGAGATGGTGACGCAGGAAGGACCACGCCTGATCGGTCCACTCGTTGGTCTTCTCCCGGCCGATGTGGCACCGCCACACGACGAGCGCTCCCGCCTCGGCGAGCGGCGCCGTCATGCCCGCCGTCTGAGGATCGTGTAGCAGCACCACGTCTCCCCGCTGAATCAGACCGATCATGTTCACGGCGTTGGCTGCCGTGACATCGGAATAGTGGGCGGCCTCGCTCGCCCCGAGCTCACCGCCGTCACCGGCGACACCGTGGAGACGGTTGTGTATTCGTTTGGTGATGCTGAAGAACTCGGAGTCGCCCTCGATCACCAGCCAACGTATGTCGATGCTCGCGTCGAGCGTGTAGCCGACGAGCACCTGGAGCATTTCGGCGACTCCCCCGCCCGCGGACGTCGAGCTCACGTTCCAGACAGTGTGGCCCCGGAACTTCCGACTGACGAGAGCTGCTGCGCGTTCGAGCTCCCCGTAGCGATCCGCCCCGATGAGCGGTTCGAGCCTCGACAAGGAGCGGGCCGGCACCTTCACCTCCCGGACGGTGAGCTTCTGGTGAGGGACTTCGCTCGGAGGCATGGCGAAGATCCTTCCAGCTACCAGACCACCACCGCTAGGTTTCTCGTCCGGTGGTCCAGGCGGTCCGAGCGGGTCTCGATGCGGATCTGCCCCTGGCCGAAAGCTCCGACAGCCGATTTGTGAGGAAGTAGACGCTCATGACCGCCGTACCGCGGTTCGCTCAGGAACAGGACGCCGTCCGCTTCGAGTGGGGACGAGCTGCACCGTTCAGGTCCTCTCCAGGGGCGCGTTCACTGCCTCGCCGACATCTACCGGCAAGAGCTGACAAGCAGTAGGGCGCCACGCCGCGTCCCCCGTGCCGGCTCAGGGCGTGCCCGCCGCGTCCCCCGTGCCGGCTCAGGGCGTGCCCGCCGCCTGCTCCCGGTGATCGACGTAACCCCCCGGCTCGATCTCGAAACGTTCCCTGCATCGGTCCGAGCAGAAGAAATACGTCGTCGACCTGAATTCGCTCTTTGCCGGCGCCGAGTCGGTACCGACCGACATCCCGCAAACCGGATCTACGGCGCTGCCGGCTCCGCCACCCAGCCGCACGCGCTCCCGGTACGCCCAGTACAAGGCGATGAACACCGCTAGGAAAATGATGTTCAGTACCGTCGTGGCATTCCAGGCGAAGTGGTCCGCGGCGATCATGCGGGGTCGCTTCGTCGGCACGATGCCCCAGGCCCGGAAGAGCTCCTCGGTGGCGAGCCCGGCGAGGGACATGACGAGCCAGAAGACCGCCAACATACGCAACGCGAGCCGTGCGCCGTAGAGCCTGCGGTAAACGAGCAGGAGCGGCAACGCGATCAGATCGGCAAAGATGAAGCTGACGACCCCGCCGAAACTGATCCCTCCCTTCCACAGCGCCGCGGCCAGTGGCACGTTGCCGATCGAGCAGACGCAGCTGATCAGAGCGATCAGCGGTCCGACGGCGACGTTCTCGAGCGTCGTCCACCACCCGTGACCGGCGATGAACAGGCCGTTCCAGACCTGCACTGGAACGAGTGTCGCCAAGAATCCCGCCGCGACGTAGCCAATCGCCATCTCGCGGCGAAGCATGGCGAGGTCGGACATCGTGCAGGTCGCGGCGTCCGCCCAGCCTCCGGTCGACCGGATCCGCTTGCGCCACTCGAGCCCGAGGGGAGCCGGCGCATGACCATCGTGGCCACCTTGCGTTGCGGTCCCCGGCGGCGCTCCACCGCTCATTCGCTCGCGGGCAGCCGAGATCAGACGGCCGCGAAACGCGAGCGCGCCGCCGAGGACCAGAAGGACGATCATGATCGCCCCACCGATGAATTCACTCAGCACGAACTGCCAGCCGATGAGCACGGCCAGCACGATCCCGAGCTCGACCACGAGATTGGTCGACGCGAACATGAACACCATCGAGGTGACAAAGTCCGCTCCCTTTTGGAAGAGGGACTTCGCCATGGCCGACGCCGCGTACGAACATGACGAGGAGATGATCCCGTAGCCGGAGGCTCGCGCGACCGAGGCGAGCTTGTGGTCACCGAGCTTGCGTTGCATCCCCTCGCGCGAGGCAAAGGCTTGAACGGCGCCGGACAGCCCGAACCCGAGCACCAGCGCCCAGAGCGTCTCCCAGAACATGAAGAGACCTTGGCGCAGGCTGTGACCCACGTCGACGACGATGTGAATGGGGGTCACGGCGACCATCTCGGGTGACATCAGGAACGGACGAGCCTCTCGATAGCGGCCCGAGCCTCTTCGAGCTTCTGATCGGCCTCCGGGCCGCCTGCTGCGACTGCATCGTGAACGCAGTGAGTCAAGTGATCACCCAGCAACTCGAGCGCAACGGACTCGAGGGCCCTCGTCGCGGCCGAGATCTGGGTCAGCACCTCGATGCAGTAGGTATCGGCCTCCACGAGGCGCTGAAGCCCCCGGACTTGCCCCTCGATCCGGCGCAAGCGTTTCTGGACTGCTTCCTTGTTGCCCGAGTAGCCAGCCACGGCACCTCCTCCCCTCGAGGGCAGTATACCCCCCGGGGGTAAGTTGTCGCCTGACCGGGCTGCGAGCGAGCGAGCGAGCTACGGCGACTCTGCGAGACCTACGCTCCGCAATACGCGTCCGCCGCAGAAAGTGCCTCGTCCAGGATCGCGATCCCCTCGCGGGCCTCGTCTT
>Ga0209415_10008271_pt1 | contig 18073 bp, 14 predicted proteins | sample PeaSoiSIISIP2007_FD_187696 | JGI IMG/M metagenome (GOLD analysis project Ga0209415, IMG submission 187696) | Peat soil microbial communities from Weissenstadt, Germany - SII-SIP-2007 (SPAdes) (version 2) | ecosystem: Environmental > Terrestrial > Soil > Wetlands > Peat | place: Germany... | reverse complement strand
GCTCTGAAACAAAACTCGCCGCACCTCGATGTTGCCTGCCTTTGTCAGACTGGACCGTTTGATGCTATCACCGCTGGAGTGCTCGGAAGGCACGAGACCAAAATAGGCGGAAAGCTGTACCGGAGTCGGAAAACGCCGTAAATCTCCGGTTACCGAGAGGATTGTTGCTGCGGCAACGAGATTGATTCCTTTCATCAAGCAGAGAGCGTCCACCAGAGGCTTCATTGACCAATGTGGCAACAGTTCTTCGATTTGCCCAATCAACTGATCGTGGCGCTTCTCACCATCATGAATAGCATTGATGTAATCCTGGAAGACAATTTGGTGCGCCGGATGCTCAAACTTCTGATCGGAAAGCCACCGAAAATGAGCGCGTGTCCAACTGGTCGGTGCATTGTAAACACGCCCGTGCCGGAGTAAAAAAGACTGTAGGTGTTGTTTGCAGGTTTTCAAATGGTCCATGGCATCACCGCGAGATCGAATCAAATCTCGCATGGCTTCATGCGCCGTATCTGGCACCCAAACAGCGTCAAGTTCGCCTGCGCGATTAAGGCGCGCCAGCATGGCGGCGTCACGGCGATCCGTTTTGACACGGTCCCCAGGTTTGCGAGGAATCCTGCTTGGCGCCACTACGGTACAAAGATAACCGGCAGCAACAATCTGACGCTGGAGGCCATAGCCGCAACACCCAGCTTCATAGCAAAAATGCAAAGGAACTCCCGCCTTTGCAAGCCGTTTCATCAATTTGTCTACGTTCGCAGGTGTATTATCGATTGTGCCATGGGGCCTAACTTCACCCCGACGCCCATCGTCGGCAACGGCGACAACTATAGTGCTTTTATGTACGTCTAAACCGACATACGATATTTCCATTGTCATCTCCTATTCGAGAAAACTGCCCCTTCCTTTCGCGGCAGAGCTATCACTCATCATATAGCTCTGCCGATTCGGCTGGAGATGACTACGAACATATGGTCTGGGGAGCGCTGTGATCCGACCGGCCATGGCGCGACACCCTGAAGCGGGCGGGATGCACACCGATTGCGCCGCCGGACAAGGCCGCAGACCAGCGAAAAGCCGAGGCTCCGTTCACGGAAACGGCTTTGGCAGCTTGACGGCGGCCGACGGTGGCGCCGGATGCGCAGGTAATCCCGCCCGCTTCAGGGTGTCGCCGATGTCGGCCGGAACAGACTCCGCCACCCCCGATGGGGAACACCGCCGGAGTGGGCGGCGGGCGGCCGGTGGTGAGAATGGACCGCTCGACGGGGTGGCACGATGCTCAGGCCCAAGCCGGTGCCGCTCTGCGCCGCAACCAACCAACCCGGATCACCGGGTGTCGCGCTCGTGCTTCCAGCCTTTGCTGGTTTGCACCAACACATCGACGGCCTGCCCGCCTGGTTTGCCCAGCATCGCCCCGACCTGCGGGAAGCCGGCGGCCATCGCCGGATCGCCCGCCCAAGCGGCGACATCCTGCAGCACATAATCATAGGTGACTCGCGATATTTTGACGCCCATCGCATCGGCCGGAACGGTCAGGGTGTCGATCTTCTGAACATGGCGTTTGGCGAAACAAAGATCGGTGCCGCCCAGAAATTTATCGGCGCCCGGATGCAGGATGCTTTCTCCCGCCGGCGTCGCCACATAGCGGGTGCCGGAGACGGCGATCAGACCGGCCTTGCTCAAGGCATCCATCTGCGGCTTCAGAGAGGAGACATTGGCGATCTCTGTGGGGAATCCGATCGCCAGCGACGTGCAAACGGGGTGAGCGTCGTAATAGTCCTGGAGCGCCTGCTTGGCCTGACTTTCCGTCAGCGCTTGCTTGTCATCGCAGGCGGAGAGAATCAGAACGGCAATCAGGCAGACTGATCTCTTGTCAAGACTCGTCATTGGAACATCCTCCTGTCTTGTGGCAAAGAGCGTGAGTTCAATGACGGGCCGAGAGCCTTCTTTCCCTCATCATCCCGTCACGAAAAGTCCGGTTGCCCTTTTCCTCTCCTTTTTCACCGCTCCGCCCGGCAACAGATCCCGATATCCGCCGGTCACCAAGCCGTCGGCGCGGCGAAGCAACCTTTGGACCCTGAGGCGCAAATAGCCGGTTCCGCCGCACCAGTCGTCCCGCACAACATTTCGACCGAACAACACCGCGGCGATGTCGCGATCACTGGCCCCCGCCATTCTGCCCTCGTAGGCGCGGAGCATCAGGACCCAGCGGTGGACGCGCGGCTCCGAGGGAAACAGCCCGCGTGGGAAACGCCCCAAACGGTACAGCAGGACGAGACGACGGAGCGTCAACGTCTTTGCCTCGATATGGCGCAAGCCCGACAGCGCGTAGCGGAGACGGACCGGACCGGCCAACAGACTACCGTCGACGATATCCAGTTGAAGGTGATGGCAGCCGTCGCTGAACAGCAGGAACTCCCGTCCATCGGAGGAACGAAGCACCGTCGCCAAAGGCGCCAGGCGTCGGATGTCGAAGGCGTCAGGGTCACCCGCGGCGACCGGCAGCGCCTCAGTCGCCAGCACCGAGGCATCCCAGTCCGGTCGCCAGAACAGCCTGGCTTCGACTTCCCGGCGGCCTGGCGCTTCGGCGAAAACGCAACCCCCAGGCGGAAGCGTCATCGGCGTCGACGAGAGGAATCACTGTCACCCCCGTGCCGGGGAAAATCATGGGCGCCGGCGGGCTCCACCCGCCCAGCCGGGCGATGTAGTCGGGATTGCGCTTGAGCCATGTCCAGGCCCACCCCTCCCGATCCAGCTTCAGCAGGTCCTTGTAGCTCTCCGCGCTACGCCAGTCGGGGCGCTCCTCTTCGCAGGCATCTTCGTCACTGTCTTTCATGGCGTTGCCTCCACCCGCTTCGCGGTTCGCAACGAGGTCCGAACGGCAGGATCGGCCCGAAGGTTAAGTGTCCTGTCGGACCCGGCAGAACCCGCCGGGGCATATCATCGATATTGGCGCCGGGAGAGTGATTTTCTTCCGCAATCAACCGCTGTTTGCCGGACAATCGGGGAAATTACTGGTCGTTCCAGGGTAATCTGGGCGCTCATAAATGATTGATTGACAATTTTTACGAGTGTCTACCGACATCACGGGAGCGATGGGCGTCCGCGCCCATCGGGCACGCCCACGAAACGGAGACATATAAATATTCATACGCGTTGAGACAACAAAACAACATTAACGATAAATATCGTTATTGACGTTCATTACCGAAGACAAATTAAGACGACGGTGAAAAAACATCTCCACCTCATGTCATCTTACTCCATCGGAGTGATCGCGCTCACGGAAAACAGGAGAATAAATGGTTAAGATTGAGCCTCGCATGTTCCCAGAGGAGGTTTTGCGACATGTCGGACTCGGGACAGGACAGCCGGGTCGCGCTGATCGACTTCCGCACGGAGAGTCCGCCGGAGGGGCTGTCCTATGGCGAACGCATCGTCCAGGACGGGTTCTCCGTCACGCGCTCGCTGTGGAGCCCCAATCCCGGGACATTGATCAGCATGGAGCAGCCGGTCGTCATCATCCACGAGGGCGAGCCTTTCGACATGGAATGGCAGCTATCCGAGACCGAAGCCTTGGAGCACCGGCGGGTGGTCGCCGACGACATCCATATCGGCATGGCCGTCCAGCCCGTTTTCTTGCGCTGGCGGGCCCGGCCGCAAGCCCTGGTCATCGCCCTTGAGCCGTCCTTCATCGACCACGTCCTGCGTGAGGCGTCCGGTGCCGACAACAGCGGCCTGCGCACCCGGATCGCGCTGCGCGATCCGATCCTCCAGGCGATGGCTGTCGCTTGGCGCAAGGAATTGGCCCAGCGCGGGGCCAATGGGTGGCTGTTCGCCAAAAGCCTGGCGACGGCGCTGACCGTCCACCTTTTCCACACCTATGGCGATGGCCCGCAGTCGATCCGCTCGGTGAAGGGCGGACTGGGGACGCGGCGCCTGCGGCGAGTGACCGATTTCATCGAGGCCCATCTGGCCGAGGACATCGGCTTGCGTGAGCTAGCCGCCGTGGCGCAACTGAGCCCGCACCATTTCAGCGACGCCTTCAAAGCCTCGACTGGGATGCCGCCGCACCGCTATCAGATCAATCGGCGTATCCGGCGAGCCAAGGAACTGCTGCTGGGCACCGATCGGCCGATCACCGCCATCGCTCTCGCGGTCGGCTTCGCCAGCCATAGCCATTTCACCGACCAGTTCCGCAAACAGGCCGGCACCACGCCGTTGCGTTTCCGCATGGACCGCAAATGACCCCAACCACCCAGGTCTTCCGACCGCCCGACAACCCGCCAGTTCATCCCGACAAGAATGATCGAAATTCTGTCCGTCCCAGGTTATTCTCGGAAGAGCGAAGGCCGTTGTGCGAACAGAGCCGGGCGGTCTATCCGACCAAGGCGTGAGGGGGAACGACGATGGTAGAGCTTGATCCCGAAGTCGCCGACGAGGCGCTGTGGGCCGAGACGGTGACCTCCTATGACGAGGCGCATTTCGTCACCTATCTCCGCCTGCTCGATGCCGAAGCCGAAGGCGCCGACTGGCAAGAGGTGACACGGATCGTCCTGCATCGCGATCCGGTGGCCGAATCCGAACGCAGCCGGCGCTGTTGGGAGGCCCATCTGAAACGGGCCAAGTGGATGACCTCGCACGGCTACCGCTATCTGCTCGACGCGACACGGAGCGCATAGCCGGGCGTTGCCTGCGCAATGTGCGGCGTCACCCATCGCGAGCCTCTCCGGCAGCGTCCGCCGGTGTTTGACGGGACAGAACCGCTGCACAATGCGGTGCCCCAATGCGACTCCGCACAGATCAAGACGGTTTTCAGTTCTTTCGCAACCATCCTTGCGACAGGCCGAATTCCACCGCCAGATCGCCCGGCCGCACCCCCTCGACCCTTGAGGGAGGCGAAGAGAATGCGCCGGCGCCGCGGCGTCAAGGCGTCGAATGCCCGCAGCAAGGCTTCGACCCTGTGCTGGGCATCGAGGCCCTCGTCGACAAAACCAAAGATCGGCGAACCAATTATGGTAACGAATGTAGGTGGCCGTTTTTTTCCAAGCCTGAACCAGCACATATTCCTGCGTCAGCAGTTCAAGACTCGGCCACGGCCTGTCGACAGTCATTCATGCACCGCCTTGCGCAGCGCGTCCACCGCGTCAGCGTAGTAGAATACCTGGATCTTCGTTGCCACGTCGTCGGACAAGTCGACCAGGGGCCGACGGCAGGACACAGGCATCAAAACAGCGGCAGCTCCCTTCTCCAAGGCAAGTTCCACCACATCGATGGGATTATGGATGGGGTCGATGGAACCGCCGAGATTGACGCCGCCGACGATAGCGAGGCCGCCGCGTAGCGGTTTGCCGAGGAGAGCCGACGCCAGGGCGACCAGCACACCAACCCCAAGGTGGTCGCCGGTTTTGGCCGCGTCGAATGAACGGAGCTGAACGGCGAATTCGTGCTCCCGCGGATTGCGGTCGCCGACCAGTTCGGTTGAACGCGAATAGAGGTTTTGCTCAGCGATCTTGACGCTTTCGCGGAACGGCGCCGGGGGCGACTGGTTCAAGATGCGGACGCCGGAGCCAGGGCTTTCGGTGGCTTCGATGCGGAACAGGCCGATTGGTTCGTCCTGGCTGCCGGGACTGATGGCCCAGACCTGTCCAGCGGGCAGAGGATCGGAGCCGATGCTGTCCTCGCTCTGCAATTCTGGGGTGGCGACGAACTTCTCGACACCGTCGAGGCCCATGGCGTAGCTGAATTGGGTATTGCGGAACTCGGCGGAACCGATCCGCTTCTGCTGCTCCTTCACCCGCCGTCGGGCTTCAAGGCCAAGGCGAATGGCCCATTCGAGGTCGGCCTCGTCGACCGGCTGCGCCGGATCCGGGTAGAGCAGCTTCAGCAAACCGGAGATGGTCTTGTTGACGGCGTTCTGATCACGGCCGGACAACGCCCCGCCGAAATGAACCCGCCCCTGCAAGACACTGACACGGCTCTGCGCACGCAGTCGCGAGAAGCACTCGGCAAGAACATCACTGACCAGCCCGAAGCGGTCGGTGAACAGGGTCTTGTTCACCTTGGGAATGTCCCAGCCGGGCAGATAGGCGTGGATGCGGTCCATGAAGGCGGTATCGTTGCGCATCTCCGGCGGCAGCGGCCCGAACAGATGGCCGACGCGCTGCTGGTGCTGGACGTCGACATCGAAATTGCCGACTAGAACGATGCTCCCATCGGCACGGATGCTCTCGCGGCCACGGGAGAATTCGCCCGACTCCATATAGCCCTTCATGATGTTGACGCCGTCCTTCTGGTCAAAGGACACGCCGGACACCTCGTCGAAGCAGACCACGTCATACTGGCAGACCAGACCACGCTGGCCGTTGGCCATGTTCACGAACATGCGGGCAACGGTCGCCTTGCCGCCGGAAACCAGATGAGCGTAGGGCGAGATCTGCTGAAACAGGTGGCTCTTGCCGGTGCCGCGCGGCCCCAGTTCGATGAGGTTGTAGTTCCGCTCTACGAACGGAACCATGCGCAGCAGCATGACGTCGTGGGCGCGGGGTGACATCATGGCCGGTTCGAGGCCGACGCTCCGGAGCAGCAGGTGGCGCCATTCTTCGGTCGATAGCTGCTGCCGGCCCGCGGCAATCTTGTCGAGGATGTTGCGGGTGGAAAGTTGGATTTCGCGCAGGCTCAGAACCTCGAACGGGCGCCCCCCCTTCTCCTGGGCGATGCTGGCGTCGTAGCCGAGTTCGATCTCGGCGTAGAAGCCGCCGGTCAGCATCCGCTCGTGTTCCTGCACCAGCCGGTCGCCGATCCGCACATCGGTCAGCCGCAGGCTCGGCAGGGTGGCAAGGTAGGCGTCGTTCTTGGCGTCGAGACGGGCGGTGATGATTTCGATCAGCTTGACCGAACCCCGGTCGCGGGCGCGGGCTTTAAACAATTCTTCCTCGCCAGCGCGTACTGTGCGGTCAGTGAGCTGGCTTTGAACCATGCCCACCCCTTCGTCGATTTCTTGCTGGTCGGTGCTGGCGCAATAGCGGCCAAGCATGAATTCCACGACATAGGTCGGCACCGGGAACTGCCCACGGAAGCGCCTCACCAGATCCTTGCGCACCAACTGGCCGGGAAACGCCTCGGCCGCCTTCCGATCCAAATCATCGAGTTCGATCACGGTCATTCGCCTCCGACAGTCAGGGCTTGGCGCGCCACGATGGTCCCGTCGTCGGCCAGGATCACCAAGCAAGCGGCCTTGCCCTCGTATTCGTCGCTCACCAGCATGGATGTCTTCCCGGCCTCATCGAGGACGCGCACGCCATCCAGCAAGGTGGCTCCGGACGTCTCCGTTCCCAAGCGAAGATCTGCCCGCAGGTCGACCCCACCCGAAACCTCGACCCGCAGCCGCAACCCCACCCATTGGGCCTTGGCGATGGAAACGCTGCGCCGCCCACCAAGGGGCGACACGGTGATGATCGGCAGCACGCATTCCTGTGGACTGACACCACCATGAGCATATTCCTGACCGGCCAGGAAGCTACGGATACCGGTGGCGACGGCCACATACACCGAAGGGTGCCAGGTCCAGGGCAGTTGCAGATAGCTGGTCGGCGCCGTCGGCTTGACGCGGGCGCAGCGGCTACGCTTGCCCTGGGGCGTCACCAATCCCGAATCGAGCGGCGCCTGCGGCAATCCACCGGGAAGCAACAGCCACCCGTGGTCGGTGACGATACGAATGGCGCGACCGGCGCGGGCAAGCTGCAAAATGCGGTCGGCGACATCGCGCAGACCAGCGTGAACCCGCTCGGCCAACCGGGCACCCAAAGCGTGCCCCTCTTCGTCGAATCGACCGCATTCGGTCCACAGCTTGCCTTCCGGCAACAGCGTATCGGAGGTCGACCACCCGGCTTCGGTCATGGCCTTGAACAGAATCGGCTTGACCGCCGCCTTGCCGTCGGCAGTCAGCGGCAGCAGGTCATCGCTTTCCGCCTCGCCATGCAGCGCGGTGGCGACCGGGGAGACCAAAGGCTTGCAGGTCGCGGTGACGGTGGGAAAACCCGACCATGTCCAGCTCAGATCAGCGGCACAACCCTCGTCCCTCAGCAGGGCCACCAAGGCATGGGCCAAATCAAAGCGCAGCCCATCGACAAACACCACCGTCGTCCCTGCCGGTGCTGTCGGCCCCGGCCAGGGCAGGCGGCCCTCGCGGGCAAGGTTCTGGAGAGCCACGGCTCCGTCCTCCGCCCAAGGGGCATAAACGGCACCAAGGGCGGCGGCAACGGCTTCGCGGTCGGCCTCGCGGGGAGCGGCGGCCAACGATTCCAGGACTGCCCAGTCGGCCTGCCAGCCGGATTCGGCGTAGGCGGTGGCCAGAGAGTCCGCGTCTTGGGTGGGAAGAGCCGACGTTCCAGCCAAGCGGGCAAGGTGCTGCAAGGCAATGGCAAGCGGGGCTTCGCCCCGGCGCGCCCAGACCGTGCCCCGTCGGGAAGCGTGCTGCCGCTCCAAGGCCACCAGCCGGGCGCGGGCTTCGGTCGGATTCAAATCCGCCAGGGCGGTCAGATGGGAACGAAGCTGGTTCTCCGCGTCGGCGTTCAGGCTGGGGTATGGCGCAGGATCGGCGAGTAGGTCCTGCGGCTTCTCGGCCCACAACAGGCGGATCATCTCCGGGTAACCATCGCCGGCCGCCGCCGCGAACCGCTGCCACACCTCACCCCATCGCCCCTGTCGCGCCGCCAGACGACGGATCGCGTCCTGCGCCGACAGTTTGCGCGGATCGAGCGATAGTTCGCGGGCCGCCTGGGTGGCGAACGCCTCGAAACGCCCCGGATCACTTTGGGCATTCAGCCGCCCCTCGATCCAATCGAGCGCGTCGGCCGGCAGGTCGGGTGCCAGCAGCGCGTGGATGGCGGGAACATCCCATCGCCGCCCCTTCAACTCGGATACTGACATCGCGCAAAGCCGGGGCGCGGCCAGCGCAAGGGCAGTGCGCGTCGCCGCGTCGTCGGGGATGTCGAGTTTCAATCTGCCCCGCTCGGCGGCCAGGAAACCGCGCAGGGTCCAATCCTTGCCGTTGACGTGGCCGAAGAACGCACCGGCGACGCTCAGCCACACCAGCGGCTGCAACAGCGTTGGGCAATCCTCGGCACCGCGCAAGGTTTCACGGCCAACACCGGGCAACCAAAGGATCGGCACCGTGCCACCCGTCCAGGTCGCGTCCGGCACCTGCCGGGCGACGGCTACCCTCAGCCAGAACGCCGGGCCGCTGCGGGTCGCTGGCTCATAATCGCCGAAGGTCAACAAGTGGGGTAGCCGTGCCCGCAAGGCCGGGATCAGGCTGGCGAATTCACCGCCGGCGTCACACCACAGCACCGCCTCCGGCGCGGCTTCGGCGGCGGGGTTCCAGGTGGCGGCGCTGGCGAGGGCCTCGACCAGGATGTCGAGCGGGGTGGTCATCAGCTCCCCTCCCCACGGGCGGCGCGCTTCTCGGCGAGCGTGGTGTGATGGTCGTTGATGCGTTCGCCTTTGTGGACGTCGTACCAGGGAGCCGACGGGACATCGCCACCCCGATCCTTGCCCCACTTGATGCTGGGCGTGTCGCGCAGTATGCCCGCCGTCATGAACGGACGAATGTTCATGCGCACGCCATCGTCCAAGTCAGGGTCCCATCCCAGCGGTTGGCGGGCGAGCGGCTTCCAGCGGACGAAGATGTCATACGGGTCCTCACCCTCCAGAATCTTCTCCAACTCCTGCTGCAATTCGCGGCCTTTTTCCTGGCGGGGCACGCTGCCCTCGGCCTTGGCGCGGGCCAGCCAGTCGCCGAGTGTGGTGTAGGTCAGCTTGCGCAGGGTAGCTTGGTCGAGACGGTGATAGTGCAGGAAGGCGGAGAAACCGTCCTTCATGCCGTCCCAGATCTGCCAGAGGAATGGGCGGTCATGGAACAACGCGCAATGCTGCCGAAAGGCTCGCTCCCGAAGCCAGCCATCAAGGGAACGATCCTTTGCTTCCTTCTTCTCGAAACGCGCATCGGCGTCGGCGATCAGTTGGCGCTCCTTTGTTTCAGACCATTCGTCGCCGAAAGCCGCTGCCAGGAATACGCGCAGTCGTTCGGAAAGGGGGCGTTCCCCAGCCACGGCCGGCAAACAAAGGATGCCATCATCATCTGCTGTGGGTAAGCTGGCCGACAGAGCAATCCATTTGCGTGCTCCGACAGAAAGACGCATCTGGGCATCGCTTTCCGACGGCCAGCGATATCCGGCCAACCGAGCCAGGGCGACGTGGAGAGCCGAACCGGTATCTGCCGATGCCGGGTGGCCATGAAATAGCCATTGTGTGGGGTCGTCAGAGTAGGGTTCAGGGAGTCCCGCCCCATACTTCTCCACGGAAGAGTCTTTATATTTTTCAATATCGATGACAGCAGACGACACGCTTGATGTCGCAACGGACAACTTCTTGTTGACGGAACGAATGCTGCTCTTAAATTCACCTCCATCTAAGTAGGTGAAGATGGCTGCCGCGTGATCTTTGTTTTTTGGTATTATTGCAACAGTAGTTTTTTCGTGTGCTACATTTAACTTTATGGATACCTGCAAATTTCTGATTACAGACACCAGATACCCAAATTTACTCCATGCCCCCTGACCCTGGACACGAGCGCCGGGTTCGCGAGACAGGGAACCGTTGCCAGCCTCCCATCTGAGAAGGTATGAGAAACCCGAAAAAATATTCCCAGGATCAGCAGACGCCTGGAATAAAGTGAATTTCTCAGAATGTCGCGCCACCTCCCAGAATTTAATTCTGTACCTGTCATTATCTCCGGTCGACATTCCTTCAAACGCGTCACTATATTCAGACAACCTTCTTCCGCTTTGAGTTTTTTCAACAACAATTTCCATTTTGTTGCTATTATATAGGCCGCTTTGAGTAATTTCTATTATTTCCATAGACGGCATATTCTCTATGCGTCGCTCAAAATCTCGACCAGTATCAGCGTTTATCGCAGCATACGAATGATTCTGCGAGCCACGGGCTTTTGAATAAATAATAATAGCCGTTCGCGCCGCCCACCAATTCATATCTTTGAATGCGGCTGGCCCAAGGTCAGCAACGATATTAAGTGAGGTATGATTAAGAATTTCCTCTCTGCAAGACTTATAACTTCCTAAGAATAGCCAATTCTGTGGCGTGATGGCAGCAACAGTCCCTCCTGCCGCAGCCATTCTTACCATGCGCGCGAGCATTGTGGTTGATAGGTCCGCCTTGGCTTCTGGGTAAGCGCGTTCGATAAATTCAGCCAGTGCAGCGGTCTGCTTCCCCCGTCCCAGGAACGGAACATTGGTTGATTGCAGCACGTACTGTCGGCTCAAAATCAGCGCAGCATCGGCCATACCACACGCGGCAATTGCGCCTTCAGCTATTTCAGGTTCAGCTCGGCGTGCCTTTTCCAACAGCTTCTCAAAAAGCGGTTCGATTCTCCCCAGGCGCTGCGGCGACATCAAATCTCCGCCGACGGGTTCGATCAGACTGCCTAGTAAGGGTGCCAGAGAAAACAAATCGTGTAATGCGGCAAGACCAGACCGCAAATCATCATCACCATTGGCCATAGCGATAAAATCCTGGCGTGGCAAGGGCGGCGGCGCCCCCACCCAGGCGATATGGGGTTGCGGCAGGCTCTGCCAGCCACCAACAGCCCAGGCATTGAGGGCCACAGCGAAGGTGGCAATCTGAACACAACGCCCGTCGATTTCCAGACCGAACAGGTTGTCCCGCAGGACAGCGGCGATCGCATCGCGGGCCGACAACCCTTCCTGAGATTGCCGCAGGGCCGCCAGAATGGGCAGCGCCTCGGTCAGAAAGTGGCCAGAGCCGCAACATGGGTCGAGCGCGGTAATGGCCTTGGCCTCGTCAGGCCAACCGGGGAAGGCTCCCGATGCCGGCCGCCAGAGGTCGCCATCCCGGATGAACCGCAGCATGTCCCATGTGACGCCCGGCAAGGCACAGGCGGCGCGCAAAGCCGCTTCATCGGCAGCCGTTGCCGCCAAGTCGGGCCGTTGAGCCAGAACCTTCCCAGCCCACCACGCCCCCAGTGTGTTGTGGAGCACGAAGTGCACCATGTAGGACTCGGTGAAAAGCTGGGTTACAGCGGGTAGTTCATTTGCGCCAATCCTCAGCCCTTCAGACTTGACGGAATGGTCAATTTTTTCCTTCTCCGCACCACGCCAGAACTGGTAGGTCCATCCTAGGCTGTCCGACGCCTGGAAGATTTCGTTGTCCAGATCCTGCACCAGGGCTTGCAGCCGATGGGTATGTTCCGGCGCCACCTCCAACGCGAGCACCGGGTCCTCCGGCAGGAAGACGCCGGGCAGCATGGCGGCGGCGTAACGCTCGGCGACCGCCCAGCGGTCGGGCAGGTTCTCCTCCGCCGCCAGTTCCTCACAGTCGGCCAAGCTGATTGCGACGTCATGCTCGGGATGGCGCAGCAGATCGCGCTCGGCCAGGAAGCGGGCGAACAGCATCCGGTGCCAATGGGCATAGGCGCTGGCACCGATCAGGTGATCGACTTCCTGACGTTCCGTGGCGCGGTCGAAGGCGTCGCCCAATGAACGCGCATGGGCGCGCAGCCGACGGCGCAATGCCTTGCCCGGCTCATCCAGCCATGTCGGCGCGGATGATTCGGCGACGCCAAGGCGACGGATGGCGTCCTGCGCCCCGACTTCGGCTACTTGCCGGGCCTCGCGGATGGTTTTTTCCAGGCTGCGCCGGAGTTCGGTGGAAAGGGTCGTGCCGGACATGGTCTTCACACCTTCGGGATGACGGGGCCGTCGGCCAGCGCGGACACGATTCTTGCGCGCACCTCGGTCAACCACGTGTCGAGGTCGGCCTCGGTCCGTATGAGACCCGCGGGCAAGGTGACCGGACGGGCTTCGGGTTCCCATTCCGCAGCGGCTTCGGCGAGGGAGTCATACACCCGCGCCGACAATGCCTTGGTCATGTTGCCCCATTCGGACAGGCGCCGTTTCTGCAATGCCTCGGCCACCGCCTCCGGCGTGTCGAGCACCGGTTTGGTGGCAGGCAGCAGTTGGTTGGTTTCGCGGATGCGGTGCTTCTTGTCCGGCGGCAAACGTTCCCATGCCGAGTCCTGGACGAGCCGTTCCTCGCCCGATTGCCATTCTTTCTCCCAGGTGTCGTAGGAAGCGTTCAAGCGGTTGCGCAGGGTGTCGGTCGCCGCAGCGACGATGGGAGGAACCGGGTCTGGATCGGCGATCAGGCTGCGAGCGGTCCGGACGGCTTCCAGCGCCGGGGCTTGTTCGTCGGCCCCAGCCGCCACCAGGCGCTCGGCCAGTTGCCACTTCGGCAGACGCGCCTGGATCGTTTGGGCGGCCAGTTTCCAATCCTTCAGGTGCTGGCGGAGGTCGGGCGCGCGTCCAGCCAGCTCCGCCAGCAGGTCATTGCCAGACAGGCCGCGAAGCGTCGCCGCTTCCGGCAGTACGGCGGGGGCCAGAGCCGGAGGCGGTCCCCCGGCTGCTTTCGCCGCACTCTCAAGCCGGTCGAGCAGGGCCGCGAGCACGAAGGCTTCCTGCTCCTTCTCGAACGGGATCCCGGCGTCCTGCAACAGGCCGCGAACGGCCAGACGCTGGGCCAGCGTGATGATAGTGGTTTCCGAGCGGAACGTGCACACGCCCATTTTTGCACGGGGCAGATCCGGGAGCGATGCCGCCTTGCCGTCCTCGCCCGTCACACGAAGCTGGCCCGCATTGGCCAAGACCATCAATGCGCCGTCGATGGCGTCCTGTGGCCAACCGTAGGGCGTGCCGGTGAACTTGGACCGGATGTCCGAGCCCTTCCGTCCCGGCCCGAGATCGGCTAGGATCGCCTTGCAGACCGCGTGGGTCTCGGGCGCACCGGTATGGTCGACCGCCTTGATGGCATCGGGGTCTTTGCGCTTCGCACGATCCAGCACCTTAGACCATCCAGCGTGATCGGCATCGGCGAATTGCGGATAGAGGCGGATCAGGGCGTTGGCGGCAGCCGTCTTCACCGCGTCGCCCGGTGCCCCCGCGATGACGGTGCCACCGGCCTGCACGACGCGGGCGCTCTGCACCGCCTCCTTGACGATGGCAACGGCGGCATCGCGCGCTTTGGTGCCGCGCAACGCCATGGCCTCCCGTGCCTCGCGCCCGGCATCGGTGGTAGGCACTCCCTTCAGGCTGACCACGGATTCTGCCGCCTTCTCCACCGCGATTTCGCGGCTCAGATCTTCGGGACGATGGCTGCTGATGAGAAGATGGACGGCTGCATCGGTCGGTGGCGCGGCGGCAATCTCCTTCTCCACCGCCGTCATGTCCTCATCCCAGCCGCTCCAAAGGTAGAGAGGCACGCCGTCGGCAGGCGCTTTCTCATTGGGGCGCAGGCGATGGACTTTGCGGGATTCCTTGCTCTGGCCGTGGGAGACCGTCGCGCTGCCGGCCAATGCCCCTTCAATCGCTTGGTCGAGGAATTCCCGGCGGGTGCGGCTGATCCCCGTCTGGTTGTTGATTTGGGCGGCGAGTTCGCTGCGGTAGGCTGCCTCCCATTCGGCGCTTTCCTTGGTCTGAAGCCGCCACTCACCGCCGACCTCGATCACCCCGCCGTCGTCTCGCAGGACGTCCAGCAGCAGCGGCACCTTGCGGCGAAGGTCTGGTTCACCCGCCAGATCCTCAGTTAGCAGGTCGGCGATGGTTTCCGGTTGGGCGCGCACACCATGCAGATCAGCTTCGCCAGCGATCCTCCCGAGCATGTAGACCAGCATGAGGATGCGGGCTTTCAGAGGATCGTCACCTTCGCCCCCGCGCAACGCCTCGATGCGGTTCCGCGTCTCGGCGGGCAAGAGACCGGCGTTGAAGGCTTCGTCGGCGAAGCGGCTATAGAGGAAATCGACGGGAACCGCAGTGCCCAACGGCTTGGGCGCATAGGTCTTCGCGGCATCCAAAGTGGTGCGCAACTGGCCGCGAAGGGTGCCGCCGAGGCCGGTGCGATCCAGCTCCCGCAGGATGCGTTCCCAGACCCGTCGGCGAGACGGCAACAGCGGCCAGTCCAGCACCGCCTCGGGGTCATCGTGAACGGTGTGGGCGAGCTTGCTGCCACGCAGGTGACGGCTGATCTCCCCGGCGTTCGTCTTCAGCATGGTGGAGATCGACGACTCGGTTTCCGGCTTCTTGCGCAAGACGGTCTTGCGGATCACCGAATCGACGTCGGCTTCCCCCAAGGCAACCTGGACAGGGAAACGGTCGAGGAGCTTCTGCAAATCCTTCACGTCACTTAATGCCTGCTGGCCAGTACCGACCAGCAGCACGCGGCCATCGAAACGACCGGAAAGGCGTTCGGTGATGGTCTGAATCTTCAGGGTAAGAGCGGGATCCTGGCGGATGAATTGCTGAACCTCGTCCAGCACGATCAGCGTCAAGGGGATTTCCTTGCGGCCCAACATTAAGGCATCCCGAACCATGGTCTCCAGGGTGTCGACGGTCACCGGAGGCGGCTCGGGGAACTGTGCCTTGAGCAACTGACTGAGGGTGCGAGCATCGGCGGCCAGTTCCGGCTTCGCCTTCAATACGGCATCAGCAAAGCGCGGAGACAACATGAAGGCGCGGATGTCGCGGTCGAAGGTCGCACCAAGGGCACCCCGCACGTCGTCGAGGATGCCAAGGTCGGCAAGCCAGAACGCCACCTTGGCGGCGCGGACGTCGGTGGGCAGGCCGACAGCGCGGAGGATGATGTTCAACGTCGCTTCTGCCGGGTCGCTCGGGCCATGGCCGAGGGTGTCCCCGGCCGCCAGCACCCCGCCCATACGTTGGGCCGCGATCCGCAGTTCTTTGAGAAGGCTTTTGACCTCGTCGGGGATGTGCTGGATCAATCCTTCTGCGGTCGCCCCATCCTCGAACGTCAGATTGGTCCACAGTGCCGCCAGCATGCTGGCCAGATGTGATTTTCCCGAACCGAAGAACCCGGAAATCCAGACCGCTGGTGCGCTACCACCTCTGCCAGCCGCCGCCAGATAGGCGTTGAGAATTCTGGAAAGGCCGTTGGCGTAGGCGCCGTCACAAACGAAGGTCGACAATTCCGACCGCAACGTCTCCATCCCATCGGGCGCGGGCGGGACGGATATCTTCGCCACGCCCTGGTTGGCGAGCCTGTATTGTTCCGGCGGAGTTTGAAAAACATCACGATTGAGCATAGTCACCTCAGGCGGCATCGGCGGGCGGGATCGGTATGGCGTGGTAGTTCCACCCATCCCTGGCGTCGAGAAGACGATAGACGTTGGATTCATGGCTACCGGGGAAGGTCAGCAGCATGCGACCCTTGATGGCGGTGGCGACGTGGGAGATCAGCGTCGACACCCTCACCAAGCCGAACAGGGACCCGCAGCCGTTGACAGCGACCACGTCGTTCGCGGTCGCGCCATCCAACTGTGCTTTCAGCACGGTGATGAGTTGGGCCTCGAACTCAGGCAGCAGGCTGCGCAATTCCTCTGGCTGGTCGAGCAGAGCCGGGAAAAATTCGTGACCGGACATCCATGCCGGAAATTGGGGAACAAGATCGATATGCCGCCAACCGTGGCCGGCGGTAACGGTGGCATGTTCGAATTCATGAACCTGACCCCGGACCCGACGTTCGAGCGCCTTATCATACCAGGCGATCCAAACGCGCCCGGCCGCCGGCACGTCGTCACGCCAGGGCAGACGGACTTGGCGGCGGTAATGGTCGAGGATATCGTCAAATGTCGACAAGATCGGGCATCCTCAATGTCTGCGCCAGCGATTGGCGAACCATGATTTCGAGCATGTCACCCGCAGTGCGAATGCGCACGAAGCCCTGCGCCTCCGCCTGCCGCAGCAGTGACAGGCGTTCGCCGGGGGGCAGGTCGAAAACGTCGAGCCAAGGCGACTCGAGAAGCGCAGGGCCGCCGAACCCGCAGACCGTGGCGAGGAGAGCCGCAAAGGCAGCGACCGCCGGTGTCGGCCGCGCGATGGAGCGCACCTTATTTATATGTCCACGCAAATGCCCCGACTGCGTCCATGTCGATGCGCAGTTCTGGGCCATCGACTTCAGCGTTTTTGGACTGAAACGATCCGGGTACTTGTCCTCTAGAGACGCCGCGATGTCCGGCCACCGGATGGGAGTTCCCTGTGCAGCGGGCAAAACAGCCGCTGCGCTGTCGCGGAGCAACGGATCACGGGCCAACGCGACCAGAAGGGCCAGCAGTGGGCGCCCTTCGACGTCGTCTCGCCACAGGGCGAACTGAGCGGCAGCAATGGGCACAGGTTGGGCAATGGCATAGAGGCCGTTCAAACGGGCCAGAGCGATCTTGCGCGCCGAGTTGGTCGGCTTGCCGAGGACGTTGTACTCGATCACCAGTTCGCCCGCAGACGCCGGCGACGCTTGGAGCGCATGGAGAAAGGTCGTGAGATCGGCCAGCATCATGGTTTTCGACAGGTGAATGCCGCCGCCGCCGCTCTTGATGCCGGCGCGGTTCAGGCGCTCCTGGTCGGCACCTGGAGCGAACCATTCATGGCGAAGACTGCCGTTCACCTCTTACCGCCGTCCAAGGGAGAGGGCGACACCCGTTCATCCGCAACGTGACGTTCTAGGAACTCCCGAACGGCGCGGCGGATGAGCCATGATGAGGACACCTCGCTGCGGTGCGCGAGCCGGTCGATTGCCGCGTAATCGTCTGGATCAAGGGTCAGAGTGACCCGCTTCAGAGTCTTGTCGCGTTTGCGTGCCACCATTACCGAAGCGCCCCTTAATCCTCATGCGATTCTGCAAAACTGCTGCATAGGTTCATACCTCATGCGGCAGGTGATGGCTATTGCCGGATTGCAGGGGGTGGCAGTTCCACATTTCACTCGGCCACCGGCTGTCAGCCGGTGAACGTCCCAAATGCGCTCTCGTCCGTTACCTATGTGTTACCTGCGGACATTTTTGAAGCGACAAACCAAGAATCAAAAAGCCGCTGATTCCTGTTAAGAATCAACGGCTTATTTTTGGTTGCGGGGGCAGGATTTGAACCTGCGGCCTTCAGGTTATGAGCCTGACGAGCTACCGGGCTGCTCCC
>Ga0209415_10008269_pt1 | contig 18074 bp, 6 predicted proteins | sample PeaSoiSIISIP2007_FD_187696 | JGI IMG/M metagenome (GOLD analysis project Ga0209415, IMG submission 187696) | Peat soil microbial communities from Weissenstadt, Germany - SII-SIP-2007 (SPAdes) (version 2) | ecosystem: Environmental > Terrestrial > Soil > Wetlands > Peat | place: Germany... | reverse complement strand
GAGCCCTGGTGGCGGCGCCGGCGGGGGCTCGCCGTGGCGGTGGACGGCGGCCGCGCGTGGATCGCCGCTGCCGCCCCCATCGCGGTCATCCTCGCATGGGCCGCGCTCCGCCGTCCGGTCGACGGGCGCTGGTTCGGCTTCCTCGGGCAGACCCACGAGTTCGCGGCGGGCGCGACGCACGAGAAGAGCGCGCTGGACGGCGGCGCGCTCCATGTGGCGCGCGACGTCCTCTACTACCCGATGCTCGTCCCGCTGCGCGTCATGGGTCCCTGCCTGCCTCTCGTCGCGTTCGGAGTTGCGCGCACCGTGCGCGACCAGGGGGCGCGCTTCGTGCTCGTGCTGGCCTCCTGCCTCGGTTTCGTGTCGCTCACGTGGGTCATGCGCGCGTCGCTCGGGCTCGACCGCCATTTCGTCGTAGTGGTCCCGCTCTACGCGACGTTCGCCGCGCAGGGAGTCGCGGCCGTGGCCGACGCAACGACGCGGCTGGCCCGGCGAGTCGCGGGCGCGCGGGCGGCGCGGTTGGGGATCTCGGTCGCCGGAGTCCTCTCGATCCTGTCGCTCGGTGGGCTCCTGGTCGCTCTCGATATCTGGATGGGGTTCTGGAGGGGCTCGATCGAGCGCGGCTGGCCGCGCCGCGAGGAGCTCGGTGCTTACCTCCGCTCGCTGCCCGACGGGCCGACGATCTTTTGCGACGACGCCACGCTCGAGATCCTGAGCCGCGTCGACCGGCATCGCTTCGACCGCCACTGGGTCGACGATGCCCGCACGTGGAACCTCGTGACCGGCGCCGCGCGGGCGCGCGGGGCCGCCTACGTCGCGACGTGGGCCGACAAGATTCGCGGCCACGAGGGGGCGGGAGACATCGTCTTTCGGGTTCGCGAAGACGAGCGCGACCCCTCGTCCGAGCTCGCTGTGCTCCGCGTCAGCGCGGACGCAGGCCCCCGGGCCGCCCACGAGTAGCCTCGCGGGGGCCCAAGGCTCATCGACCCCCTCCCCGGTGAGAGGGGGTCGTGCATTCGACGATCAGCCGCCGGTCGCAGCGTCCGAAGCGGCGCTATCGCCCCCGCCGGTCGCGGCTTCCGAAGCGGCGCTGTCGCCCCCGCCGGTCGCAGAGTCCGAAGCGGCGCCGTCGCCCCCGCCGCTCGACGAGCCGCTGTCGGCGGCGCCGCCCTCATGTGCGCCACCTTCGGCGGTGGTGCCGCCGTCGCCCGCAGCACAAATCATGACCGACACCCCGCCCGGGGCGAGCATGCTGGCCGCCGCGTTGACGGCACAGACCTGACCTGCCGCGCATTCGGCAGACATCGCGCAAAGCTGGGAGGGCATTCCGAAGATCGGCGTGCAAGGGGCGGCCTGACACACGCTGCCAGCCGAGAAGGTGGAGGTGTTGAGGGTGCCACAGCAAACCTGGGGGGCGGTGCAACCGGCCGCGCTCATGCAGACATAGCTACCCGCCGCGTCGCCGCTGCCGCTGGACGACGTCGAGCCCGACGAAGACCCGGAATCCGAGCCCCCGTCCGCCGCGGCGGGCGACGACGAGCTGCTACAGCCTGCCGCGAGCGCCAGGCCAAGGGAGCCGGCGCTGAGCGCCGTCATGAAGAAAATTCTCGAGCTTTGCATGGGAAATGTTCTCCTCGGAGAAGTTAAACGACCGCGCGCGCCCTCTCCCTCCGCGGAGGCGGTCGCGCGGTGAGCCGATCAGCCGCCGGTCGGTGCGTCAGTGCCGCCTTCGCCGCCCGACGAGCTGCTGCTCGTACCGCCTTCGGCTTTGCCGCCGTCCGCGGAAGAAGGCGCCTGGCAGGACATGTACCCCGGAACCGCCACGCCCAGGGCCATGAGTTGGCCGCAGACGTAGCCCGCGGTCATGCACTCGGCCGACGTCGCGCACAGCTGCACGGGACCGACGGCCGGCAGCGACGGGCAAGCAGTCGTCGATGCCTGACACGCGCTCTGCCCGATGCCCGTCTCGCAGCAAATCTGCCCCGAGGAGCATGCGGACTTGCTCATGCACGGGCTGGACGCCTCGGCGCTGCCGCTGCTGCTGCCGCTCGTACCGCTACTGCTACTGCTACCGCTGCTGCTGCCGCTGGACGATGCGGTGCCCGACGAAGACCCCGAGCTCGAGGCCGAGCCGCTGTCCTCCCCTGAGCCACTGGGCGTAGAGGAGCTGCTGCAGCCGGATGCAACGGCGACGCCGAGCGAGCCGGTGCCGAGCGCGGTCAGGAAAAGCATTCTTGTGATTTGCATGAAGATTCGTTCCTCTTCGGAGAAGTTTGGGAGAAGTTAATCGACCGATCAGCCGCCCGTCGGGGCGTCCGAAGCGGCGCTGTCCCCGCCGCTGGACGAGCCGCTGTCGGCGGCGCCGCCTTCCTTGGACCCGCCGTCGGTGCCGCCGGCGCCCGGCATGCACGCGAAGACCATGGGAACGCTTGGCTGTATGGCTTGGAGGACACCGGTGACGGTGGGGTCAGCAGCGCAGACCTGGCCCGCTGGACACTCCGTCGACGCTGCGTTTGCGCAGACCTGAAGGGAGGTACCAAGAGCGGCGATCAACCCGCAAGGAGCGGCCTGGCAGGCGCTGCCGTAGCCCATCGTGAGTCCGCAGCAAATCTGGCCGCCGGAGCACGAGACCGCGCCCGAGCAGCCAATGCTCACCGCAGGAGCGTCGCCGGCTGCGTCGCCGCTGCCGCTGGATGAGGCGCTGCCCGACGAGGAACCCGAGCCACTGTCCCCCGTGGTCGACGACGACGAGCTGCTGCTGCAGCCTGACGTCAGCGCGAGGCCAAGGGAGCCGGCGCCGAGCGCCGTTGCAAAAAGGATTCTTGAGATCTGCATGGGAAAGGTTCCTCCTCCGGAAGTGGCAAGCCGGCGGCACCGTAGCCCGGGTCCGCTCGATAAAGCCGTCTCACAATAGTCACAGAGGAGGCCGCCGTGTAGTTTTTTGACAAACCGGAAGCACGGTACGCATGTGTAAGGCGTTACTCACCAGGGCGGGCCGCCGGCCTGCGACTGCCTGCTCGCCGGCTCGCGCGCCCTGGTCGACCGTGAAGAACGGCCCCGCGCCGATCTCTACACTCGAGGTCGAAGTCGAGAACGGGGTCGGGTAGTCTCGGTCGTCCGGGTCAACGCCTGGGCACCGAGGTTCGCCATGCAACAGCAACCGCCTCGGCATCGGGACGCGCCGGAGCAAAAGTCGCCGGCCTTCTCGTTCGAGGCGAAGGTCGAGAACGAAGAGCAGCTCCTCGACGCGGTGCTCGCGTCGCTGGCTCGCGGCACGTTCCCCGCCGGAGCATGGGACAAGCTGCATGCGGCGGCCCGGCGGGACGGCCGCGCGGGCGAGCTCGCGTTCGCGTTCGAGAGCGTGGCGCAGGGCAAGAGATTCAAGACGGTCTCGCCGGCCGTGGCGACGGAGTTTCTGCTCCAGGCGGCTCGCTTCCTCAGCGACGTCTTCGGCGATGATCTCGGCGCGGTGGCCTGCCTGGAGCGAGCGCTTGCGGTCACGCCGACGCAAGCCGAGGCGCTGGAGAAGATCGAGACGCTGCTCCTCAAGCTGCGGCAGCCGAAGAAGCTGGCGGACGTGCTCGGATCCGTCGCGCAGCACCGGCCGCGCGCCGAGCAGACGGCGCTCCTGCGGCGCGCGATCGATCTGCTCAGCGGGGCCGGTGCAATCGACGACGTCAGGCTGACCGACCTGCTCCAGCAGCTGCTGCGTCTGGAGCCGGGCGACGAGGACGCGCGCGCGCGCCTCGAGGCGCTGTACGTCAAGGGGAACCGTTTCCGGGACGTCCTGCGCCTGAACGAGCAGGCGCTCGCCGCAGACCCTGCGCCCGACGAGGCGACGAAGCGCAGGCTGCTCGCGCGCATCGTCGAGCTCTACGCCGACAAGCTGCACGAGCCCGAGCGCGCGATGCCTCACGTCGAGCAGCTGCTCGCCGCGGAGCCGTCCAACGAGGCGGCGCGGCACGCAGCGCAGAAGCTCGTCGGCATCAAGGGCCTCGCGGGCCGTGCGGCCGCCGCGCTCGCGGCGGCGTGCGAGGCGTTCGGGACGCCCCACGAGGTGGCGCGGTACCTGGCGATCGAGCTCGAGAACACGCGCGGCCCCAAGCGGGCAGATCTCCTCGCGCGCCTCGGGAGGCTGAAGTGCGAGCGGATGGGCGACGACAAGGGCGCCTTCGAGGCGTTCGAGCAGGCGCTCGCGATCGACGCGTCGGACGACGCGCTGCGCGGTCAATACATCGAGCTTGCGGGCAGGCTGAAGCGCTACGCGGACGCGGCCAGGACGCTCGGCCGGGTGCTCACGGTCGCCAAGGACCCGTCCGTCAAGGCGAAGACCGGGGCCCAGCTGGGACAGATGCTCCTTTACGCGGGCGATCCGAGGCGCGCCAAGTCGACGCTGGCGGCGGTGCTCGCCGTTGCAGACGCGCCGGCGGAAGCCGTGCTCGTCGCCGCCCGCGCGCTCTGGGAGATCCTGGAGACGGAGAAAGATCCGCGTGCCCTCTGCGACCTGCTCGAGCGCATGCCCGCCCTGGAGCCGGACCCGGAGCGGCGCCGCGAAGCCGACGAGCGGCTGAGCGAGCTCGCGACGCAGCTCAAGGACAATTCGCGCGCGATCGCGGCCTACGAGCGGCTCCTGTCGACCAGCTCGCGCGCGAAGGCCCTCGCCGCCCTCGCGCCGCTTTACGAGGCGAGCGGATCGCCGGACAAGCTCGCGCGGCTGCTCGAGGAGCGCGCGAAGGACACCGAGGACGCCGCCGCGGCGCGAGGGCTGATGATGCGCGCCGCGCTGGTGCGCTCGAACGACGCGAAGGACGTGCCCGGCGCCATCGCAACCTGCTCCGCCGTGGTCGAGCGCTTCGGACCCGCGCGCGACGTCCTGGCCATCCTGCTGCCGATGCTGAAGCAGGAAAAGCGGTGGGCGGAGCTCGCGCTGGCGCTGGACCAAGACGCCGGGCTCGCGAAGAGCAGAACGGAGCGCGCCGGTCTTCTCGCAGAGGTGGGCAGCGTACGGTTGCGGGAGCTGGGCGACGTCGGCGCTGCGATCGCGGCGTTCGACGAGGCCCTCGCGCTCGATCCTGCGCAGAGCTCCGCCCGCTCGACCCTCGAGCAGCTCGCCGGGTCGGGCGAGCGCCGCCTGGAAGCTGCCCGGGTGCTCGAACCCGTGTACCGCCGTGAAGGGGCGGCCGCCGGGCTGGTCCGCATGCTCGAGGTGCGAGGCGCGCTCGCCCCGGACATCGACGAACGCCTCGGGGCGCTTCGCGAGGCGGCGGACCTGCAAGCCGGGCGCGCGGGGCTCGGGCCCGCGGCGGCGGCCCACGCCGTCGACCTCGCGGCGATAGGCCTGGCCGAGGCCGCAGCCGGCGGGCGTCCGCTCGGCGAGTGGCTCGATCGAGTCGACAGGATGCTCCCGCCCGGGACGGACCCGCGGCGGCGCGCCGAGATCCTCGGGAGGGCGATCGGAGATCTCGAGGTGACGAGCGAGGAGCTGAGCGTGCTGGCGCAGCGGGCCGCGGAATCGCAGCTCCTGGCCGGCGGCGTCGACGCGGCCATCGCGCTCTACCGCCGCGCTCTGTCGCTTCTGCCTCGCTCGACCGCCATCCTGTCGCGCATAGGGGCCATCGAGCGCCGCGAGGTGGGCGACGTCGAGGCGGCCATCGCCTCGTACAGGGCCGTGATCGATATCGACGCGACCGATGCGCAGGCGCAAGGCGCGCTCGAGGAGCTCTACACGCAGGCGAGGCGGTGGGACGACCTGAGCGCGTTGCTCGAGGGCCGGCTCGCCCGGGCGACGGGGGCCGAGGCGCGCGCCGTGAGGGCCAAGGTGGCCCTGGTGGCCGCGGAGCGCGGAGACGAGCCGCGCGCGCGGGTCCAGTGCGCGCGCCTGCTCGAAGACCCCGACCTTTCCCCCGAGGACCTCGAGGCGGTCGAGCGCGCCGCCGAATGGCTGGCCGACGCAGACCTGGCGCACGCCGTGCTCAAGCGGCGCGCCGAGATGGCCCACGACCCCCGGGAGCGGATCGCGTGGCTCGAAAAGCTGGGGCAGCTCGACCAGGAGGCCCGCGACGACGTCGAGGGGGCGGCGGCGGCCTGGAAGCGCGCCGCCATCCTCGCGGACGACGCGGGGGACGACGAGACGGCGCTGCGCCTCTTCTGGCGCGCGCGCAAGGTGGCCCCCGAAGATCGCGAGGTGACCGCGCGCCTCGTCGCCGTGTGCGAGCGCGCTGCAAGCTGGAGCGATCTGCCGCGCCTGTACGCGGCGCTCGCGGACCAGAGCGGGGACGACCGCGAGCGGGTGAAGCTGGCCCTCAAGACCGCCGAGGTCCAGTCTGGCAAGCTCGGCGATCCCCAGGGCGCGGCGCGCACCATCGACGCGATGCTGGCGCGGCTGGCGGAGGCAGGCACGGGGGACGCGGCGCAGCGCGCGAAGCTGCTTCTCGCGCGGGCCGGCGCCGTAGCCGTGGATCCGGTGACGATGGACGACGCGGCGCGGACGTACCGCGAGATTCTCGCCGACGATCGCCTGGTCGAGACCCACCCGGCGGCACTCGCCGCGCTCGAGGCCCTGGTGGATCGCGACGCGGAGTCGCCGTCGCGCCGGGCGGACCGCCGCTGGCTCCTCGAGTGGAGCGCGGAGCACGCGGCGACGGACGAACGAGCCGCGCGGCTGCTCGCGTGGGCTCGTGAAGAGGAGACGACTTTCGCCGACCCTGCGCGCGCGCTCGCCTTGCACCGGCGCGTGCTGGCGATGGACCCCGATTACGACGAGTCGCTCGCGGCCGTCGCGAGATTGGCGCTGGGCACGGGCGAGACCGACGAAGCGCTCGCAGCGCTGCGCTCCCGGCGAGACCGGACGCAGGGCTCCGCGCGCGCCGCGATCGAGCTGCAGATCGCCCGGCTGCTTCTGGCGCGCACACCCGGGTCGAAAGAGGCCGTCGAGCTTCTGGAACGCGCGTGCGAGACGGTCGAGGACGCCGCAGAGCGCGCGCAGATCCTCGCGCGTCTGATCGACGCGACGAACGAGGGCGGCGACGCGGCCGCGCGACGCGGCTGGTTCGAGAGATTGTGCGACCTGCAGCGAGGCGGGGGAAACTTCGAGGCCGCGCTCGGCACCGCCGTCCGCGCCGCACGCGAGATGACCCACGTGCCGGAGCTGTGGGACCGGGCAGAGGAGCTGGCGCGCACGCTCTCCCGCCCGGAGGATGTGGCGGCCCTCTACGAGGAGATGCTGTCGCGGGAGCCGCGCGAGCTCGCGAGAGAGGCGGCGGCGAGCCTCGGCGAGCGTGCCGTGCAGTTCTTCGAGGAGTGGTTCGAGCAGCCGGGTCGGGTGGTCAAGATCCTGGAGCGCGTGCTCGACCTCGACCCGACGGCCGACTGGGCATTCGATCGCCTCAAGCTCGTGCTCGACTCGGCCGAGCGCTGGGACGAGCTCTTCGCGCTCTACGACAGGGCGCTCGAGTCGGCCTCGGGGGCCAAGCGCACGACGCTCCTCGAGGATGCGGCGCAGACCGCGAAGGACTTCGCGGATCGCCCGGACCGCGCGATTCTCTACATCGAACAGCTCTACGAGCTGCGGCCCTCGGACGCCAAGCTGGCGAGCGCGCTCGAGCGCCTGTACGAGCGGCAAGGGCGGCATCGCGAGCTCGTGTCGCTTCTGAGCGCGAGGCTGCCCTCGCTGAAGCGGGACGACGCCGGACGGACGCGGCTCCGGCTCGCGGCGCTCTGGCTGGACGGCCTCGGTGAGCCCGCGGCGGCGCTCGAGGCCGTCGAGCCCTTGCTCGAGGGCGCCGATGAGGTCTCCAAGCGGATGGCGCCGGAGGTGTCGGCCGTGCTCGAGCGCGTCCTGGCGGCGTCGCCGTACACTCCCGAGCCACGGAGCTCCACGGTGGCCCCGCCGCCGGGCGAGGAGGCGCCGCCCAGGTCGAGGCGAGGACGCAAGGCGGAGGGGTCGCCCGACTCGGTTCGGAAGCGCGCCGCGGGATGGCTGCGGGACCACTATGCGGCGGCGGGGCGCGACGCCGATCTCGCGAGGATGCTCCTAATCTTCCTGGAGGGAGTACGTTCGGTCAAGGAACGGGTTCGCGTCCATCTGCAGGTCGCGGAGCTCTACGAGAGGGTGGGCGCCTTGCCGGAGGCGCTCGAGCAAACCGGCTTCGTGCTCATCCTGTCTCCCGACGACGAGCTGCAGCGAGCCAAGCTCTCGGACCTGGCCGAGCGCACCGGACGCTTCGACCGGCTCGCGAGCCTCCTCGCGGAAGCTGCCGAGCAAGCCGAAGGGCAAGCTTTGCGCAGCGAACTGACGATCCAAGCGGCGGACGTGCGCGCCGAGCGCCTTGGCGACGCGCCCGGGGCGATCGCGCTTCTGTCGCAGGTGATCGCGGCGCGTCGCGCCCCCCAGGACGACGTCCTCGCCGCGTCGCGCAAGCTCGAGGCGCTCCTCGAAGCGACCGGACGCGACGAGGAGCGGCTCGACGTCGCCGAGCGAATCGCGGAGGTGGAGCCGGACGAGGGCGCTCGACGCGTCGCCGTCGGCCGGGCGGCGCGGCTCGCCACGGAGCTCGGCCAGGGCGCGCGAGCAATCGCGCTGTGGGAGAGGCGGCTCGAGGCGGACGAGCGAGACGCGGAGGCGCTCGAGGGCCTGGTGGATCTGCTGGACCGCGCGGGCCAGAGCGCCCGGCTCGCCGAAGTGCTCGAGATGCGAGCGGCGTCGACGACCGACGCCGAGAGCCGCCGATCCGATCGCGTCCGCGTCGCGCGGCTGCTCGGCGACGTGCTCGGTCGTCCCGACGACGCGATCGGCGCGTGGCGGAGCATCGAGCGGGAGTTCGGCGATGCGGAAGACGCGGAGCTTGCGCTCGCGGGGCTGCTCCGGGCCACGCAGCGATGGCAGGAGCTGACCGCGCTGTTCTCGCGAGCGGCGGAGCGGTCGACGGACGATCGCGCCCGGGCGGAGCTCCTGCGCCAGCTCGGCGACGTCCAGAGCGTCCAGCTCGGATCGAAGCAAGCGGGCATCCGGACGTATACCCTGGCCCTCGAGGGGGATCCGCGGAACCCTGGCGCTCGCGCGGGCCTGCTGGCGCTCGCGAACGACGACGTCCACCGGACGGCGGCGATCGGCGTGCTGCTCGGCGCGCTCCGCGCATGCGACGACTGGCAGGCGGTTCTCGAGCTTGTGTCCCACCGTCTTTTGGCAGCAAGCTCGGACGAAGAGAAGCTCGCCGTCCTGCTCGAGTCGGCGGAGATCGCCGAGACGCGCGCTGGCGATACCGGGCTCGCATTCGAGGCGGCGCGACGCGCGTTCGCAATCGCGCCGGACGACGAGCGCGTTCAGGGAGAGATCGAACGCCTGGCCGAAGCTTCAGGCGCGTGGCAATCGCTCGTCGACGCTTACGGCGACGCCATCGAGGGGCCCGCCAGGGGAGACGGGCCGCTCGTCGGGCGCCTATGGCGGAAGATCGGCGCGGTGCTCGAGACCCGCCTCGGCGATCCGCGCGGCGCGCTGTCGGCCCACCTCCAGGTCGTCGCGAAAGCGGCGGACGCGGACGCCGCACGCGCGGCCGTGCGGGTGGCCGCCGGCCTGGCGGAGTGGGACATGGCGGCGCGCGCGGTGGTGGACCTCGCGGCTGCGCAGGGCTCGGCGTCGCCAGAGGTGCTCGCGGCGCTCGAGCGCGAGGCCGAGCAGCGGGGCGCCTGGGACGTGGCGGCGAGCGCTCTCGCCCGAGCGATGTCCGCCGGGGCGCTCGCCGGGCCTGCGGCGCGCGACGTCCAGGCTCGCCTCGCCGCCTGGCACCGCGACAGGCGGGGAGATCTTGACGCGGCCGAGGCGGCGCTGGAGCTCGCTCTGGAACACGACCCCTCCAGCGGCGAGCTTCTGGCGGCGCTGGCCGAGCTGCAGCGCCGGCACCCCGGGCGCCCGCTCGTCGACACGTTGCTGCGCCTTTCGAAGGCGACGGGCGGCGACCTCGCGCTCTTGCGCGAAGCGGCGGAGGCGGCTCGCGACTCGGTCGCCGACCCCGACCTCGCGCGCTCGATCCTCGGCGACGTTCTCGAGCTCGCTCGAGACCGCTGGCTCGGCGACGAGGGCGCGGCCGCGTTCGCCGAATGGGCCGTCGAGAGCCTCGCCCGCCTTCACGAGGAGGCGGCGGACGCGAAGGCCACGGCGGACGTGCTCGCGGCGGGCGCCGACCTCCCGTTCGATCCCGCCGTGCGCCGGATGATGCGGAGGCGCGCCGCGCGCATCGCCCTCGAGCGACTCGGCGACCGCGACCGGGCGATCGCCCTGTACCTCTCGCTCTTCGACGACGATCCCCACGACGCGGAGGCCATCGAGCGCCTGGCGTCCACCTACGCGTCGCTCGGGCGCGTCAGCGATCTGCTCGCGCTGCGAGAGCGTCAGATCGGCGCCGCGCAGAGCGCCGACGAGCGGCTCGCCCTGAGGCTGCAGGCGGCCAAGCTCTACGCGGAGCTGGGAGACGGCGGCGCGGCGGCAGGCGCCCTGCGGGCAAACCTGGGAGAGGACGCGCGCCACGAAGAGTCCGTCGAGGCGCTGGCTGCCTTGCTCGAGAGCGAGGGGCATGCGCGCGAGCTCGGGGAGCTGCTCGCGGCGCAGGCGCAGATCGCCGAGAACGCGGGAGACCTGGGGCGCGCGGCGAGCCTCTGGTTTCGCGCGGCCGAGGTCGCGGAGGGTCGCCTTTCCGACCCCGCCGCGGCGGAGTCTCACCACGCCCGCGTGGTGGCGCTCGAGCCCCGGCCGGCGTCGCTCGATGCGCTGGCTCGGCTGGCGTTCGCTCGCGGAGATCCGGCCGCTGCGGTCGCGAGGCTGCAGTCGCTCCTCTACGTGCTGGAGCCCGAGAAGCGGGCGGACGCGGTCCTGCGGCTCGCGGAAGCGCTCGTCGCGGCGGGTGAGCCGGCCCGTGCCGCGGAGCGCCTCGAGTCGGCGCTCGGGGGACAGCCCGACGCCCAGCCACTTCGCGCGAGGCTCGCAGAGCTTTACCGCGCGCACGGACAGTGGGCGAAGCTCGCCCGACTCGTGAGCGATGCCGCGGCGCACGCAGCCGAACCTGCGACGCGGCTGGAACGGTTCCTCGAAGCGGCGGAGATTTTCACCGATCGCTGCGGTGAACCGGAGCAGGCGATTCCGCTATTGGAGCAGGCGAGCGCTCTGCGTCCGGGCGATCAAGCCATCCGCCTCGCGCTCGTCGAGGCGCTGTCGCAGGCCCGCCACCTCGACGAGGCGCGCGCCATCCTCAAGGAGATGATCGCGGCGTTCGGCGGACGGCGGCCCAAGGAGCGAGCGCCCGTCCACTACCAGATGGCGCGTGTCGAGCTCGCCGCGGGGCACCGTGCCGCCGCGCTCGCCGAGCTGGACACCGCGACTCGGATCGATCCGCAGAACCCCGAGATTTTGCGGGCGCTCGCCGAGCTCGCGCGGGACGACGGCCAGCTCGAGCGCGCGGAGAAGAGCTACCGCGCCTTGCTGGTGGTCCTGCGGAAGCGGGCGGACGCGCGCGAGTCCGCGTCGATCGCGCGGAGCGAAGTGCTCCTCGAGCTGAGCGCGATCGCCCGGCGAGACGGCGAGACGGACCGAGCGCGGGAGATCCTCGAGAGCGCGATCGAGGCGGCGGCCCAGGACGAGTTCGAGCAGGAGCGCCTCGAGCGCGAGCTGAGAAAGCGAGGGGACGACGAGACGCTCGCGCGCGTCCTCGAGGCGAAGGTAGCTTACGCGGGCGACTCCCCGGCGGCCGCGAAGACCCTCGGCGAGCTGGCCCGGTTGTTCGTGGACCGGCTCGGTCGTCCGGACCTGGCGCTCGACGCGCGCCTCAGGGCGCTCGCGATCGAGCCGCAGAATGCGGCGGGACACGAGGCGGCGCTGTCTCTCGCGAGGTCGCTGGGCGCCGTGGACCGGTACGTCGACGGCGCGGCCGCGCTGGTGCAAGCCGCCGTGGAGGCCGGCGAGACGCAGCTCGCCGCCGGCCTGCTCGCCCGGCTGGGCGGCGTCGTCGAGGCGGAGCTCGACGACGGCCGGCGCGCGGCGGAGCTGTACCAGCGGTCGGTGTCCCTCGGATCGCGGTCGCCGGAGGTGCTCCGCGCCCTCGACCGTCTGTACGGGCAGCTGGGCGACGCAGAGAAGCAGGCGGACGTCCTGGCGATCCTGGTCGAAGCCGAGACCGTGGCAGGAGGCCCGCGGGCGGCGAGCGACGCCAGCTATCGCCTCGCTGCCCTTCGCCTCGGGTCGCCCGAGACGTTCGAGGCGGGCGTCGAGATGATCGAGAGGACGCTGGAGACCGATCCCGAGCTCGAGCGGATCGGAGACCTCTTGCGCCAGGCGGTGGCAACCGATCCCACCCACGGCAGGCTCCTCGACCTGTACGAGCGCGTCGGGCGCAGGCCCGGGCAAGAGCGGACGCTGGTCGATGCGCTGCGACTTCGGAGCGAGCTGCCGGGGAGCGACGCGGCGACCGTGCGCGAGGGGATGGAGGTTGCCATGCGGCTCGGCGACGGAGCGCTCGCGGAGGCGCTTCTGACGAGGTTCGTCGAGGCGAGGCGAGCCGAGGGCCCGGACGTCGCGGACCTTGCGTGGGCTCTCGGCGCCCTGGCGGACCTGCTGGAGGCGGCGGGCGATTTGCGAAGGGCCGTCGAGCTGAAGAGGGACGCGGCACGGATCGCGGATCCGGACGTCGCGCGGCGGCTCGAGTTCGAGATCGCCGGCATCGCGGCCGACAAGCTCGGGGACCTCGCGCTCGCGGCGGAGGCTTACGAGGCGCTGCACCGGACCGATCCGGCGGATCGCGAGGCCTGGGAGCCGCTCCTCGAGGTGTACAGGAAGAGCGGCGACCGACGAAAGCTCGCGGATCTCCTGGAGGCCGTCGTCGACTACGTGGAGGACGCGGGCGATCGTGCGCGTATGCGCCTCGAGCGCGTGCGAACGATGATTGGCGACGGCGAGCTGGGAGACGATGCCGCGGCGCCGCTGCTGCGCGAGATCGTCGAAGACGACGCGAGCCAGGTCGAGGCCGCGCTGATGCTCGCCGCCATCCTGGAGCGCACCGGAGACCGCGAAGGCCTGGTCGAGCTGCTCGGCCGGCAGATCGACGCCGCCAAGGACCGGAGCGACGCCTCGGCGGTCGCGTCCCTCGCCCTGCGCCTCGGGGCGCTGCTGGAGACGACCGACCGGGTGGAGGCGCGCAATGTCTACTACGCGGGACTCGACTGGGAGCCCAACAGCATGGGGCTCCTCGACGCCCTCCTGCGGATGCTCGAGGGCGACGAGGACGCCGCCGAGCGGGCGGACGTGCTCGAGCGGCGCCTGGCGATGGAAGTCGGCCCCGCGGCCGAAGAGATGGCGCTCGCCCTTCGCGCCGCGCGCGTCGAGCTCGGAGACCCGGCCGGGGCGCAGCGCGCGCTCGACCTGGGCTTCCGCGCATGCCCGGCGAGCTCCGCGCTGCGCGGGCTGCTCGAGGACGCGTACCGGGGGGGGTCGGACTGGGAGAAGCTCGCCGAGCTGTACGTGCTCGACGCAGGCGCGCGGGTCGACCCCGGCGAGCGGCTGTCGAGACTGAAGGAGGCCGCCGCGCTCTGGCGAACGGAGCTCCACGATCTGCCGAACGCAGCGTCCGTGCTCCGCCTCGCGCGCGACGTGGCGCCGGACGACTCGTCGCTCCTGCGCGAGCACGTCGAGGTGCTGGTCGAGGCGGACGATCGGGCATCGGCCATCGAGGAGGTGAGCGCCGCGCTCGATCGCCTCGCCGCCGACGACGCCGCGCGCGCGCCCGTGCTCGCGATGCGCGCCTCTCTTCGCGCGTCGGACGGCGACGCTCAGGGGGCGCTCGAGGACCTCGAAGCGGCGTTCGCCATCGACCGCGAGAGGTACGCCGGCGCCCTGGCGGCGGCCCTGGGCAGCGCCCGCGAGGCGGCGGGATCCGCCGATCCCCGGAGGGCTCGCGATCTGCGCATCCGGGAAGCGCGGGTTCTTCCTTACGCGGGAGAGGCGGACGCCGCCCGCGCGATCCTCGGCGAGCTCGTGAGGCACAACCCGAAGGATCGCGAGGCGCTCGGCACGCTCGCCAGCCTGGAGACGGCGCTCGGGCGATGGGACGCGGCCGGCGCCGCGCTCGGGCGCCTGATCGGGCTGGAAGAAGGCGACGCGGCGGTCGCGGTCGCGCTGCGTCTCGCGGACGTGTGCGAGAAGGCGGGTCGCCCGGGCGACGCGCGCGCGGCGCTGGAGCGCGCGCGGACGTTCGCTCCGGCCGATCGCGCCCTGCGCGAACGCCTCGAGCGCGCGTACGAGCAATCGGGAGCGTGGCACGATCTCGCGAACCTCTTCCTCGAGGACGCGAGCGCGAGCGACGACGCGGACGCGCGCTTCGCCCTGCTCGTGCACGCGGGCGCGGTGCTGCTCGAGCGGGCGGGGGATCCGGAGGCCGCCATCGGCGCGCTGGAGCAAGCGCGGGAGCTTCGCCCGATGGACATCGACTGCGCCGGCCTGCTGTCCGACGCGTACACGCTCTGGGGACGTGCGCGGGACGCGCAGGCGATGATCGAGCAGGTGATGGCGCCCCACAAGGGACGGCGATCCCGCGAGCTCGCACCGCTCTACTGGCGGCTCTCGCGCGTGTTTCAGAACATGGTCGACGACGCCGCCGAGCTTCGGGCGCTCATGAGCGCCCTCGAGTGCGACGCCCAGAACGGCGAGGTCTGCGCGTCGGTGGCGGTGCGCGCGATGGAGATGGGGGAGCTCGACCTCGCGAGCCGGGCTCTCCGCGCGGTGACGCTGCTGAAGGTCCCCGGCCCCATGAGCAAGCCGCTCGCGTACCAGCACATCGGCGAGATCATGCTCAGGCAAGGCGACGCGAAGCGCGCCCTCGCCATGCTCAAGCGAGCCCTCGCCGAGGACCCGACCCTCGAGGTCGCCCGCGACCTCGTCGCCTCGATCGAACGCGGCGGGTGAGAGCCCTTTTCCCCACGTTGCAAACGGGGCTCGGCGAGCGATCGCCCCGCGGTGACGCCCCTCCGCGCGTCTCACCGCATCGGCTGCTTGCCCAAGGGATCGGGCAAGTGCGCGCGCGCCTTGCGTCGCAATTCCTCGAGCTTCGGATCGTGATCGCCGGCGGGGTCCTCCAGGCCGGCGCGATTGAGGTCCTCCATGCAGCGCTCCCATTGGCCGGCGGCGCACTCGCGAATGGCATCGCTGCGCAGGCCGCGCGCGATCTCTTGCGGCGTCAGCGCCGGGGGAGCGGGCGCCGCAGGCTCGACGCTCGGAAGCGCGGAGGGCGCGGGCACCGGCTGGGCGACGTGGTCCTCCGGCCTTCGCCCGTAGAGGCCGCGCAGGAGCACGAACAGCATCACGACCGCCGCTGTGACCCAGGCCGCGTGCAGGCGGCCCTTCAAGCGGGCGACCGAGCGCCGGACGGCTTCCGGCCGCACCCCCTCGTCGTCCGCGATGTCCTCGTAACTCTCGCCCCGCAGGCGGAGCATGAGCCAGCGCACACCGCGGTCGGTCCTCGGGTCGGCGGCGTGCTCGTCGATGCGCGCCTGAGCAAAGCGAAGCCCCTCGGCTGCGTCGTGGGCGGCGGACGCGCTCGCGATGCCGTCCGCCGGGGCCGCGTCGACGTCGCCCTCGGGAGCATCCACGACGACGTTCTCGCGGCGCCTGGTCGAGCGGAGGTGATCGATGGCTCTCGAGCGGCCCTTGGTGACCAGCCACGCGATGAACACGTCGCGCTCCTCGGGGTAGCCGGGATCGGCGAGGGCGGCGACGAGCGCGGTCTGCACGATGTCGTCCACGTCGTCGGGCCGCACGAGCTTGCGGATGGCCCTGCGGAGAGCGTCGAGGACCGCGGGGTCCGCGAGGAGGACGGCGCGGGGATCGGAGGAGGTCATTCCGGCACCGGGCGTTGGAAGGGCGGGCTCATGTGAGGCCGCGCGGGCAAGGAACGTGGCCCATCGAGGAATCGAGGTCAACGGCCGGGGAAAGGGCGCGGGCGGGCGGCCCTCGGCCGAGCCCGCTCGGAGATCGGGCGCTGCCCGCCCGCGATCGGCCTCTCCCGCGCCGGGACCGGACGTTCCTGCAGCGGCAGAGGGCGGCGACCGGCCGGGACGGGACGTTCCCCGGGCGGTCTCGCGCCTTCCCCGAAGGGACACGGGCGTTCCCCGAGCTCCCAAAGAAAATCAGAAATCGACATCCTCCTCTGTCCCATTTCGCGTCCTCGAACGGCTTAACAGGACAGAAGCCCACGAAGCCGCCGCGCGCATGGTGCCCGCGTCGTCCCCGGGGGCAGCCACAACCAGCACCAAGGAGATACGTGTCATGTCCAAGACGAACCGTGCAACGCAGCAGGACCGCGATCGAAAGATGATCGCGGCGATTCAGAAGTACCTCATGGCCCTTTCTTCGATTCTGATCCGCGGCGTCGGCTACACCCCGGCGCAGCTCGTCACCTTGCTTCAAAACGACATCGCCGCCGCCGACGCCGCAACCAGGGCGAAGGCGACGCTGCACGACGCGGTCATCGCCGCGAAGGCGCAGCGGGCGACGATGACGCCCTTATTGACCGGATTTAGGACCTACGTCCTCAATCAGTTCAAGGACGCCAGCATCATCTCGGAGTTCGGCTTTGCTCCCCTCAAGGAGCCGGCGCGTCCGGTGGCCGTCAAGGCCGCCGCCGCGACGAAGGCCAAGGCGACGCGCACCGCGCGTCACACGATGGGTGCCAAGCAGAAGAAGAGCGTGACGGGAACGACGACCGCCCCGGCGGCGACGACTCCCGCGACGCCCGCGACTCCGGTGAACAAGCCGGCGCCGTGAAGGACGGCGAGACGTAAGTAGGAGGCGAGACGAGGGCTCCGCGCGCTGAGCGCGGGGCCCTCCGTTTCGCTGTCTCGGCGCGCCCTTCGCCTCACGGACCGATGTCTTCCATCTTCCCAGAGCCCCGCGCGGTCACCCGGTCTGAGCCAGCGTCTCGCGCCTCAGAAACGCGTCGACCCCCGCGGCCACGCGGCGCCCGTCGGCGATGGCCCACACGACGAGCGACTGCCCCCGGGCGACGTCGCCCGCGGCAAAGACGCGCGGCACGCTGGTCGCCCCGCTCGCGTCCGTGCGGACGTTCCCCCGCCCGTCCAGCGCCAGGCCCAGCTGCTCGACGACCCCGCCCCGCTCGGGCCCCACGAAGCCCATCGCCAGCAGCACCAGATCGCACGGGATCGACGTCTCCGTCCCGGGGACCGGCTGGATCTTCCCGCCCTCGAGCGTCACACGCACCGCCTCCAGCGCGACCACGTCCCCGCCCTCGCCCCGGAACGCGCGCGTCGACACGGCCCAGTCCCGTTCGGCCCCCTCCTCGTGGGAGCTCGACGTCCGGAGCACCAGCGGCCACTCCGGCCACGGGTTGGTCGGCATGCGAACGAGGCTCGGCTTCGGCATGAGCTCGAGCTGCGTCACGCTCACGGCCCCCTGGCGCAGCGACGTCCCCACGCAGTCCGATCCGGTATCGCCCCCGCCGATGACGACCACTCGCTTGCCGGTCGCCAGGATGTCGCCGCCCACGCTCGCGATCCCCTCCGCGACGCGGCGGTTCTGCTGCACCAGGAACTCCATCGCGAAATGGACCCCGCGAAGCTCGCGGCCTGGCAGGAGCAAGTCGCGCGGCGCGCGCGCGCCCATCGCCAGAAGCACGGCGTCGAATTCATGCAGGAGATCCGCCCCCGGCAGGTCGACCCCCACCGACACGCCCGAGCGGAAGCGGACCCCTTCGCGAGCCATCTGCTCGACGCGAGCGTCGATGATCGGCTTCTCCATCTTGAAATCGGGGATCCCGTAGCGAAGCAGGCCCCCGGCCCGGTCGTCGCGCTCGAAGACGACCACGTCGTGCCCCGCCCGCGCCAGCTGCTGCGCGGCAGCCAGGCCCGCCGGACCCGAGCCCACGATCGCGACCGCCTTTCCCGTGCGCACCGCCGCCGGCATCGGCTCGAGCGGCTGCTCGAACACGTGGTCGGCTATCGTCCGCTCGATCGTCTTGATCGTCACGGGCTCGCCGCGCAGGTTGAGCACGCACGACGCCTCGCACGGCGCGGGACAGATGCGG
>Ga0209415_10008268_pt1 | contig 18074 bp, 20 predicted proteins | sample PeaSoiSIISIP2007_FD_187696 | JGI IMG/M metagenome (GOLD analysis project Ga0209415, IMG submission 187696) | Peat soil microbial communities from Weissenstadt, Germany - SII-SIP-2007 (SPAdes) (version 2) | ecosystem: Environmental > Terrestrial > Soil > Wetlands > Peat | place: Germany... | reverse complement strand
TCGCTCAGGATGACACCAAAATAATTGCAGTGACTTGATATTTTATATCATTTTAGACTTTCTACAGGGGAATCATACATCAAAAAGGGCACGATGCATCGTGCCCCTACGTTCCCTTTACAGATCGCCTTCTTCTGGAACAATACAGATCATTGAAAATAGTTCAGTTCCTCGGTTTAGAAACTGATGTATCTTGTTTCCTGGAACATAAGCATAAGAACCTTCTTCGACCTCATGATCTACTCCATCCAAGTGAAGAATCCCTTTCCCCTTCAAAATGTAATTAATATGGGGCCATGAATGGCTGTGCTTAGGAGTGTAGCCATCGAAGCCTAACTCGAAGACCCGCATGACATTCCCTTCCCAACCTTCCTTAGGAGAAATCAGAACTTTTTTAGAGACATTTCTCAAAGAATCTCCTTCAAGTTTTAACCCTTGAACATCTCTTTCGTGGGCAACGATCATAACTCTACCTCCTTTAATGACTATTGCATACATTCTGCTTCTTGTGCGGAATTCCTCCTAAATTTCAACTGTAATTTAGTTGTAAGAGATATGAAATGTTGCCAACTTCATCTGCCCTATATTCAAGTTCATCTATAGCCTTGTATATTGCAGGAAGAACTGAATTATTTAGTTTACTATACTCTTTTAACGACTGGGGTGGCTGTCTTCGTACTGTACCCCTTTCATCCGATCAAGGGATCAGCCCATCGCTTTTTTAACTTCGTCATACACCATGGTTGTGTTAATACCGCCTGAGAACAGAACAATGTCCTTTATGGCTACCAAAGGCAAAGCAACCCCGTTTTTGAACATCACGTGGGCTGCGTCATGACCACTCAAGTCATCGTCTAATACATCTAAGAATTGTACCTGCACCTCTGCACCCAAATCACTTTGCACTAAAAAGCTTTCCAATTCTTCGTACATTTCCCCCATGGTTTTGTTAGAAGCTGAACCACCACAAGTCCCGCCGCAACTACACTTACTTGGCGGTACCTCGTCCCGGATTCCAAACACTGCTATCTCGATCATAACCTCTCCCCCTTCTTTATTCTTTATTCTTTATAAACTGTTCATCAACCGCTTGTCATAAAAGTAATTTTATTAATCATAATATTCTTATATATTAATTGCAATACTATTCTACAAAAAGAAATCCAACCTTTTTTCCTTTGCTATTAAGACTATTATAAAAGCTACGTTTCAATACGGGTGTCGCCAACAAATCCGACAAAACCCACGTTAAGGAAATCAGTGCCCAAAACCCTTGTTTTTGGTTCTTCATATAATAGCGTTAAAACGCTGGTTTTGGACTATTTCTAAGTTTGGTTAACAGGATCACAGATTGGGAGTTCTTGCTAGTTGCCTAAACTTGTTTCTTTCCAATTGTCAGTTTCTTGAGCATTGTATCCCAACCCCCCCGTTTGACAAACGGGAAAATTAAGTTAAAGAAGATTATCAGGACAGACCCGACAGAGCAGTTTCAAGTTATCTATAGTATTTGGCAGGGTTGGCTCCTAGTTACTCGCAGTAATCAGTTTGATCTGGTGAACGATCTGATAGGGTGCTCCGCAATCCTCACCCAGCCCATACTTGGACGCAAAAAAGCGTCACGGCATTTCTTCCACTGCTTCGACGCATAGATTAGATTAAATACCAAACTAGCAATTAATCATCATCTGTTGTCTTTATAATAGTAAACAATTGTTAGGGTTCCGTGACTTTCATGTGGAGAATATGCGAATGGTAAAAATAGGAATAGATGAGAAAACTGTGTAATCAGCCATTCCATGAGCCAAGGGTCGCCCGAGTAACTTCTGTCTCCCTGTTAGAAGTGCCTTTATGGCTTACCCTTTTTCCTTGAGTCCCTTCCTAATTGCCCCGCGAAGCGAAAGAGAAAGTGGCCTCACGCAAAAATAAACTAAACTTCAAGCAGCAAAAATCATTTTCGACTTAATTGTCACGAACAAACGGTATTATCTCACTACCTGAGAGACTACTATGTTAAGTTGGCTTAGGTTTTGGCTTGTTAGTCGTCCGTCATGCAAAGCAGTTGCCACGATCGCTCCGGATACACCCATCTCTCTTAACCAATGCAGATCTTCATAGCCGGAAACCCCTCCGCCGATAAAAAAGGAACTTCCCCTTTCCTGAAACTGGACGTCCAGGACGCTTAAGCATTCCTTAATAAGCTCTTTATTTAACCCGGCACTCGTACCGACCTTCTGTAATTCTAGCAAAATGTAATGTCTAATACCGAATTCTCTTAGTAAACATAAAGCTTGCGGAACCCCCATATTACTTAGTTCAGGAGCAGCGCTTATAACTTTGCTGTCTTTGCTATCGAGGCTAACTACTAGACGATCTGCCCCGTAACAGTTAATAATATCTTGTAAAGTGGTTAACGAAGGCAAGGTTTCCGTACCAATAATAGCTTGATCAATTCCGGTTTTTAAAATCTTCCTGACGCCTTCGAGGTTAAAAACTCCTGCGTCAACCATAAATGAAATCATGCCAAGGGTGTTTAACCCTTCAGTTCGTGTGTGAGTTATGAGGTTTAAGTGATCTTTTTGCATAGAAAACATGATGGCATCCAAATCGGCGATATAGTACTCCCGAAGCCCCAATTTCCGGACGAAAGCCTCCACAATCGGAAAAAACTCTGCCGATTCGCTTAGAATACTCTTTACTGGTTGATAATTTTTCCGCTCGCCCTTTACCCCATGGACCACCACACCACCCATAAGGTCAATAGCCGGAATAACTCGAAAAGGCGACTTATGATTCGATTTCACTTTGCTAACCTCCCCGCTGATCAAGCGCCACATTGGACAGCCAATAGCCAAGTTACCGCAAACGCTGTTAAAGCACAGTCTTTCTGACCGCCCGGAAGGCATTTCCACCAGGGAATTACTTCCCATTCCAAACGCCTTGCTGCTTCTTCAATAAGGAATGCTCCCTGAGCAGCTGAAATTAAACGCTTTGGCCACGGCTCCTCTAAACGGGATAGAACTTGCCATATTCCTTCCAACACTTGCTGGATTTGCATTTCTTTGACGTACCGGGCCAGTCCATAAATCCCATTGCGGCCAAGTATCTCAGGTTCAGAAGCGACCACCCGGGCAAGCCGCCGAGCACACGCCGCCAAGTCCCTTCCCCCGTCATCAGGAGTAGCGACATCATAATCTTCTTCTTTAAGCAAACCCAGCAGCCGGTACACATCCGCGCTGATCGAAAAGTATTCACTGGTAACCTTACATAGCAACCCGTTTACAAATACACTCTGAACAATCGCTTGAACCGGCGTGCGCAGCACCCCTGTGTAAACTAACTCGCCATGTAATAATCGGTCGACATCCGTTCGCCCCCTTACAGCTACCTCTCCCTTTACGAGGGGAAGAATATCTGTTGTAGTGCTACCCATATCGACAAAGAGAGCACTACTCGTTTTGATGAGCGGACTTCGGGCCAAAGCGACCGCACTAGCCAGCCAATTTGCTGCCGCCACTTGCTGCGGAGCCTTTCTAGCTTCAGTCACACTTAAGAAAACCCCATCGGTAGTCCAAACATAAATAGGGACACCGGCAAAAACAAGCTCAACCAAACGCAGGATCGCGAGTACTCCTTCCGCTTTGGACTGAAAAACATCGCATAACTCTGCCGTCATCGTTAGGGCAACACCCTGAAGGAATGAACTATCGCTGATTCTCTTTTGGTCTTGCTTAAAACTTTCTAATACTCCCAATAATCCTTCCGGATCTCGCCAAACCTCATGGTAAACAGAAGCGCCTTCGGCCCGGACGACGCTGCCGTTTTTCATTTCCAGCCAGCATAGCTTGGTATTAGCCCCTCCGATATCCAGACCTAAAAAAATAGCCACGCTGTCCCCCTCATTTCTTAATGGTTCGTTTTGCGACTCTATGGAATTACTTTGATTTCTCCTTTCTCTTAACACAATCAGGTATCAACAAGGTTAGTGGTGTACCCACCTCTGAGCATATTGTATTTTATACGGCTTGTGTTTGTCTATGGAATGTCGAAGTCAGAGTCGAAATTAATCCAATTAAAGGCAAAAAAAAGATCACTTTAAAAGTGACCTGGCCGTTCATCTTTACGTTAAATTTTTGGATATACTGGCCAATAATTCCTTGATAACATAAATTACTAACGCCATTGTCAATATTCACATACTCAATGTTCTCTCCAAGGTCTACCCAGCGTGTGCGGTCACCCCATACGGAAATGGCTTCACCTAAAAGAAAAGGGCATTGGCAAAAAGCAAGATAAAATTAAAGAAAACTAGGTTTGTGCCAGACGCACAAACCTAGTTTTCTTTAATTTTATCTAGGCGACTTGTGTGATAACCAGTTGAGCCGAAACAGGCCTTGTTCCTCCGGCGATAGGGGTAATGGTTAGCGCTATTGCATTGCCGGCAGGGTTGCGGACAGTGAGCACTGAATCGGCGACTGTTGTAGTCACATAAGCCATTCCCACTATTTGAGAGGTACCTGTTGCCCGCCCGACTACAGTATATGCCAAGTCGGCTCCATTGAGAGTTAAAATCAACTGGCCCGCTTCGCTCACACTTACCTGAAACAAAACCTGATAAGTGCCGATTGCAGACAAGTTAAATTCAGTATCACTGGTTCTGGTAATAGTTGTTCCGCTGGTAGGTCCGTCTTGGGGAAAGCTAACGTCAGAACCGGGAGCAACTGTTGCTGAATTATCAGGAGGCATCAGGGCAAAAAAGTCGGCAAAGTTTAATACTGTCGGTAACGGTAAAATGATCTCTTCAAGTTCTGCCGGTAAGACTCGATGGGCCGCCAATAAATTGCCTGCTGCATCCTTCCCCCAAGCCGATATTACTATTTCCGGCGAGCTGGTGGTAAATTGAAATTCAAAAGCATCAAAATCGGCAAAATATATTCTTTCCACCGCTTCACCGGGCAACACATTAATTTGCTCTAATACATAGAGCACTTTTGTTGCCCCCGAAACGAAGCTGCCTTCAGTCATCACCGATTCTGTTGTGGTCCCATCATTTGTAATCCTCACCACAAGGGTAACGGTCGGTCTGACGCCTAGCACAGCAGTATTTTCAATCAAACCGGTTGTTAATTCAGCCATTAATTTTATCCCTCCACATCGTTTAGTATCAATTGCTTATAAATCAAACATTTTCGTCTATTGCCCTTAATACAATATATGGAACATATTGGTACAAGTTAACTAAATAGAGCACTTTTAAATATTTTTGTAACTGAACATGACTATCTTGAATTCAAACTGCTTGATGTATAAAGAAAAATACAGCTAAAGTCAGCTGTATAACACATACTCTCATCATATTTAGTTATAAACAGGACTTATGCAGTTTCAGTAAATAAATGGAACGAAATGTCCGGAACGTTTGGGCCATGCTGCTGAGTACCGGGGTATAGGTATAGGTATATGTTTTCATTAACTCCGGCCTTGGCGGCAAACACTTCTCTACGCAGGTAAGCCAAAGATCGCGCGCCAGATTACCGGTAACGACTTCTCTCAACGCAACATAGGCTACGGAAATGCGGGAATTGATTTCTATGAGCACAGGCCCCTGGGCGCCAAGCACCAGGTCAACTCCGACAAACCCCCCGAGCCCTTCAACAGACTCACAAGCCCGCTTGGCAAGGTCAAGGACTTTCCCGGCCTGTGGATACCGGTAAGGAATTGTGATTCCCTGAAAGCAAAGCTCTTTTCCCTGAGCAATGTGTTGCAAATTCAGGCTGATGGGCATTGCCTGGCCAGCGCTGACGAAACAACTGACACTTACATTGTCTCCGGAAATATATTCTTGCACCTGAATAGCCCTGAATTCATGCCTGGGACAGGCATGAATGTCCAACGCCTCTTCAAATTGCTTCACGGCGCATTCAAGTTCAATAAGGTTATGAATTACTTTTACGCCTTGCCCCCCAGCACCGGTCACCGGTTTAAGCACAAGCGGCCAAGCATAATGATCTGTTATCTTGTCCTGCCATTGCAAAGGCAAAGGCCATGATAATATCTCAGATCGCGGGACAGGAAGACCATGGGAAGCCAGTAATTTTGTCGTCTCCCCTTTATCACTGACTAACGCTGCTGCCTTAGCTGTCGGACCAAACACTATTTTTCCTTGATCTTCCGCGATTCCAATCAATTTGGCCAGCAACCCTCCTGTCTCGGGAGCAATCACCAAAACAGCGTCACAATCAGCCACAACTCTTTCATAGTGATCGCAGCACGTTTCTCCCCCTTCACTCGCCCAAGACACCTGCACCCGATCAGCCGCAAATTGGGCCATAAGGTTGCAGTTGCTGGAGTGGATAATCGTGGTAATATGTAAACTTGGGAGTTCTTTAAAATCGCTCAACACTGCGGCAAGCATAGAGAATCCCAGTGAAGCCAGAGCATCGTTGCCTTCTATCCCTAGAGCTGTACAGTATTCATAGATTAAGAGCCGCAAACTACCAACTCCCTTTAACGTTTAGCTGCCCCAGCACAATTAATTTAGCCTTTTGCAAAAAGACGAATAGCAGCTATTCGCAGGTCAATGCCATTGACACCATAATGTTACTAATGCTATAGTGTTTATAACACATATATACAATAAAAATAGAGGTGATTTTTATGAGTAGATTAAATTATGGACGTCATTTGCCGGCATTTATTTTATTATTTTTAACCAAAGAGAGTACGCATGGTTCTATGTTGCTTAATAAGATGAATGAATCCATGCCATATCTTAAAGCAGATGGACCTGCTATTTACCGTGCACTTAATGAATTGGAAAAATCAGGTGCTGTTGAAGCTTGCTGGGATACAGCAAATCCAGGAGCCGCAAAAAAGTGTTATACCATAACCGAAAAAGGACGTGAGCTACTTAAAGAATTTAAACAGGATATTGAGGAAAGAAAAAGAAATTTTGAATTCTTTCTGTCCGAGTTGAATAGCTTAGATTTTAAGGAATAGGTGGTGCAAAATGGTATCAAGTTTTTTATATTCATTGGCCGGAATTTTATTATTAGTTTCATTTATTAAAGACAAGAGCAAAACTAAAAAAAGTATCATAATTGCGTGGAAGTCATTTGAGAAATTGCTTCCAACTGTGCTTGCCATGATGCTTTTTATTGGAATCACCTTATCTGTTCTTAACCAAAGTGTAATCACAACCCTGATTGGATCAAAGTCTGGTGTTTTAGGCGCAATTATAGCATTAATAATGGGATCTATTGTAACAATTCCAAGTTTCGTGGCATTTCCTCTTGGAGGGGCTTTGCTTAAAGCCGGGGCAGGTTATATGCAGGTTGCTGCATTAGTTTCAACAATTATGGCCGTTGGTTTTGTTACTCTTCCTGCAGAGATAAAATATTTCAATAAGGATATCGCAATAAAGCGAATTGTTTTATCATTTATGATTTGTGTAGTATTTACTGCTGTAATAGGGATGGTGATGTAGCGTGAAACTATTGAAGGTATATAAATGGGCACTATTATTTTTTTCAGTTCAAATAGTAATCTTTTTTATAAATAACACTATTGGCAAGAATGCGTTTGATATTACACTATCAAATTTAGAGGAAATGATTTTATTGATTCCTCCGATCTTTATTATTATGGGTCTGATGGATACTTGGGTTCCAAAGGAAACCTTGATAAGATATATGGGCCACGGGTCAGGGGCAACTGGACTTCTCATAGCTTTTACACTTGGGACTGTAGCTGCAGGACCATTGTATGTAGCATTTCCAATGGGGACTCTTCTCCTGAAAAAAGGAGCAAAGTTGTCCAATGTAATATTTTTTCTAGGCGTATGGTCAAGCACAAAACTTCCTATAGTATTATTCGAAGCAGCTTCATTAGGAGTTAACTTCACATTAATTCATATAGCAATCACCATACCTCTATATATTCTCATAGCATTTTATATTGAAAAATCCGTCTCTAAAGAAGCTATATCCTTAATTGTTGCGAATGCAAATTAAGTAAAAATATAATAAGGTGGGGGATAATCTGTATGCCCAAACCAGTTATTATTAAAATAGGTGGGAGCTTAGCCAAACAAGAAAACGGAAAGATCTTACGTCAGCTTGGAAAAATCCTTAGTGATTATGCCAGCAAATATCCCATCCTGATTGTGCCGGGAGGAGGGCCTTTTGCCGACACCGTACGTGACTATGGTGAAAAATTAAAGCTCAGTGACCAAACCTGTCATTTTATGGCCCTCTTGGCTATGGATCAATTAGCCTTTCTGCTTACTGAATTTATTCCGGGCAGTCGTTTAACCGATTTATCTGATCCCGCTTCACTGTTTCAAATTCATTCGCACCCGGTACCACAGATCTTATTGTGTTCCCATTACCTAAGCCTGATCCCAGCTGAAGATCTCCCCCGCTCTTGGGACGTTACTTCCGATTCCATCTCGGCTTTTCTGTCCAAAAAGCTGGATGCCGCACTTCTCGTGTTACTAAAAAGCACCGATATTGGTCCGGAGGTTAACGAACCGGACGTAGACGGATATTTTTGTAAAGTTCTCTCCCCCGCCCAGCCGGTTTGGTTTCTCAATGGCCTCTATCCAGAACGGCTGGCAGAACTTTTCGAATTCGGCGAGACGTATGGCCTCCGCCAAGGGCAGCGGTGGGACGCATTTTGACATTTTCACTGATGTGTATAAGAACGATTTATTATAGATCAATTGCCACACTGCTCACCTTGTTTCTACCAGTTTCTTTTGACCGGTATAACGCTTCGTCGGCGGCATTTATCAAGCTGCCGGGCAAAGAATCCTTTGTCGGAAAAATTGTGGCTACACCTTGACTGATAGTTACGTAACTGCCCGTGGATGAATAAGCATGAGGAATTTGTAATGATAAGATATCCGCGCGGAAGCTTTCAGCAATCATTATCGCATTATCAAGCATTGTCATGGGCAGAATGCAGCCAAATTCTTCACCTCCATAACGTGCAATCAAATCGGTCTTGCGTCTTAAAGGTGCAGAAAGCTTTTGCGCAATCTGAGTAAGACAGACATCGCCGGCCTGATGACCATAACTGTCATTAAATAGTTTGAAATGGTCTATGTCGATTATTATCAACGAAAGTGGCAATGCTTCACGACAGGTAAAATTTCAGGCATTTTCCAGGTGTTCGTTAAAACGACGACGATTAGCGATACCAGTCAAACCGTCTTGCAGGGCCCGGTTTTCCAGATAATCGCGGGCTTGCTTTAATTCAATGTGGGTTTTCACTCGGGCTTTTACAACAACCGAGCTAAATGGTTTTGTTATATAATCAACGGCACCGGCTTCAAACCCTTGGATTTCATCCTGTTCAGCGATTTTTCCGGTTATGAAGATCACTGGAATTTTTTGGGTGAGCGGATCACTCTTTAACCTTCTGCATACTTCGTATCCATCCAGTCCCGGCATCATTACATCAAGCAGTATTAGATCGGGCGGTTCTTCCGATAAGGCAATTTTTAGCACCTTTTCTCCATTATTGGCAACGCGAATTTTATATTCGGATCGCAATAATTCTAAAAGTATTTTAATATTTCCCGGTTCGTCATCGGCGATCAGTAAGGTTTGTCCTCCATTTGAATCACTCATAGATTAACTCCTTCAAAGAAATATTTAAACCACAGGCAATCTTCTGCAAAGGAAGTATGGCAAGATCAAAGTCATAATTGCCCACATAGGTCTCAATTTCCTCAAGATCCTTAACAAACATTGAACCGCGAATAATCTCCTTGAGATTTGTCAGGCACTGTTCCGCATCAGGATCACCCTTGCGCAGCATTTGATACATTTCAGCAAGGATAGGCCCAATCTGAACGGGATCAACTGGCTTATCTTCAGCCGGCTGTTTTTCTTCTTTGACCTGCCCTAAACTATTAATTGCTTTCATTACCGGCCGCAAGACCTGTCCAAGGACTATTAACAACTTGTCATAAACCCGGCTGTCCTTTTTAGATAGCGCTGTCTCGATTTCCTGCGCTGCCAATTGTATTTCATAAGCGGAGATATTTCCCGCAATCCCCTTGATAGTATGGGCTGCGTGCTCCGCAGCCTGCAGATCGTCTTTTTCTATCAGATCCTCAATTTCCTCCGTTATCGATACGTAGCTTTTGGCAAAATTAATGAGCAATTGCCGGTATAACTGTTTGTTCCCGTTTATCCACTTCAGGCCGGATTCAATATCCAATCCGGGCAGGTTATCAGGCAGCCAATTTTCAGGATCAGGTGTATTGGGCTGTTTAAGCTGTACGACTTTAGCCGCTACAGAATCATCCCGGTTGCCGGGTTTTATCCATTGTATTAGGACGGAGAACAATTGTTTTTGGTCGATTGGCTTACTTACATAATCATTCATACCGGCCGCCAGACATTCGTCTCTGGCTCCCTGCATGGCATGAGCTGTCATAGCAATGATTGGCAAATCTGCGTATTTTTCATCAGCTCTAAGCAGACGGGTAGCCTCATATCCACCCATCACCGGCATCTGCACATCCATGAGCACAACCTCGTAATTTGCTTTGGCTATGGTTTCCACCGCTTCTTTCCCGTTATTAGCGATTTCCACGACCAGTCCTGCACTCTCCAATATTTCCAGCGCTACCTGCTGATTGAAACTATTGTCTTCAACAAGCAGCACCCGCGCCCCGGCAATTTCATACCCTGTTTTCTGATAAAATTCTTTCTCAACCATCACTTTAAGTCCGGTAATATCGGCTGGGATTACAAGGCACTGCTGGTATGATCCCGGACATAAAAAATTTCGCCCTTACTCTTTCCGATTTATTATCAAAAAATTCGCTCAATTTGTTCCCTGCCAAACCAAATCGATACCCCGTTTGATAGTCTTCTCTACTGCAAAGGCCCATTCCATAAGTGACATAAGCAACTGCTGTTCCGGGCGCATTACCGTGGGTCAGTAAAAATTCAACAAGTAGGGCGCTGACCATATGCATAAATATCGGACTGATCATATTGGCAGCCGCCAATAATTGCACTAAGATATTAGCAGTTGCTATTTTTCCAGGATCATCCATCAAAGGTCTGTCCACCACCGTTAACACATCTTGGCCGACTAATAACTCTTTTAGGGCAGCATTTTTTTGTGTCATAACGCTTTGCCATTCGTCCGCACCCGGCAAATCGATGCCAAGCAGTTTCAAGGCCTTTTGCCCTGCCACTACAGCCATCGAGTAATTCGGTAGTAAGGTATAAAGGACAATCGATAAATTATAAAATTCAGCACTGTCAATCGATTTAACCTGTTCCAAAGCGATGTTAATTAACTCTTCTGCAACAGTAAAATTGCCGTTTAGATACTCCGCTTCAATACGTTCCCGGTATAGTCTGAGCATTAGCTCGTATTGTCTGTCCCAGCTATCCTTGTCCAATAAATTCATACTAATTCTCAAGTATAGCAGGGCATCAAAATAGGCAGTCGTCAGCTTGGCTTTTTGGGCTGCCAACAGATTCAGTCGGATTAACTCACTTTTTTCTTCACTACTCGTAATTAACTTAACGGCCAGATTTAGCTGGCTAACAATGTCAAAAACCTTTTCCTCCCGTTTTTCCTGGTTACGAGCCACCAATAACCTACCGATTTTTAGATGCTGCATTGGCTTGACATTATCCCCAATTAATAAATAGGCTGCCTGCTGCACACGATCATGTGAAAATTTATACGAAACATTAAAGGTTTCCGATTCATGAATGTACTTGTATTGTTCGTCAACCGGAAGGATAACCCCAGCTAACAGGGCTTCCTGCAAATCATTGGCGGTTTCAACCAAGCTTTTCTCGTTGACCAAAGCTAAGGTCTGCAGATCAAATTGTGCGTCAATACAGGCTGCTAACTTTAATACTTCTTGGGTTTTTTCAGAAAATTGATGCATTTTAGGCAGTATTAAATCCAGAACGTTGTCCGTAATGCCGCAGGTTTGGATTTGAGTAATCTTCCAAGTCCAGATACCTATCTGTTGATCAAAGCTGATCAGCTTTTTGTCGTTTAAAGCAGTCAAAAATTGTCTTAGAAAAAACGGATTTCCACCAGTTTTTCTTAAACAGGCTTCAGCTAGTTCAGCTGCTGCTTGGTCACTGCACTTGAACGAATCGACAATTATTTTCGTAACATCCGACTGGACAAGGGGGTTGATTTTCACAATCTGAACCGCTTTACCAATCTCTTGTACTTCTTTTAGCATTACCATCAAGGGGTGAGTACTGTCAACTTCATTATCCCGGTAGGCCCCGATAATATATAAGTACTGGATATCAGAACCCGTTATTAAGCGCTCAATCAATTTAAGCGAAGCCAGATCAGCCCATTGCAAATCATCTAAAAATATCGTCAGTGGATGTTCAGCAGTAGCTAGCACTTTAATGAAATTTTGAAAAATTAAGTGAAATCTATTTTGATCCTCTTTCGGCGCCAGTTTGTTAACGAGTGGTTGTTTTCCGATAATCAACTCCAGCTCCGGGATAACTTCAGTAACAATTTTACCATTAGTTCCTACAGCATCAAGGATTCGCTCTTTCCAGATGGCAATATCGTTTTCACCTTCAGCCATAATTTGCTGGACAAGTCCGCTCAAAGCCTTTAGCCAAGCATAATAAGGCATATTTCGTTTGAATTGGTCACACTTTCCGGAGGCAAAATAACCGCCATTTTGAGCAATGGATTTATATATTTCGTGAACGAACGCCGATTTACCGATCCCGGAATAACCGCAAACCAACATTAATTCCGGATTTCCCTTACAGACCTTCGCAAAGACGGCCATCAAAATTTCAGTTTCCTTTTCCCGCCCATACAACTTTTCGGGTATTTGCAGTTTACCCGAAATATCATTTTGCCCAACTGCAAAGTCCTTGATTTGTCCGTGGGTTATCAATTCTTCCCGACATTTTTCCAAATCGCTTTTCAGTCCGAACACACTTTGATAACGGTCTTCCGCCATCTTGGCAACTAATTTCATAATAAGGTCAGAGATGGGCCCAGGTATTTGGGGATTATGTTCCTGTGGCGAAACAGGGCGTTTGGCTAAATGGCAATGTACCAATTCCATTGGATCCGCCGCCTGAAACGGTAAAAATCCTAAAAGCATTTCGTAAAACGTTACCCCGAGTGAATAATAGTCTGTGCGGTAATCAACAGATCGGTTCATTCGCCCAGTCTGTTCAGGAGAAATGTAGTTCAGGGTTCCCTCTAGGGTATACAAACTTTTAAATTCTGTACTTTCCGATGTGAGTTGAGTGGAAATGCCAAATTTGCTTAATTCTTCGACTATCGATTATTCCCTTCTAATCTGGGAAAAATAAACATAAATAGTATTGAAACAATATTCGGAGGATGATAGTATTGAAGAAGGAAGATACGGAGCCTAAAGGAGCGAAGGAAATGAGTGTGCCAGAAAAAGATATTAAATCACTCAATCAAACTCTATGGGAAATTGCGGAAAAGAATACAAAACGTAATTCAAATGGATTAACCGTTTGTTCAAAAGATTGCCCCTACAGAGAAGAACCTGAATGGGAAACTTCCATTGAGAAGTCAAAAAATAATGAGTTATGAAATAGGTGAAATATGGTATGCTAAATTCTCTATAGAAGAAGATTCATCAAAATTTATTGAAAGACCAATTATTATTGCAGATGTACGTTTGCCTAATTTAGTAGTGATCAAGATAACAAAGCACGATCCTAGAGAAAGCGATCCTTACGATGTCCCAATAATACGCTATAAAGAAGCTGGCCTCATACATCCATCTACAGCTAAAATATCAAAAGCAGTAATAATTGATGTAGGTCAAGTTGATAATAGAAAAGGTGCATTGCAATCGCTCGATTATGATAACATATTTGGCACCTTAAATAGTTTCCTTGGTAAATGAGAACCTCCACGACGGAGGTTTTTATCATTTCTCATAGAATGATTCTAGAAATAATACTACAAGGCAAACTCTTTCACCAAAAATGTTCCAACCAAGCTCGGAAGGAATACGGGGAACGGGCATTTCAGGTAACGTTCCGAGGATTTGCGACGTTTTGAGGTTGCATACTTTCCCTCCAAAACCATACTATTCCCATGCCAAGGATGGCGCGATATGTCGTAGAACGTCCCGCGTATTCCGACCTATGGACTCCGCCTAGGGCAACGGTGGGACGCTTACTAATTTTTAAGTTCGGCTATCCTTTCAAACGATAGACTACTAATCATAGACAACTAAATCACGCTGCCAATCCGACCATCCGTTGTCTCCCTCTTTGGTATAAAATGGACCTTAATAGCCTCTACTCTGGCAGGAGTGACTTTGCCGTGCAAACGATCCCCTCCGCAAACAGCCGAACGCACTCCAATCAGATCCGGTTTGAAGTTCAGCAGGGAATCTATATCCTCCGGCTTTAAAGAACCGGCCAAACCACAGAAAAGCCGACGTTCATGACAGTCGGCAATAAAATCCCCAGTTTGTTGCCTAGATAAAAACTGCGGGAGGGAAATTCCTTTTTTCTCCCAGGTATCTATAAGACATCCCTGAGCGCCGCCTTCCTGGACAAAAGTAACAAAGTCCTTCAAGGTCCAAGCCGCGCAAGGCAAGGTATCTGCATAAACAACGGCCACCAGCGGAATACCTTCCGGCTGAACAAACATTATCCCTTGCCTGATTTCCTGCAGGGTTGCCACTATCTCCGACCCGGTCACCTCAGCGCAGAAGGCTATCTTCAGGTAATCCGGCCGAAACTGCGCTGCTCCCAGAGCGGCAAGAGCAGCTGCCCCGGTTTTCCCAGGAAACTCGCCTAGCGCCACACTGACAGGCTTTATTCCTTTGTATGTTCGGCAAATGTCCGCAATAATTCCGGGCAGCGGAGCACCCAAAGCTCCTTCGGCCGGGTTCTTGATATCGATGACGTCCGCGTCTCCTTCAAAAGCTGCTTGCGCCTCTGCCAAATTAATTACACTGACTAAAAGCAACGGAGCCGCTGCCGGTAAGTCAGCGGCTGATAACATGTCCAAAATACCCACTCCTTAAAATTTCTCATTATGTTCAGCTAGGCAGCGAATAGTCTTCCCTGATACCTTACCCCATGGATAAATCCAGGGGCATGCAGTTAAGACTTTCAGTCAAAGAACCCCTGCGGGTCTTACTCCAATACTCTAACCCGTTTTCCAGAAAGAACACAAAAAGGATAGCGGCAGTTATATCCGCAGTCGCACCAGGGTTCAAATGGTGTCCGCCTTCTCTTAACCAAGTGTCAAACGCTCTGGTTTGCACCCGTCCAGCTTCCGTCCGGAATCCTCCCTTTTCCCAAACCCCTTGCGCCCTCATCTGAACTTCTTGGCTCAGGCTTGTCCCAACTTTGCGGGCAATGAGTGTATCCGGGAATTGACTCAAAATATAAAGATGGGTCTCAGCGGCAGCAAGAGGCAACGGCAACCCGGCCTTTAGGACCACCTCCAGAAAAGGGAGGCCAACCTCAAACACGGTATGAAAGCGATTGACATATTCCCGCGCCACTAAATCCCGGTCAGAGGCTAAGCGCATTGCCTCCAGCAAGGTAATCTCAGGGCTCGTTTCCAGATTAACATCATGCTCCGTCGCCTGCCCTATCCCTCCCGGATTGGCCAGACGAATCGCTTCATAGACATAACGAGTGTCTTCTTCCGTAAGTCCGGTCAGAACATCGGTCATCTCCCTTAGCCAACTATCACTCGGCTCACTTGGTATTTCCCCAGTAGGTATTTCCCTAATTTCCCCCTCAGCTGTTTCTTCGCCAATTTCCAACCGGCTCCAAGCCATGGCTAAGGGCACCAGGAGCAGTACAATCCCCAAATTCGTATTGGTCGGAACCACTCTGCGGGTTGCCTGGATTGCAACCAGGACGGTTTTTCCGACCCCCTGCGCTTTAACGCGCCCCAGCGGCTCGCCTATGGCGACTGCACTCAATTGAAAATCTTCCAGAAGACAATCGAAAAAATCATGATGGCGATTAACATTGCCCACTTTCGGCGCAGTGGCTTCGATAATACAGGCTGCTTGGGCAGCCCTCGCAATATCCCAACGAAAATCAGCTTTTGGCATAATTGTCCGCCTTCTCCGTTCGTTCAGCCAACTGAGCCTGGTTAACCGCATACTCTGCCACAACGCGGGCGATATTAACGGAACTCACAGATTGAAGGCCGCTCCAACCCGGAATTCCGTTCGCTTCAATGATATAAGGCAACCCGTGGCTGATTAGGATATCTACACCGACACAGTCCGCTCCTAAAATCTCCGCTGTTTTGAGAGCCAAGCCCTCCAGGACAGGATCCGGCTGGACATATTCCGCGACAGCACCACAGGCAATATTGGTTTTCCAACTATCTCCGCGACGGCGCATGGCGCCAACTACTTCCCCACCGACCACCAGTAGCCGGTAATCTTCATTATTATGGGGCAGGAACTTTTGTAAGTAATAAACAGACCGGCCTAACTCCAAAGCCTTAAAAACGCGGTAGGCAACCTCAGTATCCTCGACTAAAACCATCCCTTTCCCAAGAGAGCCAAAAAGAGGTTTTACGACCACTGCCTCCATACCCTTTACCGCTTCCAGCGCTTGGTCGATACTTTCCGTCACCACTGTTTGGGGAACCGGCAAACCCGCATCAGCTAGGATTGCGGACGTGTAAAACTTGTCCACGGTTTTCTCTATAGTTCCTGGCCGATTGATGATTCTTAGGCCCAAGTTTTCCAGACGATGTAGTACATCCACCCGGTAAATCACCTGTTCCAGGGATCCGCCGGGAAGAGACCGGACCAACAAAGCATCCAGTTCTCTTAGGTTGATTGGCGCTCCAGCTGGGTCCGGGCTGATCGTTGGCGACTCCGGAATAAACGAAGTCAACTTTTGTGGGGAAACAAAAACAACTTCCACACCCATGTCCTGCAGGGCTGCCGCTAAATCTTGTCCATGGGCACCTTTGGGGGTTCCCATAATACCAATTCGTAACCTTTGCCTCATTATTATAACCTCTGGTTGTTTATTTTTTCATCTAAATTTACATTATTCTACAACCATATGACTATCCCCTTCCAAGTTGGCAAAACTAGCCATATGGTATTGAAACAGTATTTGGAAGGTGAATAATAAAATCATTAGCTACCTGCTTATCATTAATCCATTGTTCTATTGTCTTATTGAAATTTTCATGCAAAACCCAAGGATATGTGTGTAAGCCTTTTTTCATCAATATTCCTTCAGAATTTGGGATGGTGTTAACTATATCAATGACCGATTGCCTCATTGCTTTTGATTCCTTTTCTCCAGCAATAACTAAAGTGGGAACATTTACCTTCCCCAATCCCTGAGGTAACTTTAAATTTTGGTATAATTCATTATATATCCTATATAAGGCATCTGACGTTAACTCTTGAAATTCCTTTAAACAATTTTCTTCCAATGCTTTATCTGGAAATTTAAATTGTTTAACTGCAAGAGATGCAACCCATTTGGATTTCAGCATGGATATTGTAAGTCTATAGACAAACGGCTTATGAGACAACTTCATAAATGGTATTGGTCGGCAAAGTGCACTTGCAATTACTGCGTGGGATATCAACTCTGGTCGAATACTCAATAACTCCACGGTAATTTTTGCACCAAGGGAATGTCCTACTAAATTAGCTTTCCCCCCATTAGCATGTTTTTCTATTAATTCAGCAATATGAGATGCACTGTCTTTTATGGAAATATTCCCTTCATTGATACTTTTTCCATGTTCAGGAAGGTCAGGTATGAGGCAGTGATAATCCTTAAAGTATCCAACCTGTTTTGACCACATCCAACCACTTATTCCACCACCATGAACGAAAATAATAGTAGATGCTGTTTTATTACCTCGCTCTTCGAAATATATAGCTATAATTTTTTCCTCCTTGAAACGATATTGAACAGTATCCTACGAATGTGCATTAATAAAATCCAACAACAAGCCCTTCCAAATCAGGGCAAGGATGCCCCGCTATACGCTCGGTCTGTTGACTAACACAACCAAACGGTTCA